>Ga0315295_10001252_pt1 | contig 21819 bp, 13 predicted proteins | sample YL17G14_0_MG_FD_204453 | JGI IMG/M metagenome (GOLD analysis project Ga0315295, IMG submission 204453) | Sediment microbial communities from Yellowstone Lake, YNP, Wyoming, USA - YL17G14_0 | ecosystem: Environmental > Aquatic > Freshwater > Lake > Sediment | place: USA: Wyoming | collected...
AAATCTGCTGCAGAAAATACGCAGTCGATATCTTCAAAAGGAACAGTGTCTTGGACAATAACCAATCTAGTACAATCTTGGGTGGATGGTTCTCAAAATAATTATGGTGTGGCAATTTGGGCAGGTGCATGGAATGTTAATCGCTATATTGATTTTTGTTCAATTGAATGTTCATCATCATCGGACCATCCAAAGCTCACGATAAATTACGAATATCCACCGAGACAACCCTCCAACCCGAGCCCATCGAACGGGGCGACAGGAATATCCACCGGTATCACCCTTTCTTGGAGCTGTTCGGACCCGGAAGGGGATGCACTGACTTATACGGTCTTTCTCGGTACATCCTCCTCCCTGAGCCGCATAACGAGCGGGCTCTCGGCCACATCCTATAACCCAGGCACATTGGCCGAGGGGACAAAATATTACTGGCAAATATTCGCCTCAGATGGTTATGCTACTACCAAAGGACCCCTATGGTCATTCACAACGGTCATGGGGAATCCCCCAACTATACAGGTAACTTCAATGAAAGGGAAGACCGGGACCCTTGTGGTATCATTCACCACCGCAGATCTAGATAACGATCAGCTTGTCACCACCAATTGGCAATATTCGATGGATGGCAAAAATTGGGTGAACATAGCCCCCGAGGCCATAGGGAACAACCCGGCAAGGACCCCCGGCTCTTACACTATATCATGGGACACGACCGTGGGGGCAAACTCACTCTCGGGCATCGAGGACAAGGACGTCTGGTTCAGGATGTCGGTCTTAGAGTACGGGAAGAGCCGAGCCGTCCCTGTTCAATCGAATGTGTATGGCAGCTTCGAGGTCGATAATTATAATTGGAGACCTGTATGGAACAAAACACCGATCGTCCAGTTGGATGAGGACACAAAGCTATCCCTATCCTTGACCGACTATGCCTTCGATGGTGATAACGACCCGTTATCATTCTTCCTCGTGACCCCTCCTTCGAGCTCCTTCGGGGTATCCCTTATTGGGAGCTCGGGGAACACACTTTCCGTCAATCCTTCCATCAATTTCTCAGGGTCCGCGAACTTCATACTCCGGGTCTCGGATGGTTTGCTATCCTCGAACGTCAATGCCGCCATCGTGATCAGACCGGTGAACGACCCACCAACAATCGCGGTCATACCCGGTTTTACCCTGTCGGAGGACACGAGCCTCGACCCCGCGACCGATCTGAAGGACTACGTTTATGATTCGGACAACTTTCTGAATGAACTGTCCTATTCGGTCCAAAGCATGAGCCACCCGGAAATTGGGGCCTATATTAATGGCTCTCATCTCGTGATAAGACCTGCACCCGATTGGTTTGGGCAAGGCAATGTGTCGGTCAAGGTCGCGGACCGCATATCATCTAGTCTCCGCAACACCTCCGTAACAGTGAACGCCGTCCCCGATCCGCCAAAATGGTTGGCGTCGCCCTTCGTCGTTCTAGAGGAGGACACCATGACTGACCTGGATCTGGACGAATGGATCTTCGATCCGGACCTGGAGGATAACTCCTTCTTCATCATGGGAAAGCCGGCCCAGGGCTTTGGGCTGTCATTGTCCGGGCCCCGCAATCATACCCTGTTCGTACATCCTGCCCCGAACTTCAGTGGTTCCACGACCCTGACCGTTTCAGGGACCGACGGGATCTTCTCGGTCGCGACGAGTGTGTCGGTCCAGATAGTCCCGAAGGCGGACCCAACGAGATGGAGGGGGATACCCAAGATCATCCTCGACGAGGACACCTCTAACACCTGGGACCTGGACGGTTATACATTCGACGCGGATGGCGATCCCATCTCCTACTTCATGCCTGACCCAGGGCCATTGGACTTCGGCATCTCTCTATCCGGACCCAATGCACGTTTCCTGAATGTGGTCCCAGCTAAGAATTTCTCGGGTAATACGACGATAAAACTGATAGCCACCGATGGCATTTATTATGCTGGAGTTGAAGTACCCGTCATAGTCCGACCCCTTCCAGACCCCCCTGTGCTCCAATCATTGCCAAAAGTGGATGTCCTCGAGGACGCCACATACCTCCCAGAGCTCGATCTCCATTCCTATGTGACCGATTCCGATACCGACCTCGATGACCTGGCCTGGTCCTTCATGGTGCCGAGCACAATGCATGTATCCGTGTCGTTCAGGGACCACCGGTTCCTCGGCTTCCATTTGACCAAGAATTGGAACGGAGAGGGCGATATCACAGTAACGGTGAGCGACGGGAAGGGGAGGGATACGGAAAATCTCCATATCACGGTAACCCCTGTCAACGACCCGCCCGTCTTCTTGCTCGATCAGGACCTCGAGGTCATGGAAGATGGTCAATTGGAGATAAATGTCTCGGGGATCACGACGGACGCTGATTCTGACCCCGTCTCCCTTGAGATCGACCCCTCCACCTCACCCGAACTCGTTGCTAAGATAACAGGCGGACAGTTGAGCTTGAGGCCAAGGAAGGACATCAATGGGGACCGTTTGCTCTCTCTCAATGCGAAGGATGGGAAATCCACGACCCAGCTGAACATCACCGTGCATGTAATTCCAATGCCTGACCCGCCTATTTTCAATCTGCCGTCCTCGCTCGAAGGCAAAGAGGATACACAATTGGTAGCCTCCATCAAAGGATGGGCGAGCGATGTTGATGGGGATACTCTTACTTGGTCCGTGCTAGGTATCACCCCTACGCTTTATGGTGAGGCAGAACTGAATGGCGAGAGACTCACGTTCATGCCAGCACCGGACAAGAACGGCGAGATGACGATCGGGCTCAGGATCGATGATGGCACATTCATTGTGAACGGGATCCTGAACCTCTCGATAGCGGCTGTGGACGACCCGCCCCGCATCACAGCCATCACATCGGACCTGTTGGAGATATATTACGGAGAACAATCCCACATCACTGTCGAAGCCTTTGATCCCGAGGAGGACCCGTTCGAGATAAGCTGTTCGGCCACCTTCGGGGAGATTTCCGGGGCCGGTCCGGATTGGACCTACATTGCACCTTTTAGGGAAGGGAAGGATACGGTCAAATGCCAGGCCGTTGGGGATAATGGCCAGGATTCCTCTCAGATCAGCATAAATGTGCTGCCATCCGAGGAGAAGAACTCTGACCCATTGCTATTGGACCCATTCGTCACGGTCGAGAACGGGGACGCGGTCTTCCAGATAACCTATCTCGATAAGGAGGGGAACCATCCCGAACGCACGGATGTGGTCGTCGATGATGTATCTTATAATATGGACCCCGTGAGAGGTGAAATCCAGACCGGGCTTGTGTTCCTGAAGACCGTGAAGGGTCTAGGCCCCGGATCACACAAGTACATGTTCTTCTTCAAGGCCTCAGGGATCGAGATTAAGTTTCCTAGCTCCAACTACGAATATTTCGTGCTCGGTCCTGAAAAGGATTCCGACGGGGACGGTCTCTCAGACGCCAAAGAACTGAAAATAGCCCAGACCTTCCAGCCATATCTCGTGTTCTCAAGCAACGAGGACTTCTATCCCATGAAGGTCAACGATTTCCTCAAGAATTCAAAGCTTGTCGATTTTTGGGGAGGGACGATCGCGGAGAATGTAACGTCCACTACTCTGCGGTACAATAATAATAAAGACAATGTCATCGACCTAAAAGGTACCACCATGAAGGAATATCTTGCCCTTCAGAACCAGATCTCAAGTTCAGGGAAGCATGTCTATTACAGGGTGTTCACACAATATAATAATGATTTCCTAGGAACACGCTACAATTTCGTCATCGTGCAGTATTGGTTCTTCTATCTTTTCAATAATTACAAGATCAATAATCATGAAGGTGACTGGGAGATGTTCCAGGTTATCGGGGTCGAGACGAGCCCCGGAGCGTATCGGGCCCTTGTCGGAATAGGCTCGGTCCATGATATCGACCCGTCCGTTGCCTATTACACGATCAACAATCCCGAGACCAAGGTCACAAGGACCATGCGCCCTGGAAGCAGCTCTACCTTGGACAACGCGAAGATCTGGATAGCAAAAGGGGGGCATGGCGTTTACCTCACTCCGCCAAAAAATGGCGATCTCAGTCTATTGGACTCATCTGATGGGAAGAACGAAATCGGATACGAATACACACTCCATCCACTCGGCGAGACCGGTAAGCCTTATCCGTCCGAGGCGGAATGGCTCAATTTCAAAGGAAAGTGGGGTAACTATCCCGCGATAGAATCGGCTAGTGTGTCTATGCAGGGACCTACGAGCCCTCCCTATCGAGAGACCAGTTATCGTAATAATCTCTGCTACGGCAAATGGTCGTACTGGCAGGAACCGTTCGGATGGTACGATCCAGATTGCATCCTGATCGACGTCCACTCCTCTGTGACCCTGAAGTTTACGGATGGGGTCACAGACCTGGATTCAAAATCCGTCAACATCTCAACATTGCCTAGCGGTGTCCTAAGGGTAAAGGAAGATCAGGACGCGGAGACATATTACCCCAGGTCGGTGAATGGAACCCAATTCGAGGTCATCCGGGACCCGAACGAAATGAAACCATCGAAGCCTTTCCACATCGATGTACTTGCAGCGGGCGTGACCGAGGGACGGGCCATCTCGATCACCGGCGACAAGGGCACTGATGTCGATCTCTTTGTGAATATCGACGCTAAAGCCTCGATCATGTCAATCGAGAATCATGGCAAGGACATATCGATATCGTTCACCCTGAGGCGCTGGGACCTGAATTCGAGCACGAACCTTTCCAGCAAGATGATAGACCTCCCTGCAGATTCCAGGACCACGGTCCAGATTCTCAGCTGGACGCCTCTGACAGCGGGACAGGTCTTTGTGGCCCAGGATACGAACGGAGACGGTACTCCAGAGAAGTCCTTCTCGCTCCAAGACCAGCTCAAACCTCCCCAGGAGCCTTCGACCATCTTCCGCGTTTCAACGGACCCGGTCCATTACTGGTCGATCTGGATAATGGTGATCGTGATAATTGTCCAAACGATCTTACTTCTTGTGACATGGTGGAACAGAAGGCCACTCCCACGCTCATCAATGAAGAAGAGGTCCGAGATCGAAGAAGAGGGCCTTGAACAGAGGGATGAACCTACTGAGAAGGAAGAACCGATCTCGACACTTATAATGGACGAAAAAGAGACCAAGACGGTCGAGGTCAAGCCTTCGATCCAGAAGGAGGACATTATCGCTCCAACGGTCACAGAGCCTATAGAACAGGTGAAAGAACCGGCGAGAGAAATACAAGAACAAAGCCCATATATGTCGGCCTATGAGTCCGTGACCCTAAGATGTCCGCGGTGTAAGACGATGTTCAAGTGGAACGACGACGGTCCGGAGAAAGGCAAGATAGTATGCCCATCCTGTCAATACAAGGGCGGCCGGATATCCAGGCCCTCGCGGGGCCGGAAAAGGACTTCCAACTCTATTCGAGTTCCGAAAGGAGGAGGGGGATAATCATGTCCAACGAGGTTGCCACCATCTCTCCGATGCAATATCGATTCTCCCGGACTCTATTGCGGTTCCTGAATTTCCTACCCTCTTCGAGGGTCCTCTACCTGTCCTTTTATCTGACCATCACCTTTTTGCTTTCCATGATCCCCCTATTCCTTACAAGCGCTGTGGCCGAAACCGTCGTAAATTACATGACGGTTTCATTGGCTATCTCCTGCGTCATAATCGTATTGGTTTCCCTTTATACCTCCAAGAACACCGAATTCTATAAACCCTTGAGCTTTGCCGCCCTATTTCTAGGCGCCTTCGCCACAGCAGAGACTATCAATTCCTCATATATTCTTGTTTGGGGGACAGAAGGACCCTTCCCATCCATCGCGGACCTCATCTGGATAATGGGGTACATACCATTAGCGATAATGCTCACCCAAATCATCAGAAGGTTCGATGATTTTATACAGCCGAACCAATATTTGGCCACATTTTTTGGCACATTGATCGGAACGATATTGATCTTGGTCCCTCTTTCGATGACGACCGTTAAGATCGGGGAGGATGAATCATTGTTGGGTCTGGCGGTCCTCATCGCTTATCCCAGCCTTGATATGGTAATCGTGGCATTGTGCGTTTTCGTGATAATCATTTTTAGGAAAAGCCTGATTCGATATCATTGGTTCTTAATAATCCTTGGAATCTTGGTCTTTACCGCCGGGGATATCTTGTTCGCCCTTTTCGAATCGTTCGGAATCTACTTTAGTGGCTCCATCCCAGATGTTCTATTCCTCTATAGTTATTTCTTATTTGCTGGGGCTTTCATGCTAGTCCTTTTAGATGCCTCGAACTTCAAGAAACTCTCACCGATGGCGGCGTTCGAACTCGAACAGGTTTATATAACTTTACCGGACGGACGTGTTCTTTATAGTGACACAAGGACTTTGAGAAGAATATCACAGGGCCAGGGTACGGACCAAGATATTCTAGGTAGTATGTTGGTAGCTCTCCAGCACTTCGTACAAGACTCTTTTTCTCAATTGAACCCCAGCAAGATAAAGACTCTTTTCTTCGGGAATTTCGAGATCGCGGTCGAATATGGTAACTTCCTCACTATAATGTTCGTACTGCGTGGGAAGGCCACCCAGGATCTTCGCAAGAGGGCTAAAGAGGCGTTAAAGTCGATAGAGGAGAGATATGATGTCTGGCTTGAGCATTGGTCTGGGAACCAAGCAGAGCTGAAACCGATAAAGCAGATCGGGTCCTTTTATTTCAGCGAATTCCTATTAGATAAAAATATCAATTAGTCTTGCTGATTTTTTTCATTCAGAAAAAAAGGGTCGAGTTGTGAGAGCTTGGGATTTCGGAGATGTTCGGAGGGGAGAACAAGATGGCGCTTGAGGGCAGGGGCAAGATATACGATCATGCAAAAAACCTCGTCATAATATATGTTCCCGCGAAGGTGTGCCGCGATGCCAAGTTCCCGTTCAGGCCGGGGGACGAGGTCAATATAAGGATAGACGGGCAAAGGCTGATAATAGGACCGAAGAAAAGGGCCGGGAAGTAAGAGATAGAGAATGGGTTGTTTTGCACACGGTCGTTGCCAAGGATGGCATGGGAACTTGAAATTAGATTTTGGACCTGTTCATTAATAAGAACATATCTTTTCTGAACATATTCTTCAGAACATATTTATTTCGAACATATTTGGTCCGAACATATTGTTGTCGAACATATTCGGCAAAAAAAAGTGAATTCCACCAGTACTCCGAAATATACTATCCGAACATATTCATTCCGTACATATTGATCCCGAAATATTCTAGGCAGTTTGTACAAATATGTAAATTGATATTTTATATATGCCGTTGAAACGGCTTCTGCGTGATGGACCATGAAGAAGAAACGACCCGGCCCCCAACACATTGCTGAAGCAGAGGACGGATTTGAAGCCGAGCTACAGCTCCTCAAGGAAAAGCAACTTCGGACCCTTCTCCGTCATCTTTATGGCTCAAGCTCGGACGCAAGCACGACCATACTTGAATGGCTCAGGGACCGCTCGAGGAAGTGCACCGGTGGGAAGGGAAAGAGGTCAAGGATCGACGGGGAATTGGTATCCGAATATTGGGACAACGCCCGGCCGATAATCTCCAAGTTCAACGAGTATGGCGGAGGGCCCCGCGATGAGGAGGCCGAAGCTTATAGATGGCTCGGCAAAGCGCAGGATCTGGCCGAGAAGGGTAACATGCCCCACGACCTTCGTCTGAGCTTGATCGACGATATCCTTGAAGAGTATTTCACCCACAACTCGGGGTTCGAGGATTCGATGATGGCCCTGATCCATGCAACATGCAAGGAGGACCGGGACTGGGAACATCTTGTGGTCCGGCTGAGGGAGCATCCATCGGACTGGAACCTGCATCTCGCCATGGAGATCCTGAAGGACCGACTTCACAAGGACAAGGAATATCTCGACCTCCGTCAGGGTCGATTGCATTATGGGATGGACTATTGGGACCTTGTCAAGTTCTATAATGAACGAGGACATTCCGACAAGGCGGTGCGGACCGCCGAGGACGGGCTCCTCAAAGGCGAAGGCCGATTGGACGAACTGTTCGAATTCCTGTTCGATCATTATTCGAAGAAAGGCGATGCCTCGGTCCTCGAAAGCCTCGCAAGCACGGCCGTGAACGGGGAGCATAACCAACGAGAGGTCCTGGACCGCCTCGTAGAGCACTATCGGAAGAAGGGCCAATACAAGCCGATGCGCGATGCACTTCTCAGGTCCTTCGAATATGTGCCATATCGGAGATATCATCAGGAATATCTCCGTCTGAAAGCACTTCTAAGGAGAACCGATTGGACAGACATCGAGAAACGGATCATCGATGATGCAAAGAGGAAAGACCTTGATGGATATCTGGAGATATGCCTGGAGCGCAAGGACGTCAAGGCCGTTCTCGAAACCATCTTAGACCCGCCTAGGAACAAATGGGGAGGTCCAGCCGAATGCGACTACGATAGGTTCGCGGACAGGATTGGAGACGAGTATCCCCTGGAGATGGTCGAATATCACAAACGAAGGGCAACCTACTATATCGAACTCAAAGGCCGCGATTTCTATAAAACCGCTGCGAAGCATCTCGAGGAGATGAAGAGGCTCTATTTCGATGTGATCGGGGACGAGGGCAAATGGGAAAAGCACATCGACGCCCTCAAGAAGAAGTACTCGAACCGAAAGGCCTTCCTTGAAGAGGTCCGGGACATATGACCGTTCAGATCTTCCCGCTTCCTCTCGATGGAACGGTCAAAAGGAAAGAATCCGGGTCATGATGAACATATCGTTAAGCTCGATATTCGACCTCCTGGTGGTGGGCCAGTGGTTTCCATGGGCGGACAGGAAATCTCTGCAAATGACGCGGAACGGCGGCTGTCGGACCTTTTGATAGAGTGCCGCCTGAACTCCTTCGTCACCACGAGGAAGATCCGCCACTGGCTAGAAGAGGGCTGTTTCGGCGATGAACCGATAAAGGACGCGCTGGCCTTCCTGCCCATGGTCACCGGGCTCGTGGACCCCGAGACGCAGGACAGGCCCCGTCTTCTCGAAAGGCTCGTGAACGCGCTGCTCGAGTTCTACGACACCGTGCCCCAGAAGGCCCTGGACGGCAAGACCCCAAGGGAAAAAAGCGATGAGGTCCTGGACGGCCCCGAACCCGAATCGTTGCGTCTGGGGATGATGACCCTTCCCCCGCACGACTGGATTCCCTTCTACGAACGGGCGATGACCGAGCTCCATAGGAAGAAACTGTCCGATGCCGCGAAATCCTTCGATGAGCTCTTCGTGGCGCTGTTGGGGGCCCGCACGACGGCCCGCGACGTCTACCGGATCTTCGCAAATGCCGGGCTCGCCTATGTGTGCAGGGGCGATTCGGTCCTGGCATCGAGATGCTGGAAGGCCGCCCTCGACCTGAACCCGAAGTACGGTTATCCCCGCGACCAGCTGGACAAGCTGGAAAGGGGCGATTTCAATGAGATAATCGCCATCGGGATGCTGGGCAGGGCAAAGGAAAACCTGGAAAGGAAACGGTCACAGCCCGACGCGACACCCGAGCGCGTGAACAAGATGTCGGAGGAGGCCCTCCTCAAGAAGCTCCGGTCGCTCGGCCTCGAGATCGACAGGGCCAGGTTCGTCGAGCACGCCGGGACGGCCCCCTCGCCTTGCGAACTGGCCGACGGGCTGCTCTACCCGCAGTTCAAGGGCGTGTACCCTGCCAACCCCGATGATGACGATTTCGTATGGATGGCCGCAGGGCGCCTCTGGGCGCTGTGGTGCCCCGAGGAGCCATCTGAGGAGACCCTCTGGGACCTGATCGAGGAGGCCTATCCGAAATGCGTCAGAGAGAGACCCGAACCCGGCGACCCGGACAGCGGACCGACCCCAGTGCTTGCAGACCTTCTCCGGCGATTAACGGACATCCTCATGGCCGACAAGCCCGGATTCCTCGAGCATTGGTCAAAGACATATGAATACCACACCGAGATGAGGGACACCCTGGTCGATATCCTGTGCATAGCCGTCCGCTGGCAGGAACTGGAAGCGCCCGTGTTGAAGGTCGCGTCCAATCTGAGGGAACGCGTTCCAAGAGGCGGCTGGGAGCTCGTGGAGATAGCATCGCTCGTCCGCAAGAAGGACCCGGCCTGGAAGGCTGTTTATACAAAGATGTGCGATGCCGAGCCGTTCAACTGTCATCTTCCCCTGAACACGGCCCATCTGCTCGAGGACGATGATGATTACGAGGCGGCCGATGATCGCCTCATGGATGCGTTGAACACAGTGGACCTGAGGGCCAGGAAGGAGGTCTGGGACCTCGATACCATGTATACGACGATATACGAGGATTATAAGGATGTGCTGGATGCGCTCGAGGCGTCCCTCATGGACTCCAGTGGCCAGCCCGAACTAGAGGCCCAGGTCGAAAAGAAGAGGATGGACGTCGAGGCCAGCCGGGAGGTCCTTTCCTTCTCGCCACGGCGCGAGGCTCTCCAGAAGCACGCCTCCGAATCCCTGAGGAAGCTCGAGGAGGAGCAGGCCTCGAGCAGCCCAGCGATGAGATATCTGGACTATCTCGGCAAGTTCGACATCAACTTCAGGACGCCGGGGCCGGTGGAGACCACCCTGACCCCAGTGCCGTTCCGGGGAAGGACGGCCGCAGCCTCGAAAAGGAAGGGCAAGGCGAAGAAGGCCCCGTCACCGGGCCGGGCACCGCCCCGGAAGGGCCCCTGTCCGTGCGGTTCTGGGAAGATGTACAAGAACTGTTGCGGTCAGCGGCGGTGACACCGTCACGACTTGGTTCGTAACGTCTACCAGGCCTTCTATCCGTTCCATTTGGACCTGTTCATCCTCGAGAAGGCCTCCTGGGAAGGCATCCCCGTCATGGTGGTCCCCCCGGCCGGCACCGGGCTCATGTGCCCGAAATGCGGCAGCGCGGACGCCGTCCGCAGGCGTGACGTCCACAGGCTCGTGTGCCCGGACTGCGCTTACAGGGCCAATGACGATTACTGCGCCGCCCTGAACATCGCAAGGCGGGGCCTAGCGAGGCTGCAAAGGGACCGCGAAACGGTCCTCTCACATCATCACTCTCATGGGCTCCCCAAGGCCTACGACCTCGGGGACAGGGGCGCCGCGGGTGCGTCCCGGGGCCCCGAGAGGGCCGACGCCGGCACATGCCTCGATCAAGGCGTGGCCGGCGGCCCCGCATATTTCGGGGAATTGGAGGCCCCAGGGCAAAGGTGCCAGGGCCTCCCGTGATAGACAGGGACGGAGAAAAGATATTAATAGGAGGCGCGCGCATAGTAACAGGTGATATACATGTCAAAGCCAGTTGAGCTGATAACTACCCTGGAAGGAGAGGACGCCAAGCGATTCCTCAGGAACCTCGAGAACCCTCCCAAGAACAAGGCATGGGCGAGGACCCTGGCCAGGGCCAGGAAGATCAAGATAGATTAAACCCCGGGCGTTCAAGGTGATAATGATGTACATCGAAAGAATTGTCAAATTACAGATCCCGGTCGAACCCTCCAGACCGGACCGGAACGGCCTCTCTTATTTTGAGGAAGTCGTGAAGAGGCACGGACGGCACATATCCATGAAGGACATAAAGAAAGCCATCGTGGACAGATTCGGTGCTTGAATGTATCTCGATTCCAATGTCTTCATCTATGCCGCTTTGGATGATGGGGACCTGGGCGAATCCGCAAGGGCCCTTCTCAAGAAGATCCAGGAGAACAAAGCCACCGGGATAGTGTCCCCTCTGGTCTTCGATGAGGTCCTATGGGTCGTCCAGAAAATGGCCGGAAGAGAGGATGCCAAGGCGATAGCCCAAGGCCTGCTCGAGCTCCCACTGCAATGGGTTGATGTGGGTTATACGTCGGTCCGGCAATCCATGCCAGCCTACGAATCCGGCCTCGACCCCCGGGACGCCATGCATGTGGGCATCATGATCGATTATAGCATAAAGGTCATAGTGTCCGAGGACAAGGATTTTGACAAGGTCAAGACCATCGAGCGGAAGAACATCAAGACGATCCTGAAGGAGCTCGATACCGTATCGACCGGTCAGAACAACAGATCGAAATGAACTAGTGAGCCGTTTGTTCTGTTCTTTTTTAACATAATAGACTATGTCCTGCTTTTCAAAATACGAAAGAATGTCCCCTGTCCTTTAATCGTTCAAGGTCTCCATGACCTCCCGGACGGTCGGGTGGTCCTTGCTCATCTTGAATATTGCATATAGCTCCCCGAATGCCGAGGTCTTGGCGACGACCTGGATGATGCCTTTGTCCACAAGCGAGTTGAACACCTTCTTTCGTTCTAGGTGCTCGAGGTCCGGCATGGCAACGGAAAGGTCCATGACCAGGAACTTCGAGACCTTGATGCCCTCATATTTGGGGTCTTTGTTCCTAAAGGCCCTTATCGCGGCCCGCAGCGTCTTGAGCTGGTCTGCATCGAGGCCAAGCCACAGTTCCTTGGTCCTTTCGACCTGAGGGGCCGGACCTTCGACCTGGGCCTCTTGAGGCTCCTCGGAAACATCCTCGACACCCTCGGAAGCTTCCTCTTCGGCCGAAACGTCATCTTCATCCTCTGCAACCTCTTCCTCATCGCTGTCGGATACTTCGGCCTCCTCCTGCTCTTCCACAATATCGGTGGTCAGTGGGTCCAGGAAGAAGCAGTTCTCATCGCCTAGCAATCGCCGAAGGTCCCCCGACAAGGTCTCGGCGAAGGAAAAGAACAGGACCCTGCGGCCCTTGTCGCGGGCCCTGTGGCACACAGGCATATAGTCCCGGTCGCCGGCCACCACGGTGATGTTCCCGATATCGGGCCGTGTGAGCATGATCTCTTGCAATGCCAACGAGAGCTCGATGTCCGCGCTCTCTCGCTCGACCGTGGCCTTTGCATGGAAGACCTTGATGCCCATTGTATAGAGCTCGTTGAGGACATCCGGGTAAATGGACCAATCCGCAAAGGCCATTCGGATGATGGGCGTGACACCCTCGTGGTCCCTAAGGTATGAGTTCACCTTACCGATTATCTGGATGGTCTTGGGGATCGATACGGAAGCTTCCTGCTTGTAATGGACCCGGAGCGCCTGATATATGTTATCGAAATCTATGAACAGGGCGCCCACGGAGTTAGCACCTGATGTTGTGATGTCCATATCCAATCCTCCTGTTTTTCCCGGTCCGACACGATGATGGATACCGCGTTCCACCTAATAATTCCTGCGTTCCTATTGGAATATCCCGGACTGGAAGAATATAAGATACAATGATACGGTCTCATCTTTATCGATCCATCCCCCAAGGAGAATGAACTCCATGCCTAGGAAGATGAAGAAGCAATCGCCGAACCTCCGCCAAGGTCCGGCCGATTTCACGAAGAACGACTGGGAGGTCCTGAAAGGCCTCTGCCGGCATCCCTGGATGAACGACCGGGAGCTCTCCGAGAACATAGGCATCAAGATGTCGACCATCACGTCCATAAAGAACAGGCTCAGGGCCAGCGGGGTCTTCAGGAAGGCCAACATCCCGGCCTACCAACGGTTCGGCTATTCCGTGGTCTCCCTATCGAGCACCAGGGCGCGCACGGCGCTGAGCCCCGCCTTCGATAAGGGCCCCGCGGGCTCCACGGCCATCTTTGGGGTCCAGGACCCCCTGGGGGCGCTTGTCATGGCCTACCATAAGGGATTTCACGAATTCAAGACGTTCGAAGCGGCGGTGGACGGCTGGGACCACCAGCTGTTCTCCCTCGCGGGTGCCCGGCGCATAGTCGAGTTCGATTTCACGAACTCGGTGAACAAGGCCTTCTTCGGTAATAGGTTCGATGCCGGCGAGGGCATGAGCGCCAACGAGGGATTCTACGACCTCAGGAAGAAGGTCGAACGGTCGCTGCTGGGGCCCCTCATCAGGATGCCGGATGCCAATTCGCTCAAGATCACCAAGGCCACCGGCGTATCCCGCCAGACCGTGTACAAGATCCGTGAGCGCTTCAGGAAGAAAGGTCTCATCAACAGGACCACATTGGTCGACCCCCGGGTGCTCGGGTTAGGACTGATCTCTGCCGTCGTGCTCGAGCTCAAGGATGGCCGGAAAGGGGCTATCCCGGACAGGACGGCCAGGGACATCGAGAGGATCGCGAGGCCGGTCTGGTTCCAGGCGTTCAGGGGCACCTGCGTCCTCCTCGCCTGCCATGTCGATTATGACGGTTTTGCCCGTGAGACGGACCTGCTCAGAAAGCTCAAGGAGGTCGCGCGGCTCAACGCGCAGATATTCGGCCTGAAGGACGGGGATCTCAGGTACCGGTTCGAATTGACGGATTGAGGCACTGCTAAGGAAATACGATAGCGCTCTTCCTTCGGTTTCGATGAAATGATATCGTTATTCCCATGATGCCCCCGACCATCGACCCATTCCCCCGGCCATTCCGCTATCGAATTTAGGATGGAAGGGATAACTCGAGTCGAAGCCAACGTGAAAGCCCGTATATCTTGACGTAATGACCCAGGTAGGTGTTTGACAATGTCATCCCAAGTGGATTTCCCCAAGTTCGTCCGGGCGCTTCCCGAGATAAAGCTGCCATATCCCAAGACACGCGGCTGGCTGCTCCAGGGCCAGAGCCAGCAGATAGTGTTCATGGAGTTCCATGAAACGGTCGAGATTCCCAGGCATTCCCATGCCGAACAATGGGAGTTCGTGGTCTCGGGCAAGGTGGAACTGCGTTCCAAGGGGAAATCCTCGGTCTATCGTGCTGGTGACCGGTTCTTCATAGATGCGAATGTCCCTCACGAGGCAACTGTACATGCGGGATACAGAGCCGTGGTGATATTCAATTCGCCGGACAGGTTCAAAACAAAGATACCCTAAAACGGACCGAACGGAAGACCCTGGTCAAAATAATCAGCCCGTTTGCCATCAAAAACAGGTTAAATTCCGTATCAAACCAGAACCGTCCGCATATAGATATAAATCCTTATAGGCCCAAATTAATATTCAATGATAGAATGGGACGGACAAATGTCATTCGCCCCAGCCTGGTGGCGGTGGTCTGGTTCTAAGGCTGGAGGCGCTATTGTTACAAATGCAATAGTAGCTGAGGCCACGTCTGTCATTCGTTTACCAATTCATGCTCCAAAATTTATAAATAGTTTAGCAACAGCCACCCAAAATAACAATATATACTCCAGACCGTTCTCACATCCGTTAAAAGGTGTAAAACGCATCAAGTTTTAGACCGGGGTCGTTCAGGAAGGAGTGGATTGGTATGAATAAATCCAGCGCAATGTGCAAGTTTCTCTGCTTGATCGTCGTTTTTTCAATGGTCGTCCCGCAGATACCTCTGGCTCTCGCGGATGGATCATCTTCAAACGACGGGTCTCCCGCATCGAGGGACGTTCGAAATCGTGCTCAGGGCCTGGGTGAATGGATCAGTTTGAAAGATATGCCAACGAACAGGTTCGCTCTTGGTGCCGCGCAGGTGAACGGCAAGATATACGCAATCGGGGGCTCTCTCGGTGCAGGCGAGACGACCAAGAACGAGATGTACGATCCTTCCACAAACTTATGGACCGATAAATCTCCCATGAGCGCGACCCATTATGCATTCGGGATCGTTGCCATCGGCGATCTGATATATGTGATCGGAGGGGGAGAGCCTTCGACCGAAAATAATATCTATAATGCAACAACGGACCAATGGACAACGGCGGCACCATTGCCCAATGCTAGAGGTAGCTTCTGTATGGCCACTGTCGGAGGGAAGATCTATGCCATCGGAGGACATTATCCACCCGGTTATACCACTGTGAACTGGACCGAGGAGTACAACCCGAAGACGAACACCTGGACCACAAAAAAAGCACTCCCCACGGCTCGAACCCACGTCGCCTGCACTGTATTTGATGATAAGATCTATGTCATGGGTGGTTGGGATAGCAGCCAGTCCCTTTTCAATATCACAGAGATATATGATCCATCAACGGATTCCTGGACTAACGGCCCCGATCTTCCGCTTCCAACGGTATATGCCGGCGCCGCACAATTGGACAATTATATCTATTTGATTGGGGGGTACGATGGGACCCACCCGCGAGATCACACATACCTATTGGAACCAGTCAGCGGGAAATGGATGAACCTTACTCCCATGACGACTGGGCGATGTTATTTCGGGATCGCTACGGTGGCTGATGGTATCTATGTCATTGGTGGTAACAGTGCCGCGAGCATCACCAACACCACCGAGAAATTCGTTCCAGGAAAAATGGATTACTCCCTTTCGCTCAAGGCCGATAAGGCCCTATACCGGCCCGGAGACAATGTGACTCTGAACGCCAACATTCGCGTGCTAGTGTGGAAATGGGAACAGAGGTCGAGTGGCGCCACGGCCAGAGGGGAGCATTCAGCGGTATGGGACGCAAAGGACAATAGAATGCTCGTATTCGGCGGGATTGGAACCTCCGGTGACCTGAAGGACCTCTGGTCATACGACCCAGCCCTGGACAGATGGACCCAACGGGCGGACGCACCCGCCACTCGGCGCACCCAATCGGCCGTTTGGGATGCCTCAAACGAACGGATGCTGGTCTTCGGAGGCCAGGATGGTTCCCTGGCATACCGGAATGACCTCTGGGCATATTACCCATCGAATGATACTTGGGTGACAATCGGGACGGGGGCGACCTCCCGCGCCAGCCATACCGCGGTCTGGGACACAAAGGACAATCAGATGCTGGTGTTTGGCGGTTGGAACGGTGTTTCTGCAATAAACACGCTTTGGGCCTATTCCCCATCATCAAATACATGGGCCCAGAAGAAGAGCGCGCCATCTGGGCGCTGGGCCCACACAGCGGTCTGGAACCCCCAGAATGAACAGATGCTCATATTCGGTGGAACGGCAGGAAGTGGACAGCTAAGCGACCTGTGGAGTTATGATCCAGCCACCGATTCCTGGAAACAAAAATCCAACGGGCCGGTGGGCCGGCAGGACCATTCGGCGGTTTTTGATCACACATATGACCGCATGCTGATTTATGGCGGCTACAATGCGACGACCAGTACTTATTTCATTGATACCTGGGCATATGTACCTTCGGACGATAAATGGTCACAACTGGAAAACGCCCCAGTGGGAAAGAATGGCCACGTTGCGGTCTGGGATGATTCGAACACTCAAATGCTGATGTTCTCGGGAGGGAAAGCGACCTATAACAACGATCTGTGGGCCTACCGAACAAGCTCCGCGTTATCGAATGGGATGATCATAAACGATTCCATCACAACGAACTGGACAAGATTCGATGACAATCCCATCATCAAGAAGGGCGCCTCGGGCTCCTGGAACGAGAACTATGCCCTAGACCCAGATGTCCTTTTCATGAATGGCACGTACAAAATGTGGTTCGGGGGTAGCAAGCCCGGGGACACATTCGTGAACACCGGATACGCCACCTCCAGTGACGGTCTGAACTGGACGGAATACAGCGGGAACCCAGTGCTGTCCCAGGCAGGGAATGCACATGTGGTCTACATGCAAGGCACTTATTACATGGCGTATTCCTATTGGAAGACGCCCGGTTCCAATACGCAGATCGGCTGGGCGACGTCGAACGACGGCATCACATGGACCAAGTCCGCATCGAACCCCATAATAGTCCCGGGAGGCAACGGGGGATGGGACGATTGGTCCGTCGGGGCCTCGAACCTGGTCTGGACCGGCTCGCAGTTCTATCTATATTATTCCGCCGAGGCCGTTCAAGCCTCGATGCAGGCCAAACTGGGCGTCGCCACCTCCTATGACGGCGTCACATGGACGAAATACGGTTCCAATCCGATCCTGTCCAAATCCCCTGGAAGTTGGGATAATAAGCATATCTACCGCGGCACCTCCGTGATCGCACTCCCCGGCGGCGGGTATGGGATGTGGTATGGCGGCTCGGGCGATTTCACCACAGAACTGGAACAGATAGGATATGCAAAGTCCAACGACGGCATCAATTGGACGCGTGTCGGTTCGACCCCGGTCCTGCCCGCCCAGGTGGGGACCTGGGACTATAACTTATATTCGCCTTCGGTGGTCTTCGATGGGCTCTGCCTTAGGATGTACTATACCGGGCGGATAGTCGGCCCGACCGACCCCTCGCAGATCGGTGTGGCCTTCTCCCCATTGGCCACCAGGACCCCGCCTCTGGGTCTTACCTGGGAGAAGGAGCCCGGCCAGAGGCTGACCTCGAACCCCACGATTGTCGAATACAAGTATCCCGAGGTCATTGCATTGAACAATGGTTCGTATAGGATGTTCTTCACAGCTGGGCACAGTCCTCCACCCGAACCTATCCAAAGCGCGATATCTAAGGATGGAACGAACTGGCAGGAAGAGAACGGTGTACGGATATCGGTCTCCCCGGGCGCATATCATCCGAAGGTCATCAAATTGGTCAATGGAAGCTACAGGATGTATTATTCGGTCCAAGGGCCCAACCGGATACTGAGCGCGATCTCTACGGATGCATTCAATTGGTCCGTTGAACCGGGTGTAAGGCTTGCTCCACAGGGACCTTATACAGGATTCAGCGCCCCGGTCATCAGTAAGTTGGTGAACGGGTCCATACGCCTTTATGCGAACGATGTCGGGTACCCCGGATATAGAATCGTGAGCGCCATTTCTCCTGATGGATTGAACTTCGCCGTCGAAGCGGGCATTAGGCTCTACAATCTCGGAACTGGAACTCTGGAGAAAAGCGACATCAGTCCAAGTTATGTCCAAACACTGCCCGATGGAAGTCTTCGCCTGTTCTATGGAAGCGCCAATGACGGTTTGCTGGGGCCAATCAAAGGCAGGACCTTTAGTGCAATTTCAAAGGATGGGTTGCACTTTGTCCGCGAGGGGACGCGCCTAGAACCTGGCAGCTCTGGGGATAAGGACAAAGATGGCACGTATCTTGGGTGCATCCTGAAGTTCCCTGATGGTGTGACAAGGGCGTATTATACCGCCGTCGATACCGCTGGCGTGAGTGACCATATCAAATCCGCAATCGCGGTCGTGCTCAATTATACGGTAGCTTTCGAGGTGGACGACCCGGACGGCCTGCCGTTCTTCATTAAGACCGCAAAAACGGATGAGGGCGGACTAGCTACTGTGGGTTTCACCCTACCTATAGACTCCTCCGAAGGGGTCTACGATGCCACGGCGGTTGCCAACGTTTCAGGCAGGATTCTCCAATCAAAGACCGATTTCTCGGTCGTTTGGCCTTGGAAACCGGTCATGAAGCTCGTCCACGGGGCGTTCGATATCTTCTTCGAACCGGGCTACAAGGTCTCTGCTGATGCACACACATGGTATGTCTACGAGGCCATCAACACTACCAAAGTCGCCCAAGGCTCCAACCTGACCGCGACCGTGACCTATCCCAACGGCACCTACCTATTAGCCGTATCGAACCTGACCAACTCTACCGGGTGGTGTACCTTGGCGTTCGTTCTTCCCAATATCAGTGTGACCGGATGGTATAATATAACCATCTCCGGGTTCAATGGATTGATAATGAACGCATCCTTCCTCGCCAGGCCACATCCCGCACCTCCTGTTAAACCTGGCAGGTACGGCATCAAGAACATCTCGCTCCCGGCGTCTGTGGCCAAAGGCGGCCAGATAACCATAAGGATCATCATCGAGAACAGCCTGCTCATCGATAGGGGCGGTCTTCTGGTGATCCAGATATTGGACAGCCGGTCCGTGCCGTTCAGGCCCACCATCACGAATGTGAACGCTGTCCATGGGAAGGCCCTCTACCTGAACATCACCTTCAGCATACCTGCCAAGGCCCAGACCGGGACCTATTATGTTCAAGTCCAGCTCCTGACCGGGTTGCCGCGCAATGGTGGATTTGCTTTAGATTACCGGAACCTGTTGTTCGAGGTGACATAAGCACCAGCGCGATGGACGGGCTTTCCATGAACCCACGAACGCTTGCACCGCTGGCCCTGTGCCTCCTTATAGCCCTGGCAATGGCCATCCCGGCCGTTGTCCAGGGCCAGGGGAAGCTCGAGCTGCAGGTCAAGACGGACAAGGACCATTACGAACCAGGGGACACAATGGTCATCACCGGGAACCTGACCCGGGACGGCAACCCTGTGATGTCGAACATCACCTTCCAGGTGGATGATTCGATGGGGGACGCCATCCTCATCATGACCAAGCCGACCGATGACAACGGGACGGCCACGGTGATGTTCAGGCTCGACTACGACTCCCAGAACGGGACATACAAGATATTCGGGACGGCATCCGTTGCGGACAAGAACGCGACCTCGCCCAGTAAATTGGTCAATATCGTCAAGAAACCGTCCAATCCACCGAAACCGTTCAATTGGATGCCCGTGGCCCTGGCCGGGCTGTTCATCGCGATAATCATGGGTCTTGTAGGTGCGGCCGTTTATCTGCGCAACAGGGCCCCTGCCAAGGCCAAACCCAAGTCAGAGGCGCCATCGGCCGCGCGGGCCTTCTCGATAGACGATATCTTCCTTATGTACAAGGACGGGCGCCTTATAGAGCACCAGACCCGCAGGTTGAGGCCTGACCAGGAAAAGGACAAAGAGGTCCTCAGCAGCATGCTCAGCGCCATCCAGAGCTTCGTGGAGGAATCCTTCACTGAGGGGGCTTCCCTCAGCAGCATAGAGTACGGGGACAACAAGATCCTCCTCGAGAAAGGGAGGTACCTCTGCCTCGCCCTCGTCATCACGGACCAGGCCCCGGAATCCTTGCGTGAAAAGATGAAGGAGGTCGTTGAGAAGGTCGAGGGGCTCTATGCCGGCATAATCGAGGACTGGGACGGGAACCAGCGGAAGTTCAAGGATGTCAAGGGCATGCTATCCCCGCTGCTGGATTTCAAACAAGAGGCCGAAGGCACGGCCGAGCCGGAGAAGAAGATAAAGATATTGTCCGGCCTCGAGTTCTACAGCGGGTACGTGCGGTTGAAAGTTGCCGTCAAGAACAGTTGCAAGACCGTGCTCAACGACGCGAGCTTCAAGCTCATCTACAATAAGAAGACCCTCAGGTTGAGCAAGGTGGAACCCGCCTTCGAACGGGAAGGTAGCGTCGTCGACCTCGGGAACGTCGACCCCGGGGAGAAGAAGACGGTCGCGTTCTATCTGGACCCTTTGATATGCATGGAATCCCAGGTGGACGGCATCCTGACCTACAAGGACTATGAAGGCAATTTCCTGTCCGAGAAGATGAAGCGCAGGCCCGTGGACATCGTCTGCCCCATATTCTATACCGAACAGAACATCAATGTGGCCATGCTCAAGCGACTGATATCCGATGCCACATATTCGGACACACGGGCCTTCCAGATACCCAAGAAGGTCGCTCCCAAGAAGGCCATGGCCGTCGCGAAGGAGGCAGCAGCCTCACACGCGGTCAAGTTCGTCCGGGAGTTCACTGAGGAGGACCCGTACCAGGTCGAGGCGTGGTATTACGGTAAGGTCCAGGAATCCAAGGAGGAGATGGTCATCCGCGTTGCCGTGGACGGGGAGGACCGGAGGCTCGAGCTCCACATCGCTTCCTCCAATCTGGCCACGCTTACCGGCCTTCTCGCCGAGCTGGCCCACGAGGTCACCGAGCTCATGAAGGAAAGGGACCTGGCGCCGGAGGGCCTCGAGAGGGTCGAGGTCCCGGTATCCGAAGCCGCGCCCACGAAAGGGGAGCCGGCCGAGATGGCGAGGACACGGTTCCTGATCGACAAGTTTGCCGCTGCGGAGCTGGAAGCCGATGAAACGGAACAATAGACGGGTCGGACCAAC
>Ga0315295_10001254_pt1 | contig 21792 bp, 31 predicted proteins | sample YL17G14_0_MG_FD_204453 | JGI IMG/M metagenome (GOLD analysis project Ga0315295, IMG submission 204453) | Sediment microbial communities from Yellowstone Lake, YNP, Wyoming, USA - YL17G14_0 | ecosystem: Environmental > Aquatic > Freshwater > Lake > Sediment | place: USA: Wyoming | collected...
GTGGCGTTTAATCACCAATATCTTTATAAATCTGTAATTCCTATAGTAGTACTTAATAAAGGTATGGTGGAATAAATATGCAGACGTGTACTAGATGTGTAATGGATGAAACAGATCCGAATATTATGTTTGATAAAAATGGAATTTGTAATCATTGTAAAAAATATGATGAATTGGATGTTCCAGCTGGTAAATTTGATGATATAATTAAAGAGATTAAACAATCAAAAAAAGGAAAAAAATATGACTGCCTTATTGGTCTTAGTGGGGGAGTTGATAGTTCTTTTGTAGCTTATAATGCGGTAAAAGCTGGATTATCTCCATTAGCTTTTCATCTTGATAATGGGTGGAATACAGAAATTGGAAATCAGAATGTCAAAAATATTATTACAAAATTAAATATTCCTATGGAAACTGTAACTCTTGACTGGGATGAATTTAAAGACATTCAGTTATCGTTTTTAAAAGCATCTGTTCCCGATCTAGAAATTCCTACTGATCACGCTTTACAGGCTGTTCTCCATAAAATGGCTGATAAGCATGGAATAAAATATATTTTGATGGGTTGTAATACAAAAACAGAATCTCATGTTCCAGATACATGGTCACAAGGATATTTTGATTGGAAATATATTAAATCTATTCATGATCAATTTGGTAATGTGCCGTCAAAAACATTCCCTCATATGGATCTGGTTACATTGAATCGTTATTCTATAAAACATAAAATGATCAATGTACTTAATTATCTTGATTATAATAAAGCGAAAGCTATGGGAATTATGGAAAAAGAAATTGGGTGGAAATATTATGGTGGAAAACATTATGAATCTATTTATACGAGATTCTATCAGGGATATATATTACCAGTTAAATTTGGATTTGATAAACGTAAGTCTCATTTTTCAAGTTTAATTTGTGCTGGTCAGATGACTCGTGCACAGGCTTTGGAAGAATTAAAAAAGCCAACATATCCACTTGATTTACAAAATGAGGACAAACAATTTGTTATAAAAAAGTTTGGGTTAACTGATAAAGAGTTTGATGATTTAATGAAATTACCAAATAAAAAGTTTGAAGATTACCCATCAAGTAGTGATATATTAAATTCTTCAGCTTATAGAATTATTATTGGCGGGTTACAAAAATGTGGGGTTATGTAATTGAATGAAAGAACTTATTATTACAGCCTCTACATATTTATCTAATTCATTATCAACATATATTCGAAATTCTAATGATACAATTGATTTGTTAGTAAATAAAAGTATAATTGGAAAAGATATAAATGTTGATTATGCAAAGATAGCTTATAGTGGAAAGATAAGACAAATATATGAAGCTATTTTACCTATTGATTATTGTTATAGAGGTCGTCAATTATCTAAGTGGTTTGATATAAAAATAGGTATTAAGAGTTTAATATATCCAATAGGTCAAAAAAATATCTTTAAAATTATTCAAAATGGTGATTATGATTTTATTTATTTAAATAATTTAATATTGCATAATTTAATATCTAGTGACTATCCAACTATTATTCATATTAGAGAATTATATAATGAAAAAAATCCAAAAGTTATTGAAAATATTCAAAAAGCCTATGGTGTTATTTTTATAGATACATATGTTAAAGAACCATTCAAAAATATATCATTAAAAAATTCTATAGTACTTAACAACCCATTTGATATGAAAAAAAGTAATAAAAATATAAATTCCATATTAGATTTAGAGAAATTACAAATATCTGAGAATGATACATTATTTGCTGTAATTGGAAAAATTGAACCAGAGAAGGGTATATCATTTATTATTCAATCATTTAAAAAAATGAATGATATTAAATCTAAATTACTTATCATTGGTAATGGTGAAAAAAAATATATAGAATATTGTAAAACAATTGCCAATGATGATTCTAGAATTATATTTATTGATGCAATTGAAGATATTCAAATTATTTATGACTGGGTTGATTATGTTGTAAGAGGTGAGATTACTCAGTCTGGTGGAAGAACTATGTATGAGGGATTATATTCTGGATGTGGTGTTATTGTACCTGGTAACAATCCATCTGAATTTTTCAATTATGAAAAGTTTAAAGATCAAATACATATATATACACCTGGTAGTGATATTGAATTGGCAAAACAATTCGAAAAATTAAATAATACTAAAATAAATGAGAGGGAATATATTTCAAATGTTGGTGAATATATGAGTGATTTTAATAATTTTATAAAAACGGTTTTGATAAAATATTATGGTGATAAATAAATGTTCTCTCCAATTCAACATCCGCGAGGATTATTAACCAAATATGATATTTTAAGATTTGGTGAAATTGCAAAATATTGTGAGGGTGATGTTCTTGATGTTGGATGTGGTGAAAGAAAATTAAAGGAGTCTTTAAATAAAGAATGTACATATATTGGTATAGATATTGATATGACTGGAGAATCGTATGGAGATGTATATGATTTACCATTTTCCGACAATTCTTTTACAACAGTTGTTTTATCCGAAGTATTAGAACATCTTGTATATCCATTAAAAGCATTAACTGAACTGAGGAGGGTATCATCTAATATTGTGATTGTGTCAATTCCCAATCCATATAGTATTAACCAATTGGGGTATATGTTGAAATATAATACGAATTGTATAGATCCAGATCATATTGGTATGTTTGGTGATAATGAAATGAAGAATTTATGTAATCTTGCTGGATTTTCAAATATAATCCCTATTAGATTTTATACTTATATTCCAATTATCAATTGGCTAACTCCCATTAAATCTTCTTTCGGGGAGTGGTCTATTTATAAAATGTTAAAATAATTGTTTAATCACCAATATCTTTTTAAATATACAATTTAGATATAATATAAATAAATTGGTGTTATAATGAATACAAAAGTTGTTGTTCTTGGTGCATCTGGGATGCTTGGGCATAAAATGTTACAAATATTATCTGATAAATTTGAAGTGTTTGGCACTCTTCGTAAACGTGATATACCCGAAATATTATATCCATATTGTATATATGTAAATGTTAATGCTATGGATTTTTCAACCATTTCCAATGTATTAAGTGATATAAATCCGGATATTATTGTAAATTGTATTGGTATAATAAAACAATTACCCGAATCAAATGATTGGCACATATCTCATACTATAAATTCCGAACTCCCTCATAAATTAGCTATTTATGCTCATTTACATGGGATGCGACTGATTCATTTTAGTACTGATTGTGTATTTGATGGTAAAATTGGAATGTATGGGGAGACATTCATTCCCAACGCTACTGATATTTATGGAAGAACAAAATTTGCGGGTGAAGTTGTTGATTCACTTACACTGAGAACTTCAATAATAGGAAGAGAGATAGATTCAAATCACGGTTTGCTAGAATGGTTCCTTTCGAAAAGGGGGATGAAAGTTCAAGGCTATATAAAATCGATTTTTTCTGGAGTGACAACAAATGAACTTTCATATTTAGTTAGTGATATTATTCTTAATGATAGAGATCTAAAAGGATTATATAATGTTGCCTCTATACCTATAAATAAATATGATTTACTTACTCTTGTAAATAAACATCTTGTTAATAAAGTTGATATAGATCCAGTTAATGGGGAAGATATCAATAGATCGATGAGTGGGTTAAAATTAAGACTTACTACCGGGTATGATCCACCATCATGGTCGAATATGATTGATGAAATGATGAAAAAAGATAAAACTGATTATGGGAGATAATAAAATGGATTATTCTTTTAAAAATAAAACTATATTGATAACGGGGGGAACGGGATCTCTTGGAAATGTTTTACTTAGCAGATTATTAAAACATCATGATGCCCCAAGTAAAATCATAATATTTTCAAGAGATGAATTAAAGCAACATAATATGAGATTACAATATTTACAACAACCATCTGCAACAGATGAAATAATCTATGATAATTTTAAAAATCTTGTAACTTTTAAAATTGGTGATGTGCGTAGCTATCATTCTGTTGTAAATGCTTTAAAGGGTGTGGATATTGTATTTAATACGGCGGCGATTAAGCAAATTCCTGTTGCTGAGTATAATCCATTTGAAGCTATACAAACAAATATGATTGGTGTACAGAATATGATTACAGCTATATCTGAATTTAAATTACCAGTTGAAACATTTATTGGTATTTCATCTGATAAAGCATGTAAGCCTATCAATGCATATGGGATGACAAAAGCTCTAATGGAGAGAATGGTGATATCGGCAAATATTGATAGTGATACAAGATATATATTATGCAGATATGGTAATGTTATGGCATCACGCGGATCTGTTATACCATTATTTAAAGAGCAGATTAAAATCGGAAAAGAAATAACATTAACTACAAACGATATGACACGGTTTATGATGAATCTTGATCAAGCTGTAGATACAGTTTTTGCTACATATTTAAATGCAAATTGTGGTGAGATATATATTCCAAAAATTAAATCTGCCAGAATAGAAGATGTTGCTATTGCTATGAGAGGAAATAAGAAGATTCATATTAGGGTCATAGGAATTAGACCTGGTGAAAAAGTACATGAAATATTGATTTCATCCGAGGAAATGCCTAATGTGACAGATAGTGACAAATATTATATTATTCATCCCTCGTTACCCGAATTATATAATTTCAATCATGTAAAATGTGAAATGGATGAATATTCATCAAAGACAGATGTAATGAACCTCGAACAAGTTATAAAATTATTGAATCGAGAGAAATTATTATGAAAATAATGACAATAGTTGGAACACGCCCTGAGCTAATTAGATTGTCACGGATTATTCCATTATTGGATAAATATTGTGATCATGTATTTGTGCATACTGGTCAAAATTTTGATGCAAATCTTAAAGATATTTTTTTTAAAAGCCTTGAATTACGTGATCCCGATTATCAGGAAAATTGTGCTGGGAAAACAACATTTGAAACGATCTCTAATATTTTACAAGTGTCGGAGCGATTGATTATAAAAGAAAAACCAGATAAACTTTTAATACTGGGTGATACGAATAGTGGTCTTTCAGCATTTGTAGCTAAGCGATATGGTGTAAAAGTTTATCATATGGAAGCTGGAAATAGATGCTACGATGATATTGTTCCAGAAGAAATCAATAGAAGAATTATTGATAGCTGTACGGATATATGGATGCCTTATACAGAGAGAAGTAGACAATATTTATTAAGAGAGGGTGTTCTACCACAAAAAATTTTTGTAATTGGGAACCCAATATTTGAAGTTTTGGAATATTATTCTGATAAAATACTCCAATCAAAAATTCTAGATACTATTGGATTATCCCCAAATAAATATTTATTAGTGACAATGCACAGATCTGAAAATGTGGATAATCCAGATGTCTTAAATTCTTTACTTAGATCATTTGATGTTTTAAGAACAATACATCCACTATTGGTGAGTGTTCACCCTCATACCAGATTGAGATTACATGATAGGCATCTCAGTGATAAAATTATATTGTCAGATCCGTTCAATTTTATTGATTTTATATCTCTTGAAATGAATTCATATTGTGTTATTACTGATAGTGGAACTGTACAAGAAGAATGTTCTATTCTTGGTATACCAAATGTAATTATAAGAACTACAAATGAGAGATTGGAAACGATTGAAAATGGGAATAATATTTTAAGTGGTTTTAATCCATCGGATATTATAAATGGTGTTAAAGTTGCTGTAGATTTATCACCACGAAAGCTAGATGATTTTATTATGAAAGCTCCAAAAGAATATATAACTCCAAATGTTAGTGAAATAGTAGCAAAAATTATTTTGGGGGCTTATCCATAATGTTTGATAAAAAATTTATTGCAAGATCTCGTTTAAGATTTGGTCTTGGTCTTGGTATTATTGGATCTTTTTTAACTATTATTAACATGCTTACATTTGCAAAAGTGTGGCAGCCAACATTTGAATCCTGGGGTATTCCAATGTTATTTATGTATTTTGTACTACCGATAGGCTATTTAATAACTTGTTGGTTAATTGGGTATTTATATGATGTAAAAGGAATTTGGAAAGAGGAGACTAGCCATAGTAATGCTTATTTAAATCCAGAATTTGTAATATTATGCGATAATGTTATTTCATTAAGTGATGAATTAAAAGAAACGAATAAAAAATTAGAATCTATAAATAATCAGATGGGTGAGAAAAATTCAATCAAAACAGAAAGATAATGATCCACTTGTATCGGTTATTATCCCATCTTATAACTGTGCTCAATGGATATCCGATACAATCCAATCTATTATTGATCAAACTTACTCAAATATAGAAATTATTGTTGTAGATGATTGTAGTACCGACAATACATATGAAATCATCTCAAAATTTAATAATGTAAAATATATTAAAAATTCTATGAATATGGGAGAGTGCATAACTTCGAGAAGAGGATTTGATGAATCAAAAGGCAATTATATTTGTAGATTATCAGCAGATGATATGTATGCAAATATAAATAAAATAAAAAACCAGGTTAATATAATGGAAAAGACTAATACAGATTGGTCTTATAATTCAATCAATTGTATAGGAGAGACTTTAAAAACATCTATAATATTAAATTATTTTTGGATGCCGATCCCTCATAAATTTGGTAATAAATTATTTTTAATATATTTTAATAATATTATTCTTAAATTTCCATATTTTGCTTTCCTCATGTTATTTTTTAGAAATCCTGTTAATAGTAGTACTTTGATGTTTAAAAGATCTTCTTATATGAAAAGTGAGAAATGGTCAAGCGGAAAGCGTAGAACTGATTGTGATGGGCTATTGTTATATAATTTATTTTTAAAGCGATTTAAATGTATATCTATTCAAGAACTTGGATCTTTTTATAGAATACACTCAAATCAGATGTCTTATAACCCAAAATACATAATTGATATATATGAGAATAAGCGAGAAGTTATAAATAAAGTTTTAAATGAGGATTACCCATTATGGTTGAAATTTGCAGTTAAAATCATTAGGAAAATTAAAAATTTGAAATAATCATATTAGAACTATAAATATTGATTGGATCAATTTTACTTATGAATTTGAGGAAGTGAGATGGCAACCGAAGAAATAATACCTTATAATAGAATACCTATAAGAAGTAGAGTGTTTAAAAATGATAATGTAGAGATACGTATATATGATGGGGATGAAGATCCAACAAAGATGAATCTTAAACGTATCGGTATCTATCTTTATAAAAATAATGAATTTATTGCAAGTGAATGGATAGAATGTGGAAAAATTGTTGGTGGGGTTCTTTTAAATAAACCAGAAATGACAAATGAGGCGAAAGATAAATTAACAATGAAAGCTGTATCTAATATGAAGGATAAATTAAAAGATTTGGAGAAAAAGACTGTAATTGAATTGCAGAATGAGGCTTTAAAGAAATGACGCGGATACTTATTACAGGTGGACTTGGTTTTGTAGGAAGAAATTTAGAGAAAAGATTGATCAAAAAAGGGCATGAAGTTTATATTTTTGATTTTACTAGAGCAACAAGAGATAGATATTATCATGGCGATATTATAGATTATCATAATATCTCACAGGCTTTTAAAAATGTAAAACCAGAAGTTGTATTTCATTTAGCAGCTAAAATATCTCGTAAAGAGTGTGAAGAAGCACCTTATATGTCAATTGAAACAAATGTGGTTGGAACATTGAATGTAGTTGATTTGTGTAAGGAATATTCATCAAGACTTATTTATTCTGGATCTTCAGAGGAATATGGAGATGCGTTTAATGAAGCAAATAATTATACAGTAAGTGAGGATACACCAATCGGAATCCCAACATCATATTATGCAATGACAAAAAGAATGTCCGATGAGGTTATTCAATATAATGCCGCATATAATAATCTTATTGCTACAACAGTTAGATTTTGTATGCTATATGGTGCAGAAGATGATTCGGAATATAGAAGTGCCGTAACACGATTTATTTATAAAGCTATACGTGGAGATGAAATTGTAGCGCATAAAGATACAGAAAGATCTTGGTGTCATATAGATGATGCTATAGATGCGATGATGCTAATATTAAATCGCAATCAGGAAAAAAGTTATGAGTTATATAATATAAATAATGAAGAGCCTGTTAGTGCAATAGATCTCGCTAAAACTATTATAAAATTGACCAACTCAAAATCTAAAATTAAAATAACCCCCATAGAGCCAACAATTATCCCTATCAAAAGAATGGGGTTTGAAAGAATGAAAAATATCTTTGGGTGGGAGCCTAAAATATCTTTAAACGATGGATTAAAAATGACAATTAAAGACATTATCAATCATAATTTCTAACCCTAATATTTAAATATCTTCAACTCCTATTTTTAATTACATGCTAGAATTAAATTCAGTTCATTGTGGAAATTGTGTAGATATAATGAAAAAAATGGATGAGTCGAGTGTTGATCTTGTTGTTACATCACCACCTTATGATGATATGAGGGATTATGAGGGGTATGTATTTGATGTATCAAAGATCGCAGATGAATTATATAGAGTGATAAATGATGATGGTATTGTCGTATGGGTTGTGGGAGATAAAACATATAAAGGTGGTGAAACACTTACATCATTCAAACATGCAATTGCATTTAATGAAGCTGGGTTCAATGTTCGCACAATGATTTATAAAAAAGCAGGGATGTCTTACCCATCTAAGCATTTTTATAACCGCCAGTTTGAATATATGTTTGTCTTTATTAAGGGAGAGAATCCAAAAACATTTAATCCGATAAAAGATAGAGTAAATAAATGGGCAGGTCATAGTAATTGGGGAGATATTACATCAAGAAAGAAGGATGGTACTCTCAAGTTACAAAAAAAGAAAGAAGATAATACTTATGTTATCCCACCTTATGGAAAGCGTGGTGATATATGGGAATATGCAACTGGTAAAGGTAATACTTCGAGAGATTCGGAAGCATTTGAACATCCAGCAAGTTTTCCTGAAAAACTAGCACATGATCATATTTTATCATGGACCAATCCCGGTGATCTTATATTAGATCCAATGTGTGGTGGTGGAACTACTCTCAAAATGGCAAAATTACTAGAGAGAAACTATATAGGAATAGACGTATCAGATAAATATTGTGATATCGCTATGAGAAGATTAGCTAAGTATTAGGAGGTTATAATGTCAAAATTTACTAAATTACCAATTGAAGTTGATGCCGTAAGACTTAAAGATCCAGTTTTTATTGAGACATTGGAGGGCAATATGCTTGCCAAAGTTGGTGATTGGCTAGTTACTGGAATAGATGGTGAGAAGTATCCTATAAAACATAGAATATTTATAAAATCATTTATTCCTACTGGAGAGGATAAGTGTAACTATTGTTTATATAAAACATTACATAAGTGTAATTGTAATGCTCCATGTGATAAAAACGGTGGAAATTGTGTGTTTGAATGGAATAATTGGGAGTGGTAAATGATGATTGAATGGTATCAATGTGAATGGTGCCCAAAAAAATCAACGTTAGAAATGGATAATTTTTATGAAGTTGAAGTTTGTGGTAAAAAACATATTATATGTTCTGATTGCAATTATCATTTGAAATTGATTAAGAGGGTGTAATGAAACCAATCGCTATAATTGATGTGGATGAAACTTTGTGGGATTTCAGTAATGCACTTTATTCTGTAGTAAAACAACATGGCTATAAATTTCCACCGCCCACACGATGGACGCGATGGAACATATTCTGGGATTATTTATCTAAAGAACAGATGTTCCCATTATTTGATGAATTACATTCAAATCAATGTAAATATAAACCATTTCCAGATGCGAAAAAATTTCTTACTTATTTATCAAAGGATTACTATGTTATAATTGCATCTCATAGGAATCCTAAATTTAAAAAAGAATTGATAAAATGGTTAAAAATGTATGATCTTTATTATGATGAAGTCGATGTATCATATGACAAAACAAAACTTTTTAAAGATCCTAGAGTTAGTATAGTTGTTGATGATCGAGACGAAACACTAAATATTGCGATAGATCATAATATCAGAGCTATGGGACTACAAAGACCTTGGAATATAAATGGTGTAAAGCAAAAATGTAAATTATTCCCAACTCTTACATCAATAAGAGATTATTTGTCTACAGGTGATGGCGATGGTAACTGATATGAATTGTAAATTTGAATGTGAATATAAAAGTGTATGTATTGATGAATGCGATAGACATTGTGCAAATTATATGGATTGTGCAGCTTGCACCCAGGATGGTAAGTATGAAGATTGTACAAAAGAGAGGAACTATTAAATACGGTTTAAATAATAGTATAGTATGACTTTATTTAATTTTGTATTATCGGATAATTATTCAAATATAACCAAAAATTATGTTTTTAAAGAATATTTCAAAAAATCTTTAATATTAGGTATTTTGACATTATTTATTGGAATTACTATCGGATATTTACTTGGAAATAGCTATACGTTATCAGCAGTAAAATATGTTGTTGTGGATAGTGGATCTGCTCAATTGATGATAGCTACTAAAAGTTCTAATATTTTAAGATTCATAGCTACATTTTTTAATAATCTGCTTGTAGCTGGATTATTACTAATAATCCCCATTCATATTTTTAATTTAATAAAATCACATACCAATAGTTGGACAAAAAAATCAATACTCACAATAGTAAATCCAGTATGGCTTACTTATTTTTTAATAGCTGCTCAGATGTTAATGGTAGGGAATTTTATAGGGTTTGCAGTACCCATTATCAATAATATCCCATTGATCATAATGTCCCTTGTTCCACATGGAATTATTGAGATCCCCATTATCTTAGCATCGGGAGCGGTTGGTATGTCATATGCAAGTAGAAATAATGATTTTAATTTCCCATTTAATGATATATTAAATTTCTTTATAAGAATAATTATACCAGTCGTAATGATAGCAGCATTTACTGAGACTTTTATAACACCAATTTTTACAAGTTTAATTTAAAAATAGAAAAGTTATCCGGTGACGAAATTTACGTCCTCGGCACGAATAACTTTGCGACCAGCATGATTTGCAGCTGCAACGGCTTCTTTAGTGAGCCTTGCAATATACTCTTCTGCTTTTGCCGCCATAGCGACAGCCGCCTCTTTTCCAACCTTAGTTGCGCCGTTCTGCTTTGCGATACGTGCGGCTGCTGCCGCGCTAATTGCTGGTCTCTGGCTAGCTTTTGGCTTAGCTTCAACCTTTGGTTTAACGTTCTGTTTAACATCTGCCATTCATTTCACCTATATACAATGGTAATCATCTATTTATATAGTTTATCATTGTTATGGCTTTAAAATTGTAAATTGGAATAGGCAAACCTTTATTATTTATAAGTAGCTAATAATTAGTTATGAAAACGGATAAAAAGAAAGGTAAACGCGGTAGACCGAGAAAACATCCAGTTGTCGAAAAAATAAAATCTGATATAAAAAGAGGTCGTGGCAGACCATCAAAAACCCCTAAGATAGAAGGTTTAGAGAATATAGAATATGTAGACACAAGTAAAAAAGGGCGAGGGATGAGTACATGGATACTAACCCATCCAGAAGAATATGCTGAGATGTGTAAAGCCGATAGAGAGAATTTAGAATATAAAGAACCAAAATTACATAGAAAAATTAGAGTTTTTAGATTTAATAAATCTATATTTCATTCCTTCGCTAAAAAATTTGATGGTGATATAATTGTAATGAGTTATATTGTGAATAGATTACTCGAAATGTATATGAGTGGTAAATTAAAAGTAGATACTAGAAATACTAATTATGTTGAATGGTGTAAAGGAAGTCCACCGATAGAACCAGTTGGATCAAATGATCTTGCACAAGCCCAAGCAGTTACAAGAGGAATACCATTGCAATACAAATATTCTTTAATCATTGATGAAAATATATTTAATAAATTTGAGAGGACGAGTAGATGCTATCCACAATTTATTGTAAATACATTAGTAAAAATGTATTTAGATAGTGAGGATAAAATAAGTATAGATATAAGGAAAGCGTCTGGATGGTGTAATTTTGGATAGAGTATCAAAAGAACAATGGTTTCTAAGTGTAGCAATGGATTGCGCGTTGCGTAGTACTTGTTTAAGAAGAAAATATGGTGCTATTATTGTTGATGAAAATAATTATATTATATCAACTGGATATAATGGAGCCCCGCGTGGTGTTATAGATTGTTTGGAGTTAAAATCATGCTGGAGAGAATCAATGAATATCCCATCTGGTCAGAATTATGAGAAGTGCATGTCCGTTCATGCAGAGATGAATGCGCTTTTACAAGCCGGAAAATCCGCAAAAAAAGGTATAATGTATCTTGCTGGATATGATGTCAGATTAGAGAATATCCCAGATAATATGATTCCTTGCTCACTATGTACAAAATTACTAATAAACTCTCAAATTTCAAATATTATTATGACAATTGGTGACATTCACAAAAGTCCATATAGCTGTCTAAGAATGACCCCCTACGAAATATGGAAAATACGAGAAAAAGAGATACTTAGTTAATGGGATCTATTTATATAGATGCGATAAAGATTTATACATGATGATGCGGTATATAAAATATATAATATTTTTATCAATTATTTTTTTAATGATATATCCCGTAATGGGAGCCAGTATAAATCTTGGAGATGGATCGATTGGATTATCTACGGGTGATGTATTAGAAATCAGTGGTAGAGCTCAAGGATCTACAGCGTGGTTATGGTTATTTACTTATGCTCATAATGGAAATATTTACGGAGCTCCTATAAATGTAACATCGGGAGAATTTACTTCCAGGATTTATGATACAAAAAATTTAACAGAAGGATCATACACAATAGTTGTAGAATTTGGCGGGAGAAATACTATTCAGGAAGTACTCTATGATCCTGTTGAAAATAAGTTCACAAGCCCTTGGAGATATCCAATTACTGTAAAATCATCAGATAACCCTTACGAGAGAATTAAACAAATAGAATTATATTGTAAAAATAATGCACAGTATTGTGATGATACATTTTATACAACAAATGTAACAATTCAAAAACCATTTGTAACTGTTACTGATATGTATCAATATTCATTTAGTGATATATACCAAGGGAAGAGTGGGGAAAAAGATATTACAAAAAGTGGATTATTCCTAATAGGTGGGGAGACAAACATTCACCCGGCTACTCCAATAACAATTATATTAGATTATAATCAAACTACGGTCGCAAGTATAATATCAAAACCATTTGGATATTATAAATGGCAAGCATTTGTGAATATTTCAAAGTTAAGACCAGGAACTCATAAAATTTTAATATCCTCTCCAAAATTAGATGATATGGTAACAAATCTTGAAATTGGTCAATATATACCAACTCCAAAACCAACACCGACACCAATAAAAATTGTATCAAATAGTATGGAATCGTCGGAATCAATAATAATAGGTAATAACCCAATTGCACCTTCCCCAATTCTTACGATGAAACCATCAGATAAGCAATTTGTTCCAGTTATAACTGCAACTCCGTTACCAGCACAAGTACAACCAGTACAAACAAATAAACCAGGTGCTATTATTATAGCTCCGACAAAAGGAAATAAGGTAGAATATTCACCAATCGCTGTTGATGCAACTCCCACTCCAGTACAACCAGCATCAAAAATTCCAATAGAACCAATATATATAATTATTGGATTATTTCTATCGGTAATTTCATTCGTATATCGTAAAAAGGTTTAAATAATGTTACTACAAATGTATTATAATAGGTGAAGATAACTAAATGAACGATAGCCAAGAACTATTAGAATTAACAGATGATCAAATATCAAAAAAATTTAGAGTTGAAGGGCATTGGGGTCTTGCTGTTGGTATTGATCTACAAAGATGTAATATGGATAAAATAAATAACCCGGATATTATTCGTGATTTTGTTATAGGTATTTGTGATTATATTAGTATGAAACGATTTGGTGATCCAATTATTATTAAATTTGGAAGTGATCCTAAATTAAGTGGATATTCTCTCATGCAGCTTATAGAAACATCATCTATTACTGGTCATTTTAAAGATTTTGATGGTAGTGCTTTTCTCGATATTTTTAGTTGTAAAAGTTATTCACCACACGCAACGGCTACTTTTTGTAAAAAATATTTCAATGCTCAAAAATCAGCAATTCGATATATAACTTACCGTGATTAGATTTATATATCCTTAATCACCATTATCTATTATGAATTTCAATAAAGTTGCTGTTTGTGGTAGTCATTCTTGTGGAAAGACTACGTTAATAAATGAATTAAAAAAACATATGATTTTTGAGACGCATCCTTTAATAGCTGAATTAGCTGCAAAATTTAATCCGAAATTACGGTTAAATATGGACACTCAATTTCAAATCATGCAACAACAAGTTATTGCAGAAGTTACTTATATTAAAAATTATGGTAAATTTCTTAGTGATAGAAGTATCATAGATAATCTTGCTTATTCTACACTTGTTAGTAAATCATATAAAAATGATAGAATATATAGAAGTTGTATTGGTCTTGCTTATTCACATTTATATTCGTTAATCCCACCTTACGATTTATTGATATTTGTGGATGAAATATTACCTTATAAAGAAGCAGATCATCGAAATTTTAGTACTTACAGGGAACAAGAATTTATTTATGAGTTTATTAAAACAGAGTTAACAAAGATTAAGATTCCTGTAGTAAAAGTAAATGGCTCAACAAAACAAAGAATAGAAATAATATTTGATTATATTTCCATTAACCAGAATAAATAAAATCATTTTTATACTTTTAACTCAAATACTATTTAGTGATAAATATGATAGATAAATGTAAACGCCGATTTGTATTGCACGATCATTATGCATCTCATCATCATTTTGATTTTAGACTTGAAAGATACGGGACATTAAAAAGTTGGGCTCTACCAAAAGGCTTACCTACAACAATTGGTGAGAAACGCCTTGCAATACAAACCCCAAACCATCCATTATCATATATCAATTTTCAAGGAACAATCCCAAAAGGCGAATATGGTGCTGGTACAGTATCTATAGCTGATGCTGGATGTTATAAAACATTAGAATGGAGTAATGAAAAAATAGTAATTATTCTTGAAAGTAAGAAAAATTATGGGGAATATATAATGATACCGATGCCAGGTGGATCTCAATGGATAATGATAAAAACAAAACCAAGACCTAAGAAAGATCAATGGGATAAATAGAGTACGATAACTTAAATACTCATAAATTAAAAATAATGTTGATAAAGATGAAAAAAGGAAAAAACAAAATTAAATTTAACAAACAAGCTATTAAGCAAATGGTTAAAAAACTAAAAGAAAAGGACGTATCTATTGATACTATTGAAGATGTCATTCCCAACGTGAGTTAATATGTGTGGTATATCTGGTCAGTATTGTCTTAAAGATAGTAAGCCAGATTTAGATCTATTAAATAAAATGTCTGATAAATTACATCATAGAGGACCAGATACTAGTGGTATTTATACAGATAATAAAGTGGGTTTATCACATAAAAGATTGGGTATTATAGATCTTTCGGAAAATGCACGTCAACCAATGACAAATGAAAATAACACCATTCAACTAGTATATAACGGGGAGATTTATAATACTCCAACTTTAAGAGATGAATTGATTAAACTGGGTCATAAATTTAAATCGAGATCTGATACAGAAGTTATAGTTCATTCATATGAAGAATGGGGGATGGAATGTGTTCATAAATTTAATGGGATGTGGGCTTTTGCATTATGGGATATTAAAAAACAATTATTATTTTGTTCGAGAGATAGATTTGGAATCAAACCATTTTATTATACTTTTACAAAAGATGCGTTCTTATTTGCATCTGAAATTAAAGCATTATTAGTACACCCAGATGTTGGTAAAATACCAAACGACGAAGCCGTTTCTATATTTCTTGCTTATGGAATTCAAGATCATGATTATATTACAATGTTTGATAATATCTATCAACTTCAACCATCACATAACATGATAGTTAACGAAAATGATGAAATTTGTTTTCAACAAGTAAAATATTGGGATCTGGATATTACTTCGGATATAAAAATTAAATATTTTGACAATAATGAGGATGAAGTATGTAGAATATTTGGGAATTTAATTGATCAATCGATAAAACTACATCTTCAAAGTGATGTTCCAATAGGTACATGTTTATCTGGTGGGATGGATTCGTCTACTATTGTAAAATTTATTGAAGCTCAAAAATGTGTGGGTAAACAAAAAACATTTTCGGCTGTTTTTCCAAATAATAAAGAATTTGATGAGGGTAAATATATTCGAGATATAATATCAGATTCACAGATAGATTATTATATAACTGTACCTACTGTAGAAGATCTATTAAAGAATATTGAGAATATTATTTATATACAAGATGAACCGTTTGGATCTTTATCAATTTACGCACAATACTGTGTAATGAGAAGTGCTTCTGGAAAAGTAAAGGTGTTACTTGATGGTCAGGGTGCAGATGAACTTATGGCTGGTTATATTGGTTATCAATATACTTATATATTAACTTTATTATCCGATTATCATTACTTTACAGCATTAAAAGAATTCTTCTACAGTTTCAAATATCATTATAAATATTATATGTATTCTAGAGATCAAATTAAAACAAGAAGAGAGAGGTTAAAAGTATTAAAGATAATTCCAGTAAATCCTATAAATCGATACAAGGGTAAATTAAACAAGATCCTTCACGACGAATTATTTTATAATAATTTACCCGCATTATTACATTATGAGGATAGGAACGCGATGGCATTCTCCATAGAATCCCGCGTTCCCTATTTGGATATTGGTATAGTGAAATTTTTATCGGTAATGCCATATAACCAAAAAATAAAAAATGGTATGACAAAAATTATTTTAAGAAACACTATAAAAGGAATAGTTCCAGAAAGTATTCGTAATAGAATTGATAAAATGGGATTTGTTACACCTGAGGAAGAATGGATGAAGCACGAAATGGTGTATTTTATCTTCGATGTTCTTAATTCTAATAGTTTTAAAAATAGAAAATATTGGGATTCGGAAAAAGTGTATAATGATTATTTAAATTTCGCTGAGGGTAAAGTTTCATATTCCCATGAAATTTGGAGAATTATCTGCACAGAATTGTGGTTAAGACAGTTCTTCGATAAGAAATAATAATTTTAAAAAAGTTTACGCGGTCGGTTTTTCATCCAAATCTGCAAGTACTAGCAGAAGGATGTAAGTTCCCACGTAAACCATCCACATCGTAAGTATTGCAACAATAATCGTAGCGATACTCATCGTAGTCGTAATAATCTCAATCGTGAGCAAATAACCAATAAACATGGTCATTATAATGCATACAAGCCCAAATACTCCAGCGAAGATCGAGGCTCTCAACTTTCCTTTTGTTAAACTTTCTTTGGTCATAACTTCTTATCACCTAATTATAATGTTATAAGTACGATTATATATACATTTGCATCATTTTGCCTATTAAATGTTAAAATTTGTAGTTGAAACCCCATAGATTTAATAGTATGAGACACAACTATTAAGTATGACTGATAAAAAAAGTTATGTTCCGTATATAGCTATTAGTACTATAGTATTCTGCTTTGTAATCATAATGGCTATTGTTACATCAAATGCATTTGGAAATATAGCTTTATCCGAATCAAATTCTATGTATGGGATATCTGATAATCAATCGTGGGAATCGATGAACACATCACAGCAAGCATCTTATTATGCCGCATCTTCGCTAGGAAAATTACCACCAGGATCTGAAATGCAACTTTTAGCTACATTTATTATAGCAATTATTTTTGGATATTTGATAATAAAATATGGTAGAAAGTTGTTCAAAGGATTATTTATTAGAGTTCTTTACTGTCTTTCTATATGGACATTGGTATCTATGTTTTTTGTATCATTGGGATACGTGTTCTTTGGAGTGATGGTGTTCGAATACTTATGGCTATCTGCTATATTTATTATTTCATCAATAATTATGTTAGCGTGGCTATTACATCCTGAATGGTGGATAGTTGATGCGTTGGCAATAATAATTGCTATTACAAGCGCAGCCTTTCTTGGTTCTTCTATAATACCAATTGTGGTTGTGATAGGTTTAATTGCATTTTCGATATATGACTATATTGCCGTTATAAAAACAAATTTCATGCTCAAATTTGCAGAAGGTGTGATGTCAGTACAATTACCAGCAGCTCTGATTATTCCATATAATAGTAAAGTATCATTGATTAAAGATGGAATAAATTTCAACCCGGTAGAGGAGAAATTCGAACGTGGGTTCATGGTATTAGGAACTGGTGATTTATTATTTCCAACAATACTTGCTGTATCAGTAAATATTTTTGAATCAACCATAGATGCTTATATAATTGGAGTGTTTATAATTATTTCGTATCTTGCAATGAGTTGGCTTATGTCGTACAGTAAATATGCTAAAAACATTCATGCATTACCAGGATTACCGTTCTTATGTACTGGAGCTATCATAGGATATATTGTTACGATAATAATTTAATGTGATATTATGGAGTATGTGCTGATAGTGGAAGATTATGCTAAATATCCATTTTTAGAATCATTTTCCAAAGTTGCTGGAAAAATACAATTTATGCAGCTACCGCTCCAGAGATTACTCGAAACAACATATGGAGAGAAAGCATTAGAGATTGCAAAAAATCGTATTATTACTTCATTAACATCCGAAGAAAAGGATACAATACTCGATAAAGATGTACAAGTTAAAATTTCAGATAAAATACCAAATATTATTGCTTTTGGTATTGCAAGAATGATCGTCTCATGTACAACTCAATATGTTATAGATAAATTTGCTAATAAAGAAGCCGAGAGAGCTATTTATTTATTGAATCATGAAAAACCATATATCCAATCTGTTGTATTTACAGAATTAAATTATAATAGAGATAGTAAAAAAATACCATTAAAGGATTATATATCGTTAAATATGATTAGATATGGTAATGAATATAAATTATGTAATTGTGATATTTCGCGTGGGTTTATAATCGTGCAAAATTCAAATTTAATTTTAAAAGAGAAAATCAAGCAAAAGATAATGAGGAAATTACCATTAGATGTTAAACCAGATGTAAAAGAAATATTCAAACCTGTCATACAAGATATCATGAAATATACATCTTCAACATTTAGTAGTGATCTTGGAGAAGTTACTATAGAGAATTTCCCACCGTGTATAAATAATATTGTCAATATGATTAAAAAAGAAGAGAACCCAACTCATTTTGGTAGATTCGCGTTGGTTTCTTTTTGTAATAAAATTGGCATGAGTGATACAGAGATTCTTACATTATTCCAAACAGTTAAAGATTTTGAAGTATCAACATCTATGTATCAAGTAGAGCATATCACTGGAAAAAAAGGTGGGACTACCTATGCAGCTCCAGCATGTGCAGCTATGAAAACGAATAATTTATGTAGATCGGGTACAGATCCATTATGCAACAGAGTCAAACACCCACTTGGATATTATACATCAATGCAAAAAAGAAAGCAAAAACCACAAAAACCTTTATAAATGAGTAGATATCATTACTTATTATGAAAATGAAAATCATTAAGCAAGATGTGAACAAAGAAAGTAAAAAAGTATATTTTTGTTGGAATGCTAAAGAACACCCAAACACATATTCCGAGATAATATTCGATGGAAATCCAAAATCGAATGAACTCGTTGAATGTCCTGTATGTCACAAATATCATAAAATTACTCAGAGGCTATAATTATGAAAAATTTCGGTAGTATAGACCTTCCCATTATTAAAACCTCAAGTAAATCTGTAGAGAAAAAGGGAGGGGTTGAATGTCCCAAATGTGGATCTACAGATATATTCAAATTCGGAAAAGACATTTACATTGTCAATAATGGTGATTTTGTCAAAAAACCACTTTATGGATGTAATAAATGCAATGCTGGATTTACTATATTAAATGTAAAAGATCTGTCAATGAAGGAAGGACCACAAAAAGTTAGCTTAGAAAGAGCACAAAGTGTATTGGGAAATTTATCGAAGGGATGTTTTGGTGTTCTTGAAAACGTCAAATGATATTGATTGTCCTATTTGCATGGGATTTGGAAGATTAAGAAAATCTTTTAATGATGAATCAATACCATGTGAATATTGTAACGCAACTGGTAAAATTACTTTATCAAAACAAAGAGAATATTTAGATCATCTTTAAAAGATGTGTACCAGGAGCAAAAGGACAGGGCACTAAAGCCCTTTGGCGCAAAGCCGGTAATCCCAGTACACTAACATTGTTTTATTTTAAAGATATATAAAGATGAGGGGATATGTTTATATCTAACAAAATTCAATTTAAATGGTGATAGAATGTTAAAATTAAATGATATTTACTGCATGAATTGTCTGGATGGATTGGATGCACTTGACGAAAATTCTATTGATATGATGTTTACTTCACCACCATATAATGTTGGAATAGATTATGACACTCATAATGATAAAATGACCAAAGAAGATTATTATTCATTTATAAATTTATGGTTTAAAAAATTATACAGAGTTATGAAGGATGATGGAAGAATTGCTATAAATATTCCATATGAAATAAACATGAAAGATCGTGGTGGAAGAAATTTTATCCTCGCTGATTTTTATAATCATATGTTAAGTAATGGATTTAAATATAATTGTATAATTCATTTGGACGAAAATGCACCACATAGAGTGAAATATACAGCATTCGGATCATGGCTATCACCTAGTGCGCCTTACATTTATAACCCAAATGAATGTGTAATAGTTGGTTATAAAAATACATGGAAGAAAGAGATCAAAGGAGAACCATATTTTACCAAAGATATTCTTCATAAAAAAGAATTTATAAAACTTATATCAGGTATTTGGAATTATAGAGCTGAAACGAGGGGTCTTACAAAAGCAAATTTTAATATAGAATTACCAAAAAATGCAATAAAAATATTAACATATAAGCATGAAATTGTTTTAGATCCATTTGCTGGTGCTGGTACAACCCTATGCGCAGCAAAAATATTAGATAGACAATTCATCGGATTTGAGATCTCTCCTAAATATTGTGAGATAATAAAAGGAAGATTAGCACAAACAACATTGGTTCCAAGCACGTTCATTTAAATATCTTTAAAATAGATAATTGATAATGATAAAAAATAAGTATTTATTTATTTTTGCTATAACAGTATTTATTTTGTTATCAATAACTGGACCTGGAATATTTTTAAACGATGAGTGGATTGTTGGTCAGCAATTGAATCAGTTATCACAAGGTCATCAAATTACTTATAACGAAGGTAAATATGCATACTACATGAATGGTACACCAAATAATTATATGGGTGCAAGAAAAAATTTACTTTTCTATCCTATGTCACTTCCTTTAATTTCATTACCAATACATTTATTATTTACACTAATTTTAACTAGTTTCTATGCAAGATTCATAATTATTTTGTTATGGGCTATATTAGGAATTTATTGCTGGTATAATATAAAAGATGGTATTATAAGTAATATATCTATTATTTTACT
>Ga0315295_10001255_pt1 | contig 21792 bp, 17 predicted proteins | sample YL17G14_0_MG_FD_204453 | JGI IMG/M metagenome (GOLD analysis project Ga0315295, IMG submission 204453) | Sediment microbial communities from Yellowstone Lake, YNP, Wyoming, USA - YL17G14_0 | ecosystem: Environmental > Aquatic > Freshwater > Lake > Sediment | place: USA: Wyoming | collected...
ATCCCGCTTCTTCTTTTTGTACTCTTTGCCACATATAAGTTTGTGGGGGAATTCGGCGCGGGCATGGGAGTAGATTTTATGCAGAAAGTAATCTTTGGAAAGTTCATCAATCCGGCAGCCATCCGGGGCGTGGAATATCTTTTCCCGGCGAAATTTTTCCAAGATCTCTTTATCGGCCCCTACGGATTGGTGACCATGGGTCTTACCTACGCGGTGGCCATTGTCCTGCCCATCGTTGGGACTTTTTTCTTCGCCTTTGGGTTATTGGAGGATTCGGGATACCTTCCTCGGCTGGCCGTAATGGCCAATCGGTTTTTCAGGGTGATGGGGCTGAACGGCAAAGCCGTGTTGCCCATGGTCTTGGGCCTCGGCTGCGGTACTATGGCTACGCTCACGGCGAGGGTATTGGAGACTAAGAAAGAACGGATTTTAGTAACCCTGCTCCTGGCCTTGGGCGTTCCCTGCTCTGCTCAGATCGGGGTGATGGTGGGCATGTTCGCTGGATTGTCCTGGAGCGGGATAGTTCTCTGGGGGCTGGTAATAGTCGGCAGCACAATCCTTGTGGGCCTTTTAGCTTCGAAGCTCATCCCCGGAGAAAAAGCAGACTTCATCTTGGAAATCCCTCCCCTGCGAATTCCCACTTTGGGCAATATTCTAATAAAGACCTTCGCTCGCCTGGAGTGGTTCCTGAAGGAAGCTGTTCCGCTATTCCTTCTGGGGACCTTCTGTCTTTTTGCCTTCGATCGACTGGGCCTGCTAAAGGTTACCCGGGTTTTGGCCGAGCCGGTTGTGGTCGGATTCCTCGGTTTGCCGGCCAAAGCCACCGAGGTTTTTCTTCTTGGTTTTCTGCGGCGGGATTACGGTGCGGCTGGTCTTTTCATCATGGCCAAACATGGGGAGCTGGACCCGATTCAGATTGTGGTCAGCCTGATTACCCTCACCCTTTTCGTCCCTTGCCTCGCCAATTTTTTCGTGATCATCAAAGAACGAGGGCTGAAGCAGGCCTTGGCTATGGCCGGATTCATCTTCCCGTTTGCCTTTTTGGTCGGTGGCGGGATGAATTATCTGATCCGGTCTCTGGGAGTTAAGGTATGAAGGGGGAGGGGACAAATCTCTGGCATTGCCCCCTTTGCGGGAAGACTTTCCAGAAAGAAAGCAATGGATGTTCTGCGGGTTGCGCGTTTGGTAAAAGCTGTGGGTTTATCTGTTGTCCCCGTTGCCATTATCAATTCGTCGAAGATTCAAAAACAATCAATTGGGTCAAAAAGATCTTCGGCGGAAAGAGAGGGGGAAAGGAGAGCGGCAAATGAATAAAGCGCCAGAAGAACCTTCCCTGGGCAGAAAAAGGCTTGGCCACGGATGGAGTGAAGCCGGAACCAAAACCGAATCGCATCAAAAGGAAGAGATTTTAGAACTTCTATGGACGATGCGGGAGAAGGGCCCGGTCAACGTGGAGGAATTTCTTCGAATGACCAACGAAGAAGGGGCCGAAAAATTCCTTGGGGAGATGGAACGAGCTAGGTGGATATCCCTTCGAGAAGGGCAGGTGGCTTTTTTAGATGAAGGAGAACGGAGAGCAGAAGAGATCATCCGCAGACATCGCTTGGCCGAGCGGTTGCTTTCCGAGGTCTTCGAGCTCGAAGAGAGCTATATGGAATCGAGCGCCTGCCAGTTCGAGCACATCCTTAGCCCCAAAGTGCTGGATAGCGTGTGTACTTTCCTTGGACACCCCCCGATTTGTCCCCATGGCAAACCCATTCCCCGGGGCCCTTGTTGTGCTCGATTCAAGCGGGAGGTCGAGCCCCTCGTTCGTCCCCTCTCCGACTTAAAACTTGGCGAAGAAGGGCGGGTGGTCTTCATTACGCCAAAGTCCAGGTCCCGCCTGGAGCGCCTGAGTGCTCTCGGGTTAATTCCCGGTATGGTTGTCCGATTGGTCCAAAAGCGTCCTTCGTTCGTGCTGGAGATTGGCGAGACGACTTTGGCCCTGGATGAAGACATCGTGCGAGACATCTATGTGAAAAGGAGTTGAGAAACCATTCGCTCAAAAGGCGGAACAAAAATTGCTTATAATTCTAAAAATCCCTAAAAATCCTTCTAGGAGATAGAACTCCCGGTGTACTTCTTCGGGGCCATCCGCAAAAAATATCTGCTCTTCGTAGTGGCATTTGTTTCTGCTATGTTCTTTTTTACCATTTTCGGGGGGCGGGGTTTAATTCAGATTTACCACTTGAAAGAGGAGAAGGAGAGGATCAAAATCGTCAATGTACGCTTGCGGGAAGAAAACCAGAAGCTTGCCGAACAAATAAAACGGATGAAGCACAGCAAGGAAGAAGTCGAGAAAATTGCCCGCGAAGAACTGGGGCTGGTTAAAAAAGGAGAAGTAGTTTATCAGTTCGAGCGATGATCCCATGCCCCAACCCCTTTCTTCTGGGGATCTCCAGTCGCTCTACTCGCGGGGATCCTTGGTCTTTTGGTTATTTTTGAGTTCATGTTTGTAAGCGAATGGTTGAAGGGTTTACGCAATCCTAAGCGGGAGCCTTTAACTATTTAGAGTAAAAAATCTTTTAGCCAACCCGTGTCAAAATTGACTCAGGATGACGGAAAAAATGGCACAGGTGAGTTCAAAATTGCACACGAATTGGTTCTCCCCTTGATCGCCGCTCACCTCGGTGGGAAAAGAAACTCTCTGGCTGAGCCCAGGAATCGCCCCCAGTTTTCTAAAAAACTCTTTAAATAAGCTTAATAAAATTGGATAGTTAAATAAATTTTAAGAAATATAATTATATATAATTTTGATTAATTATAATTAATAAAAAAATCTTGATCCTTTTCATCCCCTGTGGAATTATTTTTGCATACCAGACATCTAGGTTTTTAATTCACAAGGATTGTCAATTTTCCTAATACAGGCCTTGGAAACACAAATGAACTCGCTCAAAAAGTACCGCGAAAGGCTTTTATTGAGCAAGGTAGAACTGGCCAGGAAAGCGGGCATCTCCACATTGACTATCGACCGGGTGGAAAAAGGGAAAAAATGCCGCCTGGAAACGAAACGGAAGATCATTCTCGCCCTGGGTTTGAAGTTGTCGGAAAGAGGAAAAATTTTCGGAAATCAGAGATAGAAACCTATTCTCCAGACTCGCTTGCCCAAACCATGAATGAATGAAGGATAGAGGCCAATATGGAACCTTGGAAGAGTGAAACGAAAATTGAGAAAGGGAGAAAGGGAGGAAGGTGAATCATGAGGCAACGGATGTTCCTTGCGGCCCTCCTGAGCTTGATAATGGTGAGCTTCAGCTTTCCAGCGGATGAAGGATTAGCTTCTGGGCGTTTGCTCACAGAACAGGAAGCAGCTACCGAAAAATTCATCTCCAGCTTGGAGGCTACTCTAGCCCAAAAATTTTTTGATTACCGCAAGCGACCTATTGTTCGGGTGGCCATCTTTGAATTTACAGACGAGGCGGGAAATGTGGTAAAGTCGGGTAGGGAACTGGCCGATAAAATCACCAAGCGTCTCTATCTTAAAAATCAATTCGATGTGGTTAGCCAAGAAAAGATTAACCGCTATTTAGGCTGGAATGGACTCAGCTCGCTGGGAAAGCTGGATGCCGATAGCTTGCAACGTTTGCAGCGCCGGATCAATACGATGGACCCAGGCAATAGAATCCAAGCTTTGGTCAAAGGCGAGATTAAGAAGGGAGCGGGTCGGACCCTGCAAGTTTCCGTCTCTTTAATTGATTTTCAGTTCACATTCGGAGCCATGGAGCTGGAGAAGAATATCTTTGACAGCCTTACCCTTTCAACGGAAATTCCCTTTCCCACCGAACAAGCTTTGCAAGAGGCCAATGAGATTCTTCTGCGGGCAGAAAACCGTTCTTTGGAAGAAGGACGACTCCTGATCTTGGTAAACACCCAGGGAAATGATATTCTGGAGACAGAATATGCCAGCCAATTCAGCAAAGACCAGCCCTTTCCTTGGACGAAGGTTCCTTACGTTTTTATCCCGGGGAAAACCGAAGTAACCAAGCCGGAACGGATCCGAATTGGGATGGAACAGCTTCTTCTCTCTCCCTTGGGGGCTGAGAAAAGTCCTGGAAAAAGATTGGAATATTCTTTCCTGCACGGTAAGTGCGCCACCAATGAAATCTATTTCGACGAAATGATTCCCGCTCAAAGTTATCGTCTGATCACCAGTTTTCTCGATTTGAAAAACAACGAAACCCATTCTGAATTCTCGGAAGTCCAGGTTTACTCCGGCAGCACGACGGTCGTGGTTTTATCCGTCTATGTCCCCAATGAAAAGGAACGAATGCGCAACAGACAGACGCCCCGGATCGACGCCTTTCAGCTTTTCGGCAAGGGGACGGAGATCTTTCTGAATAGGTAGGGAAACATGGGTCTCTTTGAAAAAAAAGAGCTAATTGGCCTAGATATCGGGTCGAGTTCCATCAAGGCGGTGGAGTTTGATTGGGGAAAGAAGACGCCGAAACTTAAGCATTTCGGGATGATCCCCCTGCCGCCAGAGGCCATTGTGGATGGGGCCTTCATGGATTCAGCGAGCATCGTGGAATCGATCCGCAGCCTGGTTGAAGGGCTGAGAATCAAAACCAAAAAAGTGGCCGTCTCCATCTCCGGGCATTCGGTATACATTAAAACAATCAATGTCCCGACTATGTCCGAAGTTCAACTGGAGGAAAGCATCAAATGGGAAGCGGAACAACAGATTCCCTTCGACATCGAGGACGTCAACCTGGACTTTCAAATCCTTGACGAACAGGTGAGCCCTGACCAAATGCCTGTACTCTTAGTCGCTGCCAAGAAGGACATGATTGATGACTACACAGCGGTCATCGAAGAGGCGGGCCTCCAACCAACGATCGTGGATGTAGATGTATTCGCCATTGAGAACGCCTATAACTTGAACTTCGAATCCCCAGAGGAAGAAGTGGTCGCCCTGGTAAACATCGGGGCCAGCGTGATGAACATCAACATTTTGAAGAGGGGCACCTCAGCTTTCACCCGGGATATTTCCATCGGGGGACGGCAGATCACCGAAGAAATCCAGAAGCGTCTGAAGATGACCTATGAAGAAGCAGAATCGCTGAAGGTTAAGGGACGAGATGCTGGAGCCCAAAACCCGGAAGTGGAGAAGATCATCCAGGGAACGGCAGAGCAATTGGCCACCGAGATTCGGCGGTCTCTGGAGTTTTTCGCAGCTTCCTCTTCGGGGGGTGAGATTAAGAAGATTTTTCTCAGCGGGGGATGCGCTAAAATTCAGATGCTCCCCGGGCTGATCGAAGAGCGCATTTCTATGCCCGTGGAGGTTTTCAACCCCTTCGCCAAAATCGACTACAATCCGGAGGTCTTTGACCCCGAATATATCAAGCAAGTAGCCCCCTTGGCCGCAGTCGGGGTGGGATTGGCCTTGAGGAGAGAGGGTGTAAGATGATTCGCATTAATCTTTTGCCGGTCCGAGCGTTGAAGAAAAAAGAAAGCACGCGCCAGATGCTTTCGGTCCTATTTCTCTCCATAGGTTTTTTGGTTTTAGTCATTCTCTTTTTCCATCTTTCCCTCTCCAGAGAAATCAACAAAGTGGAGGCCCAGATCACCGCCTACAATGAAGAAATTAAGCGTCTTAAGATAGACACGAAGGACGTAAACAAATTTAAGGCCGAAAAAGAAGATCTCCAGCAACGCTTGAACATTATTTATACCTTGCAGCGGGCGAAAACTGGGCCGGTACGGGTGCTGGAAGAGCTGGCCATATCCCTTCCGGGAAAGCTCTGGCTTACCTCCTTGAAAGAAAAAGACGGAAAAATGGAACTGAAAGGTATAGCCATGGATAACCCGACGATCGCCCAGTTCATGACCAACCTGGAAAAATCTGGGGTGATTAAGAATGTGGAGTTGATCGTCTCTCAACAGCTGGAGCGGAAAGACTTGAAGCTGAAAGAATTCACTCTGACTTGCCAGGTAAACTACGGGAGCTTGCCGGGCAGGTCGGCTTCTTGAGGGGACAACCGTGGCTATCACTCTGAATACCATCGTCAAGCTACCGAAATCCAAAAAGGCTTTAATCTTGGCGTGCTTCCTGGTCGCCATCTTGGGGCTTTATGCTTATCTGATCTACCTGCCGAAATCGGAGGAAATTGAAAAGAAAAAGGCGGAAATGAGCAAGTTAGAAACCCAGGTTCGAGAAATGCGCACAGTCTCCGCCAACATGAAGCGTTTCCAGGCGGAAGCCGCCAAGCTGCGGGGAGAACTGGGATTAGCCATGGCCCAACTTCCGACGAGCAAAGAGATTCCCTCCCTGTTGGCGGGCGTCTCGAATTTGGGGAAAGAAGCCGGGTTAGAGTTCCTCCTCTTTCGTCCCGCCAGCGAAGTGAACCGGGAGTTTTACGCTGAGATTCCTGTCGAAATAAAAGTGAAGGGGACGTATAACCATGTGGCTATTTTTTTTGACAAGGTGGGCAAGCTGCCCCGCATCGTAAACATCTCTGCGGTCGCCATGGACGGGGCCAAAGAGGTACTCGGCCGATGGGAGATTACGACTTCTTGCACGGCTACCACCTTTAAATTTATCGAGAAAGCCACAACCGATCTGGCAAAGGATAAAAAAAGTGAGGAAAAGAAGGGAGCTCCCCCCAGCAAGAAGTAAGGAGCGCTTTCCCATGAAGGCATTCAGGGCCACTTTGCTTCTGAGTATCACTCTAATGTTCGGGGGCTGCGGAGGAGAAGCGCCCAAACCGACAAAGGTTCCTATGCCCGCGGTTGGGAAAAAGGTCATCACTCCAACCCAGCCTCCCTCTTCCGTTGAGGCCAAAGCAGAGGTCCCCCCCTTGGACACTTATACCTATGATCCTAAGGGGAAACCCGATCCGTTCAAGCCACTGGTTGTGGAGAAGCCAGAGACGCCGCCGTCAAAGCCCAAACAAGCCTTGGAGGCGGTTTCCGAGGGAGCAACCCCTCTGGAGAGGATGGATTTAGCACAATTGAAACTGGTCGCCATCATCTGGAATGTTTCGGTATTTAAGGGTATGGTTGAGGATGGAACGGGGAAAGGATATATCCTTTCCATCGGAACGCCCATCGGAAAGAATCAGGGAAAAATCACCCAAATCACATCCCAGGGAGTGGTGGTTAGTGAAAGATATGAAGTTTCTTCAGGAAAGTTTAGAACTCGAGAGGTCACCCTCAAGCTGTATGCTGATTAAAGAAGGAGGAGACATGGAAGGACTTTTTCTCAAAAGATTTTTCCGCCGGATTTTCTGGGGGGCCTTGATCATTCTATTTCTAGTTCCTCCTTCCTTCTCCCAAACCCCAGCGGGGAAGAATGGGCCCTTAACCATCCAAAAGATCGAAGTGACTGAGACCAGCAAAGGTTTTCAGGTAATGATCGAGGGCTCCCGGCCGTTTGAGTATTCGGCATTCGGGTTAGAAAAGCCCCTTCGAGTAGTGGTGGAAGTCCCCCATGCCCAACTGGGAAAATTGGCGGGCCCGATGGAGATAAAAAATGGGATGATCGACGTAATTCGTAACATCCAGGTCGAGGATCCCCTGAAGCTCGGGGCCCGAGTGGAGATTGGCCTCGACCAGAAAATGGATTACAACCTTGTCTCCGAAGGGAATCTGCTTTACGTTGAGCTGCCCCGGCCAAGCATTATTGCCACTCCTAAATCTGAGGAAAAAGTGGCTCTGGCTGAGCCGCCCGCAAGAGCCGCAAAGTCTTTGAAGGAATTGGAAATCTCAGCCAAAACGGATTGGGTGCGGGTAGGTATCAGGGGAGACGGCATGATGCCGGACTATCAGAGCTTCCAGTTGACTAAGCCTCCGCGCCTGATTCTGGATTTTCCTCGAATGACCAATGCTTATCCGAGGAGAAACATCGACGTAGGCAGCAAGTTCTTAAAGAATATTCGCATTGGCCAGCATCCAAATAAATTACGTCTGGTTTTCACTTTTCCGGAAGCGCGAATTCCTCCTCTTCAGATAACAAGGGAGGGTCAAGAACTTGCCCTTCTCCTCGGTCGGGCTCAAGAGGAGCTTCCAAAGAAGGAAAAGCCCCCAGTCGCCGAGATCGCTAAGCCGGTCCGGGTTTCTGGAGCGGTTTCCAAAACTGAAGAAGAACCCACAGCCGAAGCCAAACGCCCAGAAGCTGCGGCCCCGGTGGCGGCAGAAAAAGCTGCCGCCCAGGAAAAGGAGCCTCGCGCGGAGGTCAAGGCGACACCAGAAGTCAAGCCAGCACTAGAACCAAAACCGGCAGCGGAAGTTAAGGCGGCAGAACCAGAAAAAACCCCGATAACGAGGTACACGGGTGCAAAGCTCTCGCTAGATTTCAAAGAGGCAGACATCCATAACATCTTTCGGCTGATTGCGGAAGTGAGCAATCTGAATATCATTACCACCGAAGACGTCAAAGGGAAGATCACGATCCGGATGGTGAATGTCCCCTGGGATCAAGCGTTGGATGTTATCTTGGCCAGTAAGAATTTGATTAAGATAGAAGAAGGAAATGTGCTCCGCATCACGACCATCGAAAACGTAAGAAAGGAGATGGAAGAAAAGGCCAAAGAGGAGGCCAACCTACTAAAATCCATGGAAAATCGGGAGAACGCGGAGGAACTGATCACAGAAATCTTCCGGTTGAATTATGCCAAGGCCGCAGATTTGCAAAAAGTCATCTCAGGGGCGGGTATGACGGGTGGATCAGCAGGGGGAATGAAACCGATCTTAAGCTCCCGGGGTTCGGTAAGGTCCGACGACCGGACGAATACCCTTATCGTCCGGGATATCCGCGCCCGGTTTGAAGAAATCCAGAATCTCATTAAGAAACTCGATAGTCCCACGCCCCAGGTGCTCATTGAAGCCCGAGTAGTCCAGGCCCAAACCTCATTTGTCCGCTCTCTGGGGATCCAGTGGGGAGGGAGTTATAACCAGACCTCTTCCAATAGCTGGTTTTGGGGGCTGACCGGGAACAATCCCAATGCTGTTCCGGGGTGGGGGTTTAGCCCCACCACATCCACGCCACTGAGCATGCCCTCGAATTTCGTGGTGAACTTCCCCGCTTCTATTGTCAATACTCCAGTAGGCGGCGCTGCAATGTCCTTCGGAAAATTGACTGGAGGCCTGGTGAACCTGGATTTGAGACTGCAGTTGGGGGAGACCGATAACCGGACGAAGGTCATTGCCCGGCCGAAATTGGCGACTCTAGATAACAAGGAAGCACACATCAAGCAGGGAGAAAAAATTCCCTATGAGACTACTTCTCAAGCCGGTACGCAAGTTCAGTTTATCGATGCAGTTCTGTCGTTAAGAGTCACCCCTCACGTGACTCCCGATGGAAGTATCTTGATGAAAGTAATGGTCACCCGGGATTCGCGGGGAGCAACCCGCAGCCCGATTAATCAAGTGCCCAGCATTGACAACCGCGAGGCCTCCACAGAAGTCTTGGTGAAAGATGGAGAGACGCTAGTCATCGGGGGGATCTATGAATCCGATACCAACGAGACCGAACAAGGAATCCCCTGGTTAATGAAAATCCCCATCCTCGGCTGGCTTTTCAAAAATCAAGAAACCCTGATTACCAAAAGAGAGCTCTTGATTTTTATAACGCCCACCATCATCACCCAGGCCAAAGCCGAGACCTGAAAAACTCCGAACGGGAAAAGGGCACCCGCAAGGGTGCCCTTTTTTTTTGCAGAAGACTCCCTGCCGGCTTCACCGGGGAAAGTTTTTCTTTGATCTTGCAGCCCGGGAATGATTGTGCTATTTTGCTGGAATGGATGGTTCAGGAGGAAAGAATGATCAGGCGGTATGACCCTCAACGCGTGGAGCAAAAATGGCAGAAAATCTGGGAAGAAGGCAGGCTCTTCCAGGCCGCGGAAGACCCTCATCAAAGGAAGTATTATGTATTGGAAATGTTCCCCTATCCTTCGGGGAAAATTCACATGGGGCATGTGCGGAACTATTCCATCGGCGACGTAGTGGCTCGGTATAAACGGATGCGCGGGTTCAACGTTATCCATCCTATGGGTTGGGACGCTTTCGGAATGCCGGCAGAGAACGCCGCGATCCAGCATGGTGTCCATCCGGCAAAATGGACAGAAGATAACATCGCGGCCATGAAAAGCCAGCTCAAACGGATGGGTTTCAGCTATGACTGGAAGCGGGAGCTGGCTACCTGCGATCCCTCGTACTATCGCTGGGAACAGTGGCTTTTTCTGAAGATGTATGAAAAGGGATTAGCCTACAGGAAAACCTCTTCCGTCAACTGGTGTGAGAAATGCCAGACCGTCCTGGCCAACGAGCAGGTGGAAGCCGGGAGGTGTTGGCGGTGCGGGGAAGAAGTGATCCAAAAAGAGATGGAAGGGTGGTTCTTCAAGATCACAGCTTACACCGAAGAATTGTTGGAGCATTGCGACAAACTCCCCGGTTGGCCCGAACGGGTTATCACCATGCAGAAGAATTGGATCGGCCAATCAAAAGGAGCCGTCATTCATTTTCCAATATGGGAAGGAAAGGATTTCATTCCCGTCTTCACTACTCGCCAGGATACGGTCTTCGGAGCTACTTTCATGACCTTGGCTCCGGAGCATCTTCTGACCCTGGAACTCTCCAAAGGAATTGCCCAAGAGAATCAGGTGCGAGAATTTGTGGAGCGGGTCAAAAAACAAGACCGGGCCAAGCGCACGGAAGAGGATTACGAAAAGGAAGGGCTTTTTATTGGGGCCTACTGCCGAAATCCTTTCACGGGCAAGAAGATTCCCATCTTTGTGGGAAATTTCGTTTTGATGGAGTATGGAACAGGAGCTGTGATGGCCGTTCCTTCCCATGACCAGCGGGATTTTTATTTTGCCAAAAAATTTGACCTTCCCATTGTGGTGGTTGTTCAACCGGAGAGAAAACCTCCCCTAGCCGGGGAGACCTTGACGGAAGCTTACACGGGGGAAGGAATGCTGGTCAACTCCGGCCCTTTCAATGGGATCTCCAGCTCTCAAGCGCGGGAGGCCATCGGGAAGCATTTGGAGGAGAAGGGTCTTGGCCGAAGGGAAGTGACTTATCGCCTCCGGGATTGGGGAATTTCGAGGCAACGCTATTGGGGAGCCCCGATTCCGATTATTTACTGCCCGGAATGTGGGATGGTTCCAGTGCCGGAAGGGGACCTCCCGGTGGTGCTCCCTCAGGACGTAAAACTCACGGGTTTGGGGACATCCCCTCTGGCCCACGTTCCTCAGTTCATCAATACAACCTGCCCGCTCTGCCGCCGGCCCGCCAAAAGGGAAACGGACACCATGGATACTTTTGTAGAATCCTCCTGGTACTTCGAACGCTTCTGTAGCCCGCACGAAGATCGGGGGATGTTTGACCGGGAAAAAGTAAAATATTGGATGCCCGTGGACCAGTACATCGGAGGGATAGAGCACGCCATTCTCCACCTTCTTTACTCCCGGTTTTACACCCGAGTGCTGCGGGACTTCAGTTTAGTAGATTTTTCTGAACCCTTCACTAACCTTCTGACTCAGGGGATGGTGGTCAAGGAAACACAATACTGCCCCCGAGACGGGTTCCTTTTCCCAGAAGAAGTGGAAGAGAGCGGGGCCTGCAAAAAATGCGGCAACCCGGTCCAGGTGGGACGCACGGAAAAGATGAGCAAGTCGAAGAAAAATGTGGTGGAACCCGATTCCTTGGTGCTCAAATATGGGGCGGATACGGTACGCCTTTTCTGCCTTTTTGCTTCACCGCCCGAAAAGGACCTGGAGTGGAGTGAGCAGGGCGTCGAAGGATCTTTTCGTTTTTTAAACCGGGTCTGGCGCCTGGTGAATGAGGGGGGAGAAATATCAAGGAATGCCGACAGGCCGCACAAAAAGTGGGACCTTCCAGAAGACCTGCGAGACCTAAGGCGGAAGACCCATATGACCATCAAAAAGGTCTCCGAGGATGTCGAAAACCGCTTCCATTTCAACACGGCCATCAGCGCCATCATGGAATTGGTGAACCTCCTTTATCAAAATGAAGAAAAGATGAAGGGACCGGACCCCTTCACCTTGGGGGTTTTGCGAGAAGCACTGGAATCCATAGTCGTCCTTCTTTCCCCCATCGTTCCCCATATCTGCGAAGAGCTGTGGGAGATACTGGGGCATTCCGATAGCGTTGCCAGAGTCCCCTGGCCCATGTATGAGCCAGAAGCCATTAAGGAAGAAGAAGTTCTGATGGTCATTCAGGTGAACGGAAAACTGCGCGGTCGAATGATGGTGAGCGTGCGGGCCTCCGAAGACGAGGTGAAGAAAACGGTCCTGGCCAACCAGCGAATCCAAGACTTATTAAAGGACCAGACCGTAAAAAAGTTTGTCCTGGTTCCGAAGAAACTGGTCAATCTGGTAATTTAACCCAGATTTGTCGGATTCCCCGGTGATATTTTTTGGCCCTTGACCGCAATTAGAGGCGCCATGGATTATATAAGAGTAGAAGAATTCAGGCAGGATGAATCTTACTCCCGAATCCTCTTCGTTGAATTTTTGAACATCCTTTAAGGAGGAATTCATGCGGGCTTGGAATTGGGTGCTAGGGAGAGCAGTGGCCGTAATCCTCGCCCTCGGAGTTACGGGATGTGTTTATACCGAACGCACAAAAATTGTACAGCCTATTGTGGCCTCCTTCAAAGGAGAATCACGGGTGGATCAATACCTTTTAGATCACCAGCCACAGACTGTGGCCGTCCTGCCTTTTTTAAACCGCACAGATAAAAAAGAAGCCTTCGACATTGTTCGCAGATCGTTTCACGGCCATTTCAGCAAATTAAATTATACCACCATACCTTTATTCAAAGTCGATGACTCCCTCCGCCAGGCAGGGTGGGAAACACCTGAAAAAGTTGCCCAGGCTTCGGCGCAAAAACTTCGAGAGGTCCTCCGAGTAGATGCAGTCATCCGGGGGGATATCACCCATTACGATCGAATTTACGTAGGAGTTTATTCTCAGGTGGCTGTGGGGGCGGAAGTGCGCATGTTTGAAGGAAAGTCAGGAAAAGAGCTCTGGTGGGCCAAGGATGTTTCCCGGAAGCATGCAGGTGGTATATCCACTACCCCGGTAGGGTTGATTTTAACCGCGGTCTCCACCGCCTTGAACGTGCGGGAAATCGAGCTGCTCCGTTCTTCCGATGACCTTTTCCGCGATATGGTAAAAACCGTTCCCCAGCCCACCCTGGCCCAAGCCCTTAGGCCCCCGAACATTACCATCCTTGTGCACGATGGAATGAGGCGCTCAGATAAATACGCCAATAAGGTGGGAGATTTGATCAAAGTGGCTATGGAGGGAGATCCGCGGATGCGGGCTTTCTTCAAGATCAGTGATTTTAAAAAGGAAATTCCACTCAAAGAAGAAGAACCGGGTACCTATGTTGGAACCTATAAAATCCTGCCCGGAGACAACGTCGAGGAGGCGCTCATCACGGGCACACTCGCCAATGATGCCCGGAACTCCACCGATTGGGTAGATGTCCTGGGCCCGGTGACGATTGATACTACACCCCCAGATGTACCCAAAGGGTTAAAGGCTGTCGGCAGGGACCGAATGGTGGATTTGGGCTGGGCGAAGAATGTAGATAAGGACGTCGCCAGGTATAAAATCTATCGCAGCACGACCCCCCTAACCGGATATCAGGAAGTGGCGACCACCGAATTGACCAACTTCCAAGACAAAAACCTGAAGAATGAATCGAGTTACTATTATAAGGTCGCCGCCTTAGACTTGGCCGGGAACGAGAGCAAGCATACCGATTTAGCCAAAGCAACGACGGTGACACCCGGTCCAACGCCCGTCAAAGGAATGATTTTGGGCGATGTCACCTGGTATGCTGGGGCCAGCCCCTATGTTATCGAAGGCGAGGTCATCGTGGGCTCTAAGGGAATCCTGTCCGTTGAACCGGGAACCGTCATTCGTTCGAAGGGAGAGGGAATCACTGTCCTGGGGAAGTTGATCCTCAGAGGGGACCAGAACAGCCTGATCACGCTCGAAGCGGCGTTGCCAGAGCAGAATTGGAAAGGAATCGTATTTAAGGGGACGAAAAATGAGGAAAGCGCCATTGAATATGCCAAGATCAACGGGGCGGCTGCCGGGATTACCTGCCTTTCTTCCTCTCCCGTAATCGCCCATAACGATATTTCCAAGAATCAAGTAGGCATCCGGGTCAGCGAATCTTTCTCCAAACCAAAAATTTTCGGGAACGCCATTTCCTCCAATATCATTGCCGGAGTTGAAGTTTCTGCCGGAGCCTCCCCCACTCTGGAGGAAAATGAGATCCGGGGAAACCAAAGAGATGGAGTATCAAGCCGAGGAGCAGAGCCATTTTTGGCTAAGAATCAAATCCTCAACAACGGGGAGGCCGGGGTGCGGCTTTTTTCTTCTCCTGCTCGCCTGGTGAACAACAATATCCACGACAACGGGAAATATGAAATTTATAACACCCTGGAGAAGGATGTCAGTGTGGAGGCCAAAGACAATTGGTGGGGTGCCCGGGAGGGATTAAAAATCATCGGGAAAATTTTTGGTAGGGTGGATTACCAACGGGTCCTCGACGCGCCCTATCCCCAGGGCAAGCCGTTCGAGCTTTCGATCCTGAAAGGGCCGCTGAGTGGCCCAATCGATAGAGACTCTTTTCTCACCCTTGTAAACAGCCCCTACGTCCTGGAAAAGGACGTGACCGTGGAGAAGGGGGCAACCCTTTTCATCGAGCCGGGAGTGACCTTGAAATACAACCCCGGAGCTTCAATGGTTATAAGGGATGGCGGGGTTGATGCCCGGGGCACAGCTGACCGGCTGATTACGTTTACCACCAACAGCTCTTCGCCCTCACCTGGAAGTTACCCCTATGCAGTGAGGTTTGAACAACCTTCGAAGCTGGCCAGTTTCTTCCGCTATTGTATTTTGGAATACGCCGAGACGGGTCTGGAGATCGGTCATGGCGCCCCGGAAATCGACCATTGCTTGATCGCCAATCATTCTCAGGTTGGCGTCAAGGTAGCCAATGATGCCGCGCCCAGAATCTTTTTCAGCACCTTTGTCAAAAATTTAGGTACAGGGGCGGTGGTGGCCCTGGGAACTGCCAGGCCAAAGATGAACCGGAATAATTTCATTCACAACCCATTTGCCGTTCAAAGCTTCTCCTCAATTTACATGGATGCGCGGGAGAATTGGTGGGGGTCGAGCCCCCCGAAAGAATCGCTCTTTTTAGGGGAGATCGATTACAAACCCTGGTTACCTGCTCCAGAAGCTGGGGCTTTTCAAGGGAGGAAGCCGTGAAGCGCATGATGCTCGGCCTTTTCTTGCTGTGGATGGGTCTGGAGACGGGAACAACTTGGGCGGGACAGGGCGAGGTGCTTGAGCTGGTGGGAAACGGTGAAATTAATTGGTCCCAGGGGATTATTCTGGCGAAAGGGAGTGGGGCTCCCCCCAAGGAGGCCAAGAATATTGCGCAGGCGCGGCTGATGGCCGAACGCGCAGCCTTGTCCGATGGACGGCGCAACCTCATGGAAGTCCTCAAAGGAGTCCGGGTTGATTCGGTGACCCACGTGGAAAATCACATGGTCAAAAGCGACCAGATTCGCCTGAGTGCCGAAGGGTTCATCCAGGGTTCGGTGGAGCTAAGGGATCAAAGGAGGTATCTTTCGGATGGGGGCATTGAAGTGACCGTGGCCATGAATCTGAGTGGGGATTTTTTGAGTTTGATGCTCAGTCTGCCGAAGGAATGGAAAAGTGCCAAGCCTCCCATGGTCGAAAAACCCTCTTCCCAGTTGCCACCCATCCCAGCAAGGAAGATAGAATCCCCCCCGGAGCGACCGAAGATCGGGGTCGAAGAAAAGCCGACTTTGAAAACAAAACCCTTGCCACCGTCCGTGGCTGAAAAACCCTCTTCCCAGTTGCCACCCATCCCAGCGGGGAAGATAGAATCTCCCCCGGAGCGACCGAAGATCGGGGTCGAAGAAAAGCCAATTATAGGGGCAAAACCCTTGCCCGCATTGGCGGACCTTCCCAAATTCACGGGTCTGGTCATCGATGCTCGGGGGCTTAACATGCGAGCTGTGCTGATTCCTAAGGTTGTGGACGAGGGCGGGCAGGAATTGTACCAGGGACAATATGTTCCTCCTGATAAAGCAGCTCAAAACGGTTTGGCTCTTTATTCCAGAGATTTGACTGCCGCCCAGACAAACCCTCGTGTGGGGAAGAACCCGTTGACTGTCAAGGGGTTCAAGATGAACCCCAACAGCCGATCCGACGTCATCCTCAACGCCGACGACTCTAAAAGGGTAGCCCCGTTTGCCCAGAAAGGAACCTTCCTGGAAGAATGCAAGGTAATGATCGTTTTGGATTGAAGGGTCTCCCTTGAAGAGAGCATCGCGTTTTGTTTTCCTGGCTATCCTTTTGTTTACGGGTTGTGGGTATCACTTCTCGGGCAGCGGGGCCAGACTTCCTTCGGGAGTCCTGTCTGTCGCCATCCCGATCTTCGGCAACCAGACGATTCAGACAGGGATGGAGACGACGCTGACCAGCGCGTTGGTCGATAAATTGACCGCCGCCAAGCAGTTAACGGTAACCGGACAAAGCGAGGCCGATGCCATACTGAGTGGAACCGTGAAATCCTTTACCACCTCTCCCACTGCCGTGACCCTGGGAACCCAGGTGGCCACAGAATACCGGGCAACGATAACGATTGAGGCCACCTTCAAGCGGCAGCGAGATGGAAAAGTTCTCTGGAAAGGAGAGGTGAGTGACTGGAGGAATTACCCGGTAGTCTCCGATTTGGCCGCGACGGAAGCCAACAAAAAAGAGGCCATCCGTCAGGCTTCCGAACTTTTAGCCGAAAGGCTTTACGTTATAATCTTGGAGGGCTTTTAACGCTGGGAGAGCGTTTAAGTTGACAGGAATGAATGCGCGAGAGTTTTTTCTAGAAGTGGAAATGGGTCATTTGCGTCCCCTTTATTACCTCTACGGGCCAGAAAATGCTCTGATCGAAGAAGCCCTGGATAAAATCAAAGAAAAGGCTCTCGAGCCAGCGACTCGAGACTTTAACCTGGCGCTATTTAACGCCAAAGAGGATGCCGGGGAAATCATTCTGGAAAGCCTGCAAGTCTTCCCTCTTTGTTCTCCCCGACGGTTGGTCGTGATCCGTCAGGCCGATTTCATCTGGAACAAAGCCCCTTCTTCCTTTATCAGCTATTTCTTAAACCCAAACCCCCTGACCTGCGCTATTTTCATCGGCGAAAAAGTCGACCTGAGGACCAAATTTTTTCAAGCCCTGGAAAAGAAGGGGGCCATCATCCCCTTCTACCCCCCCTACGAGAAGGAACTGATCCGCTGGGTCCGTTCTCAGGCGGAGCAGTCCGGCCATCGGATTTCCGAAGAGGCGGTGTCTGTTTTGCTGGAACGCGTTGGCCCCAGCCTGGGAGAGCTCAAGCTTGAGCTTCAAAAATTAACCTTAGGGCAAAAAGAAAAAGGATTCATTGGGGAAGAAGATGTGCTGGCTCTGACGGGAGACATTCGGAGCGAGAGTCTCTTTGAACTTCCCATGGCTGTAGGGCATTTAAACCTTAGGGAAACGTTGCGTCTTCTGCGTAAGAACTTGCAACAGGGAGACCCCCCTCTTCTCCTCCTTTCCTTGATCGTTCGCCAGCTTCGTCTGATCTGGAGAGCGCAGGAACTCACGGCCGAAGGCCGCTCCAAGAAAGAAATAGAAACCAGGCTGAAGGTTTTGCCCCGAAGCACAGTTGAATTTTGGAAGCAAGTGGAGAGCTTCCCTTTGTCTAGCCTGAACCAACTCTGGCCACTTACCTTACAAGCGGATCAAGAACTCAAATCCAGCCGTTTGGAAAAGGGGCTGCTTTTGGAGAAATACCTCTGGAACCTGCACCTCCTTGAGTCTCGGAAAATACGAAAACCACGCGGGAAATGACTCATCGGCGAGGTTTGGATTCAAGGGGTAGCCCGGAGGAAGTTTACGCCGGGGCGGGCAGAGCATTTACCTTTTTGGTTAAGCGGGAAATTCTTCGGGCGGCCGTCTTTTTGTGGATTACCTTCTTTGAGGCAACCTTCTGGATGGTTGGAATGGCGCGGGCTAAAGCTTTTCGGGCTTCCTCGAGGTTTTTCCCTTCGACTGCTTTCAGTACCTTCTTAGAAGAAGTTTTTAAAAGGGATTTAAGCGCAGTATTACGCAGCCGCCTTTTTTCACTCTGACGTGCCCTTTTTAGAGCGGAAGCATGAGTGGCCAAATTACCTCCCTTGAAACCGATTTGACTTTATTAAAAAATGGAATGGTTCAAATGTCAAGTTTTTTCTTAGTTTTCTGAAAAAAGTGGCCCCTTAGCGGGTGAAGTTTTTTTGATTTTTTCTAAGAATTTTTCTCTGTCCAAATCGGGCTGAATGAGAGAACATAGAAAAATTGCCAAGGCGGCCAGTATCGTAGGAGGAGCGACGCTCGTCTCCAGGGTGTTCGGATTCATCCGCGATATGGTGATCGCCCAACTTTTTGGGGCCGGCATGGCCACGGACGCCTTTTTTGTGGCTTTCCGCATCCCCAACCTCTTCCGAAGGCTGGTAGGAGAGGGCGCGCTTACGGCCTCCTTCATCCCGGTTTATACGGAATATATCAGCCAACGTTCGAAGGAAGAAAGCGATGAACTGGTCAATGCGTCTTTTTCTGTTTTGGGAGTCCTCTTAATTCTGGTGACCGCTTTGGGTGTTCTTTTTTCCCCGTGGATCGTCAAGATCATGGCCTACGGCTTTTCCCAAGAGCCGGAAAAATTCAGACTTACGGTATTGCTGAACCGACTGATGTTTCCCTACATCTTCTTCATAGGGTTAGTGGCCCTGGCCATGGGGATCCTGAACTCCTGGAAGCATTTTGCCGCCCCGGCGCTGGCTCCCGTGCTTCTGAATCTATCGATCATCGCCTGCGCCCTTTTTTTCCCCATGGTGCTGGGAAAGCCTATTTTGTCCCTGGCGATTGGAGTGATTTTTGGAGGAGCCGCCCAAATCCTCTTCCAGATTCCTTTCATCCGGAGGACGGGCATCGTCCCCCGCTTCCATTTTAACCCGTCCCATCCCGGAGTGAAGCGCATCGGAATTTTGATGGCTCCTTCAGTCCTGGGCCTGGCCGTGACTCAGCTCAATGTGGTGGTGAATACTTTTTTGGCGTCTTATCTTCCCGAAGGGAGTGTCTCATACCTTTATTATGCTGACCGATTATTAGAATTCCCCATGGGAATTTTTGCGATTGCCATCGCCACGGCTGTTCTGCCCACCCTGTCCGAATACTCGGCCCGGAAGGATCTGCAGGGGTTGAAGGAAACTCTATCCTTCTCTCTGCGCCTGGTTTTTTTCCTCACCCTGCCCGCAATGGTGGGGCTCATCGTCCTCCGCCTTCCCATTTTAAACATATTATTTCAGCGGGGAGCCTTCACTCCCCATTCTGCCGTAATGACTGCCCAGGCGCTGCTTTATTATGCCTTGGGACTGGCCGCCTTCGCCGGTGTGCGCATTGTCGTACCGGCTTTTTATTCTTTACAGGATACGAAAACGCCGGTGAAAGTGGCTTTCTTCGCCCTCTTAACCAATGCTGGCTTGGGTTTCGTATTGATGATTCCCCTACAGCATGGTGGCTTGGCGTTAGCCACGTCTCTGGCTGCCGGATTGAACTTTTCTTTGCTGGTGTTTTTCTTGAGGAAGAGATTGGGGAGAATTGGGGCCTCAAAGATCATTCGTTCTTTCTTCAAAAGTTTGGGAGCCTCTATTTTGATGGGTGTCGTGGCTTATGCCATATGCTTTGCCGGTCCCTGGGAGACAACCGGGGTAACGGGGACAAAGATTGGCCTTTTACTCGGAGCCATCCTGGTTAGTATTTTGGTGTATGGAGGAGCCTGTTATTTCTTGGGCAGCGAAGAATTGCACTCGGCCTTGGAATTGATCAAGAAGAAAATCGGCCGGGGAAAGGAATGATTTTCAAAATTAGGTTGTTTCCCGCTTTTGGAAAAAAATTCCGGGATCAATAAATTTGTTCTTTTCAGCTACTCATCACAGATTGGAGTTCTTTCCCGAAAAACTTCTATCTATTCAACTCCCCTTAAGAAACCAAAGGACTTTATAATTCTACAAATTACCGAAATTTCGGGAAGTTCTATTTTTTGTTCTTCAAAAATTGACAATATGGCAATAAATATGAACCTGAAAAATGTTTTTGATATTTTTGTCATTGATTTTTTTATAAAAATTTTATATTTGACAATATGTCAAATATTTTTGATTATGTCCTGTTTTAGACAATTTTTCATTCCCACCATGATAAAAAAATATTTTTATTTCAACATATTATCAAATTGCCCTCCCCGAAGATTTTTCATATCTTGGCATCCTCCTTGCTAAATGATTAAAAAATGGTTGCTTGGTGGGCATCCAGCCATTCTTTTGTGATGGGTCATGAACCTTGAATTCGAAATAATCGGGCAAGATTTCAAGAAAGCCGGGGAAGCATCCTTTGAGGTAAAGCATCGGCTGAAACGTTTGGGACTTCCGCCGGACATCATTCGCCGCGTGGCCACGGCAGCATACGAGGGTGAAATAAATGTCATCATTTACGCTCGTAAGGGAACTATGAAAGTTTGCATCGAGGATCAATGCGTGGATGTGATCATTGCGGATGTTGGCCCGGGCATCCCGGATGTCAAATTGGCCATGCAAGAAGGCTACACCACTGCTCCTCCGTATGTAAAACAATTGGGCTATGGAGGCGGGATGGGACTCCCTAACATTCAAAAGAATGCAGACTGGATGGATATTCGATCCGAGGTGAACCGCGGAACCACGTTGCGGTTCAAAGTCAATCTCAATGAAGAAAAAAAGAGGAGGAGATGAGAACCCCGGCCCGGCCGGAGCTTCCATTGGTCTTGAGAAAAGAGCGCTGCCAGGGCTGTACGCACTGTATCCGGGTTTGCCCGACCGAAGCGATTCGGATACGCCATGGAAAAGCCGAAGTCATGCCCCATCGCTGCGTGCAATGCGGGAGGTGCATTCGGATATGTCCCCGGACTGCTTGGGAGGTGCGTTCAGATTCCCTGGAAAAGGTTAAGAGGGGGGGGGATGGCGTGGCCATCCTAGACCCCACGGTTTTCTGGCAGTTTGGCGGCCAAATTCCTCCTCTGCAAGTAGCCGAAGCTTTCCTCCAGGTTGGTTTTGCCGCGGTGCAGGACTTGGGAGAAGCATTGAAAATCTATGGGGCTGCTGTCTCAAGTTATCTATCGTCAAAGGAGAGACCCTTACCGGCAATTTCTTCGGTCTGTCCCGCGGTGGTGCAGCTCGTACAGGTTAAATATCCATCGCTACTTGAGAACCTGATCCCAATCCTTCCTCCTTTGAAGATTATGACCAGCCACCAGAAAGATATTGACCCAGGAAATTCCACCAAGCGGTTGTATTATATTGTTCCTTGCCTAGCTCAGGCGAGAGCCGCCATGGAGCCACCCTGGATAGGGAAACGGGTCAATGGGGCCATCCCCTTGATCAATGTCTATAATCCCCTCAAAGGGGTCATCTCCCGAAAAGAGGCCTCCTCGGGTGTTTCCTTTATGGATGAGACCTCTCTTTCCGGCATGAGGTGGGCTGCTGCGGGTGGGGAGAGCGATGCGCTGGGAACAACGGGAAGTTTGGTCGTGGACGGTATTCACCACGTGGCTGACGTCCTGGAGTTGGCGGAAAGTGGGCTTTTGAGAGAGGTGCCGTTCATTGAATCCTGGGCGTGCACAGGCGGAT
>Ga0315295_10001256_pt1 | contig 21790 bp, 27 predicted proteins | sample YL17G14_0_MG_FD_204453 | JGI IMG/M metagenome (GOLD analysis project Ga0315295, IMG submission 204453) | Sediment microbial communities from Yellowstone Lake, YNP, Wyoming, USA - YL17G14_0 | ecosystem: Environmental > Aquatic > Freshwater > Lake > Sediment | place: USA: Wyoming | collected...
AAGCAACTTCCCTTACAGGGGTAAACGGAATAATCCACCCTACAGAAGCAAAGCACTGCCCCCACCAGGATTGAATGAAACAGCCCATTCAGAGGGGAGGGGGGAGTGAAAAGTTCTAAGTCAGAACGGGGCAGGGGGGTGGGGGTATGCCGGCTCTTGATTCACGGCTTGTCCCCAGTAAAGGTACGCTACACAAGCATCAATCTGCTTTGAACAACTCAGTGTCAATGAAGTCAGCCTTGGTCAGGCCCCAGAAGTCATCAGCCAAGCCCTGTGTCACGTACCAGTAAGGAAGCCATCCATACCCATCCCAGCCCCAGCTTGCTCCCCAGCTGTTACGGATGAGCAAAGCCTGCTTGGAGTCGTCATAGCCCACGGCCATCACAGCATGCCCACCCTCAACCGAATCAGAAGGGGAGGGGACAGGTATCCACCCATCGTTGGAGATGGAGCTGAAGACAGTGAAGCCGAACATGAAAGGAAGGCCCCCAGCCAGGTGCTGGAGCAGGGTCTCCAGCTGGCTCTTCCCGAGGGTGGACAGGCGGTAGTAGCTGTAGGCTTGGAACTTGTGAGCCAGGGCATAGATGAAAGCGTCAGGCTCCCTGTCAAAGTCAGCTACTTTGTAGGGCCAGAGCTTCTCCGGGGGTGTCCCCAGCATCAGCATCGCCTGCATGGTCGTTCTCAGGTAGCATCCCTCGTCTCCCACTATCCCCACCAGCTTCCTTGCCACCTTGTAGAGGAAGCTCCTGCTCATGTCCAAATGCTTGCCGTAGACCCTTTTCTGGAACCACTCCATCAGACCCACTCCAGCGTGAGCCGTACAGCTGCCCAGGTTTCCCTGGTCTTCAATGGGGGAGCAGTAAGGTCGAAGGTTCTTGGTTGCAGGGCGGGCTGTAGCAGCCGCTGCAAGGGGCTGGCTTGCAGCCAGGGTGCTGAAGACAGCCAGGTGTTGCGGGGTGTAGTCCCTGTGGTCGGGTAGGTCACGTCTCCATCCGAATGCTCTGCCGGTCATGTGAGGTCTCCTTTTGGGGGGATACTAGCTCAGATAGCAGGGTCAGGATAGCGGCTGTCTGATGGCACGCTGGGACGTCCAGATGGACAGTGGGGTTCACAGTTGAAGTGTGGAGTGGGGCGTGATATACGCTAGGAGAGGTGTGATACATGATTGTCGTTGTGGGGAGCAGTGTGTTTTAGACGAAAACAGGATGCTCAAAGTCTGAGCATCCTAGAAAGAGAAAGCGAATGCAGGTTCTGATACAAGGGAACAAGGTCAAGCCGAAGCTCAACCCAAAGCAGGAGAGGCTAGTGGAGCTGGTGAGGGGGAAGCCCTTGGAGGCTACAGTGGAAGCACTGGCCAAGGAGATTGGGGAGACCAGGAACATCACCAGGAACATGCTGTACCGGCTGGTGAAGGGTGGGGTACTGATGATGAGGAAGACGATGGTGAGGAAGGAAGGACTGGGTAAGACGCACCTTGCAAGCGTCAACGCATACACCATCAAGGTCGGTAGCGCCGTGGCCCTGGAGAAGAGTGATGCATGCTTGTAAGGAGTGCAGGTACTACCACGAGACAGAGGGCGCGGTCCACGTCACCAGGGAGTGCCGCAGGCACCCTCCGGTGATGCTGGCAGGAAGTAGCCGGGCCTTCTGGCCTGACCTGGATGATGAGGACCTGTGGTGCGGGGAGTGGGAGATGAGCGCCGAGGGCATGGAGAAGGCGAGGATGGAGCATCACAGGCGTATCCAAGCCGTAGTTGACAGGGAGTTGGCACCATGGACAGATGAGGAAAAGCGGTGCCTAGATGAAGCCACCAAGCTGACCAGGAGATAAGAAGGCCAATGCGCGACGAGACAAGTGCATGAAGGACCGCGATGAGGATGGCGGTTTCGGCAGAACAAGCGGGTACCAACCGGCCGGTCCTCCGTTTGACTTAGAAAAGGTCAAGATACCTGTAGGAGGAACTGGGGTTCAGGGTCCGTACCGTGGGTTGGAGGGGGAGACATTCTCCCTCGAGTGGGAGGATATCGACGGGGGATGCCTCCGTCTACGAGTCTACGGGGGCTGGTTGGTCAGGTACTCCGGATATGAAAAGGGCGGCCTGTGTTTCATCCCAGACCATGATGGCCGCTGGGTTATCTCTAGGACTTAGGAGGAGCCATGAGACCAACAGACGAGGAGCTACGTGCACGGATGCACCAGGCCATCCTCTCGGGAATGGGCCCCAGGCCCGCCATGGAGAGGACGGTCACCCGCGCGAAGAAGGAGATGGAGGCGGTCAAGTCAGAGCTGGAGCTGGAAGTGAAGCTGGAGCTATCGGTCCGGAATGGGCATGGCGGTAGGACGATCACGCGGTGGATGGTTATCAACCAGGTGCTGGTCGAGCTTGCCAAGCTCAAGGTGGAGCCAAAGCCCCTGTTGTCCATGTCCGCACAGCAGGCCGTGCCTGCCACGCTCAAGGCGTTCATTGACGGGCACGGCCAGATGGTGGTTCAGCACCTTCAGGCGTTGCAGATCAGGGCAGTGAAGGAGGGGTTGGTTGAGGTCATGGTGGACGACCCTGACCAGCTGCCGGACAAGCCCCGGCTTGTGGTGAAGTGACACGACAGAAGAAAGGAGAAGCAGGATGGAGCAGAAAGTGAAAGTGGAGGTTTATGCCAGGCGGGACAGCCTGGACAAGTTCTTCCGTTACTGTGTGCATGGCGGAGAAGACGGAGACGACCCGCACCACCAGTACCTGGTGCTCAGGGTACAGCGGTACAAGGTGAAGGGGACGGTGGTTACCGTGACGCCTTACTCTGTTCTGGAGTCTGTGCTGGGCTTGCCGGACAATGTGCAGGTCATGAAACAGTGGCCAGGCCAGTGGCGTAGTGATTGGTTCCGTTTCACGGTGGGGGAGCTTAGGGCCTACTGCAAGGAGGAGAACCAATGACCACGATGAACATCACCCGACTCCTCTTTGGGTACAGGCGGGCCCGCCGTCTCATGTGGGAGAAGTGGATCGCGCGCTGTAACGGCATGACCAGGGCATGCACCAACTGTCCATCGAGCTACTGCTGTTACCAGCTGCCCCTGTCCCATCCGATGGAGGGGGTGATAGCGGCCGCGTACCTCATTGACAATAACAGGGTGGTCGACATTGATAGGGCTGTGGAGCAGGGAGTCAGGCAGAACAAGCTATGGCGTAATAGCTTTGACCAGATGGTGGAGGCTGGAACAATGGAGGACGCCAGCGCGGTAGCTGGGGCCGGGGCCGAGGAGTGGTTTGAGCTGAAGGAGCCTTGTGTCTTTCTGCAAGCTGACCGCTGTTCAATCTACCCGGTCAGGCCAACCATGTGTGCTACATACTTCGTCAAGGACAGGTGCACAAAGTGGATTGGCTCGACGGAGCTTGTGCCCACGGCCAACAACATGGAGGTCGTGATGGCGGTGATGGATCTGTCCGACGTAGCCCTGTCTGCCCTCGTTGGTCAACACGGTACGTCGGCAGCTCCTACCCCGTTTGCCTATGGTGTTGGGGTAGGGGCGGAGATGTTATGTGGTAGGCCAGTAGAGATGACCGCCGTAGAGCGAGGGTAGGATGATGCACTACGAAAAGAACTTCCAAGTGACCGTGGCAGTGAAGGTGACCGCCCCCAACCCGCTGGACGGTGTGACTCAGGTGGTTATGGAGCAGCGGGTCATAGACTCCTTAGCGAGTGATAGGGTGTTGGACGAGCCGGGGTACGCCTGTAGCATTGTCACTGACCAACCTGAGTTGGTGTCTTGCGTGTTCTACGAGGAGCACCTGGAGCAATGCCACAAGGACCTGGCCCAGACGTTGGGCCGGATGCGCCAGTTCCACCAGCAGGGCCAGCCCCGCCTGTCATTCCCGTTGGGCCTGTCAGTAGTCCAACAGAACTGGGACACCCAGGCTCAGCAACTCAAGGGTGCGGCTGTCGTCATTGGGGCGCTCATGAGCCGTATGGGGCTCAAGCAGGTACGGCTGACACAGGCGGAGCTGGTCGATGCCCCTGGTCCTGGTGATGTCTGGTTCGAGGACGACCCATCGGGGCAGGGGACATGGGTCAGAATCAGGCGAGAGACCCCGGCCCTAGTATTTTGATAGCCTCTGGATTGCGGCCAGGCATGCGTCTGTGATCCATACCGTGCGGTTAACCTTCGCTTCTGCGGCCGCCTCGTCTATCATGTTCACTGCCAGTGGCGGGACTCGGATCATGACGGCTACCCGTTGCGCCATCAGCTCGGTGGCCGACGTGCGGAAGCGATTGTGCTGGGCGTAAGCTAGTCGCCTTCCTGTCGCCTCCACGATCCAGGTGTTCCGGCTGATGCCTGCCTTCCTCGCCGCTTTGTTGATTCTGTCCACCAGCCCCTTCCCTAGGCGCAGCTGGACGCTCACCTTGTCGTCTGTGCTAATAGGCATGCTTTGGTCTAGCACACTGGGCGCTGGTCTGGCAAGAGGACTGCCCCCGGAATGTGTTGCAAGGCTGATTGGCATCTGGTATCAATGCGGGTATGGAGAGGACCGAGATATTCGAGCTGGACACGGAGGAAGACGTGGCGGGCTTCTGTCGTCTCCTCGTGGAGGGCAAGGACATGGCACCCAAGTCCCTCCAGTACGTGGTAGCCTTGACGGTGATACGGAGTGCCAAGGTGCGGGAGTTGTATGATGAACAAGACCGAGGAGGGCCCATTGAAGCGGGATTCCACAAGCTCCTCCTTCGGTGAGGCTGTCTGGCAATGAAAACCAACGTCCAGCATAGGGTCATGGCCCCGGCTGAGCACCAGGCCGCGCACACTGGGTTCTCCGTCTCCACCTTCGAACGGGCTAGGGCAGCCCGGAACGACATGTTGCGCCAGCTTGTTATTGAGCATCGGCGCATAGACATCCTGTGCGAGTACATCCTGCGCGGGGAGAATGGTGACCACGCCATGTGGTTCCACCAGGAGATGTTGGAGTGGCAGGACCAGCACGAGGAGGGGATGATCCTGGCCTTTCGTGGCGCCCGCAAGACCTCCTACCTGACCATTGCCCGCGCCATCCTTGAGATCTTGTGTGACGCTAACGTCCGCATCCTCTTCACGTCCGATGCAGCCGACCAGGCCAAGACCTTCCTTCGTGGTGTCAAGAGCCACTTTGAACAGAACGAGGAGCTACGTGAGGTCTTTGGTGACTACTCGTCCGGCGCTCCAAAGTGGGCGGATGGCGAGATCATAGTCAACAGGCGGACGGCTGTGGGTATGAAGGAGGGGACGATCACCTGTGTCGGTATGGAGACCGCTTTGCTCGGTAGGCACTTCGATGTCATCATCGCGGACGACCTCGTGACTGATGAGAACAGCCTCACCGAGGGTCAGCGGGAGAAGGTCAAAAACTTCTATTACAAGACCCTCCTCCCTGCCCTAGAACCGAAGGGTCGCCAGTGGATCATCGGCACGCGGTGGCATGAGGAGGACCTCTATGGCTGGCTTGGAAAGGAAGACTTCAAGGGTCAGACGTACAGGCTGGGCATCTTGGATGAGGAGACCGACCATTCGATCTGGGAGGAGGTCTTCCCCACCGAGAGGATGCACCGCATCCGGCGCGGGTCGCTGTCTGCCTTCGAGCTTCAGTGGATGTGTCGGAGTGGCGTGAACTTTGGTGGCATCTTCAACGAGGACCACTTTCGTTTCTACGAATACCTACCAGCCGAGGTGTTCAAGTGGCAGGGCGTTGACCTCGCGGCCGGGCAGAAGTCAAGGAATGACTTCTTTGCCCACGTTTCTATCGCCTGTTGCAAGAAGACGAGACGGGTCTTCCTCTTGGACTTTGTAGAGACGAGGCTGCCATTCCCGAAGCAGGTCCATCTCATCAACCTGAAGTTCCGTAAGCACCCCCAGACGGTTCGCATCGGCATCGAGGCCAACGCCTACCAGGTGGTCTTAGCTCAGATGGTCCAGCACTGGTTCCCGGATGTACCCGTGGTCCCACGCTGGACGCTGAAGGATAAGGTGGCGCGCGCCCAGCAACTTGCTACAGTGGCGGGGGAGGGTGGGCCATTCTTCATTCACCGCAACCACACCAAATTCCTGCGGCGGATGGTGGCCTTCCCTCACGGGCCTAAGGACCTGTTCGATGCTTTCGACATTGCAGTGGGCATGGCATTGCGCGGGGTGAGGAAGCGGCGGGAGAAGGAGCCGGGATTGCTTTGACGTTTGATGGCAGTGTATAGTAGGTCACGATCTGCCCAATGCTAGGGCAACAACTAGAGAAGAGGAGACAACGACATGTCCAGCACAGTTGGAGCCCGCTACGCGGCGGGGCAAGTCCAGGCGACAGGCGCCATCCTTTACGTCCACAACGTCGGTTTCAAGCCGAGGGCATTCCGGATCACGAACCTGACGAACTCCTGTCAGGTCGAAGGGAGCGAGGCTCTCCCAGTCGGGACGAACCTCTTCCGCGTGGCGGCAGGTGACCTCTCCGTGATCACCAGCGCGCCCGCGGTGCACACCGATGCCAACGGCAACTCGGGTCTCAAGATCCCGATCCTTGCCCACATCAATGACACCACAACCGAGATGCTCATGTGGGAGGCGTGGGGCTGAGCCCCACGAGAGGTGGACCATGACACGAATTACCAAAGACAAGTTCTCCGGTGGCGCTGGCGTGGCCACCGGTGATCTGGCGGATGACCTCCGCGATGTTGCCGACGACCTGGCATCGGTGAAGGCTGGGGCATCCATTGCGGCCGGGGCGGTTTCTGCTACCGCTGCCGCTGACATTGTCGCTCTGGCGCAGCCTGGCCCAACAGCAGTGACAACCACGGACATCGCGGCGGTGGCTGCACCGGGGCCTGCTCCGACGGTCGTGGTCGACGTGGGTGAGACCTACGGCGTGGCCGATGGCCTGATCATTGGGGCCCCGACCAACCCGAGCACCCAGGCAGTCGACCCTGGGGCGGTCATTGAGTGGAACGTGAACATCCCCGCCGGGTACGCCTTCGCCAACGCGGTCGGCATGTACTGGGCGGCCCAGGTCGACTTCAAGGTGTCCACCGGTGCGAAGCGCATGGACATCGCCCAGGCCATGTACGCCTGGATCGTGATCAAGGAGAACGGCGCGGGCGTGGTGGCGATGCACGTGGTCCTGGGGACGGCGGCCGCTTTAGGGGCCGAGGTCATCCCAAACGACGCCGCAATCGACGCCAGCGTGACGCACGCTCGTTGGTGCAAGCTGGCCCTCTGCCACGCGAGCCGGACGGCGGATGCCGTGGTCGGGTGTACACAGGATCCGTCCTTCATGAAAAAGTGGGGCGGGGCCGGGACGACCCTGATCAACGACCTCAAGGCGAAGTACAACGTGGCCGTGACCGCCATCGCCGAGCTGGTGACGTTGGCGGGGACCGTTCGCACCATGGCCAACGACCTCAAGGCGAAGTATAACGTCAATGTGACGGCCGTGGCGGAACTCCAGACCGTCGGGGGTACGCTTCGCACCCTGGCCAATGAGGTGAAGGCTGACCTCGCCGAGGCGCGGGCGATAGCCAACGAGGTCAGGACGGACCTGAACGCCCTCGGCTCTGCGACCCTGAAGACGACCAAGGGTTAGCCGGGGCGTTCGTAACCCGAAGTTGGGGCGGGGCGCCTCCGCCCTCGGAGGTGGCCTTGAAGACACCCTCTGCCTCAAGCATTGTTCTCGACGCTATCGACAAAGGCGGCGTCCGTCGCGAGGTACGCCTTCGCGCCGTACCAATTGGCCCGTCCCCGGCTGCGATCCGGAAGGCGGAGGCCGAGAGCGATTCTCCAGACGCCGCCACATCCAACGCCGACCAGCAGGACCCGTTCGCCAAGGTGTCCCTCGGCCAGCTGCGCCTGATCGATCCGCCATACCCGTTGCAGTGGCTTAGCTCACAGCGGGAGAACAACACGGAACTTGGTCAGTGCATCCGGGCGATGGTCGTTAACACCGTGGGCTTTGGTTGGACTATCCGCGAGCGCCCGATGGCTGAGGGGGTCCGCTCCGATCTGTCGGTCGATATTGAAGCGGAGCGCCTTGTGTTGCAAGCCAAGCTAGAGGCTGTTCACCCGACCGAGTCTCTGGACATGATCTTGGAGAAGGTTAAGGACGACCAGCATTCTTGCGGCAATGGCTACGTTGAAATGATCGAGGACGCCACGGGGGAGCTGGTCGGCCTCAACCACGTGGTGGGGCACGCCGTTCGTCTGACCGAGAAGATGCCACGGCCAGTGAAGGTCAAGATGAAGCTGGTCCAGCCAGCCCAGAACTTTGAGCTGGCGGACGTCCCGATGTGGCATCGGTTCAGGCGTTTCGCCATGGTGTCTGGCACAGGGAAGGTGATGTGGTTCAAGGAGGCCGGGGACCCCAGACCGATGGACAAATGGACGGGGGAGTTCGCGGACATCATACCTACCCAGCGTAGGGCAACCTCGCTCCTTCATTTCAAGGGCTACAACCCGCTGTCCGCCTACGGGGTCACGGGGTGGATAGGCAACCTCTTCTCTATCCGAGGCAGCCGACGTGCCGAGGAGATCAACTTCAACACCCTTACCAACAATGCTATCCCCTCCATGTTCGTGATCGTGGAGAACGGCGCATTGACCGAGGCTTCCATCGACCGTCTACAGAAGTGGACAGAGGAGCAGGTACAGAAGGGTATGAACTATTCCCGGTTCCTGCTGATGGAGGGCGAGACGGTGGAGGACGGCACGCCTAACCCGCAGAGCTTTCGCATCCGCGTCATGCCGCTGGCTCAGTACCAAAAGGACGACCAACTGTTCCAGAAGTACGATGGCAACAACCGGGAGAAGGTCAGGCAGTCCTTCCGCCTACCGCCCATCTTTGTTGGCAGGACAGAGGACTACACCAGAGCCACAGCCGACACGAGCCGTGCGGTCGCGGATGAGCAGGTCTTCGCCCCTGAGCGCAACAAGGACACGTTCGCGGTCAACCGGTTCGTCCTCGCGCGGTGGGGCGCCCGCTTCCACACCTTCAAGCTGAATAACCCGAACGTCACCGACGACATCCAATTGATCACCCTGATGGGCATGGCAGAGCGATCCGGAGGCATGACTCCAAGGCGAGCAGACCGCATCATCCGAGACGTGTTCGGCGAGGACATCGGGCCTATGCCGCAGGGGGTGCCGCTGGACGTGCCATTCTCGGTCACCTTCGCTCAAGCACAGTCAGGGCTTGGGTCGGGTGGCGGGGCGCCCAGTGGAGACACGGCTCGCCGCGTGATCGATGGGATGCTAGACCTTCGCCGGAGGATCGAGAAGGAGCTGGATGACCGCTTCTTCCTTACCGAATAGGAGAACCACATGGAAGGATATGTTCAAGTTAGCAAGGTGGACCTGGTCGAAGGGGAGGAGCTGATGGACCTCGCCAAGAAGGTCATGGCTGCCATCACTCAGAACAAGGGCAAGACCAATCGAAGCCTCGGCCTAATGGGCATCTTCAAGGACCACATCGTGGTGAGGGACTTCGAGGACGGGAAGATGTTCAGGATGGAGATGAAGCGGGACGAGACCGGCAGTGTCTTGTTGGATGGCATGGAAGAGGTCCAGCAGAAGTTCGTCCCGGTCAAGCCGAAGGCAACAAAGGAAGAGGAGGAGCAGGGCAAGGGGGAGACCACGAAGCGGGACGGAGGGCTGTGGCGCGGCATCTTCTAGACCTATCCCTCCTCCCTGTTGAGGCGCTGGCAGACCTTCGAGAGGCTACCGATGGGCTTCTATGCCGGGTGACCAAGGTCAACGCCCGCCGCCTTGCCATGGCGATAGAGCGGAAGATGGGGGCGTCCATCTCACAGGCATGGAAGGCAGGCGCAGCATCCGGCTTGCAGACCGGCATCGGGCGGCTAGCCGCCGGGCCATTCACCGGGGCGGCCATCAGCGCCTTCCTTCGGGGGCTAGGGATCCAGCTGTCCACGCCGCTCACGCCCCAACAACAGCAGGTGGTAGAAGGCAACCTGCGGTCCATCTACAGGGTCAGCAAGCAGGACGCGGTCACTGCGGCGCGGGGCAGGTTCATGTTTGGTGAGCCTGACCAGCTGGCCATTGCAGCCTCTGGCAACCAGCAGATGTTCTGGGTGGACAGCTTCTACAGTGAACAGCTGTCCACCCGCGTGTCCGCGGTGAGCCGGGACGTGTTGTTAGAGCAGGGGCTTAGTCACCGGGAGGCTGGCCCGGTTCTCCACAAGGCGCTGCGGCAGGAGTTTGGGCTTGTGCCAGGGCAGGCGGCCTCGCCCTTTGCTCCGTCCGTGCCAGCGCGGTACGCAGGCAACCCGGACTTCTACTTCCAGCAGGTCTCGTCCGTCGCAGGACACCAGTCCCGCATCTTCGGCAAGATGACAGGCTACAACGATGCCGGGGTGCGGAGGGTTCAATTGGTCAACCCGAACGATGAAAGGACAGGGACCCTTTGCCAACAGATGAATGGGCAGGTATTCACGGTCAACGCGGGCATGGCTAGGATGTCCAAGATCGTTGGAGCCGCGTCTCCAGACGAGGTCAGAGAGGAGGCCCCGTGGCCAACGGCAGACACTGTGGCTGATGAACTAGCAGGGACCCAGCCGGGTAGCCGGGCTGCCACAACCGCGCTGGAGGGGATGAACACGATCCTGCCCCCATTCCACCCGTTGTGCCGAACAGAAGTGGTCATCCTGGACTAGGATGCTCAGACTTTGAGCATCCTACGAGCGAAAGTGAGGAAGCGAATGTGGACCCTGAAACGAGCCTTCAGCTTTGAGGCCGCCCACTACTTGCCTAACCACGATGGCAAGTGTAGCCGCTTGCATGGCCATAATTGGAAGGTCTGGATCATGCTGGAGAGCCCTGCGCTGGTGGGGCGTGGGCCATCCACGGGGATGGTGATAGACTTCTATGACCTGTGGCGTGTGGTCAATGAGACGGTAGGCACCCTTCTTGATCACCGCGCATTGAACGACGTGCCTGGACTGGAGAACCCCACCTCGGAGAATATCGCCAAGTGGATTTACGACAGGTTGTTGCCCGTGTTGTCTTGGACTGAGCCTGATCGCCAGTTGCGTTACCCGCTGGAGCTGCTGGCAGCAATTGAGGTCGAGGAGACGCCTGGCTGCTCCGTCACGTACCGTCCATGACCAAGCGATACCCAATAAAGGAATGCTTTCTCTCCTTGCAGGGGGAGGGGGTGCGGGCTGGCACGGTAGCTGTGTTCCTCCGCTTTGCGGGATGCAACTTGAACTGCAAGAAGGAGACGGTAGGGTGGGATTGTGACACCGACTTCAGTGGTGGCGATGCATTGTCACTGCCGGAGGTAGTTAGCCTTGTAACTCGGACAGCTGGAAAGTCGGCGAGGGTTCCAGCACATTCGTGGATCGTGTTGACAGGAGGTGAACCAGCCCTGTTCATGGATGCTGACCTGTCTGTTGCGTTGAGGATCTCTCACCGGCTGGCGATAGAGACCAATGGAACGATACCACTGAACTTCGCCCCAGACTGGATCACCGTGTCACCGAAGCCGGGTGCTCCTGTTGTCGTGCCCGGGGCAGACGAGGTCAAGGTGGTGTTGCGGGCTGGGGATGTGATCCCTGCTGTTGACGTGAAGGCGGGCGTCCACTTGCTAAGCCCTGCTTTTGAGGGGGCTACCCTCCCAGAGGCGAACCTGCGACACTGCATCCAGTTGTGTTTGGAGAACCCACGATGGAGACTGTCCGTCCAACTTCACAAGCTAGTGCGGATCAGGTGAGGCCGCTGGTCATCATCCAGCCTGTCTCATGGGACCGCGTCCAGGCTGGGGTCTGGTATCAGCCCTCGTGGCTGCATGCCTCCGCCACGTTCAATGGGCGGGAGTCCTACTTATACGAGGACGCGGACCTCTTTGCTGTGGACGCGATATTCGCGGGGCACGGACCTCAAGCTCGGTACGTGGTTGACTTGTCGTCCTACCCGCAGCTGGACCTGGTCCGCCAGATCCACAGGGAGCGCACAAGGTCCTACGACGTCCGCTTTATGGGGCTTGACCCACTGCTTAGGGAGCACGGCGTCGGTCCCCTAGCGGACGCTGGGGACTATCAGCTGGACTTAGCGGAGGGGGCCTTTGAGTACCGGCGGATCAACTTGTCTATGGCCAGACGGCACGCGGACGACTATGACGGTCACCTGCGGTCCTTCGATAACGGCCAGCCTTGGTGCCCCGCCTTTTTCAGCGTGGGTTGTGATCGTCGGTGCCCCTATTGCTACGTTGGTTACGTGTCCTTCCCTCGGGCCTTCTCCTCCGTCAGGCAAGCGGAGGACACTATCCGATGGGCTGCGGAGTCCGGCGTCAACCTCCACTTCTATGATGAGGACTTCTACCTGCACCCCGAGCTGGACACCATCTTGGCTATGCTGGAGGGCAGCGGTGTGAAGTGGATCGCTCTAGCCACCAGCGTGTCCTTGGCCGCAGCCATCGAAAAGTACGGAGAGGACACGCTGGTCGAGTCCGGCAACGTCCTCAACGAGGTTGGAGTGGAGACGGCTGACCCTAGCGTCTTGGACAAGCGCCAAGACCTACGGGCCATTCTTGCCGCGAGGTCCATCCGCGTGTTCTGGCTGACCGTGACCTTCTTCCCCAAGGAGACGTTGACCAGTCGCTTCAAGACTGGTCAGTTCCTTCAGCGGCACGGCTATGACTTTGACCAACTGATGCCCCGGCTGGTGGGGAACAGCTCCCACGGCGGGCTCGGACAGTTCTATGTGCCGTACCACGGCACGCCTTGGTTCGAGTCCGCTCCAAGGAAAGGGGTGTTCCTAGAGGACAGGCCGACCCGCCTGTGGCCGGGCTACGTTCCTCACTCCTTCTTGGAGGATGTCCCAGTTCAGACCGGGGGGTCCGTAGAGGACCTGCGCTGGTTCGACATCTACCACGGTGCCGCTGGTATCTGGGAGGAGATGCTGGCTGGCTGCGACGGTCGCAGGACGGTCGGGGATATCTGTGAGCGGCGACAGTCTGACCTGGTTGCTATGGCACAGCTTGCCCAGCTTGGGCTGGTGAGGAGTTGCAATGAACCCTGAGCATCGGATACGTGCGGAGGCTCTGGTTAGGGAGCTGATAGCTATCATCGGCGACGACCCTGCCCGCCCGGGTCTGTTGGACACGCCGCATCGTGTGGTCAAGTCCTGGGGGGTGTTGTTCTCCGGGTACGAGCACAAGACCGAGGAATTCGTCCGGGTGTTCGAGGAGTCCTACGACGCCATCGTGGCGGTCAAGGACATAGACTACTTCTCCGCTTGTGAGCACCACATGCTCCCATTCTTTGGGAGGTGCCACGTAGCCTACCTGCCAGCTATCAATGGGGACAGGGCGGGGAAGGTGCTGGGCGTCTCCAAGCTCGCCCGCATCGTGAACAACGTGGCGAGGCGGTTGCAGATCCAAGAGCGGATGACCCGGGAGATCGCTGAAGCCATTGAACAGGCGGCTCACCCCAGGGCCGTCGCGGTCATCGTGGAGGGGACGCACCTCTGCATGGTGGCCAGGGGCGTCAACCAGCAACACGCCGTCATGCGAACCAGCGCCATGCTAGGCGACTGGCTGGAAGACCATCGCGGTAAGGACGAGGCCATGCGCCTCTTGGGGCTATAACCATGAACATCGTCTTGGCACCCCACCTGGATGACGAGGTGATCGGCTGCTACTCCGTCCTGGGTTCCATCGACCAGATCTACTATTTCACCACCGACCACCGCGAGGCATGCATCGCCGGGGACCCTCGGTATGCCAGGTGGTCTACGGTAGAGGCCGCTGGTATCCGTGCCTCCGACGTGGTCTACATCCCCAGCTCCTTTGACTGGCACCCTATGCACCGCAAGGTGAACAGGGTGGGGCTTGCCCTCCCTGGGTCCAAGCGGTTCTACAGTGTGGAGATGAACACGCCTTGGCTTGAGGAGGAGCCGGACTGGCAGGGGAAGAAGGCGATGTTGGAGAGGTGCTACCCTGGCGAACCCCTCCTGGAGAAGTGGTGGAGGTTCCGTTCCATCCAGTCCTTTGACGAGGTGATCTGGGCTAGCGTCCTCCTGACCTTCGAGGGCAAGCACCGATGGCGGGCTGCCCCGGTCATGGTCGAGTTCCTTCGCCACCTCCACCGACATGTGTTCCACGTGCGAACGGACGTCCAACAGATGGAGGGCGATCGGGAGCTGGAGTATTTCATCCTCCGAGGGGTGGTGAAGGCTGCGCTGGATGACATCCTCCACACCATGTGGAAGGAAGACGGTATGTCGTGCGAGGCGTTCGCCCGGGAACTCAAGCGGAGGATGGAGGTCGCCTTTGACGACCGCTTGGTTCGGGTGGCCGTATCAGAAGACGGAGAAAACGGATGCCTAGCGGAGTAGACTTTGATTCCGCCTACTACGACCGCGTCCAGTGGTCAGTCCCAGACACCCTCAAGGACGTCCTGTCCTCTGCCTGTGCGGGGCTGTCCGTTTTGGACGTCGGGTGCGGGATTGGCGTTGTAGGCGAGGTTGTGGTGAGGGTCGCTGCCAAATACACGGGTGTGGACATCAGTGCCCACGCCGTGTCGGTCTGCACAGCTAAGGGGCTGGAAGCCTTCCGCGCGGACGCGATGGCCGTGGACATGAGTGGATACGACCTCGTCCTTGCCCTTGAGGTTCTGGAGCACCTCCGCAACCCTGCGGGTGCCGTTGAGAGGATGGCCGCTGCACCGCGCTCCATCGTGACCGTGCCTCGTACCGACGACCCCACCAAGTACGACGACCCTACCCACGTCTCCCTGCTGACCGCGCCCGCGTGGTTGCGCCTGTTCGCCGCAGCGAACCTATTCCCTGACCGCTGGTTTGAGGTGGACTGGGGAGACCGTTCGGTGTCCGTGGGTTGGGGGTTGAGGAGGGTCGCGTGATCTACTACCTCCCGATCGAGCCGTTGGATGAACGCTACACGGAGCAGTGGTACAGGTGGTTCCCTGCCGAGTTCCAGCGGCAGGGCCTCGCCTACCAGGTTATTGATGGAGAGCCTCTTGTGGACGAGGTGCAGGTAGGCACGTTCCTGGACGTCAACTCCACGCTTCACTACAAGGCAGAGCAACTCAAACGGGTGGCCCGCCTCTTTCACGGCAAGCAGGTGAAGGACGGGGACGTCTTCCTCGTTGCCGACGTGGAGTTCTGGGGGATCGAGAGTATCCGTTACCTCGCCGTGCTCAACAAGGTGAACGTACGGATGGTCGGCTTCGTGCATGCGGGGAGCTACACGGTAGAGGACTTCATGGAACCGTGCGCCCCGTTTGCCAGCCACTACGAATGCGCCTGGGGAGCGGTCTTCGATGTCCTGTGTGTAGGCAGCGATTACCACAAGAAGGCACTTGTGACCAAGCGTGGGGTCCTTGAATCCAAGATACAGGTGACCGGCAACCCCTATGACCTATCTGAGGTGAAGGCGCTTGTGGGACCTCTGGGGACGTCCAGGGCCCGTGTCATTCACACCAACCGGCCGGACCCTGAGAAACGCCCGGGGTTGACGCTGGACCTGTTCGAGCGCCTGCACCTCGCCCACCCCACGTGGGAGCTGATGGTGACCACGAGCCGCAAGACCTGGGGACGCGGCGCCTTGCGTGAAAGGGCCTTGGCGTTGCAGGATAGGGGGGTGGTCGTTGTTCGTGAGGCTATCTCGAAGGCGGAGTACCTGGGACTGTTGGCCGGGAGTCGGGTCATGACAGGCAACACGATAGAAGAGAACTTCGGCTATTGTGTTCTGGAGGCCATGGCCTTGGATACCATCCCGGTCATCCCTGACCTAGGTAGCCACCCCGAGCTTGTGGATGGCGACTCCCGTTGCCTCTTCCGATGCATGGAAATGCAACAGGCATTGATCGGGCGGGCGATGGCACACCCGTTCCCGGTCGCGGGCTACGCCGAGAAGTACCGTGGGAGTCTGTCCAACATCGTTGACCTCTGCAAAGGGTGACCCATGTTTCGGTGCTACCAAGTCGCCAACAACCCAGATCGCATCCACATCCTGCTGGAGGAGGGGGTGAAGGACATCCTCGTCTCCTACGCCTACGCCCGCCGTGCAAAGGGCTACTTGGAGGGGATGAAGGTGGCGGCCAAGAAAGGGGTCAAGCTCCTCATTGATTCTGGCGCCCATTCCAACATCCAGCACCCCGGGACCGTGGTGCTCAAGGAATACATGGTGTGGCTCAAGGAGAACAAGCACCTCGCCCACGAATACATAGTGTTGGACGACCCATTGAAGAGGGAGAACACGATCAAGGCGTACGCGGAAATGCGGTCGGCCGGGCTGAGCCCGTTGGCTGTGGACCACATGTGGTTCAAGGTCGCGCCTCAGATCATGCCCTGGTATGCCAAGGGGGGTCGGCTATGCTGGGCCGGGTTCTTGATCGGGGATAGGACCCCCATGGGCCAGTGGGCTAAGAATGAAGAGGTCCAGAAAAAAATGCCCGAGGGATACGCCTCCCACTTCCAGACCACAGCCCAGTGGCTTGCTGTGGCGAAGCGGATCCATGAGAGGCGCGCCCACGCGATGAAGGCGCCCGTCAACCGCATCCACCTCCTGGGGGTGGGGAGCGCGATCCGCAAGTTCCTCCCATACCTCGACGCCGTGGATAGTTTTGATGCCGCGTCCGTCTTCATCGCGGCGGGCTACGGGCGGGTTATCTTGTGCAGGGCACCGAAGCATGAAGGCGGGCCACCCCGCTGTAGCGGGTTCCCGGTAGGGCGGGGCCGCCCTACCCCCCCAGAGGTCAAGGTGCTGGCGTCCAAGTGGAAGCTGAACCTTGACGTAGAGGTGGACCGTCGCCGGTTCAACATCCGGGAGATGCGAAAGTTCCACGAGGTCCTTTGGGAGTATTACCAGCGCGAACACAAGAAGGGCCACGACCACTTGGTGGCAATGTCCATCAAGAAGTCGGATGAGGATGATGACCTCTATCCCTCCCGCCCATTGATCGTCCAGGTCCCTATCGCTTTGAGTGATGCTTGGGGCGAGTGGCTGGAGCTGGAGGAGATGGAAGAGGTGTGTGCCCAGGCTCGGATGAAGGTGTCCGACGTGTCCCCTACCCGCATCTCCAAGATGCCGGACCCCAGCCTGTTGCTCCTGCATGAGGAGATACACCTCGCGCCCCTGGGGGCGGCTGGCCTACGGGAGGCCCACCTCTTCATCGTGCAAGAGATGGCCAAGAGGGGGCTGACCCACGCACTAGAAGAGGTGGACCTGCTGGCGGTTTCAACCCGGGAGCTGGCCGCGGAGCTGGGGCTGGTGGCAGAGGAGTTGGAGACACTGGGGCTGGTCGAGAAACAGATGGTCATCCAGTCCCTCATCCTCAGTAAGGACAAGTTCAAGACCCAGGCGGAGGTTACCAAGTGGATCAAGGACCACGGGTTCACCGTCCTGAAGGGCGACGAGGTCGAGATCACCAAGCCCGGGGTGGATGAGACCACGCAAAGCTGGAGGGTTCGGCAGCGGGACCCGGAGGACTTCCAGCCTGGGTCTTTCCGTACCATCGACATCGCCGATGGCGTCAAGGCCGTGGTTGGGAAGTTGAAGCCTGGGGTGGAGAAGTCGGATGGTGACCTCTTCAACCCGGTGATTGACCTCTTCAACCCGGTGATTGACCTCTTCAACCCGGTGATGCATGCGAAGCTACTCCCGGTGGACAAGGCAGACGAGGATCGTAGGCTAGTCCTCGGAGTGGTCCTTGAGCCTAACAGCGTGGACACCCAGGGTGACACCATCGCTCCGGAGGAGATAGAGCGGGCAGCCCATCTATGGCTGGCCCGGTTTCAGGACCGGGGGTTCATGCATCGGCAGATCGTCAACAGCAAGTTGGAGATCTACGAAAGCTACCTAGCACCGGCCGACTTGACCATTGGAGGGCAGAGGGTTAAGAAAGGGAGCTGGCTCCTTATGTACCATGTCGTGGACGATGTACTCTGGGCAGCTGTCAAGCGCGGTGACCTGACCGGGTTTTCTATGGGGGGCTTTGCTCGGAGGGTAGCCGCGTAGGCGGGGTGTGGTTTGCTATCTCCAAAAGGGTTGGCGTAGAATAGGTCCATTCATCCAGGTAACGTAAATGGCACATAAGACACCAAATGCCGCGGAGGCGAAGCTCACCGACTTGGACGTTCGTGAAGTCTCGGTCGTGGACCGCCCCGCCAACAAACGCCGCTTCCTCATCGTCAAACGGGATGAGGGGCTGGCAGTAATTCGCACGGAGGAGACGATGTCCAGAACAGCCATCCCAAGGGCAGAGGCGGAGGAGTTCGGTCACATCCTGCTGTCCGACGACGGGGCGGTAGGTATCCTTAAGGACGAGGACCTCGCGGAACTCGTTGGCGCGGATGACGGGGATGCCGAAGCCGAAGAGGACGAGGACGTGGATGCGGAGGACGAGGTCATCGAAAAGGGCGCGGTATCTGACACCGTCAGTATCGCCAAGGCCGCCCTCGCCAAGCTCATGGCAGTGGTCAACAAGCTCAAGAAGGAGAAGGAGGCTGGCGGCAAACCGGACTCCTCCGTCCTGTCCGTGGTGAGGCAGGTCGCGGCGGCTCTGACCGCCCTCGTGGAGAAGCTTGGGGACTCCGATGGAAAGGGGAAGGACAAGGACAAGGAAGAGGACACCACGGAGAAGGCGGCCAAGGATGCCCTGGCTGTCTGCACCGCCGCCATCGGATCGTTGACCAACGCCATCAACCAACTCAAGGACGCGGAGGCGGATGGCGACGTTCCCCCGCCGGTCATCAATGTCCTGCGTGCCGTGGCTAACGCCCTGAGTGGTTTGGCCGGGGGCGATGGTGGCAACACGGAGGAGGAGGACAAGGGCAAGGGCAAGGGCAAGGGCAAGAAACCACCAGTGGAGGAGACGGAGAAGCAGTCCCGCCCGGAGGTCTTTATGAAGCGGGGCGACGAGTCCGCCGACCCCGAGGTCATGATCAAGGTTGGCACCAAGATGAAGCGGACGCGGCTCAGCCTGTTCAAGAAGGCTGTGGAGATGCTGGCTGACATCTTGAAGGAGTTGTCCCCATCGGACCAAGACCGGGCGAAGGGGTCGAAGGCCAATCAAGACTTCCAGCGTGCCATGCTGGAGAAGCTGGATGGGATTGGCGCCTCCGTGGGGAAGGTCGTCAAACGGGTGGATGAGTTGGAGGCTGGCGGACGACCTCTGGGAGCTGATGATGACCCGAAGGTCGTGGAGAAGAAACAGAAGGGCTTCTGGTCCGGCATCCTTGACTAACCATCAACAAGGCGGCCGAACCCGCCAATATAGCTAAGGAGACAGAAATGACAAACCGAGAGTTGATCGCCAAAGCGACGATCACGACCGACGCGATGGCCGCCGTTGGTCTGCTACTCCCAGAGCAGGCCGACAAGTTCATTGACTACGTGGTCGATGAGACGGGCATCAAGGACATGAGCCGGATCATCAGGTTCAAGCCGTCGCAAAAGTACATTGACAAGATCTCCGTCGGTCGCCGCATGGCCGTCCCGAAGGAGGAGGCAATCGACCCGGGTGTTCGGCGAGGCGTGTCCACGTCACGGCTCGTCCTCGAGCACAGGGAGATCATGGTGCCGTTCGAGATCTCTGATGTCGTGAAGGAGGAGAACATCGAAGGCGACGCGGTCGAGGATCATGTCATCAAGATGATGGCGACGACCTTCGCCAACAACATGGAGGAGATGTTCTGGGATGGGAATACCCTTGGCCCAGCGGCTGTCGAGGCTGACCTCTACGAGGGCGGGTCCAGCCTGTGCATCAAGGACACGCTCCTGGCCCTGTTCCCGGGCTTCCTCAAGTTGTCCGAGGGCGGGCATGTGATCGATGCCGCAAACGAACCTATCACCCCCAGCCTCATCAGCCGGGCACTCAACGCCATGCCCAACAAGTTCCGCAAGAACAGGGCAGCCATGAAGTTCCTCATGAGCCCGGACCACGAGCAGGTCTACCGGGAGAAGATCAGCACCCGTGCGACCCAGTCCGGGGATTCGGCACTGGCTGCCACGGGGAACATCCCGAGCTTCGGTGTGGAGCTGGTTCCGGTCGCCCTGCTGTCCTCCACTCCGCCGTACTGCGAAAACAGCGTGGCCAACACCGACGGAACCACGGCAACGGCCCTGAGCTACGGCCCCATCGATGACCTGGTGCTGACCCCGACCACGCTCGCCAAGATCCCTACGGCGCCCTACATCCTGAACACGGACTACACCGTGAACGAGACGGCGGGCACGTGGACCAGGCTCGCTGGCACGGCCATCGGCTCGGGCGCAACCGTGAAGGCGACCTACAAGACGGCTGGCCGGATCGTCCTCACCAACCCGCAGAACCTGATCGTTTGCATCGGTCGGGACATCCGGATCGAGAAGGACAGGAACATCTTCAAGGGCGTGAACGAGTTTGCCATCACTGGCAAGGTCTGGTGCGCCATGGAAGAGACGGACATGGTCGTGGTGATCAAGAACGTTGCGGTCCCGGCCTAGGCCTGAGGCCACTCCCAAACACCAGTAGTGGTAGGCTTAGCGCAGCCCGCCGATAGCAAGGAGTGACAATGAAAGCGGAGATTACCTACAACACCGGCCGGTCTTGCACCGTCAAGTCCACCAAGTTCCTCCAGGGGCAGACCCGGATCGTGATCGACCCGTTCATCATCGAGCTTTGCCAGAACACCGCCGGTTTCGCCGTCCGGGTTCTCAGTGAGCGGGCAGAGAAGAAGGTGATGCCTGTGGAGCGACCGGCCCCGGTCGAGAGAGCCCGACCCTCGGTCGCTGAGACCGATGGGGAGGAGCCCGTGGAGCCCCGCCGTTACAAGCGGTAGGGCACACACCGTATGGTGGTGGCTAACACTACCCGAGGTGTAACCCATACCTTTGACTTGACCAATCCTTCAAGTCTGGCTGACCTTCTAGACCTCACCCTGTCTGGGCAAATTACCGCCCTCTCCATTCTTCGTGCTGGTGTCCAGCACACCCTCACCATGCCATGCGGGTTTCGTAGCCCGACCTTTGGCGCGGAAGCCGTGGTCAATGGCGGGCGAGGCGTGATAGGGGAACGCGTCTTTGTGCAAGCCGGGGACACTAGGCTGTCACTGACCGCGACCTTCAATGGCAATGTGGTCCGTACCGACCTCGTCCGAACTGGCGTTATGCGGTACAATCCGCTGAAAGCTCGATAAGAGGCGCCGATGAGAACCACCCCAGCCAAAGGGATAGGACCGTCTGGTCCTACCGGCCCTACTGGCCCTTCAGGAAGCACAGGAGGGACAGGACCTTCCGGACCATCTGGCCTAGCAGGAGGAACGGGAAGCACCGGAGCTACAGGTGCGACCGGAGGAACAGGGGGCACGGGCCTTGCGGGGCCTACAGGCGCTTCTGGGCCGAGCGGTGGTACTGGCGGGACAGGAAGCACAGGAGGGACCGGGGGTACCGGGGTTCACGGGACGACAGGGGGGACTGGAGCTTCTGGCCCGACCGGTGGCTCTGGCCCGAGCGGCCCAGAAGGGCACCTTGGGCCTACAGGGCCATCGGGTCCAACTGGGATGACAGGCCCAGTTGGTGGCACTGGAACTAGTGGACCAGAGGGGATCACGGGTCCCACAGGCCCAACGGGGCCTGTTGGTGTCACAGGTGCAAGCGGAGGCACAGGAAGTACTGGCGGGACCGGGGGCGTGGGGCCGACGGGTATGACCGGCCCTGCTGGAGGAACAGGGAGCACTGGAGGTGTTGGTGGGACCGGAGGCACTGGGCTTGCCGGACCAACCGGTGTGTCTGGTCCAACTGGAATGACCGGCCCAGTAGGCGGGACGGGCGGGACA
>Ga0315295_10001257_pt1 | contig 21784 bp, 24 predicted proteins | sample YL17G14_0_MG_FD_204453 | JGI IMG/M metagenome (GOLD analysis project Ga0315295, IMG submission 204453) | Sediment microbial communities from Yellowstone Lake, YNP, Wyoming, USA - YL17G14_0 | ecosystem: Environmental > Aquatic > Freshwater > Lake > Sediment | place: USA: Wyoming | collected...
CGCGGCGAGAGCTCGAGCGCGTAGAGCCGCTCCAACGCCAGCAACGTGGCCGCGGCGTCGGAGCTGCCCCCACCGAGCCCGCCGCCGGCCGGCACTCGCTTATCGATCGTCACGCGGACCTCGAACGCACGATCGAGTCGCGTCTCCAGCTCGTGCACGAGCTTGGCGGCGAGGTTCTGCTCGCCGGGCGCGACCTCGCACTCGACCGCCAGCCCGACCCCCGGGGTCCGCTCCACCACGACGCGGTCGGCGAGCGTCAGTGGCACCATCAACGAGGCGATCTCGTGAAAGCCGTCAGGTCGTTGCGGACCCACCAGGAGGGCGAGGTTGAGCTTGGCCGGCGCGACGAGCACCACCTGCTCCGCGGTGCTGCCGCTCACGCTGCCTCTCCGAGCCAGCCGAGCCCCCGGGCGAACCGCAGCCACTGCGACGGCGAGAGCTCCTCCGGTCGCGCCGCCGCCGTGAGGCCGAGCCTGTCCAGCTCGCGGCGCACGTCGTCGCGCGTCAACGTGACGCCGGCGTGCGCCGCGCCGCTGACGGAGTTGGCAAGCGTCTTGCGGCGCTGGCCGAAGGCGAGACGCACGAGCGGCTCGACGATCGCGTACTCGCCGGCTTTGAGCGCCCCCGCCTCGGCCGTTGGCACGGACGCGGCCTCCTCCGGAGGCGCGTCGCCAGCTGCGGCCGCCGGCGGTCCTGCCGCCCGCCGCACGAACGTGATGAAGCTTGATTCGACCCGCGGCCGCGGTCGGAACGCGCTCGCCGGCACCGGCCGCACCTTCTCGAGCTCGCACACGAGCTGCGTGAGGACCGAGACAGCCGCGTAGGCCTTCGTCGACGGCACGGCGAAGAGCCGCTCGCCGAGCTCCCTCTGCACCATGACCGCCCAGCGCCGCACACTCGGCAGCCCCGCGATTGTCGTCATGATCAGCGGGATGGCGATGTTGTAGGCGAGGTTGGCGACCAGCGCCGTCGGTGCCGGCTCGAGCGCGGTCAGGTCAGATCGCAGCGCGTCGCCGACGTGGAGATGCAGCCGCGCGTCGGCTGCGGCGAGCGCCTCCAGCCGCGGCAGGAAGCGCCGGTCGATCTCGAAGGCGTGCACCGCCCGGGCGCGCTCCAGCAAGGGACGCGTCAGCAGGCCGCCGGCCGCTCCGACCTCGAGGACGACGTCTTCAGGGCTCACCGCGGCCTGTGCGACGATGGCGCGCAGGATGTTGCCGTCGACGAGGTGATTCTGGCCGTAGCGGCGCAGGGCGTGAGGCCGCGGCGGATGCCCGTGATCCACCGCGGCCGGGTCGCGCTTGGGCCATTTCGGCGCGCCGCTCACCTCACCCGCCTACGGACAGCCCGAAGACGCGGCGCGCGTTCGCGCTGGTGATGGCGTTCACGTGCTCGACGCCGCAGCCGCGCGCCTCAGCCACCGCCGCGGCTGCGAGCGCCACCAAGGCGGGGTGGTTGGGCCGGCCACGATGCGGCGCCGGCGCGAGGAACGGGGCGTCCGTCTCCACCAGTAGCCGATCCTCCCGCACCCGGGCCGCGGCCTCACGCAGCGGCGCCGCGTTCTTGAAGGTCACGTTGCCGGCGAAGCTGGCGTAGTAGCCGCGCTGGTTGCACTCCTCGACCCACTGCGGCAACGAGAAGCAGTGCATGATCACCGTGAGGTCGGCCGCCTCTTCGGCAAGGACAGCCATGGCCTCGTCCCCCGCCTCGCGCACGTGCACCACCAGCGGCAGCCCGACGCGCCGGGCCAGCTCGACCTGGGCGCTGAAGGCGCGGCGCTGCGCGTCACGCGGTGAGAGGTCGCGGAAGAAGTCGAGGCCGCACTCGCCGACGGCGACGACCTTGGGCTGCCCGGCGAGCGCCTCCAGTTCGTGCAGCACGCCGTCGCTCAGCGCAGCGGCATCGTGGGGATGCAGGCCAACGGTCGCGAACACGTCGTCGTAACGGGCGGCAAGATCCACTGCCCCGCGAGAGGTGGCGACGTCGATGCCGATGGTCACCACCGCCTCCACGTGGGCGGCGCGCGCCTGCGCCAACGACCCCTCGAGGTCATCGAGCATCTCCAGATGGCAGTGCGCGTCGACCAGCGTCATCGCACAGCCCGCGGCCTAGGCACTCGCCTCGAGCCGCGGGAAGAGCGGCGGCCCCGCGACGACCGCCGTCGCCGCCAACCGGCCCCACGTGGCTTTGTCGAGAAGAAGATCGCCGTCGGCGCACGGCTGGCCGAGGCGACGCAGTATCTCGACCGCCGTCGTCGGCATGACCGGATGCAGCGTCATCGCCACCAGGCGCAGGCCGGCGGCGAGACCCCGCAGCACGGCGTCGAGCCGCTCCGCCTGAGCCTCGTCCTTGGCCAGCTTCCACGGCGCCTCCTCCTCGACGAGGCGGTTCAGGCGCCGCACGATCTCCCACACGCTCTCGAGCGCGGCCGTCACGGCCGCCGCCTCATAGTGCCTGCTGGCGGCGGCGATCATCTTCTCGGCTTCGACTGCGACACTCGCCACAGTCTCACCCTCAGGTCCAGCCTGAGGAAGCTGGCCGCCACGGTACTTCCCGACCATGCTGACCGTGCGACTGACGAGATTGCCCAGCTCGTTGGCGAGCTCGTTGTTGTAGCGGCTGCGCAGCCCCTCGCGGCTCACGTCGCCGTCCTGCCCGAGGGTCACTTCGCGCATCAGGTAGTAGCGCAGCGGCTCGGCGCCGACGTCGGCGATCACCGCGAACGGATCGAGCACGTTGCCGCGCGTCTTGCTCATCTTCTCGCCGCCCACGAGCAGGTAGCCGTGGATGAGCTCGCCCGTCGGCAGCTCGTACCCCGCGCTCATCAGCAGCGCCGGCCAGATGACCGCGTGGAACTTGAGGATGTCCTTGGCGAGGAGGTGGTAGGCCGGCCAGTAGCGCGGCGTGAGGTCCTCCCCCGGGCGCGCGTACGTGAGTGCCGAAAGGTAGTTGATGAGCGCGTCAACCCAAACGTAGATGACCTGGTCCGGGTCCCACGGCACGGGAATGCCCCAGGTGATGCTCGAACGGCTGATGCTGATGTCCTCGAGCCCCTGCTCGATGAAGGACAACGCTTCGTTGTAGCGCGAGCGCGGCTTGACCCAGTCGGGGTTGGCGCGGAAGAACGCTGCCAAGCGGTCCTGGTACTTGCTGAGCAGGAAGTAGTAATTCTCCTCCTCGAGCCAGACCGGCTCCAGGCCGTGGTCGGGGCACTTGCCGTCGACGAGATCGCGCTCGTACCAGAAGCCCTCGCAGGCGGTGCAGTACAGCCCGCCGTAGGTCCTCTTCTCGATGTCGCCGGCCGCCCTGAGCTTTTCGACGAAGGCTTGAACGTACGCCTCGTGCTCCGGGTCGGTGGTGCGGATGAAGAAGTCGTTGCTCGCGCCGACCGCCGCCGCCAGCTCACGAAAGCGCGGCGAGATCGCGTCGACGTGCTCGCGCGGCGTGCGGCCCTGCGCCTCGGCGGCCTGGGCGATCTTGGTGCCGTGCTCGTCCGTGCCGGTGAGGAAGAACACGTCCTCGCCCCGTTGACGGTGGTAGCGGGCCAGCACGTCGGCGGCGATCGTCGTGTAGGCGTGCCCGTGGTGGGGCTCGCTGTTGACGTAGTAGATCGGCGTGGTGATGTAGGTGCTCACGGTGGCTAGTCTAGTGGGTCCGGGCCGCCGCTTCAGCCTGCAGCGTCGGCGGCCTCGACGGCCATGCCGTAGGCGCCGATCCGCTCACCCAGCGACCAGTACTCGTTGTCGACGAGCGCGAACAGCGAGAGGGCGCTGGTGCGCAGGCGGCCGCCAGCATCGAGCACGTCCTCGTCGTAGTGCACGGCGGCGATCTCGGCGAGGTAGAGATCGTGCGCCCCGAGGTCGAGCTGGTGCCGCACGAGGCACTCGATATTGATGGGGCACTCCTCGATGAGCGGCGCGGCGACGTGCTGCGCCGGCCGCGCCGTCAGCCCGAGCTCCGCGAACTTGTCGTGCTCCGCGCCCGACCACGTGCCGGCGAGGTCGACCAGATGCAGCTGGTCGGCGCGCGGGATGTTGACCACGAACTCGCGCGATGCGTTCACCAGTTGGTAAGAGTGCCGCGATGGACGGATGGCGACGCTGAGCATCGGCGGCTCGGAGCAGACCGTACCTGCCCACGCCAGCGTGATGATGTTCGGCTTCTCCTTGTCGTGACCGGCGACGCTGAGCAGGACCACGGGTGCGGGAACGAGTGCCGTGGATGGCTTGCGCTCTCTCTTCATCCTGACCTCCTGGGCAACAGACGCCATCGTACCCCATCGCCAGAAGCGCATCGCGCTTCCGCTTGCCCCGCGGCATTCGTGAAATGGACGCCGAAAGAGGAGCGCCATGCGCCAGCGGCCGCTGAATCCCGTCGACATCGCCATCATTGCCCATCTGCGAGTCGACGGGCGGCGTGCGTTCACGAGCTTCGCCAAGGACCTCGGCATCTCGGAGGCGAGCGTGCGCCAACGTGTCGCCCGCCCGGTGAGCAGCAAGGCGGCGCAGATCGTCGCCGGCGACCCCGTCGAGAGCGTCGCCGCGGCGCTCGCCGAGCTCCCCGAGGTCGGCTTCGTGAGCACCCGTGCCGGCGACGTCGTCCTCCACCTCCGCGTGCTCCAGAACAGCGACGAATGGTCACCGTCGAGCAGCCCGGCGCACGCGTAGGGGCGTTGCCGCTTCGGCACGCGCTCGCTCGGCCGAGGGCGGTCGCCTTCAGCGCGGCGGTCGTGCGACAATGCAGCGCTGAGGGAGCAAGGCGCCACCGAAAGGGTGAGGCACATGACCGAGAAGGAGATGCCCTACGCCGGCATCCCGACGTTCCTCAAGGCCCCGCAGGCGCTAAGGCCCACGCGCGCCGCGGCCGACGTCGCCGTGGTGGGCGTGCCCTTTGACGGCGGAACGACCGCACGCTCGGGGGCGCGCATGGGCCCGCGCGCCCTGCGCGAGGCGTCCACGGCCTGGACGTATCGCAACGGCCTCGAGCCCTACTACGACGGCGAGGCCCGCGTCCAACTGCTTGGCAGCACGCGCTGGGTGGACTGCGGCGACGTGGCCTTGGGGCCGATGCCGACACCCGAGCGCTACCACAACACCGTTGTCGCGCGCCTGCTGCCCCTGCTCGCCGCCGGCCTCTTCCCCGTGACCCTCGGCGGCGATCATTCGATCGTCTACCCAGTGCTGAAGGCCGTGAGCCAAGCGCGGCACGGTGAGCCGTTCCATCTGGTCCAGTTCGATACTCACATGGACTACTGGAACGACGAAAACGGCCAGCGCTTCACGCACGCCAGCCCAATCGTCCGCGCGCACGAGGCCGGCTGGCTCAGCGGTCTAACGCAGTACGGCATCCGCGGTCTGCACACCGCCGCCGACGGCATCGCCCTGGCACGCAAGCGCGGCGCCCGCACCTTCTGGTGCGAGCCGGCGAAGGACACCCGCGCCGAGGAGCTCGTGGACCACCTACCGGTCGGCGGCGACGTCTACATCACGTTCGACATCGATGTGCTCGACCCGAGCATCGCCCCCGGCACCGGCACGCCAGAGCCGGGCGGCTTCAGCTACTACGAGGCCAAGACGATCCTGCTCGCCGTGTGTGCGCGCTGTAACGTCATCGGCATGGACCTCGTCGAGGTCGCGCCGCAGTACGACGGCCCCGGGCAAGTGACGGCCCTGCACGGCGCGCGACTGATTCTGGATACGGTGGGTGCCGCCTTCAGACGCCGGGCGGAGCTGGGCTAGGCTTCGAGGCGCGACGCAGACGGGCGTTAGCGCCCGAGCGCGGCGGCAAGCGCGGCGATCGACTCCGGCGGCGTCCCGCAGCAGCCGCCGACGATGCCGGCGCCGAGAGCGGGATAGCCGGAGACCACGGCGGCGAAGTGCTCGGGCGTCTCCCCGTACACCGTCACCCCACCCTCGAGGTGCGGCTGACCGGCGTTCGGCTGCGCACAGGTAAGGCCACCATTGAGGCCAGCGAGGATGGGCACCAGCTCGGCCATCGGCTCGGCCGAGATCTCGCAGTTGCAGCCGACCATCGTAGCGCCAGCCGCCAGAAGCGCTTCGACGGCGGCAGCCGGATCGACGCCCATCATGGTGCGAAAGCCCTTCTTGGTCACCTTGAACGCCAGGCTCGCCAGCACCGGCCGGCCTTCGGCGGCGGCCACTGCCGCCTCGACGGCGATACGCGCCTCGCAGAGTTCGAACATGGTCTCGATGTTCAGCAAGTCGACGCCGCCGGCGACCAGCGCTTCCGCTTGCTCGGCAAACGCCATCCGCAGCGCGTCGGGCTCGGCGTCGCCCAGCGGCTTGAGCATGAGACCGGTCGGGCCGATGTCGCCTGCCACGAAGCGGCCGGGAAACTCGCGATCGCGAACCCCCGTGGCGAGCCGTGCCCCGGCGAGATTCAGCTCCCGCGCCCTGTCTGCGAATCCATGGACCGCAAGGCGCAGAGCGGTGCCGCCGAAGGTGTTCGTGTTCACGATGTCGGACCCAGCGGCATAGAAGGCGCGATGAATGTCCTCGACCGCGGCGGGATGCGAGGCGTTCCACTCCTCCGGGCACCCTCCGCCGGGCAAGCCGCGGGCGTCCAGCGCGTGGCCGAGCCCTCCATCGAGAAGCAGCGGCCGTTCGGCGATCAGGGCAAGCAAGTCCATGCGTCGCTCCTTTGTCAACTCGCCAGCGCCAAGGCCGGTCGAGTCGAGTCTAGCAGAAACGCCCGAGCGGCTGACTACTGCCGGGCGGCCACTTCCCGCACCAGGCTGTCCGCGGCGCGCCGGGGAATGCCGAGGCAGATGTGCAGCGCCGAGACGGCATCGCGTCGGGAAAGGCCGCGCGCCAGCAACGCCTGCGCGGCCGACGCGGCCTCAGGGAGCCGTGCCGCCGTATCGTCGAGCGGCGCCCCGACATCGACGACGATCGTGATCTCACCACGCACGGCGGCCGCGGGCCCGACGTCTGAACCGGGAACGGGATACCGTTCGCAGAGCTCGTTCAGGCTGCCGCGTACGATCTCTTCATGGACCTTGGTGAGCTCACGGCAGACGGCCGCCCGCGCCTCGGGTAGCCCGGCTGCCAGCACGGCCAAGCTGCGGGCCAGGCGCTGCCCGGTGTCGAAGGCCACGATCAGCCCGCCACAGCGGCGCCAGTCGGCGAGCGCCGCCTCGAGCTCGCCGGGGCGTCGCGGCAGATACCCCACGAAACGGAAGCCGTCGCCGTCGAAGCCGGCGGCCACCAGCGCCGTGAGCACCGCCGAGGGGCCGGGCAACACTGTCAGCGGCAGCCCCTCGGCGGCCACCCGCTGCACGAGCCGCACGCCCGGGTCGCGCACGCCGGGCATGCCGGCGTCGGACACGAGCGCCACCACGGCTCCCACGCGCAGTCGCGCCAGGAGCTCCTCCGTCTTCCGTGCCTCGTTGTGCTGGAAGAAGCTGGTCAGCGGCGTGTGGATGTCGAAGTGGCTGAGGATCTTCCGCGTCCGCCGCGTGTCCTCGGCGGCGATCAGCTCAGCCGCGCGTAGCGCTTCGAGCACGCGCGGCGAAAGATCGCCGAGGTTGCCGATCGGGGTCGCACATACGTAGAGCACCGCCGACCTCCCTAGAGAAAGCACTCGACGAAGAGCACGTCCACGTCGCGACCGGTGACGCGTGCATGACCGCGGGCCGTGCCGACCACCGTGAAGCCGAGCGCAAGATGATACGCCAGCGAGTCGCGGTTGTCGGCGCGCAGATCGGTGAAGATCTTCTCGTACCCCAGTTCGCGCGCGGCGAGGAACGAGGCGTCCGCCAGCGCCCTCCCAACGCCGCGTCGACGGTTGACCTCGGCCACGTATGTTCCCATGGTGGCAACGTGGTCGAACTCGTGCGTCGCGAAGGTGTTCCACGGAATCAGCGTCTGGAAGCCGACGATGCGCGGGGTGGCGGGCGCGGCGGGCGAAGCGGACGCCGCGAGTGCCGCCGGCGCTGCGGGCGTCGCGGGCGTCGCGGCAACCAGCTCAGCGATGTGGATGAACGAGCGCGCCGGCAGGCCCTCGATGTAGGCGCGCTCGGCGGCGACGCTGAACGGCGTGTCGAGGAGGCTGTGGCGCCCGTCCTCGATCACCGCGTTGAGGACGAGGGCGACGCCCGCGGCGTCGTCCGGCGTCGCCCGCCTGACGACGATGCCGGCCCCGCCACTCACGCCGGCGGCCTGCGCATCACGACCATGATCTCCCACTCGTCGAGATCTACCGGCCGGCGCCCCCAGGCGCCGGCCGTGCCGCCCCACACGTGCTCCACCGCGAACCCGGCCGTGCGGCAGAGCAGCGAGAGCTCGCTCGGCACGTAGCCACGCTCGCGCATGGGGAGGCTGCGTGGTCCGTCGGGCGCCTCCCACTCCATGTCGTACGCCTGGCACAGCGTCATGGGGTCGAAGCGCCCGTCCGCAACCTGCTCGGGCGTCGCGTCGCGGATCGTGCGCAGCCCGTTCAGCGCCGTAAGGACGAACGGCGCCTGCGGCTCCAGAGCGGCCAGCGCGCAGCGCAGGATGGCGAGGTCGTGCTCCACCGGATCGTCGGCGCCGACGAGCGTGAACGCCCCTTCGCACAGACACACGGCGGCGTCGAAGCGGCGGTCGAGGTCGAAGCTGGTGGCGTCGGCCTCAATCAGCTCGAGCTCGACGCCGGCCACGGCCGCCGCTTTGGCCGCCTCGGCGAGCATGCCGCGCGAGATGTCGAGGCCGGTCACGCGGTAGCCGTGCTTGGCGAGCTCGACGGCGTGCCGGCCGGTGCCGCAGCCGATGTCGAGAACGGCGGCACCGGCCGGCAGGTCGAGCACCTCCGCCAGGAACGCCGCCTCGCGCACGCTGTCGACGGTGAAGACCTCGTTCATGTACTGCGGCGCGAAGCTGTCGAAGAACTCGCGCCAGACGTCGTCGGTCATGCCCCTCCGTTCCGGAACTGCTTCATTCTCTCAGGACGACGACCGGCGAGCGAGAGCAGAAGCGTCGGCGCCAGTCAGGACGGCACCGTGCACCGCAGCCATCGATCCCATCGGCGGTAGACTGGACGCCGACATGCGAGCCAACCTACGCATCCGCCGCCGCCCCTCGTGAAGCGCATCGTCCTCGGCGACTGCCTCGACGTGCTTCGCGAGCTCCCCGACGGCTGCGCGCGGCTCGTCTACATCGACCCTCCGTTCAACACCGGCAAGGTCCAGGAACGCCGGCGCCTGCGCACCGTCCGCGACGACGAGGGCGACCGCACCGGCTTCAAGGGAGCGCGCTACCGCACCGAGGTGCTGGGAAGCGCCGCGTGGGGGGACGCCTTCGCCGACTACCTCGGATTCCTGAGGCCGCGACTCTGGGAGGCGCGGCGCATTCTCACGGCTGACGGCTCTCTCTTCTTCCACATCGATCCACGCGAGGGACACTACTGCAAGATCCTGCTCGACCAGGTCTTCGGGCGCGACTCGTTTCTCAACGAGATCGTCTGGGCCTACGACTACGGCGCCCGAGCGCGTCGACGCTGGCCGGCAAAGCACGACACCATCTTCTGGTATGCCCGCGACCCGCGTCGCTACGTCTTTCGCTACGACGACATTGACCGCGTGCCCTACATGGCACCGAGCCTCGTCGGCCCCGAGAAGGCGGCGCGCGGCAAAACCCCGACCGACGTCTGGTGGCAGACCATCGTCAGCCCGACCGGCAAGGAGAAGACGGGCTACCCCACGCAGAAGCCCGTGAAGCTGCTCGAACGCATCGTGCGCGTCCATTCAGACCCGGGCGACCTGGTCGTTGACTTCTTCGCCGGCAGCGGCACGACCGGCGCGGCGGCGGCGCGACTCGGGCGCAGCTATCTCCTCGTGGACTCCAATCCGGAGGCCGTGCGCGTCATGACCGAGCGCCTCGCGTGGGACGGGCCGGACGTCGTCCGATGAACGCGCGTGACGGGCTCGCACGCCGGGCTCACGCTACTCCCGAGAATGAACGCGAAGGGGCCGGCTCCCGCAGGGAGCCGGCCCCGGCAACGTCACGCCGTCGTCAGCGATCTCACTCGGGGACGATCGCCTCGTTCGGGCAGCTCTCGACGCAGGTCGCGCAGTCATCGCACTTCTCTGGATCGATGACGTAGATCGGATCTTCTTCGGAGATGGCCTCGTTGGGGCACTCGTCGACGCAGGCGCCGCACGCCAAGCACTCATCAGTGATCTTGTAAGCCATGTGGTCCTAGTCACCTCCTGTCGGCGCGCTGCAGATGCAAGACGCGCGGGATTCAACCTTCATTTACCGATATGACAGGAGCGAAGTCAAGAAGCCGGAAGCGCCGCGGCGGCTTCCCGCGGCGCGGGCAAGCCTCGCCTCCGCGGGCTCCGCGCCAGTCAGGCGCTCCCATCCTCGGCGAAAAGCTCGCTGAGCGCCAACGCAGCCGCGCCAACAAGGCCAGCATCGGCGCCGAAGGCGGCCGGCACGACGCGCACCTGCTCGCGCGCCGGTCGCAAGCCGCGGGCGGCGAGCACGCGCCGGGCAGGGCCAAGGAGCAGCTCGCCCGCCGCGGCGGCGCCACCACCGATGACAATAAGCTCCGGGTTGAAGACGTTCGTCAACGTCACCAGGCCGGCCCCGAGGTACTCGCCGACGCGCCCAAGGACCGCGACCGCGTCCGCATCGCCGGCGAGGGCAAGGCGCGTAAGCAGGCGACTGTCGACGGCTTCACCCGCGGCGAGCGCGCGGCCGAGGGCGGAGGCGGGCTTCGCCCGCGCCTCCGTCAGCGCGGCCGCCCCCATGGCCGTGCCAGAGACGTACGCCTCGAGGCAGCCGCGCCCCGGGCAGGCCGCCGGACACTCGGGCCCCTTGACGTCGATCAGCAGGTGCCCAAGCTCCGCGGCGGCACCGCTGGCGCCACGGTACGGACGGCCGCCGCAGATAATGCCGCCGCCCACGCCCGTGCCTAGCGTCAGCATCAGCATCTCGTGCGCACCGACGCCGACACCGAACACATGCTCACCGATCGTCGCCGCCGTGGCGTCGTTGTCGATGGCGACGGGGACGCCGAGGCGCCGCGCCAGCATGTCGCGCAGCGGCACGTCGTTGAGCGGCAGGTTGACTGAAGCCACAACCCGCCCCGTGGCGTAGTCGATCATGGAGGCCACGCCGACGCCCACGGCGTCGACGTGGCCCGCGGTCGCGGCCAGCTGCCGGGCGCACTCGTCGATGCCGTCGACGCAGCCGTCCGCGGACGTGGTATCGGTCGCGACGGTCAGCCGTTCGCGGATCGCGGGCGGCTCGACCTCGGCGTGCGTCCGCACGCCCGCGGCGGGGAGCTTCCCCCGCAGCACTGCGCCGGCGACTTTGGTGCCACCGATGTCGATCCCGATGAGTGTCCGCTCGGGCGCCATGACGCCCCGCAGCTTACCATGGTGTACACTCCCGCTTGGAGGAGACTCCCGCCCCGGGACGTAGTCAGTGGCAGCGTCTGCCGCCCCGGCCCCCATGCCCGCGCCCTCAGCGCATCGCGCCGCAGAACGTGAGCTACCTGAACCATGTCGCACGAGAACGACGACAGAGAAGGGCAGAAGCCCTACAAGACGTACAAGGCGCGCCGCCCGCGCCGTACGGCGGTCGACGACCAGCTAGCTGGCGCGAGCACCCCACGCGACGCACACCCGCGCGCAGACGAACAGAACCGCCCGCGCGACGACGCGATGGCCGCGCAGCAGTACCCCCAGCGCTCCGACAAGGCCTACCGCACGTATGGACCGGCGCCTGACTCAGGGAAGGCGCGCGCGCCTCGAGGTGGTCCGAGCGGCTTGCCGCCGGCACGCCGGCGTCGTCGCCTGCGCTGGTGGCACATCCCCGTAGGCGTCCTCGCCGTCCTTCTCATCGCCGGCATCGTCGGCACGGTCTTGGCGTGGCCCGGCTACAACAGGTTCGACCGCGCCGTCGATCACGCCAACAATCGCCTCGACAAGAAGGCGCGCGCCGAGCTGAGCCCCGACGACGGTTGGATCTTGCGCAACGGGACGACCCTGTTGCTGCTGGGCCTCGATCAGTCCAACCTCACGACCGCGCATTCGGACACGATCATGCTGATGCACTTCGACCCGAAGACGCACACAGTCAACCAGCTCTCCATCCCCCGCGACACGAAGGTGGAGATCCCCGGCTACGGCACCAACAAGATCAACCAGGCGATGTGGGCCGGTGGCCCGGCCCTAGCGCTGCAAACCGTCAAGCAGTACACCGGGATTCCCATCAACCACGTGATGGTGGTCGACTTCAGGGGCTTCCCGCGCATGGTCAACGCCGTTGGCGGCGTCGACATGAGGGTGCCGAAGACGATCGAGACCACGGCCGGCGGTAGAGGGCGCGTCGTCGTGTTCAAGGAGGGCATGTATCACTTCGACGGCAAGTACGCCATGATCTACGTGCGCATCCGCCTCGCCGACGACGACTTCCACCGCGCCGCTCGTCAACAGGCGTTTCTGCAAGCGCTGCAGAAGCAGCTCGTGAAGCCTACGAACATCCCTAAGCTGCCGGACATCGGGCGGCGATTCATGAGCGGGGTGGCTACCGACCTGACGACCAAGCAGCTCATCGAGCTCGCCTACCTCAAGTGGCGCGCGGATGGCGGCAAGAAGATCGTCATGGTCGGCCCGACGGGCTACGAGGGAGGAGTCGCCTACGTCTTCCCGCCCGACGAGGCGGAGCGCGAGAAGATGATCAGGCGCTTCCTCAACAACTAGCTCAAGCTGGTCTCGTCCGCGGCGCCGCGAGCGGCGCCGCCTCCTCGTACTCAACCTTCACCAACGCCAGGCCGCGAGCCGGTGCCGTCTGGCCCATGCGCCGCCGCTGTCCACTCTCCAGAGCGGCGGCGAGCTCGTCCAGGCTCATGCGCCCCTGCGCCACGTCGACCATGGAGCCCACGGCGACGCGGACCATGTTGTGCAGGAAGCTGCCGGCGGTGATCTCGAAGCGCCACTCGCCGTCGCCCGGGGCGTCGCCCACGTGGCGCCATCCACCGTCATCGCCCGGCGTGTCGCCCACGCGGCGCCACTCGGCCGCCATCACGTCGCGCACACACGTATGGTAAAGCCCGGCGGAGGGCGTGAGGGCGGCGAAGTCGCGGCGGCCAGACAGCAGCCTGGCCGCCGCCGCCAGCGCCGCCTCATCTACGAAGCCGCGCAGGTTCCACACGAACGCCCGCTCGCGCACTGGCCGCACGGGGGAAACCCACAGACGGTACTCGTAGGTGCGCGCGCTTGCCTCGCGGGCGACGAAGCCCGCCGGCATGGCGGTAACGCCGGTGACCGCCACGTCACGCGGCAACAGCGCATTGAGGGACAGCCGCAGCCGCCGCGGCTGCACCTCATGACGCCGGCACACGAACGACGCCACCTGCCCCCAGGCGTGCACGCCGGCGTCGGTGCGCCCGGCGACGCTCAGCGTCACCCGCTCCCGCAGCACCGTGAAGAGGGCCTCCTCGAGGACGCGCTGCACGCTCGGCTGTCCGGGCTGGCGCGCCCAGCCGCGGTAGGCGGTGCCCTCGTAGGCCAGGTCGAGTCGATAGGTCGCCGTGCCGCCAGGGCGCAGCGTCCCCGGCGCCTGCCGACCTTCCCTCGCGACGCTGTCACCCCCGTTGACCACGCGGGCATCCTACACGAGCAGAGCGACGGCGATGACGGCGCCGGCTGCCGCCACGAGCGCCCCGTCCGCCCACCCCAGGTGCAGCGGATGCAGTCTCGTACGTGCCACCCCCGGGGTGTAACAGCGCGCCTCCATCGCCAGGGCCAGCTCATCGGCGCGACGGAAGCTCGAGACGAACAGCGGAATCAGCACCGGTACGAGCGCCTTCGCGCGCCGCACCGGGCCTCCGCTGCGGAAGCAGGCGCCGCGCGCTCGCTGCGCGCGCATGATGGTGTCGAGCTCCATGATCAGCGTGGGGATGAAGCGCAGCGCGATGGTCACCATCAGAGCCAGCTCGTCGGTGGGGACGCGCAAGCGCCGCAGCGGTCGCCCGAGGGCGGCGAGCCCATCGGTGAGTGCCAACGGCGGAGTGGTCAGGGTCAGAAGGGCGCCGGCGAGGACGAGGACGGCCAGCCGCACGCTGAGGAAGCCCGCCAGTTCCAAGCCGCGCCATGACAGATCGAAGAACCAGACGCTGAAGAACGGTTCGCCGGGCGCGACCACCACCTGGGCGAGAAAGGTGAGGGCAACGAGCCAGAGGAGTGGCCTTAGCGCACGCCAGAACCAGCGTGCGGGTATCCCGCTGATCATGCAGCCGACCGCGACGGCGGCAGCGAAGACGGCGAGGCTCGCGAAAGAGTCGCGCACAAACAGCGCAATCGCGATCGCGCTCACCGCCACGAACTTGGCGCGTGGGTCAAGGCGGTGCAGCGGCGAGTCGCCGGGGTAGTACTGCGCGATGGTCGCCTTCACGCCAGAGCCTCCGCCGCCTCGGCGGCGCTCCGCGGGGCGCTCGCGGGGTCCCGCCCGAGCCGGCGCCACAGCTGCACCAAGAACGGCTCCTTCAGCCGAGCTCCGGCGAGCGGCCGCGCCGATGCGGCGTCGAAGCCCCATGGCCCTGCCGCCAGCACGCGCCCCTGCTCCAGCAACAGCAACTCGTCGCACAGCTCCCAGGCAAGGTCGATGTCATGCGTAGCGAGCATAAGAGTCACGCCTCGCTGCCTCAGACGGATGAGGATCGCAACCAGCTCGCGACGCGTGACCGGATCAAGGCTGACGAAAGGCTCGTCGAGCAGGAGCAGCCGTGGCCGCATGGCGAGCACGCCGGCGAGCGCGAGCCGGCGCTGCTCGCCGCCAGAGAGAGCGTAAGGGTGACGCTCGGCGAACTCAGAGGGCGGCAGACCCGCGAGCGTCATCGCCTCTTCGACGGCGTCGCCGACCGCGGGCTCCTCCCAGCCGAGACAGCGCGGACCGAACGCCACGTCGTCGCGCGCCGTCATCGCGAAGAGCTGCAGCTCGGGCACCTGGAACACAAGGCCGACCTGGCGCCGCAACGCTTCGTAGGCGGCGCCGCCCGGCTCCATCCCGTCCAACAGGACGACGCCCGCCTCCGTCTCGTCCAGCCCGCGCAGGACGGCGAGCAACGTCGACTTGCCCGAGCCGGAGGCGCCGAGAAGCGCCAGTGACCCGCCTGGCCGCAGGGTGAAGCTCACCTGCCGCAGCGCGCAGATGGGCGAGCGTGCCTCTTCATACGAGAAGCTGACGGCGCGACAGTCCACCGCCATGCCGAGCGGTGACGGTGCCCGTCCGTGCGCGGAAGACTCCGCGGTCGGCACTGGTGTCCTCGAAGGGCGCTGCGACGCGTCACCGGAGCGCGAGGAGCGCCGGCTCACGTCGCCACCGCAAGCGCCTCGACGAGAGCATCGAGCGTGAGCGGCAGTCCCCGCAGCACCCTGCCGCGCCCGGCAAGCGCCACGGCCAGCTCCCCGGCGGCCGGCAGGCCGAGGCCGAGCCGGCGCACAAGATCGACATCGGCGAACAGCTCCGCGACCGGGCCGGCGAACACGGCCGTTCCGTGCTCCAAGGCGAGCACGCGGTCGGCACCAACCACCTCGTCCATCTCCTGCGTCACGTAGACGATGGCGAGGCCGTCGGCGCGGAGATCGTCGACCGCGGCGAGAACCTCCGCGCGGCCGCCAGGATCGAGCATCGCCGTGGGCTCATCCAGCACCAGGACCTGCCGCGGGATGGCGAGCACTCCGGCAAGCGCCGCCCGCTGCTTCTGTCCACCCGAGAGCAGGTGGGGCTCTCGCTGCCGCAGGTCGCTCAGCTCGAAGCGGCAGAGCATCTCGTCGACGCGCGCCTGCATGTCGTCAGGCGGCCAACACAGGTTCTCGAGACCGAAGGCGATGTCGTCCTCGACGCAGTCGGCAACGAGCTGGTTGTCCGGGTTCTGGAAGAGCACGCCGACGTCCCGGCGTGCCCGCTGGCGCCCGGCGAGCGTGAGCAGGTCGTGGCCACAGGCAATGGCATGCCGAGCCGCGCCGGGCTTCTCGAGCCCACCGATCAGGCGCGCCAGGGTGGACTTGCCGGAGCCGTTGGCGCCAACCACCGCCAGGAGCTCGCCAGGCCCAATGCCGAGCTCGAGATCGGCGAGCGCGTCGGCTCGCGCGCCGGGGTAGCGGTAGTGCAGGCCGGAGATGGAGACGAGCATGGCGGACGTATCATTGGTGCGCGTTGTCATACCCGGCGAAGCTTACCGCATCGCCGGCGAAGGCCCCCGCGCCGCCGTATGCGAACTCGCCGGCCGGCAGGCGGCGGTACGGCCGGCGGCCGGCCGTGGCGCGCGCGAGGGCGGGTGGCCCCACGGCCACCCGCCCTCCCGCGCGCCCTTCCCGCCGTCCGCGGATCTCCCTAAATGAACAGGTTCACGTTGGCTTCGTCGGCCTCCCCCAAGTAGGCGGCCACGCCGGCGTACTCGACACCGTCGATGATCTCGTCCTTGGTGAAGCCGAGGATGTCCATGGAGAGGGTGCAGGCGATGAACTTCACGCCCTGCTCGCGAGCGGACTGTACAAGAGCCTCGAGCGACATGCCGCCGGCGTCCTTCGTCGCCCTCCTCATCATTGGACCGCCCAAGCCGGCGAAGTTCATCTTCGAGAGGCCCAGCCGACGAGTGCCCTTGGGCATCATCTTGCCGAACATCGACTGCAGAGTCGTCTTCTTGTCCTCCGGCTCGACCTTCTCGGTCCTACGCAGGACGTTGAGCCCCCAGAACGTGAAGAAGATCGTGACATCGTCGCCCATCGCCGCCGCGCCGTTGGCGATGATGAATGCCGCCATGACGCGGTCGAAATCGCCGCTGAAGAGAATGATCGTCTTCTTGGTTGTGTCCACTCCAGCACCTCCAGTGCTGCTCGATCGTTGCGTTCCCGGCTGACCGCTGCGCGCAGACCCGCCTCAGGAGGCGTACGCCTCGCGCAGGTAGTGCGAGATGTCCTCGAAGCGCATCGTGGACCCGGCGGCGTTGCTCAGGTTCACGAAGCACATGGGGCACATCGTAACCGCGTCGGCAGCGACCGCGCGGAGCTGGTCGACGCGCTTCTCCGCGTTGGCGGCGGCCTTGGCCGGATACAGCGACTCGACGGGGCCGCCGCAGCACCAGGTCTGGCGACCCGCGTTCTCGGGGTCGCGAACGGTGACGCCGGCGGCCGCCAGGAGCTCGCGCGGCTGGTCGACGACGCCTTCGTAGCGCGCGAAGACGCACGAGTCGTGCAGCACGACCTCGGCGGGGGAAGCTCCGGCGGCGAGCGTCCCGTGGCCACCGGAGCCGAAGCCCTTCTCGGCCAGCACCTCGAGGTAGCTGCGCACCTGCACGTCGTACCCGTCAAGGATCTTCGGGTAGACGCTGCGCAGCATCGTCGTCGTGTGTGGATCGATCGTGATCACCGTCTTCACGCCGTACTTCCTGAAGACCGCCTGCACGCGTCGCGCGTGCCTTGCGACCGCTTCGTCCAGACCGAGATCGTAGGCAAGCGCGCCGGAGTAGAGGTCATCCTCATAGAGAGCGCCAAACTCGACGGCGGCCTTGCGCAGAAGGTGCACGACGTTGATCGGCACCTGGTCGTAGCGGGCGCGCTCGGCCGCCGATGGGCGCGCCATGAACGCCGAGACGTTGACCATGCGGTTCACCCTGCGGCCGAGGCCGGTCCACTTGGCCATCCACGAGTCGCCAAGCTTCAACTCCGCCTTCACGAGGCCCTCGATATACGGGATGAGCTGGTACATCATGCCCGTGTAGAGCACCGTCTCGCCCCCACGAGCGAGGCCGAGACCCTCGGTCCACCTCGTCGTCACTCTTGCGGGCAGCGGCAGCACCGATTTCCTCAGGCGTAGGTTGTCGCCGAGGATGCCGATCACATCACCAGCTGGGAGCGGCATGACTATCCCTCCCCAAGATCGAAGACGGTGCGCACCAGATGGTGCCTCAGCGTACGCACGTTCTCAGCGATGTGAACACCCGACGGGCAGTTCTCCTCGCACATCTTGCAGAGCAGACAGGAGTACACGGTCTCGGTCTCCTTGCGCAGTCGATCCTCCATGCCGAGCAGGACGTAGCGAAACAGCCGTCGCGGAAGGATCTCGATGCCCATCGGGCAGATCGCCGAGCAGACGCCGCAGTTCATGCAGGCGTCGGCGTTGAACTCGGCGGCGCGATCGAGCTCGATCGCCAGCCGTGGATTGACGAGCGCTGTCATGCGCCCTCCCTCTCCACCGCCGCGTAGCGGTAGTAGCCCTCGTCGGTGACCTCCTTGATCTCCGCGACGTAGCCGTACTTGCGCAGGCCCATCACCCAGAGCATCACCTCGTGCGACGGCCGATCCAGCGCCTGTGAGAGCTCCGGCACCGTCATCGGACCATCGCCGAGCACGGCGAGGATCCTCCGGCGCATGATGTGCTCATCGCGCACGATCTCCCTGACATCTCTGTTCGGCGTCGTCACGGCGCACACACCTCCAGAAAGCCGTCGATCGTCGCCCGCACCTGCGCATCGGTGTAGCCGAGCAGATCGATGGCGTCGGTGGGACACACCGGCACGCAGCCGCCACAGCCCTTGCAGGCCGTCCTGATGACCGCGGCCACCGACCTGCCGCCCTCTTCAACCTGCTCCAGTGCGTCGTACGGACAAGCGTCGAGGCACTTGCCGCACCACGTGCAGGCGTCCGAGTCCACAAGGGCGACCAGCGGATCGAGCTCGGCGTAGCCACGCTTCAGAATGGCGCCGCTCTGAGTCACGGCGGCCAGGCCCGAGGCCACGCTCTCGGCGGAGTTCTTCGGCCCCTGGCAGGCGCCGCAGATGAACACCCCGTCAACGACCGTCTCCACCGGCCGCAGCTTGGGATGGATCTCGTTGAAGAAACCATCCCTGCCGATCGGCAGCTTCAGAGCGCCCACAAGCCCCTCGGTGGCGCGTGGAACCATGCCCGTGACGAGCACTGCGAGATCGGCCGGGATCGTGATCTCTTCGCCGTCGGTAAGGAGATCGCGCGCCGTCACGCTTACCCTGCCGCCGGAGATACTCTCGACGACCGGCGGCTCGTCGTCCGGGACACGCACGTAGATCGAGCCCTTCTCCCGCGACTCGCTGTAGAGCAGCTCGTACTTGCCGTAGGCGCGCATGTCGCGATACAGGTGATACTGCCGGACCTCGGGATCCCCCTTGGCCGCCACCTCAAGCGCCGCGTGCACCGCCGCCGTGCAGCAGTAGCGCGAGCAGTAGGTGTGCGCGCCCTCGACGCTCTCGCTTTCGCGGCTGCCCACGCAGTAGACGTAGGCGATGGTCCTGACCGGCCGGCCGTTGTGCCTCAGGGGTCCGGCCGCACCGTCGATCATCTTCTTGAGCTCCGGCAACGTCACCACGCCGTCCAACCCGTAGCCGAGCTCGCCGGCGTCCGGCTGGTAGGCGTCGAACCCGGTGGCAACGACGACGGAGCCAACCTCAACCTGGATCGTCTCCAGCCGTTCACCTTCCACCGCGATGGTCACCTTGTAGTTGCCGAAGCTGCCGCTCTTGGCGATGACCTCGGCGCTGGTGAACACGGTGATCGCGGGGTGGGCACGCACCGCCTCTTCGAGTGCCTCGATTAGATCGGCGCCACTGCGTGCATGCGGATACATCCGGCCGAAACCGCCGACCCAGCCGCCGAGATGCGGCTCCTTCTCCACCAGGTAGACGCCGAGCCCGATCTCCGCCAGCCCGAGCGCCGCCCTGAGACCGGTGATGCCCCCGCCGACGACGAGTGACGTGGGCGTCGTCTCGACGACGATCGGCTCCAGCGCCTCGGTGAGCCGCGTGCGATTGATGCCGGCCCTGACCAGGCGCGTTGCCTTGTCCGTCGCTCCCTCGTGATCGTCGGTGTGCGTCCACGAGCACTGCTCGCGGATGTTCACCTGCGTGTACTGGAAGGGGTTGATGCCGGCGCGTTTGGCGACGTCGCGGAAGGTGTAGGTGTGGAGCTTGGGCGAGCACGAGGCGACCACGAGCCCGTCCAGGCCTTGCTCTTGGGCGTCCTGCACGATCTCCTGCTGCGTCGCGTCTGAGCAGGTGAACATCGCCGAGCGCGCGACCACGACATCGGGGTCGTGCTCGACCGCGGCGACGACCTTATCGACGTCGACGTAGTCGCCGATATTCCCCCCGCACTGGCACACGTAGACGCCTATCTTCCGACTGCTCATGCCGGCACCTTCGCTTTCGCCCGCTCCAGGTGCGCCGCCGCCTGAGCAACCGCCGCTCCGGCGTGCAGGATCGAATCGGGGATGTCCTTCGCTCCCGAGGCCGCTCCGGCCACGTACACGCCGGGGAGATTGGTCTTGCCGGGATTGAGATCCTCGTCGGCTTCGCCGACGTAGTAGTACTCGTCCAGCCCAAGTGCCCCATCGGCGAAGAGCCGCTGCGCCTCCGGGTTCGGCTGCACGCCAACTGCGAGCACGACCAGGTCGTGCTCGGCCTCGGCGAGCGCACCGCCGCCGCCGATGTCCTCGTAGCGCAGCACGAGGTCCCCGTCGGCCGTCTCGGTGATGCCGGAGACGCGCCCCTTGACGAAGTTCGCCCCCATGTCCTTGGCCTGCTGATAGAACTCGTCGTAGCCCTTGCCCACCGAGCGAATATCGATGTAGTAGACGGTCACATCGGCCAGCGGCAGCGCGCCCATGATGAGCTGGTTCTGCTTGACCGAGTACATGCAGCAGATCTTGGAGCAGAGGGGATTGCCTACCGTCTCGTCACGCGAGCCTGTGCAGAGGACGTAGGCGATATTCTCGGGGACCTTGCCGTCACTGGGTCTGAGCACCGCGTTGTACGGACGCGTCGGCGCCAGCAGGCGATCCATCTGCATGCCCGTGATCACGTTCTTGTAGCGACCGTAGCCGTACTGCGGCTTGGCATCGGCGGGGAACAGCTTGAAGCCGGTCGCGAGCACGACGGCACCCACCTCAGCCTCGACCTCCTCAGCGCGCATGTCGAGCTTCACCGCGTCCGCCGGGCAGGCGTCTATGCAGGCGTGGCACTCCGAGCACACGCCGCAGTCGAGGCAGCGCGCGGCGCCGAGCAGCGCCTCGTCCTCCGTCATCCGGCCCTCGGTCTCGCTGAACTCGGTAGGCGCGGCGCTCATCGCGGCGCTGGACTCGAACGGCTCGCGCCGATCGTAGACGTCCTGGCGAGCGAGCACCGCCTCCTTGTCCACCACCGGCAGCAGCTCGTCGAAGAGGTCTGCGTCGAGCGTCTCGCTCTGCAGGTAGCGGTCGATCATGAACGCGGCGCGGCGCCCCTGACCGACGGCCGTGGTGATCATCGTGGGACCGGTGACGACGTCACCGGCGGCGAAGACGTGGGGCACGGCCGTCTGCAGTGTACCTTCGTCTGCTTTGAGCGTCCGGTTCCCGTTGGTCTCGAGGCCAAACGCCTCCGTGTCCGCGCTCATGCCGGCGGCGACGATGGCCACGTCGCAGTCCAGGGTCTTGCGCTGGGTGTCGTCGTACTCAGGCGCGAAGCGGCCGTCGTCGCCGAACACGCAGGTGCAGACCTTGAGCTCCGCGCGCTGCACCCCGCCGTCGCCCTCGAAGTGGTCGATGCCCCAGCCGTCGTACAGCTCGATGCCCTCGGCCCGTGCCTCTTCAACCTCGAAGTCGTGGGCGGGCATCTCCTCGCAGCACTCCAGGCTGACCTGCGCGACCGACGCGGCGCCGAGGCGGCGCGCCGAGCGCGCGGCGTCGATGGCGACGTTGCCGCCGCCCACCACGAGCACTCTCTTGCCTGTCAGCGCGACCTCCTTGCCAAGCTTGACGTCGGCGAG
>Ga0315295_10001259_pt1 | contig 21767 bp, 17 predicted proteins | sample YL17G14_0_MG_FD_204453 | JGI IMG/M metagenome (GOLD analysis project Ga0315295, IMG submission 204453) | Sediment microbial communities from Yellowstone Lake, YNP, Wyoming, USA - YL17G14_0 | ecosystem: Environmental > Aquatic > Freshwater > Lake > Sediment | place: USA: Wyoming | collected...
ATCCTCAAAGCTGCCCGATACGTAAGAGAAACTGAAAACATTTATGCCATTTATATCGGAAATTTTCTCTGCGGACCTGATTCATTCATTCTGAAATACTTCAAAAGAGAAATGGGGGAGAAGCCTTTTCTCTACATTGAGATAGATGAACACAGTGCTGATGCCGGAGCAATAACAAGGTGTGAGGCATTCATGGACAGTATCCGTAACCAGGAATCAGTAATCAGAAGGCAAATGCCAGAGGAAAAAACTTCTTCGATCCTGCCACTGATCAGCCATAATTCAAAACGTACCATTTACATCCCCCGAATGTCAGACCATGCATTTGCCCTTGCAGCTGCATTTGCACATTGCGGCATCGATGCAGAGGTTCTTCCTGAATCGGATAAAAAAACCGCTGATGTTGGAAGAAAATATGTCTCCGGTAAAGAATGCTATCCCTGTACTGTTACAACAGGTGATATGGTAAGAAAAGCGATGGAATCTGACTTTATGCCTGAAAAAAGCGCATTTTTTATGCCATCGGGAACCGGCCCGTGCAGATTCGGTCAGTATAATGTCTTTCACAGGTCTGTCCTCGATAATCTGGGATATGGAGATGTACCTATCTTTTCTCCCAATCAGGACACAACTTTTTATAAAGACCTGGGGATTGTAGGGAAGGATTTCACTATGCATGCATGGAAGGGTATTGTTGCTTATGAGCTACTGAACAAAAGTCTGCATGAAACAAGACCATATGAAAAAGATAAGGGTTCTGCAGATGAATTATATGAGATTTATCTGCAAAAGTTATACAAGTCATTAAAAATCAACACTAACGGCGCCCTTGAGGAAACTCTCAGGGGAATCAGAAAAGACTTTGAACACCTTCCCCGATATGATGGGAGAAAACCTTTAATCGGCATAATCGGAGAGATATTCGTCAGATCTCACCGCTTCTCGAATGAAGACCTCATCAGAAAGGTCGAGGCGCTGGGGGCAGAGGTATGGATTGCGCCGGTTGAGGAATGGATATACTATGTAAACCTAATGGGTTTAAAGAAGGCATTGTTAAAAAAGGAAAAGTCTGCTATTATTAATTTTCTTTTGAAGAAGTTCTTTCAGAAGAGGATTGAGCATAGATATGCTAAATATTTTGAGGGCTTTTTAAAGACATTAAAAGAGCCGGGGACAAAGGAAATCCTAAAGAAGGCATCACCTTACCTACATAGTTCATTTGAAGGTGAGGCTATTTTAAGTATCGGGAAAAGTATTGATCTTCTGGAGAGAGGATCTTCTGGTATTATAAATGCTATGCCTTTTGGTTGTATGCCGGGCACTATAGTCACAGCTATTATGAGAGGGGTTAGCAGAGACTACGGCATTCCATGCATCAGCATACCGTATGATGGGACAGAATCTCCTGTTACTGAGATCCAGCTTGAGGCGTTTATGGACCAGGCAAGAGCATATAAACGAGAGTTGAGAGTTAAAAGTTAAGAGTTAAAAATATTATACTTTTTAACTTTTCACTTTTAACTTTTTATTTTTAACTGACAAAGGAGGTATACGTGTGGGAAATGTAAAGAAGTGGCGCAAGAAGAAAATGAGCAAGCATAAACATAAAAAGCTCAGGAAAAAGACCAAATTCCAGCGAAGAAAGAGCAAATAACTCTTCAAAAAATATACTCACCATAAAAGAGGCAGGAATAACCTGCCTCTTTTATTTACTTCTTTATACTCAGATAATAGTTGACCATCGGCAAAAGAATCCGCTCAAATACTCTATCAACGGTCTGCATCCTCCATTTTATGAATACGCAGGGTGAAGGAAAACTTTTTATGCGAAGATCCCTGTAAATGCCTTCAACAGTAAAGGGTCATAGAGGGTGCCGCTTCCCTGCGTTATGAATCTCAATGCATCCTCTCTTCCAAGCTTTCTCCGTTCATAAACCCTTCCTGAAATAAGGCTGTCATAGTCATCGGCTATGCTCACTATTTGGCTGAAAGAGTTTAATTTCCTCGTATCCCTGACTTCAGGATAACCTGATAAATTCGCCTTCATGTGGTGCTCATAAGATACGAGCATCGACAGAATCAGGGTTTCGCTTAGACCGAATGCCTTTAAAAGTATCTTTATTCCATCAATGGGATGTCTCTTTATCAGCTCCAGCTCTTTGGGTAAAAAATCGTTCTTCTTGCTGAGAATACCTGAAGGAATCTCTATTTTCCCAATATCGTGGAAAAGTGCTGATATTGCCAGTGTCCTGAGGTTTTGCCTGTCAAGGCCGATTCTTCTTCCGAGTATTACCGAGAGTATAGCTACATTCACTGCATGAAAAGCATAATAGTCTTCAACATTTCTTTCAACGGTGAATCCTAACAGGTAACTTTCATCTGTTGAAATGCAGTCAACGATTAACTGAAGAGCCCTCTTTATCTGCTTTAATTTCACCCGTGTGCCGGATTTCAGAGAATTATCTATTTCTTTCACTGCTAATAACGCTTTTAAGTATGCCCTTTTTGCTACCGCATACCTATCCTTTAAATCAATTCCCTCTTCTTTCTGCAGGATTACCGGTCCTCCGATCGTAATGCCTTTCGCCAGTTTTTTTTCAAGAGTTGTCTGGATCTCTGCTGCATCAAGCCCCTCTCTTAAAGAGTATGCCAACAGAATAAGGTCATCAACTGTAAACGGAGACCTGAAGTCAAACACCCCTATGGATTTTTTCTTGAATTCCATTGCAAGGGAACTGAAAATCTCGATATCAGATACACCGGCTTTTATCCTGACACCTTCGATATAGAACGATCCTTCGATTATCTTGAGAGTAAACTCACCTGATTCTTCGAGGAAAATGTTGATATCATCCAGCATTTTTTTTGCCATGTTGATGATCGTCTCATTCGCAGAGTCATAAATTCCCACTGTCCTGACCAATATAGCAAAATTGGTTATGAAAGACTTGCCGTATCGGGATACTCTATTTTCTATTGTTTCCACTCTTTTGCATCTCCCTGAGTACCCTGTTGCATGCTTCCCTCAGGATATCTTTTCTTGATCCGCTTTCCTTTTCGACAAGCACAAAAGCTTCGGGCATATCGACAAGACCGAGACCATATGCAGCAGCTGCCCTGATCTCTGTAATTTCATCTTTTTCAATGAGCCCTTTTTTCTTAAAGAGCTCGGAGAGAACCGGGAAAGCATTCTTACCTCCCAGCAGAGCAAATGTTTCGAGCATTTCCTTCTTTTCTTCAAATGACTTTTTCTTCAGCTCCTCAAGCGATACATATTGTTTGAATGCCTGGAAAAGAGATGGATCCTTAAATCGTTTTAACGCCTTGATTGCCCTGATTCTTATTGTGAGGTCGTCATCTTTCAGTGCAACAAGAAAAAGGCGTTTTATGTCTTCGGAGTCAATGCCCTCCAGTGCCTTTACCGCTTCTCTCCGCACCTTCAGGTTCGGATGCTTCACTACCTTCTCAAGAAGTTTCACCCCGTCAGGATTTCTTGTCATGCCGAGAATCATTGTAATGTTCCTCACGAGATACCATCGCTCATCATTTAACGCTGCTGAGAATACATCAATATCCTGTCTGCCGAGTTCGGCAAGCACTTCGCAAAGAAGTTTCCTCTGTTTCATATCCAGAAGTTCCCCTAATATCCCGATCATATGCTGTATTGAATTTTTATCAAGGAGAAGCAGATACTGCCTGACAGGTTCGATTTCTGAAGCTTCCCGGAAAAGTATCCTTAATTTCTCGGGGCTTCCTGCCTTATCTACGATATTGCCGATTAATGTATGCTGTTCCGGGGTATGATATCCGGGAGAAAATCCCTTAAGATTTTTCAGTATTTCAATCGTGCCGCTTATATCTTTATTCTTCATCCTTATGTCTATTATCTTTCCGATGTTCTGCAGGATCTCAGGAAAGGCTTCACTGTTATTTTCATTTGACATCAGCTTAAAGAAAAGCTCAACAGCGGATGCAAGGAGTGGCTGCTCTTCAAGCAAGTGGAATTGATCTTTTAGAATATTAAGCTCATCGACCGTCAGCGGTTCTTTCTTGATTTCAACGGGTACAGACCCTGTCGTTTTTTCTTCATAAACTACGCCTCCTGTTTTGGTTTCTTCAATAGCCTCTTTGTCAATACCTTCCAAAAGCAGGCTTTCTTCAACGGCGAGGGTATCATCTATTGTATCTTCAACCGTAGAATATCCCATGTTCTTTATGTTCTTCTCCCAGAGAAGCGTTACGATATCATCTTCGTCATTCATCTCTGATTTTGTTGCAAACCTCAGGATATCAATAAACTCGGTTATCTCATCGATCGACATGCCTTTATAGAAACTGATCTGCCTGATGCCGTCTGCAAACAGTAAAATGGCTATATTATCGGCCCTCTCTTTGCTGTGGAAGACTTCCCTCCCTTTATAGAGCAAAGAGTTTTGCTCTACATCAAGGGCCAGTTCATCATTCGATTCAAAATAGAGATTGAATTTTTCAAAAAACTCCGTTGCGACTTTTTGGTATACGGGATTATCCTTTGGATAAAGGTTGAACGTTTTGATTGTTGTAGTAAGTGTCCTTAATATCTCCTTTACACGTTCCAGTTCCTTTTCATCTGCTTCCGCTCTGATATTTTCTTCGTCCATATTTAATAATTGCATTTTGACATTATCATGTCAAAGGCTTTTTTAAGAGTCGCTCCGCTTTTATAAGTGAACCCTATTGACTTGATAACTCATGAATGGAGTATCATTAACAATGTTTACACCCTTCTTAACTACAGGCATCGGGAGTCTTCCTCATACAGACCCGGAAGAAGCATGCAGACTTGTGCTTGAGACATTTGATATCCCTTTCTGGCCTCAACTTCCGAAACTGTCATTCCATGAATTCATGATACCGCAATATTCTGAAGGCATGCCGTTTCTAAAGATCGATGAATCACGAGAAACCATATGGATAGAAAGGGATGGCGATGATCTGACACAGTTCTACGAGAACTATACAGAAGACCTGAAGCTTGCCGTCTCCGAAAATTATGCAAAAGGTTTTTATGCGTTTATCAATAGCATTAAGGACAATCATTTTCTGTTCCTCAAAGGGCATGTTACTGGGCCGTTAACATTCACTCTGGGCCTTAAGGACTCTCATGGGAGGCTTATCTATTTTGACGAAGAACTGAGGGAGATATCACTCTTTGTCCTTAAGGCAAAGGTCAGATGGCAGATAGAGATCTTGAAACAGTATGCTGAACAGGTAATCATATTTATCGATGAACCTGTCCTCTCTGCACTCGGGACTTCGACTTATATTGGGGTATCTCCTGAAGAGGCAGGAAGACTTTTAAGGGAAATAACTGAGACCATTCAGGAGGCAGGAGGCATCTCCGGAATTCATTGCTGCAGTAAGGCTGACTGGCCCCTGGTTATTAACAGCGGTGTCAGCATCATCAGTTTTGATGCCTACGATTATGTCGAAACAATTTCTCTCTATCCGGTGGAATTCACAGGATTTCTGAAAAATGGCGGATACCTCGCATGGGGGATTGTGCCTACAACTGAGCTGATAAGAGTAGAGGATACTGAATCATTAAAAAACCGTTTCGATCAAGGTATTGAGATAGTATCAAAAATGATCCCGACAGACCTCTTGCTCTCACAGATATTATTGACACCCTCATGCGGCACGGGCTCAAGAAGCATAGAGGAGGCAACAAAGGTTTTCAGAACTCTGGTTGGATTGAAGAAGTTATTATTATGATTCACCCTTACCCTGGCAGGAGGGATATATAAATTTCAAACCGACTTGATATTTATTCCCTTCAACTTTATTTACCCGTCTTACAACAGAAATTATCTTATCCCTATCGATCAAATTCAGGTAAGTTACTCTTTAAAGTCATCTTTTGCAGACCAGCCATAGTTTCATCAGACAGCTTATTTGTCCATATAACCTTTGCTTTCATTTGCTCGTCTCCGATGGAAAGATCAATGGTATCATCTGTATGAATAAGTGGATTACCAAATATCTTTATGCCCAGACCTTCTTGAGAGAAGTCTTTTGTCCTTACTTCAAGATGTTCTCCCTGATACGAGAAAACAATTGGAACCTCTTGTTTCACCCGCTCTTCACGCCTCCTGTCAGCGCCATATTTCCCGCTAAAGTTTAATCCGCAATGAGGACAAGGTGAAAAGCATTTATCATCAGCACTATATGAATACTCATTGCATTTCGGGCATATTAAGTTTTCCAATAAAATACCTCCTATGAAATATTATTATTTTATATGCAAGATGAATGCCATGCATGGAAATATTTAATAATTTAGACGGTATAACGATTTTTTTGGATTTTGTAGTTAACAAAAATCCTCATTTTTACACAAATGAGTCTCAATCTCATAAAATGATTTTATTCTTATGCCAATGCTTGATAAGAAATTTACCCTGAGACACTTGATATTCTGCAAATGCTATTCTTTTAGATTATATGCAGTAAACTTTATTTGTTATACTAACAACAATGAATATAGGGTTATGCGGGAGTCACAGAACAGGCAAAACTACTCTGGCTGAGGCAATTTCCCAAAAATCTGGGATGCCGTTTGTTAAAACTAGCACGTCAGAGGTCTTCAAAGAACATGGGTTAGATCCATCTAAATCAATGGATTTCCAAAAAAGACTCTGGATCCAGCATAAAATATTGGATGCTGCAGAGAAACTGTGGTATGCCGAGAAGAGGCAGTTTATTACTGATAGAACACCTTTAGATATGGCCGCTTACACCCTTGCAGATATTCAAGGAGCAACAGAGGTAGATTTTTTCGAGTTAGAAAAGTATCTTGAACGCTGTTTCAAAACTACTAATGAATTATTCAAAATACTTGTGCTGATACAACCAGGCATTCCCCTTATGCATGAGGAGGGTAAAGCTGCTTTGAACGAAGGCTATCTTGAACATTTAAACTACCTCATCTTAGGTCTTTGTAATGATAATCGCGTTAAGAGCAGATTTGTCTTTTTAAATCGCGATGTAACGACTATAGAAGATCGAATTAATCTGATACTAAATGAGCTTAACAGAATTAAGGATAAGAAGTGATAGCAGAATCGTCAATGGAACCAAAATTTTAATGAGTTAATATGGCCTTAAGAGATATCATCGGACAGGATCGGGCAATAAATATTCTTCTCAAAACCATTCAGCGGGGAAGGCTCCCATCGTCTTATCTGTTCGCAGGAGAATCAGGCATCGGGAAAAAACTTGCAGCTATTAATCTTGCAAAGGTTATCAATTGTCTTACCGCATCAAACCGGGATGCGGAAGAGATTGATGCATGTGATGAATGCCCTTCATGCAGAAAGATCGATTCCGGCATTCACCCTGATTTTCTACTTATCGCCCCTGATGGTGGTTTGATCAGGATCGAAGAGATACGGGCAATTGATGATTTGCTTTCTCTTAAGGCATTTGAAGCTATATATAAAGTCGTAGTTGTCGATGATGCAGATATGATGAATCAGTCTGCAGCAAACGCCTTTCTCAAGACCCTTGAAGAACCCCCGGAAAACAGTTTGATAATCCTCATATCTTCAAACCCTGACCGCCTTCCGGATACAATAAGATCAAGATGTTCAAGGATAAACTTTACGCCTCTCGCTTTAGAAACATGTGAAGAAATCATAAAAAAAGTCCTCAGCCAACAGTCTGAAGACAAAGTACAACGGAACGGCAGAAGAGAAGAAGTGAAAAAGAGGAGAAGCGAAAAAGGCCCGAAAACTACTGCACTGCCTGACTCCAGCACTCTATCACTCCTTGTGCGTCTTTCGATGGGAAGACCAGGCAATGTTATTGCAGGAGACCTGATTGAAGAGAGGGAATGGTTCATGAAGCTGCTCAAAGACATGCTCAATGCTGAAAAAGACGGCTGGACATCAAAAGAAGAAATGGAAAAGTGGTTTGACCTTGTACTAATCCTGCTCAGGGATATAGCTGTTTTAAAGATAACCCGGAATGAAAGGGACCTCATCAATATTGACATAAAAGAACGTCTAAATAAATTAAGCAGTTCGATGGATATTACGGTTATAATAGATAATTATCAGCAATTGAATGCCCTGAAAGGATACTTCAATTTTCATTTAAACAAATCTCTCACCTGGAACTATACAGGTTCATTGCTGAGGAAAGCAATGGGTGGTGCAAATGCCTGATGTTGTCGGAGTTCGTTTTAAACGTTGCGGTAAAATATACGACTTTGAAGTCAACGGTGTCGAAATACATAAAGGTGATCTTGTCGTCGTTGAATCAGAACTTGGCCTGAATATAGGCAATGTCGTTACAGAAAACTATTCTTTAGAAGATCAAGAGAGAAAACTGAAAAAAATTATCCGCAAGGCAACTGAAGAAGACCTTATGCAAAAAGAGGAAAACCGGGGTCTTGAAACAGAGGCGAGGGACAACTGCCTTGAAAGGATAATGGCACGCGGTCTACCCATGAAACTTATCTGTACGGAGGCGACTCTTGACAGGAAACGTATCATCTTCTATTTTACTGCGGAAAAAAGGATCGATTTCAGAGAACTGGTAAAAGACCTTGCTTCAAAATTCAAGACTCGGATTGAGATGAGGCAGATAGGCGTAAGGGATGGCGCAAGAATAATAGGCAGTTTAGGCATCTGCGGCAGGGAACTATGCTGCACAAAATTCCTGACCTTATTCGAGCCTATTTCTATCAAAATGGCAAAAAAACAGGAACTTGTTCTTAACACAGGTAAATTATCCGGGGCCTGTGGAAGGCTTATGTGCTGCCTGGGCTTTGAATACTCCGAGGCATTTTCAGAGGATGCTGCACTTATTGGAGAGGAGGTGTTAGCCGTCCCTGAAACTGAAGAGGTGGGTGAAATAATCGTCGCCTCAAGTGACTCACTTGTAGAAACAGTTGAACCTGTAACACAGCCATTTCTTCTGAGTAGCAGTCCATCTAAAGAGGCACAACAACAGATTCAGCAGCCGGAGAACCAGGAGAAAAAGGGAAAAAATAAAAAGTGGCATATGAAAAAACGCAGAAGAAGGTTTCATCAGAAAAAGGCTCCACAATAAGTGAAAGATACATTCTATATAACCACGCCAATATATTACGTAAATGATGTGCCCCATATCGGCCATGCATATACAACTGTTGCAGCTGATATTCTTGCCAGATATAACAGATTAAAGGGAAAGGCAGTATTTTTCCTGACAGGGACAGACGAACACGGCCAGAAGGTTCAAAAAGCAGCGGAGGAAAAAGGAAGATCACCTAAAGAACATGCCGATATAATGGTGGAGAATTATAAAAACCTCTGGCTGAAACTCGGGATAACAAACGATGCCTTCATACGCACAACAGATGAAGAACACCAAACAGTTGTTAAGACAATATTACAAACGTTGCATGAAAAGGGTGAAATAGAAAAGAGGCCCTATTCAGGATGGTATTGCGTACCAGATGAGCGTTTCTGGACAGAGAAGGAAATTATAGATGGTAAATGTCCTGATTGCAAGAGGCCTGTAGAAGAGATTGCAGAGGAAAATTATTTCTTCCTGATGTCAAAGTATCAGGAAAGGCTAATACGGTACATTGAGGAAAATCCGCTTTATATACTCCCCGATACGAGGAAAAATGAGGTGCTCGGGTTTTTGAAAAACAACCCTCTTGGAGACCTTTGCATATCAAGACCAAAAGAAAGACTGTCATGGGGGATACCTCTTCCCTTTGATAATAGATTTGTCACCTATGTATGGTTTGACGCACTTTTAAACTATTACTCAGCAACCAGGTATCTTGCCCCTCACGATTCCGCAGGTTGGTGGCCGCCTGACCATCATTTGATCGGTAAGGACATCCTCACAACACATGCCATTTACTGGTCAGCTATGCTGATGGCGCTTGAGTTTCCACTTCCGGAGAACATCTTTGCGCATGGCTGGTGGACTGTTGAAGGGAAGAAAATGTCCAAGTCCCTTGGAAACGTTGTTGACCCCCATAAAATTGCAGATGAATTCGGAAGTGATGCCTTCAGGTATTTTCTTTTCAGAGAAGTGCCCTTTGGTATTGACGGAGATTTCTCCGAGCAGGCTGTAATAAAGCGAAGCAATACTGAGCTTGCGAATGACCTGGGGAATCTTCTCAGCAGGACCCTCGCAATGATCGAAAAGTATTTTGAAGGCACAATACCCCAGCCGCCTGCTTTTGATATTGAGGGGAAAGTTGATATGACAAGACTGCTGCAACTTAAGAATATAGCAGAAGATATCGGGACGGACTTTGATATTTACATGGGGAAACTATTGTTTGGTCATGCTATAGATAAAGTGTGGGCAGCAATTGATGATGCCAATAAATTGATCGAAGATGAGGCTCCCTGGAACCTCTGGAAAACAGGAGATACTGATAAGCTCGCAGGCGTCCTTTATGCCCTTGCTGAAACACTGAGGATCATTGCAGTATATTTTTCGCCTTTCATGCCGTTTGCTGCAGAGAAGATCTGGAAGCAGCTCAGCCTTGAAGGAGACCTTTCAAAAGCAGATCTTGATGCTGAAGTAAAATGGGGCGGAATGAGGCCGGGAACAAAAATTCATAAAGGGCCGGCAATATTCCCCAGAATGGAAAAAAGGGCAAAATAACTATCAAAAGGACCGTTCTTGACATCCCGATAATCTCTCGGATAATATTAATGGATTCAATTAATTCGATATCAAAATGACAATCGCAATCGGCTGTGACCACGCAGGGGTTGATCTTAAAAAAGATATTTTATCCCTATTACATGACCTTCGTATTGAATGTATCGATTACGGTACAAACAGCTCTGAATCAGTAGATTATCCTGATTTTGGGGAAAAAGTATCAGAGGCAGTCTCTTCAGGAAAAATAGAGAGGGGGATACTTATCTGTGGCACCGGTATCGGGATGTCTATTGTAGCAAATAAATTTTCCGGGGTAAGGGCATCTCTCTGCAATGAACTCTTTACCGCAAAGATGAGCAGGCTGCATAATGATGCGAATATCCTTGTTATCGGAGGAAGGATAGTTGGAAAAGATCTGGCCAAAGAGATTGTAAGAACATGGGTCAGCACCCCTTTTGAAGGAGAAAGGCACCGCAGAAGGCTTGATAAAATCACACATATAGAGGACCGTTTAAAAAAACATGCTATTTGAAAATCTTAAATATACAGATCCGGAAGTCTTTGAAGCAATCCAGAAAGAGATAGAGAGGGAGAGAAAGAACATAGTGCTCATTGCATCGGAAAACTATGTAAGTCCTGCTGTCCTCGAGGTGCAGGGTTCTGTCTTTACAAACAAATATGCCGAAGGATATCCTGGTAAAAGATACTATGGCGGTTGTGAATATGCCGATGTTGTGGAAGCCCTTGCAGTAGAAAGGGCAAAGCAGGTCTTTGGCGCAGAGCATGTGAATGTCCAGCCACACTCAGGCTCTCAGGCAAATATGGCGGTCTTTTTTTCGGTGCTTAAACCCGGCGATGCTATACTGAGCATGAGCCTGAGCCACGGCGGACACCTCTCACACGGCGCCTCTATAAACTTTTCAGGAATTTTCTATAAGACAATAGCATATGGCGTAAACAAGGATACAGGATACATAGATTATGACGAGGTAAGACGCCTCGCCCTGGAAAATAAGCCGCGGATGCTTCTTGTTGGTGCAAGCGCATATTCAAGGATTATTGATTTCAGGAAATGTTCCGACATAGCAAAAGAAGTCGGTGCATATCTTATGGCAGACATAGCCCATATCGCAGGACTTGTTGCTGCCGGAGTGCATCCATCTCCAATACCGTATGCAGATTTTGTTACGACAACCACCCATAAGACTCTCAGGGGGCCAAGAGGCGGCATGATTATGTGCAAAGCAGAATATGCAAGGGCAATCGATAAAATGATCTTTCCAGGGATACAGGGAGGGCCGCTCGTCCATGTGATAGCAGCAAAGGCTGTTGCCCTGAAAGAGGCGCTGACACCTGAGTTTAAAGAATACCAGGTAAGGGTTGCAAAGAACGCAAGGAAACTCGCTGAAGAGATGATAAAAAAAGGATTCAGGATCATTTCCGGAGGAACGGATAACCATTTGATGCTTGTTGACCTGACAAACAAGAATATCACAGGGAAAGAGGCTGAAGAAGCACTCAACAAAGCACGGATTACCGTGAATAAAAATGTCATTCCCTACGATGAGAGATCTGCAACAATAACAAGCGGCATAAGACTTGGCACGCCCTGTGTAACAACAAGGGGCATGGGCGAGACCGAGATGGTTGAGATCTCCGATATAATATCTACAGTAATAGATAACAATAAAGATGCTGAGGCAATCAGCACCCTCACAAAAAGGGTAGATTCACTTTGCGACAAATTTCCTATATATTGAAGATAAAGAACCTAAAATTCACCTTTGTCGCAGGCTTCAGCCTGCGTATTCATCTCTGCTTATGAAATGTCCTTTCTGCGGAAATTCAGAAGATAAGGTCATAGACTCAAGGACAAGCAGAGAGGGCAGCGCAATCCGCCGCAGACGAGAATGCCTTAAGTGCAGGAAACGCTTCACATCATATGAACGGGTTGAAGATATTATTCCCATGGTTGTCAAAAAGGACAACAGGCGCGAACCCTATGACAGAGAGAAGATCCTGACCGGCCTCAAGAAAGCCTGCGAAAAAAGACCTATCGGCATGGAAACCCTCGAAGGCATCACAGATTCTATTGAGAAGAAATTAATAGGGCTCGGCGTTAAAGAGATCCAGGGCACATGGATTGGTGAAGAAGTAATGTCTTCCTTAAGGGAACTCGACAAGGTAGCTTACGTACGATTTGCTTCAGTCTACAGGCAGTTCAAGGATATCAACGAATTCATGAACGAAGTAAAAATCCTTTTCGAACACAAGTAGCGCATTCAATATGTTAGACAGGGATTTCTTCAGGCTTTAGCCAGACCATTTTACCATTCTGCCAGACGACAACCGGATTGCCGGCCTGTTTGTGTCTTAACAGAGCGTCATACACACCCTTAGCCAAAGCCTGGGTTATCTTTTCCGGGTCTGCAAAAGTCTCAGAGATTTTGTCTCTATGTTTTTCCTTTATTTCCATATGTCTCCTCAATATTATGCCAAAGTAAGGAATCGTTGACAAGCAATCTCTGTTCTTTTTCACCATAAGCCACTAATCTTGGTTTCCATGGACCAGAATTGTCATAAAAAAACCAAGTATCCGCAAAGGGACGATAGAGTCTAAAAAAGTTTCGTATGCCTGCATTATAACGCCGCCGTATAGTCTCCTCAGGCACATTATGCCCACCCATACGAACTCTTTCTGCAACACGCGCGATCGCAAAATCTTCGTTCGGCAACCATAAAAAAACAAGACGAAAGGTATAACCTGTTTTAAGTAACTCAGTGATCCAGGGAGCAAATGTACGACTGGCCAATGTTGTCTCAAAAGCAAAATTAACACGTTTTTTTGCAAGATAATGTATCCGCTCAAGCATTACACGTCCTGCATGAAAAGCAGCCCCTTCCGGCGAATGAATGCTATCCTTAGTTGAAATTTAAAGTAGTGGCTCCTAAAATGATGTAGTTTCCAGGAAGAAACAAAACATCAAGAAAGGAGCCGACATGAAGAAAGTACTACAAATAAGAGGAAAAGGCAAGGTCAGGAAGGCGAAGGCAGTAGAGGTAAAGGATTTGGGAGAATATGGGGCGATGGATCTGGACACCAAAATGGCGCTCATTCACGAACTGATACCCATAGGACTGATGCATGTAAAGGACCTGCTGCAAGAGGAAGTGAAACAGTTAGCGGGAGAAAGATACCAACGGAACGGGATACCGGGTTATGACCGTTGGAGTAAACAGCAGGGATCGATCTATATACAGGATCAACGGATACCGGTGATGGTGCAAAGGGTACGGGACACCAAGAATAACCGGGAAGTACCGCTGAGGACATATGAGCGATTACAGTCGCCATCGGCACAGGCAGATGAGAAGGTGCTCAAGAGAATCCTACACGGATTAAGCTGCAGGAATTACCGTGAGTGTTCGGAAGCGATACCGGAGGCATTATCCTTAAGTCCATCGACAGTATCGAGGCGATACATCCGGGCCAGCAAGTGGAAGTTGCAGGAGCTGATGGAACGGAACCTTGAAAGATATGATTTTATTGCGATCGTAATAGATGGTGAGAGTTTCGGAGAAGACGGAATCATCATGGCAGTGGGAATAACGATAGAAGGCAAGAAGGTATTGCTGGGACTCATTCAAAGTGGCACGGAGAACCATATAGTCTGCAGAGACTTTTTGCAGAAGCTCATCGCCAGGGGACTGAGATATGAACAAGGACTTCTGTGCGTTATCGATGGAGCGAAGGGATTCAGGAAGGCTATCACCGAAGTATTTGGGGTTCATGGGATCGTGCAGCGGTGTCAGTGGCATAAGCGGGAGAACATATTGGAGTATTTGCCGAAGAAGATGCAAAGGGAGTTTCGGAAGAAACTTCAGATAGCATACGAGAAAGAGAACTATGAGGAGGCGAAAGCAGCGCTCCTGGCGATCAAGAAAGAACTACGTCTGATCAATGAATCAGCGGTGAGCAGCCTGGAAGAAGGGTTTGAGGAGACACTGACAGTTCACCGGCTCGGTGTAGTGAAGGGACTCCGCAAAACTCTGAAGACAACCAACGTAATTGAATCAGTGCTTGCGCTCGTTAGCCAGAAGACCGATAAAATCGATTACTGGAAAAACAGCGATCAGAAACAGCGGTGGGTAGCGACGGCGTTGCTGGATATTGAAGGTAGGCTTAACCGTGTTAATGGGTACAGACATCTTAAAAGCTTACGCATTGCTTTACAGAGAGAAATTATGCAGGCAAAGGGAAAGGAGGCAGTGGCTGCCTGATATGCAACAAGGGGCCGCTACAGAATTTCAACGAAAAATGGGATTGACTCCTTCCGGCTGAAATCCGGATAGTCCTTGAGCGATTAAGTCCGCATTAACAAACTCAGTCACCTCAAGCGCCCCCTTTAAAAGAGAAGGGGCAGTTGTCGATTTCCCTGCTCCATTCGGCCCTGCAATAACAATGAGGTTTAGTCTCTTAGTCGGCATTTCTTAATCGTTCCCATCCACAAAGACAACTTTCGCGGAGAGTTCTCAGTACGTTACGATTAATTTTTATATCCGGACTTCTTAGCATTCTTATTTTTCTCCTTGTATGATCCTTATCCCGTTCCGCCTTTTGTGCGGGATGATATGCATGTATTTTCCCAGCTCATTGAATTTCTTTCTACGCATATTGATATTTCTCTATCTTAACTTTTAATATTTTTTCAAATTTCTTTTTGTCTTCATAGCTTAGACTTTGAACAAAACCTGAAAACTCGTCATTCACAAGAATCTCAATTGAAATCTCTCTTTGCTCCTTAAAACCATGCATAAGCAAGGAAAGCCTGTCGATAAACAGATTGCCATCATATTCAACAAATTTCTGAGCGATGGACAAAAAAACCAGATATAAAACTTTCATGTATATTATTTTCTTGTTGTTTGACTTCTTGCCGAGTTCGGGGATATCAAGCCTTATTAGGTATTCAATATCTTTGATAGAAAACAGATTTTTTCTTATGAAATCATCAATCGCAGTTTCTGACGTACTAAATGGCCTTTTCTCTGGATCCCAATTCTCATGCAAAAATTCCATAAATATCTTCTTCAATATTGGTTCAGATTTTTGTTGAATCTGTGAAATATACTCAAGCTCTTTGCAAACATATTCTTCAATCTCTTCATCTTTATAATGCAACTTGCCGCTTGCGTGGGCACAATGGTTTCTGACCTCGACCGGATGCGAAAATTTATCAATATCATTCTGATGGAAAGGGAAAAGCCTTATAAAATTAAATGAGTCTGTCTCCCCTAAGACAGAAATATCAAACAGAGAAGAGTAAACAGATAGCTTATGTTTGTGCCGGCAAGAATTCATAATAGCGTTGAAATTTGCCGTGTCGCCATTCTTTTTCAGAGACCAGATTGTTTTGTATATAAAACACATGTAGAGGATATGGAAGGCGATAAACGAAAACTGATATTTTTCAGCCTCAACATTTTTCAGATATGCAGAAGTTAAATATTCAACATATTCATTATTCTCTTTGCTCTCAAAGTAGATCGGCAGGTAGTTCCTAAGTTCGTTTACTTTTTCTTCCATTATCCCCAGACCTCTGCGATCTTTGCCTTTACCTTCCCCTCGAAAATCTCAACCAGTTTTTTATTTGCTTCAACGAGCTTTTGCTCTTCCTCAATCTGCGCGACGATTTGTTTTTGGATTTTGAGAGGGGGGAGAGGGATTTTGATAGCCTTAACAATTGAGATATTCAATCCGCTTCTTTGATTATCGCCTGTGATTTCTCTTATTTCTTGATACATTGACTTCAACTGGTAATATATAAATTCTGATAAGAGTATATTTTTATCAATCGAGTTAATGGATACTAAAGATTGGTTGCATGTGGCTTTCTCCATCCTTAATAAAGCCACAGTGCCCCGAGTTTTTCCCTGACCATTAAGAGCAATCAGGACAGAATCTTTAGGTAAAAATTTAGCGTTTGAGATTTCTACGCCTTTCTTAGTAATCCGACCTTCACAATTAAAGATTTCCCCTTTATGAATATCACCAGACACTAACCAAGGTATAGTTCCATTCTCGTAGTATTCTTTTACCGTTGATGTGGGTGTACCGCCTGTCATAAAATTACACACCTTGCCCAACTCCACCATCGCCCAACTCTCATCAATTTTTATTTTCGGCTTATAGTTTTCCACTATCTGCCTTGCCCCGTCTATGATTTTTTGATAGTCTGTAATCTCGACAACGATCTCTTGTTGAACGGAAAGAGGAGGGAGAGGGATTTTATAGCTCCTAACAAAATCTATTGATAGCCGTTGCTGTCCAGCAGAGCCTGTCATTTTGTTTCTGCCAATACCCAAGAACTTATCAGCAGAAATGAAATAATAAATCCATTCTGAGAGAACATTTTCTCTTGGTCTGAATACAATAAATTCTGTTGAGCCAAATCCAATACCATTAATTAAATCTCTTGCAATTCCTGATTTACCATTTTCAAAACAGGGCGTTATCTTTGCTAAAAGAACATCGTTGTTTGCAAAACATGTATAGCCTTTAATTACTTCTCCTAATTGCTTCTTTTGCTTCGCATCAAAATACATGCGTCTTTCTTGAAGGTCAGACATTGGAACAAAAGATACCTCTAAATCTTTTTCTAAATCCTTCAGCCCAATTTTATTCGGATTGATTTCCGCAACCTCGCCCAACTCCACCATAGGCCAGTCTTTATGAGAATGAACAATTCTTTCTCTATACCTATCCCCCGTCAGGTTGAAATCGCCGCTTTCGGAGATTTTTGATTTAGGAACTGCATGAGCAAGCTCTTTTTCGATGCCAGAAAGCTTGAACTTTTTGCCTTCCTGCAAATTCTGTTTGTATTTTTGTAAAATCTTCAGCGCATCCTGCAAGTCGTTCTTATCAATCTCTCTTCTCTGCGCTCCCAGATCAAATCCATCATTTTCAACTTTTATAAAAAGAATATCCTTTGTCTTCTTAGCAAGTGTTCTGTCCATCAATAAAATGCTTGTCTTCACGCCAGAATATGGATTGAAAACACCGGCAGGCAAAGAAACTACCGCAAATAAGTAATTATTGTCCACAAGCGTCTTGCGCAGCAGTTTATAGGCATTGCCTGATTGAAAGATAATCCCCTCTGGCACAATGACACCGGCCCTTCCGTCTGTTGCGATATGCTCCATTATGTAATCCACAAACAAAACCTCTGATCTATTAGCCTGGATTTGGAAGCGCTTATGCGGACGAATACCGCCTTTGGGCGTCATGAATGGCGGATTGGCAAGGATAATATCAAAGGAGTCATTCCATCTGTCATCGCTGGTAAGCGAGTCATATTCATAAATCTTCGGATTCTGAAATCCGTGCAGATAAAGATTCACGAGGGACAGCCTCATCATATCCGGCGAAATGTCGTAACCGACAATATTGCCAATCAACCTTTTTCTGTCATCAGGCGTCAACCTGTCGCCATTTTTCTTGTCGGTATTTTGAGCAAGGATATGCTTGTAAGATGAAATAAGAAATCCTGCTGTGCCGCAAGCAGGATCAAGGATTGTCTCGTTCTTCTTCGGATCAATAACTTCAACAATAAAGTCTATAATATGCCTCGGCGTACGCAAAGAGCCAGCATCGCCCTGAACACCCAAAACAGAAAGAAGATATTCAAAGGCGTCACCCAAACGCTCACTGTGATCATAATTAAAATCATTAATCTCTTTCAGAAAACTTTTCAATGTTTCAGGGTCACGGTAAGGCAGAAAAGCATTCTTAAAAATATCCCTGAAAAGCTGGGGGATGTATTTATTCTGATTCATTCTGGTGATTGCCTCACCATAAAGATTTATGAGTTGCAGTCCCCCAAGAGTAGGATCAAAAATATTCGACCAAGAATATTTGGAAAATTCACCCTTAAAGAATGTTGCCTTGCCTCCAAGTTCCACAGCCTCTTTGTCCATGTCATCCATGAATTTGTAAATCAAGGCAATGGTAATCTGTTCAACCTGAGACTTCGGATCGGGGACTTTGCCGACAAGAATATCCCGTGCATTGTCAATTCTTCTTCTTGTTTCCAGGTCTAACATTAAGGCTCCTACATGTATTTATTTAATGAAACATAATCTTTTACATACTCGGGGATGACATTTCGCCAGCTATTCAACTCCTTGAAATCTGCCATAGTAACTTTTGGATTTGTGGCAAAACGACTGTATTCTTTTGTTTCAACAATATCCCGTACTTCATTATCAGTGATATAAGCCTTCAAAAACAGTTTTATAGGCAAAACATATTTGCTGTCTGGTTTGTAAATGGAAACAAACTTTTCAAATTCTTCTTCAAGCAGTTCATCCTTTGTCTTGAAGTCCGTAATCAATCCAAATATCTTTTCTATTATCTCCCTGATGTTTAAACGACGGTCTAATTTTATGGCCTTTCTTAATTTATCGAGATTGAAATAGTCTTCAGGCTTATCGAATATTTTATTTCTGACATACTCTTCAACAATTTCCATGTTACCCTTCTCAAAGTTTTCCTTGATAAACTTGTCATCTTTGACCGTTTCTTCAAATCTGTTGAAGAACTTTCTGTCTATCTTCATTCCCTCTAAACCAACTGCTTTTTCAGTAAGTGTTTTCAACGGGTCGGGACTGTAACTTGCAAATTCTTCAGCACTTACTCCTCCGCCACTTCCGCCTCCAGTGTAGATAGCTTTTACTGGGAGCTTCAGGATTTCATCATAATTGAACTTCTCTTCAAAATATTCGCAATTTGCAAAGAAGTCGAAAAGCTTGAACTTGTCTTTGTTCGCCTTTAGCGCCTCAACTTCATGATCTTCTTTCGCAGAATGAGTGAAAAGATATTTCCTTGTGCCTCTTCCCTTTATCTGTATAAAATCCGTTGGTGAAAAAACGGGCCTCATCATGCAGAGGTTCAAAATATCCTGACAATCATAGCCTGTTGTCATCATTCCAACTGTCACGCACACCCTTGTTTTGCTTGATTTATAGCCCTCTATGAATTCTGTTCTACCATTAAGATTATTGTTCTTATCCGAAAAATTGATAGCAAACTGCTGTGCGTCTGAGATATTGGAAGTAACTTGCACCGCAAAATCTGACTTGTATTTGCCCGGATAAAGAAGGGTTGCAAACTCATTCAAAATTTGAGTGACTTTTGATGCATGATTTTGGCTTACGCAGTAAATTATAGACTTCCCTATTTCACCGCTGATCGGGTCTTTAATGGCATTCTCTATAAAAGTTTTACAGAAAACCCTGTTTGTTTCATCAGAGTAAAACTTCTTTTCGAAATCCCTCTGGAAAAAGAGCATCTCTTCCTCATTTCCTTCCTCTGTCTCTACCATAACTGAATAACCCTTTTCTGAAAGCAATTCGGTTGTTATATCAGTTCTCGCATCTACAACAACAGGATTAACAAGGTAGCCGTCTTTTACGCCATCGATAAGACTATATCGAAAAGTAGGATTGCCGCTTTCACATCCGAATGTTTTATAAGTATCCAGCAGTTGTCTCCTTTCCCATTCTCTTGGGTCATTCTGGCTAATTTTTTCGGGGTCTATCTTTTTAAGATAATCTTTTGGTGTAGCGGTCAGCCCAAGTTTATAGCCGACAAAATACTCAAATACAGCCCTGCTGTTGCCTCCGATTGAACGGTGGGCTTCATCAGATATTATCAGGTCAAAATCAGTTGGAGAAAAAAGTTTCTGATATTTATTGTTAAATGAAAGGCTTTGAACTGTAGAGACGACAATCTCAGCCTTTTTCCAATCATCCCTGTTCTCTTTGTAGATAACAGACTTGCAATCATTTTTTAACATTTTTGCAAAACTCTTCCATGCCTGATCTTCAAGTTCAAGCCTATCGACAAGGAAAAGCACTCTTGTTGCATTGCGAGTCCTTAAAAAAAGCTTAATTACTGCCATAGCAACCAATGTTTTACCAGTGCCTGTTGCCATTTCAAAAAGGAACCTATCATTTCCCTTTTTAACAGAGTCCTGTAAAGCCTCTATTGCCTTCAATTGATATTTTCTTAAGAATTTTAAGTCATTCTCTCTTATGAATTCTTCTCTGCTTTTTTCATCATCCCAACGGGGGTCTTTTGAATAATAGGGGTTTTGCGTAAGAACAATGTAATCCTCTTTGACTTCATCTCTGGCAAGGTTCTCAGGATTGGGCTGAAACGATTTCTTATGATAAAGTGATTCGATTGTTGGAAATGAGGTAATAACTGTTGGATTTCCTCTTTCCAAATCCCAAAAATAATGTAGATTGCCGTTTGAAAGGATAATGAATCTAACGTTCTGCGAGTTAGCGTATTTTCTCGCCTGTTCTTTAGCATCCAGCGGGTCTTTGTCTTCTGATTTAGCTTCAAGGACAACAACTGGGAAGCCTCTTCCATCTAAGAGAAGGAAATCTATATAACCATTTTTTGTTTTTTCAAAATCATCGCCAAACTCATTAATGTCTTTTTTTGTAATCTTGGTGTTTATCTCTAAAACAATATTTGCGGTGCCATTTTCATCATCAAAAAAACGCCAGCCTGATTGCTCAAGGAGTTTATTTATCTTTATGCGGGCTTTCGCTTCTTTTTGCATTTATTTCCCAAAATTTTCCTTAAATCTTAAAATCTTCCACCAGTTATTTGCAAGGCGCTCTAAAAGATAATGGCTTGAAAAGATGCCTGAGGGTAGCCAGACATCTTTAATCAACTTCGGCTGTGTTTTTTTAGAGGATATAGCCATTTACTATTGAAACACATTTTATACCAAAGTGAAGCAATTTTTCAGCTTCCAGATTATGATCAGGGGCTTGGCCGAGCGTTGCTGATGCCTGCATCCTTGCAAGGCGAAGGACACTATAAGTGCAAAAGAGCAGTAGAGCGGAAGCTCAGTAGTCCTGAATCGGACTACAAATTATCTTTTCCCTGTCTTTAACGGTAAGTTTTTCCATCTATTATTATGGCTCTTCGCGTAGTCGAGTGGGTCAATTTATATCTCCTTGAGCATGCAAGTAAGGATTTTCAAACGGAGATATTCTTCGTCTCGTAAACCGTAAGCCCTTCT
>Ga0315295_10001260_pt1 | contig 21733 bp, 16 predicted proteins | sample YL17G14_0_MG_FD_204453 | JGI IMG/M metagenome (GOLD analysis project Ga0315295, IMG submission 204453) | Sediment microbial communities from Yellowstone Lake, YNP, Wyoming, USA - YL17G14_0 | ecosystem: Environmental > Aquatic > Freshwater > Lake > Sediment | place: USA: Wyoming | collected...
GGTCGGCGAGGCGCCCTCCGATCCAGTAGCCGAGGGAAAGGGAGGCGAGGATCAAGCCAATGATGTTCGCCCACACGACCGTGGAGGAGCCGTAGTAGGGCGCGAGCAGGCGCGAGGCGCAGATCTCAGTGGCCATCGAGCCGATGCCGGCCAGGAACACGAGGGCGGTGAGGGCGCCGCGGCGCGTTGGGGCGACGGAGGTGGTCACGGCTGCGAGTCTACCCGAGGCGAACGTCACTGCGCTGCGCGATTGTCACCCTCCTCGGCCACCCGCGAACCTCGCTACGATGCGACATAGAACGCGAGAACCGTCCGCGCGACCACGGAATGATGACAAAAGGCACACAGAGACGTATGGTGCGTACATGAAGCCGTTCCGCTGGAGCCCCGAGAAGAACGAGGCGCTCCGGGGGGAACGAGGCATCGGTTTCGAGGTGATCGTCGTGGCGATCAGTAGCGGTGGCCTGCTCGACATCCTGGCGCATCCGAATTCGCTCAGGTATCCGCGCCAGCGAGTCCTCGTGGCGGCAGCCGATGGCTATGCCTATCTTGTACCGTTCGTGGAAGAAGACGAGCACCTGTTCGTCAAGACCATCATCCCCAGCCGCAAGGCGACGAGGGAGTACTTGCAGAAGGGTGAAGGCGATGACTGAGCTCGACGCCCACGAGAAGGACGTGCTCGACGCCTTCGAACGGGGCGCGCTGGTGTCGGTCGCGACCAAGGACGAGCTTGCCAGGCTTAGGGCGGCGGCTCGCGCGACGGCGATCAAGGATCGGCGTGTCAACATCCGACTCTCCTCCGGTGATCTGAGCGACATTCAGGCCAGGGCACTCGAGGAGGGTGTCCCTTACCAGACGCTGATCGCGAGTGTGCTCCACAAGTACGTGACCGGCCGCCTCATTGAGCGTGAGACGCAGGGCCGCGAGCCGGGGGCTGGACGCAGCACGAGGGCGAAGCGGTAGACGAGCCCGCTGCCGAGGAGCGGCGATTAGCGGAGGGGAATCTGGTGGAGGTAACCGGGCTCGAACCGGTGACCTTTTGGCTGCCAGCCAAACGCTCTCCCAACTGAGCTATACCCCCACCGAAGGGGTGTCGGCGCTGCCGACAGGCTCGAAAGTATAGCACAGGCGTGCGCGCCGACAACCGCGCCGAGCGTCGCGGGGCTCATGTAGAATCACCTGCTGGAGTTCCTGGCCGCTGCGGCCGCGAGCCCCCGACCACCGTCAGGAAGGAACGCATGGACCGACGCTACCAGCCCCGCGGCATCGAGGAGAAGTGGCAGCGCATCTGGCGCGAGCGCGATGCGTATCGCACCCCCGACGAGAGCGCCAAGCCCAAGTTCTACTGCCTCGACTTCTTCCCGTATCCGTCGGGTGACGGTTTGAGCGTCGGTCACTGCCGCAACTACGTGCCCACCGACGCGGTCTCGCGCTACAAGCGCATGCAGGGGTTCAACGTGCTCCACCCCATGGGCTGGGACGCGTTCGGGCTGCCCGCCGAGAACTACGCCATCAAGATGGGCGTGCACCCGCGCGTCACCACCGAGCGCAACATCGCCAACTACCACCGCCAGATGGACCTCATCGGCCTGTCCTTCGACTGGTCGCGGGAGATCACCAGCTGCAACCCGGACTACTACCGCTGGACGCAGTGGTTTTTCCTGCTGCTCTACGAGCGCGGCCTCGCCTACCGCGCCACCGGGCAGCAGTGGTGGTGCCCGAGCTGCAAGACGATCCTCGCCAACGAGCAGGTGGAGCAGGGCAAGTGCTGGCGCTGCGGCAGCGAGGTCACCAAGAAGGACCTGGAGCAGTGGTTCCTGCGCATCACGGAGTACGCGCAGCGGCTGCTCGACGACCTCGCGACGATCGACTGGCCGGAGCAGATAAAGCTCATGCAGACCAACTGGATCGGCCGCAGCGAGGGCGCCGAGGTCGACTTCGGGCTGCCGGGTCGAGACGACGTCCTGACGGTGTTCACGACCCGGCCCGACACGCTCTTCGGCGCCACCTACATGGTGCTGGCGCCGGAGCACCCCCTGGTGGACGAGCTCACCGCGCCGAAGCAGTGCGAGGCGGTGAGGGCCTACCAGGATCAGGCCCGGCGCCAGAGCGAGATCGAGCGCCTCAGCACCGAGAAGGAGAAGACCGGCGTCTTCATCGGCGCCTACGCCGTCAACCCGGTGAACGATGCGCCGGTGCCCATCTGGATCAGCGACTACGTGCTCATGGGCTACGGCACCGGCGCCATCATGGCCGTGCCGGCGCACGACGAGCGCGACTTCCAGTTCGCGACCGCGTTCGCGATCCCGATCGTCGAGGTGATCGCCCCGTCGGCCGGGGCGCAGGGCACGCTGAGCGAGGCCTACACCGGCGACGGTTTCATGGTGAACTCCGGGCGGTTCGACGGCCTGGCGGCGCCGGGCGAGGCGTTCGCGGCGGTCGTGGACTGGCTCGGCGAGCGCGGCGTTGCGCGGCGGAAGGTCAACTTCAAGCTGCGGGACTGGCTCATCAGCCGGCAGCGCTACTGGGGCGCGCCGATCCCCATCGTCCACTGCGAGCAGTGCGGGCCCGTGCCCGTGCCCGTCGAGGAGCTCCCGGTGCTGCTCCCCGATCTGCAGGACTTCCATCCCACCGACGACGGTCGCTCGCCGCTGGCGCGCGACGCGGAGTTCGTGCACGCCCCGTGCCCGCGCTGCGGAGGGCCTGGGCGGCGCGAGACCGACACCATGGATACATTCGCCTGCTCGAGCTGGTATCACTTCCGCTACGCCTCGCCGCAAGAGGACACGGCGGCCTTCGATCGCGACAAGGCCGAGTACTGGCTGCCGGTCGACATGTACGTCGGCGGTGCCGAGCACGCAGTCATGCACCTGTTGTATGCGCGCTTCTTCTGCAAGGTCGCCCAGGATGCCGGCCACGTGAGCTTTGGTGAGCCCTATGCGCGCCTGCGGAACCAGGGCATGATCCAGGCCGAGGACGGCCAGAAGATGAGCAAGTCCAAGGGCAACGTGGTGACGCCGGACAGCGTCGTGGAGCGCTACGGTGCCGACAGCCTGCGCGTATACGAGCTTTTCATCGCCCCCTTTGAGCAGAGCGTCGCCTGGAGCGACCGCGGCGTGCAAGGCTGCTTCCGCTTCCTCTCCCGGTTCTGGAATCTCACCGGCGAGATCGTGTCCGCCTCGGGGAGCGGGGTGGCTGGTGACGAGACCGAGGCCGAGCGCGGGCGGCAGGCGCTGCGCACGCTCAACAAGACGATCCGCAAGGTGTCGCGCGATCTCGACGCCTTCCGCTTCAACACCGCCGTGTCGGCGCTCATGGAGCTGCAGAACGAGCTCCTCGACGTATGGGCGAACGCCCGCGGGGCGCTAACGCTCGCTCAGTGGCGCGCGACGATCGCCGACATGACGCTGCTGCTGGCGCCGATGGCGCCGCACCTTGCCGAGGAGGTCTGGGAGCTGCTCGGTCACAGCGAGTCGGTGCTCGACGCGCCGTGGCCGGCGTGTGACGAGGAGCTGGCCGCGGACGAGGTCGTCACCGTGGTAGTTCAGGTGAACGGCAAGGTGCGCGATCGCCTCCAAGTCCCCACCGACGCCGAGAAGGACGACGTGCTGGTGCTCGCGCGCGCGGCCGCCAACACGGTGCGCTTCCTGGCCGGCAAGGATCTCGTCAAGGAGATCTACGTGCCGGGCAAGCTGGTCAACTTCGTGGTGCGTTAGCGCCGAGCGCTTCGCGGCAGGCGAGCGCCTCAGGGTGCGCTAGCGCCTCGCGGCCTTGGGCCTGGTCCACCCCTGCATTCGCCCCTGAGGGGCGATGTGCGGGACGTACCTGTCGCCTACCATCGGTGGGGCGGACGCCGCCGCCTTTGGCGGCCCAGTCCGCCGTCCGCGGGTTCCCGTCGCACCGGAGGTGGCCATGCAGCTCTCTCGTCGTCAGCTCATTGCCTACGTGGCGGTGGGCGCGGTTGTGGTCGCGGTGGGGGCTCGGTACCTCGTGATGCCGCGCGAGGCGGGCCCGTCGGGCGCTGAGTCCATCGTGCTCGCCCCTGTGGCGTCGTCGGAGCCGTCGCCCGCCGGCGGGGCTTCGCCGGCCGCCGACGTTGTGGTGTACGTGTGCGGGGCGGTGCGTTCGCCTGGTGTGGTACGTCTGCCGCCAGGAGCGCGGATCGCCGACGCGCTCGACATCGCTGGGGGACCGTGTGCCAACGCCGAGCTGGCGGCGGTGAACCTCGCTGCCGTGGTCGCCGACGGGCAGCAGATCCTGGTGCCCGAGAAAGGCGCCGGACCCGTTGCCACGGCGCCCTCTTCGGCCGGCGGTACGAGCGGTTCGGGACTGCCGGTCGGCGGCGGCCTGGTCAACATCAACACCGCCTCGGCAACCGAGCTCGACGTGCTCGAGGGCGTCGGACCTGCGACGGCGCAGAAGATCATCGACTACCGCACGAGCAGCGGCGGCTTCAAGAGCATCGAGGAGATCAAGAACGTGCCGGGCATCGGCGACGCCAAGTTCGCCGCCATGAGAGACTCGATCACCGTGTGACATGAGCGTGCGCTGGCCAGCACCGCCACACCTGGTGCTGACGGCCTACTGCGTCGGCGTGTGCACGGCGCTGGCGTGGCGGCCTGGGCTGCCGCTCCTCCTGCTCGTCTTCGCACTGGCGGCTGCGGCGGCGGCGGGCGGAGCGTTCACGGCGCGCCGAGGGCTTCGCGCGGGAGGACCGCTCGCCCTTCTCGTGCTCTTCGCCGCGGTGGGAGCGATGCTCGGCGGCGCCCGCCTGGACAGCCTGGCGCGGTCGGCGCTGAGCGCCTTTCAGGGCGATCGCATCCCGCTGCGCGCCGTGGTCACGGACCTGCCGGCGATCAAGGACGACCAGATCACGCTGGCCGTGGACATCGTGCGAGCGGCGGGCAGGGAGGTCGACGAGCCGGCGCACCTGCGGTTGCGGCTCGACTCTGGGCAGACCTTCGCCCTCGACGTGACCGGACCACTGGTCGAGGGCGCCGTCATCGAGCTCGCCGCTGCCGAAGTTGCGCCGCTGCCGGAGCCGCGGCCAGGCCAGTTCGACTACGGGCGCTACCTTCGCCGCCGCGGCGAGCGCGTGCTCCTGGACGCTGCGCTCGCCGACCTTAGGATCGTCGGTCGGCGTGGCGGCCTGCAGGGCAACGTCGACCGGCTGCGTCTGGCATCGCGCGCGCACCTCCAGACCGGACTGCGGCCGCCGCTCAGCGACGTGCTGCTCGGCATGGTGCTCGGCGACGACGAAGGCGTCTCGCCCGAGCTTGTCGAGGACTTCCGCCGTAGCGGCTTGCTGCACATCATGGCGGTGTCGGGCGAGAACGTCGTCCTGCTGTGCGCGATGTGGTCCTTTGTCTTCGCTCTCCTCGGCATCCATCGTCTGGCGCGCACGGCGCTCCTGCTCCCGCTGGTCGCCACCTACGTGCTCCTCACCGGCGCTTCGCCTTCGATCGTGCGCGCCGGTGTGGCCGGCATCTTCGGCCTGCTCGCCATCCTCGCGTCGAGGCCGAGCGACGGCTGGCTGCTGCTGCTCGCGCCCGCGGCGTGGCTGCTCACCGTCAACCCCAACAATCTGTACGACGTGAGCTTCCAGCTCTCGTTCGCGGCCGTCATCGGGCTGCTGCTGCTGGCGCGACCGCTGACGCACGCCGTGCGTTTCCTGCCCGGGCCGCTTCCGGAGCAGGTGGGCGTGACGACCGCCGCGAGCCTAGCGACGGCGCCGGTCTCAGTCCTCACCTTCGGGTCGGCTTCTCTCGTCAGCGTGCCGGCCAACGTGGCCGGCGGCTTCGTCCTGGGACCGATCATGTTCCTCGGCATGCTCTCGCTGCTGCTCGGCTTCGTCGGCACGTGGTGCTCGTGGCCGCTGAACACCGTGGCGGGGCTGTTCATCGGCTTCTTGCTTGCCGTCGCGCGGCTCTTCGGAGGTCTTCCCGGTGCGGTCTACGACTGGCAGGGCGTAAGCGTTCGGCTGCTGCTCGTGTTGGGCTTTCTCAGTGAGCTCGCCGCGCTGGCGCTGCTGGCCTCGCGCGCTGGCGCTGGCCTGGCTACTTACGTCCGGGCACCGGCGCGCCGCGTCACGCTGATCGCCGTGACGGCGGCGCTCGCCGCCGCCATCATGCTCGCGGCGCCTGCCCCCGTACGGCCGCCGGCCGAGCCCACGCTCACCTTCCTCGATGTCGGCGAAGGCGCGGCGACGCTGCTGCAGGTGCCGGACGGCCCGACGGTGCTCGTCGACGCCGGCCCGGCGCCGCTCGCATCCACACTCCGTCGCCATGCCGTGCGCGGGATCGATCTGCTCATTCTGTCGCACGGCCACGCCGATCACGTCGCCGGGCTCGCCGACGTGATCGGCGGTATGGCGGTTCGGCGGGCGCTGCTGCCGCAGCCGCCGCAGCCGGCGGAGGCGCTCGATCGGATCGCCGCGCAGCTCACGTCTGCTGGCGCCGACGTGCGCCGCTGCGCGGCGCCGCTCGCCATCGCCGGCCGCGGCTGGAGCGTGCGCGTGCTCCCGACATCGGCGCCGCCGGGCGCGGACGGCAACCAGGGCGAGAACGATTGTGCGCTCGTGGTGCTGGTCAAGCTCGGCGGTCAGCGAGTGCTCCTGCCCGGTGACGCCGAGGGGCCGGTGCTCGCCGCGCTCGACTTGCCGCCATGCGCCGTGGTCGAACTGCCGCATCACGGCAGTCGCGGCGGGTTCGACGCTGCGGAGCTGGGCGCACTCGCCCCGCGTCTCGCGGTGATCTCGGTCGGCCCCAATAGCTACGGTCACCCGACGGCGGAGATGCTCGACCTTCTCGTGAACGCGGGCGTCCCCTGCGCGCGCACCGATCAGCATGGGGAGGTGGCGGTGTCGGCAAGTGCTCGGGGCCTCACGGTCGTAGCCGCGCCTGCGGGGTAGTCGCCGCGCGACCCGAGCGGCGGCTACGCGTCATTGCGGCGCGCGGCGAGATGCGGAGGCAGGGTCGTCAGATCTCGCGCCGCGCGAACCGCCACAGTGCGAGTCCGAGGCAGACTCCGGTCACCAAAGCGGTTGCGAGCAGTGCGGGGCCCCATGACGCTGGTTCGCCGCGGATCCAGGCGACGCCCGCCGCCGGTAGGCCCGCGGGCGTCCATCTCGAGGTGACTTCGAACTGGGCGAGCACGACTAGTGACGCGTACACGCCGATGCCGGCGCCCGATGCGGCTGCGGGGGCACGAAGCGTGACGCTGAGCGCCACCATCACCGCCAGTATCATCAGGGCGTAGGCGATCCAGAGGGCGCTGGCGGCGACCGTTGCGCTCGCGGGGCCGCTGCCGAAGAGCAGCTCGGTCACGGCGACGCAGGCGGCGGTGGCGACTACGGTCGCGGTGGCGATCACCAGGGCCTGCGAGAGCCACTTGGAGAGCACGAACGCCGGGCGCGAGAGCGGCTTGGCCAGCGCCAGCGCGGCGGTCCCGCTGCGCAGCTCCGCGCTGACGATGCCTCCATAGGCGATGAGAATCGCGAAGATGGTCAGTTCGCCGAGGTTGCCCAGGTACTCGGCATACGCCTCGATCGCCGTCGGCTCCGGGACGGTGAGAGCGAAGCCCTCCTGCGCCGACCCCAGGCGACTGACGAGGGTCGGCATCAGGTAGGTGACGATGGGCGCGCTCAGCGCCGAAAACACGAGGAAGCCGGGCACCACCCAGATCCGCCAGGTGTACAGGGTCTCGCGGAGCTCCTTGCGCAGGAATGCCGCCAGCCCGTTCATCGCCGCTGCCGCCTCACGAGTGCTCCCCGTTCACGACTGCTCCCCGCTCACGATCCCTCCCCGTTCACGAGGCTGACAAAGACGTCCTCGAGGCTCAGCTCGTCCGTCTGCAGTCGCCGCAGGGAGAGGCCCGCCTCGGCGATCACGGCGGGGAGATCGTGCTGCGCCGCCTGCAGATCGTCGGTGCTCAGCCGCAGGCTGCCGTCCGCCGCCGTATCGGCGCCTCGCAGCCAGGCGCGGCCGCGCAGCGCCGGCAGCAGTCGCTGCGCGTCGTCCACGTCGACCACGAGGCGCTGCAGGCCGCCGCGTCGCCGGCGCAGTTCCGCGACGCTTGCTTCCGCGACCACATGACCCCGGTCGATGATCGCCGCCGTGTCGCAAACGCGCTCGACGTCGGCCAGGATGTGGGTGGAGAAGAGGATCGTCGTGCGACCGCGTATGGCGGCGACCATATCCAGCATGTCGCGCCGACCCAGCGGGTCGAGGGCGCTGGTGGGCTCGTCGAGCAGCAGCAGCCGCGGCTCGTTGACCAGCGCCTGCGCGACGCCGAGCCGCTGGCGCATGCCGCGCGAGTAGCTCCCGATGCGAGCCGTCACGCCGCTCAGCCCGGCGAGCTCCGCGAGCTCGTCGACGCGGGCGGTGAGGGCGGGCTCGCGCAGAGCGCAGAGGCCGCCGGCGAAGCGGAGGTAGTCGGCGGCCGTCATCCACTTGTAGAAGGCGGGCACGTCGGGGAGATAGCCGATCTGCGCCCGCAGCTCGGCGGGCCGGGAAGCGAGGTCCCAGCCGAGGACGCGCACCGTGCCGACGTCGGGGAAGGACAGACCGGCGAGGATACGCAGCGTGGTCGTCTTGCCGGCGCCGTTGGGGCCGAGGAACCCGTACACGGTGCCCTCGGGGACGGTCATCGAGAGGCCGTCGAGGGCCACGGCCTCGCCGAAGTGCTTGGCGACGCCGACAAGCTCGACGGCCGCCCTCGCGGAGCTGCCCGCCACGGAGCGACTCGCCGAGGGGCCGAACAGCCGTGCGGCGCGCATGGGGAGGTCGGCGACGCCGGCGTCCGTCTCCGCCGGCACTGCCACAGGGCCCGTCTTCGCGCGTCCGGCGGCGAGGTACACGATCGGACCGACGATCTGCAGGAGCACGCAGAGCAGCAGCCAGACCAGCTTGCGCTCGCCGACGACGGCGGCGCTCGGCCGCCGTGCCAGGTCGGCGAGCGCCCATGCCAGCAAGGCGACCTCCACGGCAGCGATGGCCGCGACCAGGGCGATGACCGGCGTCGAGGCACCGCCAAGGAGCTGGGCGATCTGCCCCACCACGTCCGTCGCTGTCCTCCTCGCCTGGTCGTCGCTGCCCGCGGGTGCGCACCCCTCGGCATCCTAGTGTCCGCCGCGGGAGCCGTCGAGCGGCGTGCTATTCTTGGCTCACCATGGCTTCCACAGACCCTCTCCGGCCGGCCTACCTCATCCTCGGCAGCGATCGCCCCAAGGTGCGGCGTGCGGTGCAGCGGCTCGTCCGCAGGGTGACGGCGGAGAGCGGCAGCGACATCAACATCAGCACGTTTCAGGTGGAGGGCACCAAAGACGCGGCGGGGAAGCTCGTTGCCGTGCTCGAAGCGGCCGCCACTCCGGGCTTCGCGCTGGGCACGCGGCTGCTCCTCGTGCTTGGCGCCGATCACTTCGCCGTGAAGCAGCGCAAAGAGCTCCTGGCGTACATCCACGATCCCATGCCGGGCACGTGCCTCGCGCTCGAGGGTGAGAAGTGGGCGAAGGACGATGCGCTTTACAAGGCCGTGCTCAAGGTGGGGGCGGTCCTGCCGTTCGACCTGCCCAAGAAGCACGAGATGGCGGGCTGGGTTCTGGAACACGCCAAGGCGCACCGGCTAGCGATGAGCCATGCCGTCGCCGACTTCGTCCTGGACTACTGCGGAGCCGATCCGAGCCATGCCGAGCGCCTCGCGCGCGAGATCGAGAAACTGGCCATCTACTGCGGCGATGAGGCCGCCAGCGTCGCGGCGATCGAGGCGGTGTGCTCGCCTGACGACAGCGCCCGCGTCTTCGATCTCATGGACGCCGTCGGCAAGCGCAATCGTGCCGCCGGCTTCAAGCTGCTGGAGGCGATCTGGGCCTCGGGCGGGCCGAGAGACGACGCCAACGGCGTCCTCTACAGCCTGCGACGGCACATCGAGCTGCTCGATCAGGCATGTGCGCTGCCGCACGCCGATGCGACGACGGCGGCCAAACAGCTCAAGATCCACCCGTTCACGGCACGCAAGCTCATGCAGCAGCGCGATCACTTCGACGGCCGTCGCATAGGGCGCTCGTACAGGGCGCTAGCCGAGGCCGAGGCCGGCCTGCGTGGCAGGGCGCCGGCGACGCTGGAGACGGCCGCCGGCGTGAATCACGGCGACAGGCTGGTGATGGAACTGGCGCTGGCTCGGCTGCTCGCCTGAGGCTGCGCAAGGCTCCTCGCCGCACACAACAGGAAGCCGTGCGGCCTGGCCGCCCGTGTTTGAGAACGGCGAGGAGGCGGGCGGGTCGCCAGTGCGACCCGCCCGCCTCCTCTGAAAGAGAGAACGCTGCCTAAGCCGGGAGGCGCGTCATGATGTGCGCGACGCGGCTCTTCTTGTGGGCGGCGTTGTTCTTGTGAAGGATGCCCTTGGCGGCGGCCTTGTCGATACGCGACGTCAGGAAGATCGCCGTCTTGGCGGCCTCCTCGCTCTGGCTGTCGGCGACCTGGCCCTCGAGCTGCTTGAAGAGCGTCTTGAGCGTCGACTTGGCGTGCCGGTTGCGGAGCCGCTGCTTGGCGGCGAGACGAATCCGCTTCTTCTGCTGCTTGATGTTTGCCACGTGATCCCTTCGCTCGGGCCGACTGCGTGACTGTTCCTGATGCAGTGGGGACTGCGTTCGGACGCGAGATGTTACCATACGCCTTGGCCGGGCGGCAAACTGCCGCGGCCGTGGAGGACGCCGGATGGGGAGGAGACGGCGACGATGAGGAGCGTCGGGGACATGGCGGGTCATGCGATGGGGTTGACGGGGTGCGGTGCGCGATTCGCCGCCGCCCTGCCTCGGGGCGCGTGACGGCTTCTCTGATGCCTCAGCTGGCGGCAGCGGTGCATGTCCACGGCGACTGCCTTGTTTCCCTGATCGCGCACTGGCTGACCGTCTGGGCCGGGTTCTACCTCCTCACCCGTCGACCGCGATCCCTGGCGACTGTGTTGGCGGCGATGGCCATGCTGAGCATGGCCGCATACGTCGTAGGCGTTGCGTTTCTCGACGCCTCTCACTCCCGTGCGGAGGCTGTCCTATGGGGCAGGCTCTACATTTGGGCGCCGACGCTCGCGAGCCTCCTGTGGTTTCACAGCATGCTGGAGCTCACAGAGACGTCGTTTCGTCTCAAGCGGTGGCTCCTCGCAGTTGGCTACGGAGCCGTCTGCGTGCTCGCGGCGCTGGGGCTCACCGCCACGCTCGTCTACGACTACTACGGACCGGCGCCGCATCCAGGGGCTCGCCCGGGCGCCTTTCCCCTGGGCGTGCTGTTCCCGCTCTACGCCGGGTTCGTTCTCGTCTGCCTGGCCGCGGCGGTGGCCGTGGTCGTGCGCCGTCGGCGGCGGAGGGGTACGTTCGCGTCCGCGGTTCTGCGTCAACTTGACTGGCTGCTTGCGGGGACGTCTCTCTTCTTGCTTGGTTCCACGCTCATCTTCGCCACGGCCTTCGCGGATTGGCCCGTGCCGGAGGGCTACCTGCAGACGCTTCTTCTCCTTGGCGCTGTGATCATTGCCTATCCCGTGCTTCGTTTCCGCGGCATCGTCGAAGGTCAGCTCCTCTGGAGGGATCTCAAGGCCTCGTTGCTCCGAGCGTCTGCCCTCATGGCGGTGTTTGTCGTGTGTGCGATCGCGGCGGGTGCTTCCTCCTACGTCCTCGCCGCCACGGGCTGGTTCGTCCTGGCCGCCTTCGTCTTCGACGCCGCGTTTCGCGGCCTTGCCGATCTCCCCTTCTACGGCGCCCAGGCGCGGGTGGACCGCGCCGACTTGCAGACGGCGGCGCGGTTCGTTGGCGCGAGGTCGGCGCTCGACATCGCCTCGCTGCTGCCCGGCCAGTCAGACGGCCTGGTGGACTTCGCCAGCGAGGTGGAACGGGCTGGCCTCGCGTCGGGCAGGCTGCAGGTCGAGCGTGGCCTCTGGACGCACCTGCTGGCACAAGCCAGCTTCGCCGCCGTGCGCCAGGCGCTCGACCTGCCTGAGGAGTGGACGCCCGAGCAGCCGTACCCGGACGAGCGCGTGAAGGAGAGCGTTGCCCAACGCCTCGAACCCCGTGAGCGGCAGGCGGTCGGCCTGAAATACCTGGGGTTCAGCGATCGGGAGATGGCGCGCCTCATGCAGGTGCGGCCGAACGTGCCGCGCAGTTACCTCAGCGAGGCCAAGCGCAAGCTGGAGCTCCCTGCGGGCGCGCCGCTGAACCTGTTTGCTCACTTCTCGGGGGTCGTGATCGACGACGCCTTGCCGCTCCTCGGCGTGACGCCGGAGGCACTTGAGCCTCCTGAGGATGCCCGTGAAGCGGCTCTCGGGACCTCCGGCGCAAGCGACGCGACGACCGACGGCCAGGGCGATTCCCTGTCGTAGTCACGGTCGCCTGCTGCCCGTCGCCACCTTTTCCCTGCAAATCGCCCAGGCCTACGAAACCGTAGGCTAGGCATTTGCAGTCTTGTCGGCGGTCTTCGCGCCGCCGAAAATACCCGTGAGGTCTTCACCGTCGTCGTTTGACTCCTCTCGATCCGGCGCTGACCGGCACGTGACCGCGACGGGGCCGCGCGGACGAGCAAGTGACGTGCGCCGGCAGCGACCGGATCGGGGAGGGGTAGAAGTTGTTGGAGGCGGTGGGCGGCGTCGCCGAGCGACGCCGCCCACCGGGGGCTTCTTCTCTTCATCGCTCCCCTCCGCATTCGTCGAGTCGCCTGCCTGGTTCCTCTCTCACCAGCGCGACTCGGCTGCCCGGCCTCTCCGGTTGTCCCCTCTGCTACACTGGCCGCCGGCCAGGCAGCGCCAAGCTCTACGTCTCTTGACGCGGCGCGCCGCGCCGGGCAGTACTTCGCGGCCGGCGGTCGAAAGAAGGGAGCCATGAGCGACCACATGCGCAAGCTCGCGTGGGCGGCGGTCGTCGTCGCCCTCGCTACCGGCATCTCGCGGCTGACCGGCCTGGGGCGCGAAGTGGTGACCGCCGCCATCTACGGCGTCGACCCCAAGTACAACACCTTCGTGTCGGTTTCGGTCATCCCCCAGCTGGTGCAGCAGCTCTTCGCCGACGCCGCCATCAGCGCCGCGTTCGTGCCGGTGTTCACGTCGCTGCTAGCCAAAGGTGAGCGCGACCGCGCCTATCGCCTGGCGGCGAACCTTCTGGGGCTGATCGTCGTGGTCGTCGGGGTGGCGGTGGTCGTGCTGGTGCTCGCCGCCGGTCCGCTCACCCGGGTCATGTACCCTGAGCTCACGGTGACGCCCGCCGGCGCTGACCTGGCGGCGGAGCTGCTGCGCATCCTCGTACCCACGATCCTGTTCCTCTCGCTGGCTGGGGCGATCAGCGGCGTGCTCTACTCGCTCGAGCGGTTCACGATGCCGGCGGTCGTGTCGATTGTCTGGAACCTGACGATCATCGCCGCCATCGCGCTGTTCCACGACTCACTCGGCGTGGAGGCGATCGCCTGGGGCATGCTGATCGGCACCATGCTCGAGGTCGTCCTCCTGGTCGCGGCGATGCGTCACGCCGGGCACTGGCTCTGGCCGCGGTTTGGCCTGCGCGACCCGCTGCTCGGCAAGGTCCTCCTGCTCATGGTCCCGATCACGATCACGCTCGGCATCCTCAACTTCAACGCCCTCATTGGGACCTGGTTCGCGCAGTTCGTAAGCCACAGCGCGGCGGCGGAGATCGGCTACGCATTCCGCCTCTACCAGCTTCCGCAGGGCATCTTCGCGGTGACGATCGGCACGGTGCTGTTTCCATCGCTCTCGCGCTTCGCGGCGGAGCACGACGAGGTGCGGTTCCGCGAGACGGTCTCGCTCGGCGTGCGGCAGATGGTGTTCGTCTCGCTGCCGTTCGTGGCGTGGTTCATGGTGATGCCGCAGGCCTTTGTCCACCTCGTGTACCAGCGCGGGCAGTTCGACGCGAAGGCCACCGAGGAGGTCGCCGGCGCCCTGGCCTTCTTCGCCGTTGGGCTTGCCTTCGCCAACGCCAACATCATGTTCAACCGCGCCTTCCAGAGTATGCAGCGGCCGCTGCTGCCGATGTACGTCAGCTTCGGCAACCTGGCGGTCAACGTGCTGCTCTGCTGGCTGCTCTACAAGCCGCTGGGGGTCGCCGGCATCACGCTCAGCATGGCCACGGTCTCAGCGGTGAACTTCGTCGCGCTCTTCGTGCTGCTGCGCCGGCGCGTCGGCCTGATCGACGGCCGCCGGATGGCCGGCGCCGCAGGCGGAGCCCTACTCTGCGCCGGCGCCCTCGCGGCCGTCTCCTACGGCGTGTGGCGCGCTCTGCAGGATTACGCCGCCGGCGGCTTCTGGCCGCTGCTCGTGAGCGTGCTGGCGGCCGTCTGCGCCGGCGCGGCCGCCTACCTCGGCCTCGCCAAGCTGCTGCGCCTGGAGGAGCTGGCGGTCGTGCGGCAACTTCTGCGGCGGACTCCCGGAGACTAGCCCAACGGCGTCACGTCGGTGGTCGCCAGAGGAGTGCTACCAGGTCGTTGCGCTGCCGGCGATGATCGCGTCGCTTCGGTCCTCAGGCTTGGCAGGAAGCGGGAACCCTGCGCAAGTGCAGCCCTACCAGGTCGCAGGCCTGCCCTATTGGAGGCTTGATCTCCGCTCCAGTTGCATGTCGACTGGGCGCGCTCAGTCGCGGTGTTGCACGGATGCGTCGTGCACTGCGCGTGGGGATCAACGGCGGCAAGGTGGCGGTCTTCTTCAAGAGGTCAGGTCATGGCGTTTGCGAACAGATCGGGCAGAACATTACGAGACCACGGGAGTGCGGGCCATGGTCCGCGAGCGCCTCCGTTGCTCCCGTGAGGGCAGCCATTTCTGCGAACTCACGGATGGGAGGAACCGGTGTACCATCGAGGTAGGATAGCTCATCGATCTGGGACCAAGTCACATGTGCTGACGATCACTTGTGTACTCATGTTCTGCTTCTTGGCTCTTGGGATATGAGCAGCATCGGCCTCAGCCATAAGTCAACCACTCAATGTTTCAGTGTGGAACGACACGCACACTTCAAAAGGCACTATGTACAACACGATCTACTATACATCATATAGTTCAACAAAGTGGCAGCAGAACTCAGTATCATACCATTGTACTGGTACTAGAGCGAATAATGCCAATCGACTGTGGTGCTATAGCGCTGGGGCACTGATGAAGAATCGTGTGGACGACCCACTCAATGGTGGGGAGACAGTTGATTGGAATTTCGCCAATTTTTCTACACTCAAGAATCAGACAACATGGACGTGCGAATACAGGTGTGACTTCCAGCTTGAGCCTGATGAAACAGGTACTGGTTCTGTCACATTCTGACGACTGACTAGCTCAGTGGCGCAGGGCTGACTAGGCCTCGGGATGACGACAGGAGACGGAAGGTGACATGGCAACGCGTCGCGACTCCTGCCGTGCTGGCGGGGAGTATTGCCGTGGTGCTCGTTGCCGGTGCAGTCTGGCTGGCGGCACTTGCGAAGCCCGATGATGCATCCCGGGGGCAGAGTGGCCCGACTCTGACAATGGCGACCCAGATGCGTTGGCTCGCTGGCGCAGGGCCGAATGGTGCAGTTGTCCTGTCGATCAGTTCGGAGGGGTGGCCCGTCGCGCACGGGTGGGCCAGAGACCGGGGAGAGGTGTGGACTGCCGCGAGCACCTGCGACGTCGCGGCGGTCCGCCCCCCGGCCGCCACGATTGTCACGCAATGCCCTGAGGAGCGGAGGCGCATCCAGTTGGTTTCGGGGAGCGGGGTGATGACGAGTGCGGCGGACTTCGATGCATCAACGCATGTTCGGGCCCTGGGCATCCTGGGCAACCGGGCCTGGTTCACGCTGGTCGAAGGAGACAAGGGGAGCATGAAGTGCGTCGATGCTCGCGGCAGATTGCGTTCGAGGATCTCGCTTGGCAGCGTGTGTGACATCGTGTCTGCCAGTGCATCGGGCGATTGCAGTCGTTTTGCACTCGTTGCGGCGCTCCCCGGCGCTGGGCTGAAGCACAGCCTTCTCTGGGTCGACTGCAGGCGCGACGGGCGCCTTCGTGTCATTGGTCGATGCGGGGTCAACGGGTCATTCGTGTCACTAAGCGCTGATGGCAGCAGGGCCGTGGTGGCTGATGGTGTCGAAGGCGCCGTTGTGCTGAAGTACGGCCAGGGGCATGGACGTAGGATTGCCACGGGGTTTCTCAGTGAGGGGGCCGTCGGGTCAGGCAGGGTTCTTGCGGTTTCACGGTTGGTGCGGAACATGCAAACAATGACCAACGTCACAGTCACCGCTGTAGCTACTGGAACGCGAGTGTGGAGAATGGAAGCCGAAGGGGAATGGCTCGTCCACGCCGATGCGAACCTGCGATGCGTTGCGCTTGTGGATCCAAGCACGCACAATTGTCGTGTAGTTGACATCCTGTCCCGGAACAGCCAGGAGAGCTGGGGCGACTGTGCCGATGCATGGCCCGTGTCCGATGATCTGATCGTGACCTTGTCGGTTGACGGGGAGGTGTCGTGGAAGAAGAACCCGTTTGCAGACTAGGGTCACCTCCAGGTTCCGAACGCGGTGACGCTGTTATGGAGGCACTGCTCACCAGCGGCGTGGGTTTGAATCGCAGGGGTCGAGTGGTGCTCTGCAATGTCTCGTTCTCCGTGCGTCATGGCCGGGTTTGCGGGCTGCTCGGGCCCAACGGCGCCGGCAAATCGAGTCTCCTGAAGATCATTACGGGGCTGCTGAAGCCCTCCTGCGGAAGGGTAGAGGTGTTGGGTGAGCTTGCCCCTCCGGGTGTCATGCCCGGAGGCGTCGGTGCGCTCATCGAGGAGCCAGGCTTCTACCCGTGGCTATCGGCTCGGGACAACCTCGTTGTGGCCGCTGCCGGCCGGCCTGAGCGCGAGGCTCGCATCGACGTAGTCTTGTCGGAGGCGGGCCTTCTCGACCGTGCGGGTGACAAGGTGAGCACCTACTCGCAGGGCATGCGGCAGCGCCTGGGCGTCGCGCGGTCGCTTCTCGGAGAGCCCCAGGTTCTGATTTTGGACGAGCCTACCAACGGATTGGATCCAGATGGCTACCGCTGGATCAGGCATCTTGTTCGTCGTCAGAGCGAGAATAATGTGGCGATCCTCATCTCGAGCCACGTGCTGAGCGAGATCGAGCTTCTCAGCGATGACGTGGTCATTCTCGCGGAAGGTCGTGTCCTGCTCGCGGGCGCAACAGAGGATGTGCTACGTGGTAGTAGGTCGTTGGAAGAGCTGTTCTTCACCCTCACGTCCCCGAGTCAGCCTTGAGGTTCCGCCTGGTTGGCCTCGAGGCGCGGAGCATGCTTTGCCGTAAGGCCGGGCTAGCGTGGTTCGCGGGGGTGATTGGTGTGGCGGCGGCAGCCGCAGCTTGGCCGGCGACCAGTTCGACGACGATCTACGCACCCGCTACGGCTATCGGCTTCGCTGCATTCGCCAGCGGCTGGGTGTGCCTCTTTGGCGCGACGTACCTCGGCGCGTGTGTGGGGGCTGAGGATCACGAGCAGAACACCATCAAGGAGTTGCATCTCGCCGGGCGGGGGAGGACTGAAGTGCTCTGGGAGCGCGTCGTCGCGGTCGCGATCGTTTCCCTTGCCATGCCGTCGGTGGCGGTCCTGACGGCGGCGTGGGTTGTCGCCGGCGAGATGGTCGCGCAGCACTTGCGGGCTGCTGCGCCGGCCAGCGCTACGAGCGCCCCTCTCTTCCTGTTTTCCGCGGCGCTGATTGGCAGCCTCTTCTCCGGGTTCATGGGATTCGCGCTTGCGTGGGCCACGAGATCGCGACTGCTGGGCTTTCTGGGATGGTTGGGCCTGACGTTCGCGTACGCGAGCCTTGTGCCCGCGGTATCCGACAACGCGCTCGTTGCCACAGTGCTTCGCTACGTTCCTTCGGGACCGCTTCTGGATGCGTTCCTGGGGCAGGGGAACTACCTGGACCGCAACCTCAGCTTCTCGGCTACAAGTGCAGTGGTGAGCTTCGTCGGGACGACTGCGGCTCTTCTGATCCTGCTGGCTATGCAGGCGCGCACGCGGAGCCTGGCGTGATTGCCGACTCTGACAGGCCGTGACTCCCGTTCAACCACGCCTGCTGAAGCTCGTCCTTGTCGAGGTGCGACGCGCCCGCCAGCGGCCGTCCGGAAGGATCTGGCTTGCGTGGTTCGTCATCTCTGGGGCTGTCTTCCCAATCGCGGTATTCCGTACGTCGGCCGTCAGCATGGGCTTTGTGGTCCTGGTTGGGGCGTACATGACAGCGGCCTTCGGAGTCGTGCCGTCTGTTGGAGTCGGACTTGTCGCAGGAAACGATGATGCTCGCTACCGCGTGGCCAAGGACTTGCATCTTGCTGGCATAGGGTGGGCGCGCGATGTGCTCGCGCGCATGATCGTGGCTGCCCTCTCGGTGATCGCTCTGTGGCTCGCGGGCGTTGTGGCGTCGGTGATTGTGGCTCTCGCGTATCTCATCATGGGGACCGCGACCCTCAGAAGCGCGGCATCACCTGACTCCGCGACGGATCAGCTGATCGCTCGTGAGGCATTGGCGAGCGGAGCGGTTTCTCTGCCTCTGCTCGCCGCGTTGTGCGTGCTGGTCGCCGTCGCTCTGAAGTCGTCGCTGCGCGCCGGTGTAGTCGTGTTGGGCACGACGGCACTGTGGTTCGCATCGATCTGCTTCGTGAGCACTCTGCCTGAACTGCTGTGGCTGGCCAGGTTCACACCAATCGGCGCCGCCTACCAGATCTCGACGCTCTCGACCTTCCCTCGGGGCGATGAGAGGTTCGGCGTCAGCGTGCCGATCGCTGTCATGGCCGGAGTCGTCTGGTTCGTCTGCGTACCTCTGCTGGCGCTCTGGGGCGCTTCGCGCCAACTGGCCGCAGAGACGCCAGGGCGGCAACCGGAGCCTCGTGAGTGCGCGTCGTCTGCTCTGACGGGGGCTTGCGGTGAAACGGCTGCGTCGATGGGCGCTCAGGGCGACTTCGGAGAGCGCCACCTCACACCCGCTGCGCTCTCCCGTCGGCCGAATCTGCGGCTGACCATTGCTGCGGTTGTGGTTGGCGCGGTTTGCCTGGGGATCGCGGCTGACGCGCGGGTGTTGTCCGGTGCTTACTCTTTCGACGGCGCGTACCAGTGGTTCGCGGGGCAGCGCGAGGGGGATGTCATGGCGCGCGTTGCGCAAGACATATCCGACGGTAGCTGGAACGACGCGTCGGCTCTCGTGGGCGGTGACATCGAGGAGCTATCACCCGAGCTCGTCACGTACGTCCGGCGGCATCCCGCCGCGCGGATCGAGTCGGCATGGGGCTGGCTCAAGGAAGGCGATCGGATTTTCCCCGGCGTGGAGTTCTGGTTCCTGGAGTCGAGCGAAGCCGGGATTGTCCATAGGCTCGGCCCGACCTATTGCTTCGAGATGACGTTTCGGCAAGGTCATTGGATCGTGCACGACATCTTCAAGGCTGATTCCTAGGCCGCTGCCCGGCGGGTGACGCGGCGTCAGCGCCGAACCGCCGTGAGGCCGGCGCTGAGCTTCGGGCGACCGCCCCGCCCGCAGCCTGTATCATTGGCGGTCGTGACTGCGCTCGACCACATCCGCAACTTCAGCATCATCGCGCACATCGACCACGGCAAGTCGACCCTGGCCGACCGCATCCTCGAATCCACGGGGACGGTGGCCACGCGCGACATGAAGGAACAGCTCCTCGACAAGATGGAGCTCGAGCGCGAGCGCGGCATCACGATCAAGAGCCAGGCGGTGCGCATCAGCTACCGGGCGCGTGACGGTCAGACCTACGAGCTGAACTTGATCGACACGCCCGGCCACGTCGACTTCACCTACGAGGTCTCGCGCAGCCTCGCCGCCTGCGAGGGGGCGGTCCTCCTCGTCGACTCCACGCAGGGGGTGGAGGCGCAGACGGTCGCCAACGCCTACCTCGCGATCGACAACGACCTCGAGATCATCCCGGTGCTCAACAAGATCGATCTGCCGGCGAGCAACGTGCCCGAGGCCGAGCTGGAGCTGCACGAGCTCACGGGCGCGACGCACGACGAGATCCTCAGCGTGTCCGCCAAAACCGGTGAGGGCGTCGCCGAGGTGCTCGAAGCCGTGGTGGCACGCACGCCGCCGCCGACCGGCGACATCGGCGGCGCTCCTCGCGCGCTCATCTTCGACAGCGAGTACGACCAGTACCGCGGCGTGATCGCGTATGTGCGCGTCATCGACGGCGGCTTCTCCAAGCGCCAGCTGGTCACTCTGATGAGGACCGACCAGGACGCCGAGATCGAAGAGCTCGGCTACTTCGGCCCCGAGATGAAGCCGACCGAGCGGCTCGAGACGGGCGAGGTCGGCTACATCATCACCGGCGTCAAAGACGTTGCCCAAGTGCGCGTCGGCGACACCATCACCGACAAGAAGCGGCCGGCCGGCGCAGCCCTGCCGGGCTACAAGGTCGTGCAGCCGATGGTCTTCACGGGGCTGTTTCCGACCGAAGGCGACAAGTTCGAGGAGCTGCGCGACGCGCTGGAGAAACTCAAGCTCAACGACGCGGCGCTCATCTACGAGCCCGAGAGCTCGGTTGCCCTGGGCTTCGGCTTCCGCTGCGGCTTCCTCGGGCTGCTGCACATGGACATCGTGCGCGAACGCCTCGAGCGCGAGTACGGCCTCGAGCTGATCACGACGATGCCCAACGTGGAGTACCACGCCTACCTCACGAACGGCAAGACGACCGTCGTCCGCAACCCGGCGCAGATGCCCGAGGCGACGTTCATCGACCACGTCGAGGAGCCGTACGTCGCGGCGAGCATCCTGGTGCCGGCGGAGTACGTCGGCACGATCATGGAGCTCTGCCAAGGGCGGCGCGCCGACTTCGTCGACATGAAATACCTCTCGCCGGAGCGCGTCGAGATGCACTACAAGCTGCCGCTGGGCGAGATCGTGCTCGACTTTTTCGACCAGCTCAAGACGCGCACCCGCGGCTACGCCTCGCTCGACTACGAGTTCTCCGGCTACCGTCAAAGCGACCTCGTGAAGCTCGACGTGCTGCTCGCCGGCGAGCCCGTGGACGCGCTCTCGCTGATCACGCCGCGCGAGCGCGCGCACCTGCGCGGCAAGGCGCTGGTCACGAAGCTGCGCCAGAAGATTCCGCGCCAGCTCTTCGAGGTGCCCGTGCAGGCGGCGATCGGCAACAAGGTGGTCGCGCGCGAGACGGTCAAGGCCGTGCGCAAGGACGTGACCGCCAAGTGCTACGGTGGCGACATCAGCCGCAAGCGCAAGCTGCTCGAGAAGCAGAAGGAAGGCAAGAAGCGCATGAAGCAGCTCGGCGTGGTCGAGGTGCCGCAGGAGGCCTTCCTGGCCGTGCTCGAACTCGAGCCGGGCGACAAGGACCGCTGATGTGCGGCGGCGCGAGCGGGCGCGGTGAGCCTGCGGCGCCGGCCGGCAACGCGTCGCGGGTGCCGCAGCTGGGGGGCCCGGCGTTTGAGGGTCCGGTCCGTCACGTCTATGTCCACATCCCGTTCTGCCGGGCGAAGTGCGACTACTGCGACTTCGCCTCGCTGGCGGTGGGCGACCCAGCGGTGGACGGCGGGGATAGCGGCGTGAACGTCGTCGACGGTGCCGGAGCGGCCGGCGGCGCCAATGCGGGGGGTCGTGCGGCCGGTGCCGGCTCCGCGGGCGCGGCCGGGGTGCAGGCCGCCGCGCGGTTCGACGGCTTCGTCGACGGTCTGGCCGCCGAGTGGGAGCGGGAGCGGGCGGCGCACGACGTTCGCCGCCTCACCACGCTCT
>Ga0315295_10001262_pt1 | contig 21730 bp, 20 predicted proteins | sample YL17G14_0_MG_FD_204453 | JGI IMG/M metagenome (GOLD analysis project Ga0315295, IMG submission 204453) | Sediment microbial communities from Yellowstone Lake, YNP, Wyoming, USA - YL17G14_0 | ecosystem: Environmental > Aquatic > Freshwater > Lake > Sediment | place: USA: Wyoming | collected...
GACCGTGTAGCTGAGGTTGAGGCGGGCAAACTCGATCTGCTGGGGATGGTAGAGTTTCAGTTCGTCAAGAAACCAGTCGTACAGAGGCCGGTGGTCTTCGAATTCGATGGTGCATATGGAGTGGGTAATCCCCTCGACCGAATCCGAGATGCAGTGGGCGAAATCATACATCGGGTAGATGCACCACCTATTCCCCGTTCTGTGATGCTCTGCATGGAGGATACGGTATATCACGGGATCGCGCATATTGATATTCCCAGATGCCATATCAATCTTGGCCCTGAGGGTATGGAAACCGTCCGGGTATTCTCCTGCCCTCATTCTCCCGAACAGGTCCAAATTCTCCTCCACAGAGCGGTTGCGGTAGGGACTTTCCCTGCCGCGTTCTGTCAAGGTGCCCCGGTATTGCCTGATCTCATCAGCGCTCAGGTCGCAGACATAGGCCCTGCCCATCCTGATAAGCTCCACCGCGTATTCATAGAGCTTCCCGAAGTAGTCAGAGGCGTAGTAGAGCCTGTCATCCCAGTCGAACCCAAGCCACCGCACGTCTTCGATGATCGACTCCACATACTCTACTTCCTCCTTCGTCGGGTTGGTGTCATCGAACCGCAGATTGCAGAGGCCTCTGAATTCAGTGGCGATGCCGAAGTTGAGACAGATGGATTTCGCATGGCCTATGTGGAGATACCCGTTCGGTTCGGGAGGAAACCGCGTGTGCACACGACCACCGTACTTCCCGGTCCTCAGGTCTTCATCGAGGATATCCCTTATGAAGTCAGAGGGTTTGGGGACACTGTTCTTTGTCATGTCCGGGATATGTTACCACAAAAACATCCTGAACGAATATGCACCGAGGCGGAACTGCGAGACTTCAAAGAGGAAATGCAGGCCGCCAACTCGCGGTCCGAACTGGACAGAAAGTCCCTCCATGAGGAGATGAAGACCTTCAAGGAAGAAATTCGTCGGGAGAACCGCGAGATGAACCGCAAGTGGGGTGAACTGGCCAACAAGATGGGTACAATGGTGGAAGACCTCGTCGCTCCTAGCCTGCCGAGGATCGTGCAGGAACAGTTTGGTCTTGAGGTCATCGACCTTATGGTGAGGCGGAAGAGGAAGCTCGAAGACGGCAGTGTACGGGAGTTTGATGGTGTTGCAATTGCTGATGGCTATGCCTTCGTGAACAATACGAAGAGCACCCTGCGCAGCAGTGACGTTGAGGGGCTGGTAGGGGAGATCGCTGAATTCAGGAGGTTCTTCCCTGAATACGGGAAGGAAAAGGTCATCGGAATCCTCGCGAGCCTGTATGTAGAGGCTATCCTTGTGAGGTATGCTGAGACAATGGGATTCCTGGTGCTCGCCCTGGGAGATAAGCTGATGGAGATCAAGAACACGCCGGGCTTCAGACCGAAAGAGTGGTAGAAGATGTCACAGAGAAGAAAAAGTTGGCTCTTTCTCATATCAAGTACGACATGGAAGGACGATAGGGTCACCCATTAAAAGGCCCTTTGTCAAGAGACAAACAGACCGTAACGGAAAATGTAATAAAATTTTTTCCTTTCTTAACTCCATGCCGGTTTATCCCGGCGCTCCAACATTTAGATTTAGGCATTCGTGCGATTGAGATAATTCTGGAATTTGTGGCGGTACTTGTAATCTCTGCGTGTATCGACCGAAACCAGCCCGCTCTTAATGAGGTGGCCGTTGATAAATGTCTTGTTCTTGAGATAGACATAGCAAAGCAGGTTACCATTGTCATCGTACCTGTCTCTGTCGAATTTCAAGAAGACCTTCTGACCTTCCGTCTTCTCTGAAAGGAATTTAACAGCCTGCTCTCGACATGTCGGCTCTTCGGTCACACCAATCAATCGAACGACTAACCCGTTGTTGAGTAAAAGCAATTCTGGACTCAGGACTTGTTTGATATTGTATACCTCACTTCTTTCACCATTGTCGCCCTCCTCGATCTTCGAGCCAAACTTCAGCCTGCGTGGGTCAATCCGCTTGTCAAGCTTACATGGGTCCGTGAATTTGTATGACAGTGATTCGATGTCTTTCGAGAAATCCTCAAGGGTTTGCTTTTGCGTAATGAAGTCGCAGGCGATATCTCCAAAAATGTCAGGCTGAGAAACTTTGAGCTTGTTTTTAATGATCGGGATGAATTGAGGGCTTATCTCATAGCCGACGGAATTTCTACTGAGATTCTTCGCTGCGAGCGATGTCGTCCCGCTGCCAAGGAAAGGATCAAGAACAGTATCTCCGACGAAAGAGAACATTCGAATCAAGCGGCGGGGGAGTTCCTCAGGAAACATTGCAAGATGCTTATCTTGCTTCTCTCCGACAAAGTTCCAATGCCCTGCAAAGTAGGTATTCCACTCGTCCGTGGTGAGTTTCGAGAGTTCCTTTACGTCTTTGCTGACTTTTGGGGAATCACCCAACTTTTTGAATATCAGGATGAACTCATAGTCGATTTTCAGGATACCGTTTCTTGGATAGGGGAAGGAACCCATTATCGTGGCGCCACCGGACGTGTTGGTCGTGGTGACCTTTTGCCATATGATAGCGCCCATATAGTCCATTCCTACGCTTTCACAGAACTTGGTTATCTCCGTCCTGATAGGAATGACCTTATAGCGTCCATAGTATACGGAACGAGCAAACTGGTCACCAATGTTGATACAGAGCCTGCATCCTTTATGCAAAACCCGGACGCATTCCCTCCACACAAGATTAAGGTTGTTGACGTAGCACTCATAAGAATCGTGGAAGCCTATCTGGTTTTCATTGCCGTAGTCCTTGAGTTGCCAGTATGGCGGCGAAGTAATAACAAGATGCACAGACTCATTAGGAAGTTCTACCATCCTCCTGGAGTCGCCGATAATTATTATGTGATGGGTATTCATAAGCATCCCGACGCTATTACTCAACACTATGTCGGACAGCTCGCCTCTCTTCTCAAATATCTATGTTCCTCGCCTCCAAGGCGTGTTTGGTGATGAACTCCTTTCTGGGCTCGACCTGGTCCCCCATGAGGATCGTAAAGATCTCATCCGCCTGAACACTGTCTTCAATGCTTACCTGGAGGAGCGTCCGTTTGTCCGGATCCATCGTCGTATCCCAGAGCTGCTGGGGATTCATCTCTCCGAGACCCTTGTACCGCTGTATCGTCAACCCTTTACGGGCAGTCTCGAATATGTAGTTGAGGACCTCGGTAGTCTTCGCCATCTCTTTCTGACCTTCCTTGGTCGTCACCTTGTAGGGAGGGTTCCCGATATCCTTGATGTAGTTGTAAAGTGACTCCAGTTCTCTGAACTCGGGGGAAAGGAGCAGGTTTGTATCAACGACGAGCTTATAGTTTTGCCTCCTTATCTCAACACCATACCCTTCGTGCTCCTCGTCCTCATACACATCGCCTATCTTTGCATCGGAACTGGTGATCCTAATCTTTTCGAGAATGTCCTGCAACCTCTTCTTTTCCTTCAGTATAGACTTGGATATCCCTTCGGCGAGCAGGGTCCTCAGCACTAGAGAATCTCTCCTCCTCCTCTCAAACCATTCTATTAGTCTCTCGAAGCTCAGGAGTCGTTTCAGGAGAGGGATCAGTGCCTTACCCTTCACCTCGTGTCCCTTAAAAGGAATAGCATTGTCATCGGCAGCCAGCTCGAAGAGCATATTCTGGAGTTCTCCCTCGCTCTGGATATACCTCTCCGTCTTGCCCCTCTTCACCTTAAAGAGTGGAGGTTGGGCGATGTAGAGGTAGCCGTGCTCGATGATCTGGGGCATCTGCCTGTAGAAGAAGGTGAGCAGGAGGGTCCTTATATGTGCCCCGTCCACATCGGCATCGGTCATGAGAATAATCTTGTGGTATCTCGTCTTCGATATGTCGAAGTCCCCTTCTCCTATCCCAGTGCCGAGGGCCGTGATGAGTATCCTGATCTCCTGATGGCTGAGCATCTTGTCGAGACGCGCCTTTTCCACATTCAGGATTTTGCCTCTGAGGGGAAGAATTGCCTGAGTCCTGCGGTCCCTGCCCTGCTTTGCTGAGCCCCCTGCCGATTCACCCTCGACAATGAAGAGCTCACTCAAGGCAGGATCCTTTTCCGAGCAGTCTGCCAGCTTTCCCGGAAGACCTGTATCCTCGAGAGCGCCTTTTCTCCTCGTCAACTCTCTGGCTTTCCGTGCCGCCTCCCGTGCCCTCGCAGCCTGGATTGCCTTTTCTATAATCTTCCTCGCAACCGATGGGTTTTCCTCGAAATGCGTAGAAAGGGCATCGTGTACGATCGACTCCATTATGCCCTTCACTTCGCTATTACCGAGCTTCATTTTTGTCTGTCCCTCAAATTGTGGATTCGAGAGCTTCACACTGATCACCGCAGTGAGTCCCTCACGAATATCTTCTCCTGAAATCCCCTCTTTCTCGTTCTTCGAAATGCCTGAGGATGCGGCATAGCTATTTGCCGTCCTCGTGAGGGCAGACTTGAATCCTACGAGGTGATTCCCTCCCTCTCTTGTGTTGATATTGTTCGCAAAGGTGAAGATGGTCTCTGCATAGCCATCATTGTACTGGAGGGCGACCTCAGCGAAAATGCCTTCCTTTTCTCCGGATATATAGATCGGTTTCGGGTGGAGCGGAGTCTTGTTCTTATTGAGGTAATCGACAAAAGAAACTATCCCCCCTTTGTAAAGGAACTCCTGCATCTTGTCAACCCTTTCGTCATGGATCGTAATCCTCAACCCCTTATTAAGAAACGCCATCTCCCTCAGCCTCTGGGAGAGGACATCGTAGCTGAAGTCGAGCATACCGAATATCTCAGGGTCAGGTTTAAAGGTGATCTTTGTGCCTCTTCCCTTGGTTTTTCCTGCAACTGACAACGTTCCTGCCGGCACTCCCCTCTCGAACCTCTGCTCGAAGACCTGGTAGTTCTGCCGTATCTCAACCTCAAGCCATTCGGAAAGAGCATTCACTACAGAGACACCGACTCCGTGAAGGCCTCCTGATATCTTGTACGCCTTGGAGTCGAATTTTCCCCCGGCATGGAGCTCTGTGAGTGCCACCTCTGCCGCAGAACGTCCTTTCGAGTCCTCTGGATGAAGATCTGTAGGGATTCCCCTTCCATCATCGATGACCGTGCAACTCCCGTCATGGTGGAGAATCACTTCTATATTCCTGCAGAATCCGGCGAGGCATTCATCCACACTGTTGTCGACCACCTCATAGACCAGATGGTGGAGTCCTTCGGATCCTGTAGATCCGATATACATCGCCGGTCTCTTCCTTACCGCATCGAGACCCTTGAGGATCTTGATATCCTCAGCCCCGTACGATTCCTGTCCGACCGCTGATATTTCCTCTTTTTCCATGCTACATAAAGGGAACCGGTGGCGAGTGCATAATCCGAATACCGTTAATTAAAGGCGAATAGGCATAAGCACACATCGGTACTCCTCGTTTCCCTCCTCCTTCAAAAGTGTTGGACTCGAGGGCTCCTGGAGAGCGAAGTTGACGTTGTCCGACGTCATTACACTCAGACAGTCTATAAGGTAGCGTGCATTGAACCCTAAGGCGATCGCCTCACCTGAATATTCCACCTCGACTTCATCCCTCGCCTCTCCAAGGTCGGGATCCGAAGAAGAGACAGACAGCACTCCATCTGTTATGTCCAGCCGTATCGCTTTGCTCTTTTCTCTCGACATGATCGAGACCCTTCTGATGGTCCTCAGAAAGTTCTCCCTTCCTATTCTGATAACCTTTTCACTCGTAAGGGGGATTACCTTTTCATAATTCGGATACTCCCCCTCTATGAGCCTTGCAAGAAAATAGAAATCTCCTATGGTAAAAAGGATGTGGTTCCTCCCAAACACGGCAGTGACCTGTGGGGTGCCCCCGATAAACCTCTTAAGCTCTGTAGCGGCTTTCCTTGGGAGTATCACCTTTTTTTCACCTTCCATTTTTCCGAAACCCGTTTCCAGACTTTTCTTCATAATTGCCAGCCTGTGCCCGTCCGTTCCCACAACGGTAATCGACCTGTCCGTTGGATTTATATGGAAAAGCAGGCCATTCAGTGTGTATCGTGTATCGGTCTCACCAGCAGCATAAAGGGTTTTCTCTATCATCTCCGAGAGGATTGCCGTATCGAAAACGATCCTGTCCTCACCCTCGATTCCAGGCCATGCGGGGAATTCTTCAGATGAAAGGCAGGCAAGCCTGAACCTCGATTTCCCAAAGGTCACCCTTATCCATTGTTCATCTTCAGACTCAATGACGACATCACCATCGGCCTCCCTCACTATTTCATAGAGTTTTCTTGCAGGGATGGAGAGCTTGCCTTCCCCCTCTGTCTGAGCGATGAGGGGCCCTTTGATGGCGATCTGGAGGTCTGTGGCGGTGATCAAGGCACCCTCTCTCCCTGCATCGAGCAGGAAATGGCTGAGGATAGGCATCGTGTTCCTTTTCTCGACGATATTCTGTATGTTCGAGAGTTTCTGCTGTATCTCCTCTTTCGTGACACTCACTTTCATAAGAGACCTCCTAGTGTTTTCACTTTTTCAGTGATGCCATGAATCATCCTATTGAAATCCTCATCCTTCGACCTCCTCTCATCTATCTGCTTGCAGGCATAGATAACCGTTGAGTGATCCTTGCCCCCGAAGCTTTTCCCTATATCACTGAGGGAGAGACCGGTAAGATGTCTGCAGAGGTACATCGCAATATGTCTCGTTAACGCTACATCCTTTGTCCTCTTCTTTGTCTTCATATCCTGGTATTTGATGCCGTAGAAGTCCGAAACGACCTTTTGTATCGTATCGGCAGTGATGGGTTTGTACTCGTCATCAATGAAATCCTTGAGCACCTGCTTCACCATTGCAAGGTCGATGAGACTTCCCGTTAAAGAAGCATGCGCCCCTACTCGAATCAGACAACCTTCAAGTTCTCTGATGTTTGACTTTATCTTTGAGGCAATAAATTGAATGACCTCTCCAGGTATCCTTATCTTCTCCATATCGGCCTTTTTCTGGAGGATCGCAATCCTCAGTTCAAATTCGGGAGGCTGTATGTCCACAATAAGGCCCATTCCAAACCTCGATCTCAGCCTGTCGGTGATATTTTTGATTTCCCTTGGAGACCTGTCGCTGGAGAGAACGATTTGCTTTTGTCTCTCATAGAGTGTGTTGATGGTATGAAAGAGCTCCTCTTGTGTCGCTGTCTTGTTCTCCATAAATTGGACATCATCAACGAGGAGCAGATCGAGATTCCGGTATTTCACCTTTAGCTCCTCGGTCTTTCCGTGCCTCACTGCCGATACGAGTTCGTTTGTGAACTGCTCAGAGGGGACGAAGAAGATGTTATAGTCACGCCTCCTGTCTGCGATCCTGTTTCCTATTGCGCTGATGAGATGGGTCTTCCCGAGACCCACCCCTCCGTATACGAAGAGGGGATTATAGGTCTTCCCGGAGGCTTCTGCGACAGCAATGGCCGATGCCTGGGCAAGTTGGTTGCTCGGACCGATAATGAAATTCTCGAAGGTGTATCTGGGATTCAGATAGATCCCCTTGCTCGCGAGCCTTTGCTTCCTTCCCTCCATCCTCGCATCCATCTTATTGATCTCTGTATCCACCTTTTCAGCGATTTTGAACTTCACCGATACCGGATGTCCAATAATCATCTCGATGGAATCGCTAATTAAGGAGGGATAATAGTCCTCAATCCACTCCTTGAAAAACCTATTGGGGATTTCTAAAACGGCTGACTGTTCTTTGAGAAAAGTAAGCTTAATAGGCTTGAACCACAGATCGAATATGCTCGTACCAACCTTTTTCTCGACAGTCGCGAGGCATCTGTTCCATATTTCATCTAAAGACATAGTTCCGATTTCACCTAAGGCGTACATTTGTGAGTATGGAATTACCAACAAGTTATTAACAAAATGTTAATAACTTGTCTTTTGAGGGTACGTGTATTATACCCCGTATCCAAAATCATGGCAAGATGGCCGATAAGTTTGTGAGTGTTCTGTCGGCAATTGGGTAAAAACCCTCACTATTCTCATTTCTCCAGCACTGTTCAAAGCGCTATTCACAGGGAAGTCCTTCATAAATTGGTATTAATACGCATTCTCCTCCCCATTTTCACATGCTCACATCCCTTTCTACTACATCAAAAGAATTAATAATAAGTAGAAGAAAGGCTCAAAAAAAAGCCTTCAATCAGGTTCTTTCTCATTTCAAGTGCGGAATTCCCCTCTCTTAACAGGAGACGTCACTTATCTTCCCCTCCCGTCAAGCCTGTCAAGGGAGGGGTTAGGGAAAGGGGAGATAAACAATTCTCCCTTATCTCTCAGGCTACCTTCACCTTCTCCTTGAGGTAACCTTCAATAAAGGCATCAATATCCCCATCCAGAACGGCATCCACATTTCCTACCTCAATACCTGTCCTATGGTCCTTTACAAGTCTGTAGGGTTGCAGGACATATGACCGTATCTGACTCCCCCACGCGATATCCTTCTTGTACCCTATTACACACTCAAGCCTCTTCTCCTTTTCCTGAAGACGGATATCATAGAGCCTTGCCTTGAGTATCTTAAGAGCTACAGCCTTATTCTTGTGCTGAGACCTCTCATTCTGGCAAGTCACGACGATCCCTGTAGGGATATGTGTAATCCTCACCGCCGATGATGTCTTATTCACATGTTGCCCGCCGGCACCTGATGCCCTAAAGGTATCGATTTTGAGATCGTCTCCGTTGATCTCGATAGTGATCTCATCCTCGATCTCGGGATACACAAGAACCGCTGCGAAAGAGGTGTGTCTCCTCTTATTTGCATCAAAGGGAGATATCCTTACGAGCCTGTGGACTCCAGCCTCTGATCTGAGATATCCATAGGAATAAGGACCGGTGACCGTGAGAGTAGCGCTCTTTATGCCTTTTTCCTCTCCGGGTTGCATGTCAACGATCTCACTGCCATAACCATGTTTCTCAGCCCAGCGGAGATAGATCCTCATGAGCATTTGTGCCCAGTCCTGGCTCTCGATCCCACCCGCTCCGGGGTGAAAGGAGAGTATCGCATTGTTCCTGTCCATCTCACCTGATAAGAGGTGCCTCAGTTCTATATTCTTTATTGATTCTTTGAGCTTTTCTATCTCATCCCGGATATCCTTGAGAAAGATCTCACCGCCTTCCTCTGTGATAATGTCGAGGGAATCTTCCAAGTATGTGACCTTTTCATCAACTGCCTCGAAGGGAAGCAGTACATCTTCTATCATTACTATTCTTTTCTTTAGCTCGTGGATTCGGGTAAGTGAAGACCAGGCCGATTCGGAGGAGAGCTCTGCCTTGAGCTGAGAAAACCTTTCTTTCAGCCTTGCAATATCAAAGATAACCTCTGAGTGACTCGGTCTTCATCCTGAGTGTTGCAACATCCTGTTTGATTTCCTCAATGAGCAACATGGTAACCTCCTTCAGATAAGTACAATGAGTGCGGTAGCGATACAGAGATAGGAGAATATATCACCGAATTTGGAATAGATACTCCTGCTCCGATCTAATGTAATTTCCTCTGTTTCGATCCTCTGGGTGAACAAAGGGGTCATTTTAAGTATCCTTCCGTTGCTGTCTATATATCCGGAGACACCTGTGTTCGCGACCCTGACGAGAGGCTTTCGATTCTCAATTGCCCTGAACACCGCCATGCTGAAATGCTGGTAGGGTCCAGATGTCTCACCGAACCAGGCGTCATTGGTGATCGTTATGATGAAATCCCCACCCTTCGAGTAAAACTTCCTTACAAGTCCCGGAAAGATGATTTCATAGCAGATAAAGGTACCGAAGGTGCCAAATGGTGTGTGAGCCCTCACAAAGCTGTCACCAGGGACAAATTCCCCCGCACCCGAAACGAGCTTCTCAACAAAAAAAAAGATGCTTTTTAGGGGTACGTATTCACCGAAGGGGACCAAGTGTATTTTATTATAAGAATAGGTTATATTTCCATTCCTGTCGAGCAGTACCGCACTATTCAAGAGCTGGGGCGGAGTTCCTTTTTCAGGAGGGTTTTTCACCATGACTGACCCAAAGAGGAGATAGGTATTCAACTGGCGCTGGAAGGCGACGAGGTCCTGGGAGCGGATAGTATCGTAGCCGAAGAAAAAGGGGAGGGATGTTTCCGGCCAGATCACCATGTGCGGTGACGAGGTGACGATCTGGCGTGTGAGGCCTTTATAGGTCCTGATAACCTCTTCTTGGTACGAAGGCTCCCATTTCTTGCTCTGGTCGATGTTTCCCTGGACGATACTCACCTTCACTGTATTGCCGGGGCGGTACTGGTGAAGCCTCCAGTAACCGTAGGAGAGGTTCAGGAGGAAAAGGAAAAGAAAGGCTGCAATTCCCATATGAGTCAACCTTACTGGAAAAAGTGGTATTTCTGCAAACCTTTTCCTCGATATGATGATGTCAGAGATGACTCCGTTACATGAAACGACAAGGAAAGAGATACCATAGATCCCTGTGAGATCGGCTGATTGTATCCCGTAAAGAAATGGATACTGGGAGTACCCTATGCTTGACCATGGGAACCCTGTAAAGGCATAAGAACGGGCATACTCAAGGGATACCCAGATGACGGGGGCGAGCAGGAGCGCAGGAAGCTTCGAGGAACGGATCTTCAACGAGAAAAGGACCGCAAAAAACCCTAGGTAAAGGCTGAGGTAAAGGCACAGTGAGAATACTATGAGAAGACTCACTATGAAAGGAATACCTCCGTAATGGCTGATGGAATGGTAGATCCAATAGGTGGTCCCGAAGAAGTAGAAGACACCGAACACAAGTCCTGCAATAAATGCTTTTGAAGGTTCTTTTCCCCATAGTGATACCATGAATGGTACGAGTGCAACCCAGGCGAGGGGAGAAAAGTTAAAGGTGGGGAAGGACAGGGTGAGAAGAACCCCTGAAAATACCGAAGGCAAATAAGTTCTTACTGTTTCTTTCACATATCACTCCTGAAACGTTCCACTTCTTTTAAGAGAAGAAGTATGGCCAGCTTTAATTTTCTCTCCATTCATGCAATACAGGGAGGCCCTGCTACGACTCGCAGGTATGGTTATCGAATACCTTCCGGAAATGAAATCCATAGATCGCCAGGGTTATCGCCAGAGGGAAAAGACGGGGACGCCTCAAGAGAGACCAGAAGAAGAGCTTCCAGTAATGGACCCTCTCTTTTCCCATCATACCAAGAATGACCACAGATTTGAAGAGCGCCCCGAACGCGCTGGGACTGAAATGAATGACACGTTTTTGGAGAGGTTTGTATTCCCTCAGGAACCGCCTCACCCTTCTATAATAATGGGCGGGTGAGTAGATGGTATCGAGGATCTTCCTGTAGCCATTCATAAGGGATTCATAATTCATCTTGGGAATAAAGTTCATCGTGAGGTCCGTATTGTCGCCGGTTGGATCTTTCAGCAGTCTCCCCTCTCTCACAAGACGCTGGTAGAGCTTTGTACCACGAGGGGCATTCAGCAGCCCGACCATAGCGGTAACAATATTGCTCTCCTGGATAAAACTGATGACCTTCTCGAAGATTGATAGGGGATCGTTGTCAAAGCCGACAATGAACCCGGCCTGCACCTGGAGCCCCGATTGCTGGATTCTCCTCACGCTGGCAATGAGATCACGGTTTTTATTCTGGAATTTATTACATTCCATGAGGCTCTCCTCATGCGGGGTCTCGATGCCGACGAAGACGGTATCGAACCCTGCCCGGACCATCAGTGACATAAGTTCCTCGTCATCGGAGATGTCGACAGATGCCTCTGTGGAGAAAATGAAGGGATGACCCCTCTTTTCAACCCATTCGATCAGGGCAGGCAGGATCTCCTTCCTCAATTTCCTCTTATTTCCGATAAAATTGTCATCAACAAAGAAGACCCCTCCCCTCCAGCCGTTCGAGCGGAGGCTCTCAAGCTCCGCCAGTATCTGTTCCTTGCTCTTTGTACGGGGGGTGCGTCCATAAAGGGAGGTGATATTGCAGAACTCGCAATTGAAAGGGCAGCCCCTCGAGTACTGGATGTTTATGGATGCGTACTTTCTCATATCGATGAGTTCCCACAGGGGGACGGGGGTCGTGGTAATATCCGCCCACTCCTCTGAGGCGTAGAGGCGCTGAGGCTCACCGTTGCTCAGGTCTTTGAGAAAGAGGGGGAGGGTAATTTCGGCTTCGTTGAGGACGAAATGATCGATCTCGCTGAACTCTTCATGCCCTGTCGTAAAAAGAGCTCCTCCTGCAACCGTCTTAACCCCCAGCCTCCTGCAGCTTTCGACCACCTTTTTGACCGATTCCCTCTGGATCGATATCGCCCCTATGAAAACATAATCGGCCCAGGCTATGTCTTCATCTCGCAGGTGCTCCACATTCATATCGACGAGTCTCTTGTCCCACTCCTTTGGCAGCATCGCGGCAACGGTCAATAATCCCAGTGGCGGCAGACTCGCCTTTTTAGAAATGAACCTTAAGGCATACTTGAAACTCCAGAAGGTTTCGGGATGCTTTGGATAGACCAGCAGGATCTTCATCTCACCTCTCTCTCTTTCTTTTATATGTCAATTTTTTCTCGGCAGAGGCAATGCCATCGCCATTCCCTGGGCAATCTTTTTCTTTGTCTGTTCGCTCTCTGCCATAAATTCTACGACCATGTTGCTCCTCCCTCTATGGATAACCCTTGCCTCAGCGATCACATGGTCACCGAGGGAGGCGGAACGGAACATATTGAAGCTCCACTGCACACCGACGGCATCGGTAATCGAATTTACTGCAATGGCGAATGCCACATCGAGGAGTGCGAACACCATTGCACCATGGGCAATCTTATGGGCATTCGAAAACTCCTCTTTTACCTCTGCCTTGAGACGGGCATACCCTTCAGACCCCTCAAGGAGCTCCATCTTGAAAAGGTCGAAGAGCATATCGCCTTCGAGGATCGACCGAATTCTCTCCAACAACCCTCCGCACTTCTCAGGAATTATCATGGTGTGAAAGTCACATGTAACCCATGAAGATTCCCCCTCGCGCCCCCTTTTTACCATCCCTTTTTCCCCTCCTTGCCAACGAGGGGAAAGGGAGGCGGCAGTAATTCCCCTATTCGGCAAAGAGGGGTTAGGGGATATTTCTGACCAATAACACAGCTTTGGTGCTCGAATCTCTCTACGGCATTCATTATAGCAGATTCCTCTTAATCTTCTCAAAAGGCACATCACCATATCCCCTTTCACTGGTATATCCTGAGCAATACACAAGTCTCTGGGGGATGGCAGGGTTCATTGACAGAGAAACTTAGTTCTTTTCCATTTCAAGTGGGTAAATGCCCTCATTCTTAACGGAAGAGGATTGAAGGGGTGAGGCATGCAGAAAAGAAATCGTGGCGTTCAGTATCCCGAATATGGAAAAATATTCTCTGTGGAGAGGAATCTGTATTCACTATCTGAATATGATCGGCATGAGGGAGACAAACCGGTCATCATTATTCTCGGCCCCACGGGTGTGGGTAAGACCGAGACATCCGTCTTCCTTGCTCGGTCGATCGGTTCCGAGATCATCAGTGCTGATTCGATGCAAATTTATAGGCATATGGATATAGGTACCGCGAAGCCAACGCGGGGAGATACTGGGAAGGTAAGGCATCACATGATAGACATTGTCGAACCTTCGGAATCCTTCAGCACAGGCAGATACATAGAGATGGTGAGACCTCTCATAGAGGGACTGCATTGCAGGGGAAAGATACCCCTCATTGTCGGAGGCACCGGACTCTATATCAGGGCAATGACCAGGGGTTTTTTCAGTGGTCCTTCAGCAGACTGGGGGCTGAGGGATGAGCTCCTGTCGATGGAACAGGGAGCCCCGGGATCCCTGTTCGACTACCTCAAAAGGCTCGACCCCGATGCAGCGGAGAGGATCATGGCCGGTGACAAGAGGAGGGTTATACGGGCAATTGAGGTGTGTCTTAGGATACATAAGGGGATCTCTGAACTCCAGCGCAGCTTTACCATACCTTTGCCTTATCGCTTCATAAAGATCGGCCTCACGAGAGAAAGGTGGGAATTGTACAGGGCAATAGAACGGCGTGTCGACATGATGATATCGCGGGGCCTTGTCGATGAGGTAAAACGCTTATATGAGTTGCCGCTTGGAAAAACCGCCCGACAGGCGATCGGGTACAAGGAGATCGCCGACTATCTGAAAGGAGCCATTTCTCTGGATGAAGCAGTGAGCCTCATCAAGAAGAGGACAAAGAATTATGCGAAGCGCCAGTTTACCTGGTTCAGGAAGGAACCCGGCGTTACATGGATTGACGTCACAGGGTTCTCTGGACCCATGGAGGTGTTCAGGGCTATTGCAATAATGTTGAAGATCGATTAATTTAAAAAGAAAAGGTTCTCCACATATCACACAATCGTTGGGGCGCCGGGAAAGGAGAGTGCTATGTCAACGACCAACCTGCAAGACAACTACCTGAATCATCTCCGAAAGGAAAAGATCCCCGTGCTCGTCTATCTCACGAACGGCGTAAGGTTGAAGGGTGTCATCAAGGGATTCGACAGCTTCGTCATCGTGCTCCGGGAATCGACGCAGCAGCTCATTTATAAACATGCGATCTCGACTATCGTGCCGGAGAGGGATATAGACCTCCGCTTTGGTGAGAGTACGCTTTGAAAAATACCTCCATGTCTCATAGAAACCCAATCCCGACGGTGGACGTGGTTATTGAATGTGAAGGCGGCATTGTGCTGATCAACAGGAAAAACCCGCCGCACGGATGGGCCCTCCCTGGAGGTTTTGTCGATTACGGAGAGAGTCTCGAAACCGCAGCACTAAGGGAGGCGAAGGAAGAGACGGGGCTCGATATCCGTCTCACAAGGCAGTTGCATACCTATTCTGATCCCGACAGGGACCCGAGGCATCATTCAATCACCACGGTATATATCGCCCAGGCAAATGGAAAGCCGAGACCTGGCGACGATGCAGGGGAAGCCGCGGTCTTCAGGCAGGACAACCTGCCCGAATCAATCGTCTTTGACCACGGGAAGATATTGGAGGATTACTTTTCAGGGAGGTATTAGATGCTCAAGGCGATGAGGAAACATGCAAAATTCTTCTATGTCTTGTTCTTCATTGTAATCATCTCCTTCATTTTCTGGGGCGTCGGGAACGTCGATAAATCGACCGCGGTTCCTGTTGCAGAGGTCGGGAAGGAGAAAATTAGCGTCGAGGAGTACTGGATGACCTACGACAGGACGAGACAGTTCTACAGGGACCTCCTGAAAGAGAACTTCACAGAAGAAATGGAGAAAAAGCTCAACCTGAAACAGAAGGTCCTCGACAACCTCATTGAGGAAAGGGTGCTCCTCATCACTGCGAGGACTATTGGGATGACGGTGAGTGATGATGAGCTCCAGGATGCCATCATGAATGATCCGACCTTCGTGAGGGAAGGTGAGTTCAGCAAGGAAATCTATCTCAGAACACTGCAACTCAACAGGATCACCCCTGAGGGATACGAGACCCTGAAGCGGAGAGACCTCCTTTCGGACAAGATGCGCAGGTTCATCGTTGAATCAGTAGATATCACAGACGCTGATATCCCCCAGCAGGCTGGCACTGAACAGATGAAGGAGTCTCTCAAGCAGAATATGCTCCAGGATATGAGACACAAGGCGTTTAAATCGTATATCGAGGGCATGAAAAAGCAGATGAGTATAAAGATCAATCAGCAACTCATAGGCTAAGAGGAACTGACGAGCTCTCCAAGAGCCGCTTTCACCGCTTTGTTGAGATTGGGTATTTCGTATGGGTGTATCGTCCGCGCATCGAGGAGAAGGAACCCCTCTTTGATCCTCGCGATAGTGGGTGGCTCTCCCTTCCTCAGCCTCTCATCGAGATCGTTCACAGATATCCTCTCCGGTAGAATCGCAACCGCATAGGTGGGAAGATCCATTCCCGGAATTGCGCCGCCGCCTGCCTGTGAAGAGTCACTGACGACCTCGACGGAGGCGTTGTGTATATCCCTCTTGAGGAGGGAGGCGATCCTCTTCGCCCTCCGCTTTATTACATCTAAATCTTCAAGGAGCATCCTGATCGTCGGTATCACCTCTCTTACTTTCTCGATGTCTACATATTCCATCAATGTCGCCTCAAGTGCGGCAAGGGTGAGCTTGTCGATCCGCACCGCCCTGGCGAGGGGGTTTTTCTGGATCCTCTCGATCAGATCCTTTTTCCCCAGGATCATCCCTGCCTGAGGACCGCCGAGGAGCTTATCGCCGCTGAAGGTGACGACATCTATCCTGCATTTAAGGATCTCCTGGACACTCGGCTCTGAGTGGATACCCCATGGCGTGAGGTCTATAAGACAGCCGCTTCCCAGGTCATACATCACCGGGATATCCCTGCTCATGCCAAGTGCCGCAAGTCTTTCGACCGGGACCTCTTCAGTGAACCCGATTACCTTGAAGTTCGATTTATGGACTTTCAGGATCAGCGCAGTGCGTTCGCTTATCGCCTTCTCATAGTCATAGAGATGGGTCTTGTTGGTAGTCCCCACTTCCCTCAGGACTGCACCGCTGAAGGCCATCACATCAGGAACCCTGAAGGAGCCACCTATCTCAACGAGTTCTCCCCTCGATACGATTACTTCCCTGTCCTTTGCCATGGAATTGAGACAGATGAGGACCGCTGCAGCATTGTTGTTCACCGCAATGCCGTCTTCTGCGCCGGTGATCTCCCGGAGGAGATTCTTGATGTGGGTATACCTCTTTCCCCTCCTCCCCTCATCGAGGTCATATTCTAAGTTGGAATACCCTCCGGCGATATTCACCACATGCTCGATCGCCTTTTCCGGGAGCACCGCCCTCCCGAGATTCGTATGGACTACAATCCCTGTGGCATTGATCACAGGCCTGAGGCTGTATGAAGAGAGATGCCTTACCTTCGTCCCGATCTGTCGGACGAGATCCTCATGAGAGACATCCTTCGTGACACCCTTGAGGATCTCCATCCTCCTCATGTTGATCACATCCCTGATCGCATTGAGGACAAACCTCCTCGGGTACCTGCTCAGCAAGTCCTTCCCGGAGGTGCTCTTGAGCACCTCGTCAACGGAAGGGAGCCTTGACAGTGCCTCCTGTTTGGAGCTCATTCCCCTTTCACCATCCATTCTTCACCGGTTCTCCCTGCTCTCATTGCCCGTTGATGGTAAACTTCACGCTGACCTTCAGATCCTTCCGAAGGGAATGATGGACAGAACAATATTTCTCCTGGGAGAGGGAGATTGCCCGCTCTACATTCTTCTGGGTGATGTGGTCTCCGGTGATGTGAAGGGTCATCTCTATAGCCCGGTAATACTGTGGAGGTGTCGGGTTCCTCTCTCCCGTAATGTCTATCTTGAATCCTGTGAGATTTGCCCTCATCTTCATTAAGAAAGCAACCACATCGATTCCCATGCAGGCCGCGAGGCTAAGCAGGAGGCCTTCGGTCGGTGCGCATCCCCACTGGATATCGGCGTCGTAATCGATCTCATATCCCCTCTGGGTTCTGCCGAGAAAGATGAGATCCTTGGTCCATATGAGCGTCCCTTTGTTGACAGGCGCAATCTTTTCTTTGTATCCCTCTAATGATTCCTTAATTTCATCGGCCTCTTTTTTCATAATGAACCTCCTCACTGAAGATTGGTTTAATGGTAATAGGTCAGCCCCCTCCCCTTAATCCCCTCCCCTTGCGGGAGGGTAAGGGTGGGGGTGAACTATTACGTTTATTGTATCCATACCCCCAATCTTTCGTCAATTAAGGCATGTCCATTATTGCCCTGAAAGTCTCACTCAATGAAGGGCTTCACCGACTACCCCACGCGTTCAAGAAATCGCAACAACTAAAGACTCCATGACGACCGGACCGTTCTTCGTGTCGATCCAGGTCATGGCATAGACGGTTTCCGTGTTCGGCGTGAGGAACAGCGACCGCGAGTCCATGAGGGTTTCAACAATTATCTATCGGAGGGGTTTGATATCATTCAATAGTCGGGATAGGGCGACGGCCCGTACATTCTTATCAAGCTGAAATGTTTCATCACCTGCATGGATAACGTCCAGGTGTTTCAATTCAAGGTCAGAAATGGCGCTCCTCATCGAAGGTGTGATTCCAGGAGAGCTGGTACGCTTTACTTCGAATCCAAACCGCGTCCTTCCTCTTATTACCAGGAGGTCAATCTCCGCTCCGCCATGGGTTGCCCAGAAAAAGCGAAGGAATATATCGTGTTTACATTTTTATTTCATTCTGACAAATTCTATATTGTAAGTCTCCCGCTGCACTGCCTGGAAGTAGGTCCCCTTCAGACGGTCGGACCCGGGCTCGTACTGCAGGTCGCATTTTGATCCCGGGTAGTAAATGTCGCGCAGCTCGACATAAACTGTGACTTTGCCCTGTTTGGGGCTCCATATTGAAAAACTCCCAAATAGCCAATTGGACATGAATTCTAAGAAAATAAGCCACTGGAATTTCCACATTTGTTGAACTTAAAGGTCAGGTCGAGAGAATCACCTATCATACGAGGAAAACAGCTTCACAATAGCATAGCTGAAAGTCGGTGGCAGGCATGTGACCTTAAGAATTAATCTGAAAACTGCCTCATGGTAAGTGGTCTATGTTAAAATATTATTAAATACCGCTAACAGTCTGGAAGGAGAATTATGAGCATGAATAGACATTTCCTTAGAGTAATTGGATTGACAGGCATCTTGGTACTGTTAAGTGTTACAGTTCTTGAAGTTGATGCATTCGCAAGGGCTGGGGGAGGGAGATCATCTGGTAGTAGGGGAACAAGGAGTTATACGAGTCCGAGTCGTCCTTCTCCCAGTCCAAGTCCTTCACGGCAGACATTGCCACCCCCTTCTCAACCTGCGCCACCCGTTCAACCTGGAGGTTTCTTGAGAGGTATTGGAGGAGGAATCCTTGGTGGACTTCTCGGAGGGATGCTTTTCAGGTCTCTCGGTTTTGGTGCTGGGAATGGGATAGGTGGCAGTGGAATCGGCCTTTTTGAAATTCTTTTGCTTGTTGCGGGCGGCTACATTCTGTATAGGGTAGTTAGCAAGAGACGTAGAACCGCAGACAGTTCCAACCAGAGTTCTTTTGAGCAAAGGATAGGAGTGCCTGACAAAAACATCTCTTCACAAACTTACGGAGAGAAAGTGCAGGATATTGATCAGGGCATGTCCCATGTCCGTCAGATGGATACATCTTTTGATGAAGGCAGATTTAAGGACACTGCAATGGATATATTCTTCAAGATTCAAGCAAGTTGGATGAACAGGAATTTGTCGCCTGTGAGGGAGTTTCTCACTAATGAACTGAGGAGCATCCTTCAGGCAGATATCGACAATTTAATGAAAGAAAAGAAGGTCAACAAGCTTGAAAACATTGCAGTGAGAGACGTGGATATTACGGAGGTGTGGCAGGAATCGGGACAGGATTTCATAACGGTTCGCTTCTATGCCAACTTACTCGACTACACAGTTGATGAAGCAACAGGGAAAGTCCTATCTGGAAGCACGACAGAACCTGTGAAGTTTGAAGAGTATTGGACTTTTACAAGAACTGTGGGAAACAACCCTTGGGGGTTATCAGCGATAACTCAGGCCTGACATGGATATTGAACAATAATTCGAGTATCGGTAGTCTACCCGATTTATCACCATTCAAGGGGGTAAGGCTGATCCGTACAGGACAATAGTGGGGAATCGAAGCCCACAGGCTAATGCTACAAAGGGGATTTTGGTTTGGGAGGGTAATTTCTCAGGGATAGCTTACGATAAAAAAACCACAAAAAGTCCTTTATCGCATCTATTCGTCATTTTCCTCTTCTGCCTCGATGTTCCTGACAACATCAGGAATCGAAGCATCCCCGTTGATCCGTCTGAACCCTTTCGCAGTCAGGAAGAACCGATGCAAGCCACCGCCGCATCATCGTGCTGTTACGATACCGCCTGATGTTGCCCTCGGCATCCCTCACCGTGGAGAACATGCTTTCTATCGGATTGGTCGAATGGAGGGTCTTTCTCGGCAAGCCGGGGATTTTCAGCCAGTGCAGGGTGAGAATCTCTTCTATCGCCTCCAAAAGAGAATCCGTCGCCGACTCATTGATACCCCTGAACCATTTCTCCATATCCAGCAGCATCTGACGGGCATCTTCATAGCTGTTCTGCTCCAGGGCCGAATTGGGATTAACAATCGGATCAGAACCCTTCGGGGACTTCTCATCCGCCGCGTTGTGTGGTAGAATAATCACAATAAAGATAGTTAAACTATCTACAGAAGTGTAGTCATGTCATTGATTCGGAGAAGGCGAGATCATGAAAGTTGAATATCTAAAAATGATCGGTCTTGGTACAAAAGGATCCGATGGGATTGAAGAAGGAATTCATCTGAGATGGTCTTTTAATGATAAACTTGGCTTTCCGCCTTGTTTTAAACTTTACCGCAAAGAAAGCGACCTCAACAACAGGTATGTATTCCCGGTCGTAAGTGCAGCTGTTCAAGTGCTGCCACTTCCCTATACGTTTCAACTAAATCAAAATACTAACTTTGAATTCAGAATTGATTCAGCAAAAATTGATGAACAAGAGATTGATTCAATCGAGCTTGAGTTTGAGGCCCTGGAGGATGGTTCTACGGTTGGAGTCATTCCTATAGACGGAGAAATTACCATACTTTTTTCGAAGCCCGTTTCGAGAATTGAATTGAGATTTTTGCTTGAAAATAACTCCGAATTCAAAATTAAGACACTTTCGGAAGAAGGAGTTTACTATCCATATGATGTTCTGGGAAGTAGTACAGGCTTACAAAATATTTCATTCGATGCCTCAAATGCAACCGGAATAGTACTGTGCGGAGCCTCTATCAAGCTGGTTCACCTGGCAGGTTGGATTTGTGTAGAGAAGGGAGATTGGAAGCGGATCAATAATCTCTGTGGATGCGGATTACCCGTGAACCAGGAAGGGACGCCTTACATGGAGCATGCATATCCACCCATCATAGGAAGAGACCTGGCTACGGCACTGTGTAGACTGGGGTATTTAAATGTGATAAATAGCCCCATAACGGCAGCAGAATTCCTGGAATTAAAAGCTATGTTGCTTAGCTTGGTGGACGAGGGATCTCTAGTACCCGTCGGTTGGACTATTTTCCCCAACGATGAAGAAGAGGCTACCGATGAAACGATGGAGTTCTCTAAATACGATTTTCTTCTGGCTCAAAGTTTACACGTATTTTTTGCCAGGATACTGGACTTATATTTCGTGGACAAGGATACGGGCAACGATAGCTATTACGATTATAAAGTAACCGCAGAGTGGCCTGAACGGAACAAACGAAGGCTCGATCATGAAATCACATTTGATGATTACCAAATCCGGGAGACATTCTTTCCCATAAAGAAGCTGGACGATCACGTTGTCCTTTATGCTCCACGAAAACCGCAGATCGTGGAATCATCCTATCCGCTTTTCAGAACTGAGTTGGGTCTGGACATCACAACAGAAAACCTGCCCATCGTTATCAACTTCTTGAAACCGGTCGGCAATGTCAAGTCTTTTCTGTAAATTCTCATCAGGGCTTTATTCTCAAGGGTTTTCATGAGTACGATTATACCGCAATCCTTTGAATCCTTGATGCATGGATGTTCATAAGGATTGCCTTTGCC
>Ga0315295_10001263_pt1 | contig 21728 bp, 22 predicted proteins | sample YL17G14_0_MG_FD_204453 | JGI IMG/M metagenome (GOLD analysis project Ga0315295, IMG submission 204453) | Sediment microbial communities from Yellowstone Lake, YNP, Wyoming, USA - YL17G14_0 | ecosystem: Environmental > Aquatic > Freshwater > Lake > Sediment | place: USA: Wyoming | collected...
TCCCCTCTCCCTGACGAAATGCAGGATGCGGCTTTCTGACTGATTACCTTGCAGAGATCTTTGCCGATCTTCGGCGACTCAATTTCCAAACCCATGTGGCTGCTGCTGTCCAATTCGGGGGCATGACAAGCAGAAACCAGGATGCTCTGAAGAAAACCACTGCCGGCATGTTGAAACTTCTACATCCTCAAATGGTTGCCGATCGAGTTGATGTCGAGAAGGTCCGCTACCTTGTTTCATTTTCGGCCGAAATGCGCAAGCGAGTTATTGATCAGCTTGCCGTCATGAAACCGGAGGAGTTCAGGGATGTTGAATTAGTGGTTTAAGCCACTTTGGTAAGCAGGCACAGCATGGTGAAACGGGGCAAATGGGAGCTAAAATTCATATATTCCTTACATCCGTTCGGCCAGTCTGCGATGTAGAGCAGAAGAGCTCTATGTTTACAAGAGTGGAATAAAGCGACGAAGGATTTCTGAGATTAGCTGGTGAAATTCACGAGTGTAGCAGTGATTTTTGGAAATGTTAACAATCCTACACATAGCTGATCTTCATAGGAGTCATGAACAACCTGTTTCGAATGCAGAGCTAATCTCGTCTCTATTGGCAGATTGCGAGAGGTACTCTGCGGAACAACCGGCAATCCCTCGTCCGAATGCTATTGTTTTGAGTGGTGACTTAGTGCAAGGGCTCCCCTTGAACTCACCAGATTATCCCTATGCCCTAAAGGCACAATACGATGAGGCTCTGAGTTTTCTAGTGATGCTTTCAGAAGAGTTTTTGCAGGGGGACAGATCGAAATTGATCATTGTGCCCGGGAATCACGATGTCGATTGGAATATTGCCCATCAGGCACTTAGTCGAGTGAAACTAAAGGGCCATGATGTGTATCAGCTACTTTCCTCTCCCGGTAGTGGAAATATGGGCTTGACAATTCTAATAACTCTATTATGATACCGCCATGGCCCGGAAACCAGGTCTTTTCTACCGTGGGGCCGCGATTAAACCGGGACATATCCAGCTTAAGTGTCGCGGCGCGACGACTGGTGGAAAAATCCACATTGGATAGCCATCTGTCGAGAAAAATGGAGGAGCTAAAGTCAGCTTTTGTGGGGAACTAAAAAAGTCACGCCTGACCCTTCCTTCACGTATCGCCTGTCTGAAGATATCGAAGGTCTACCGTTAGCGAATATCAAAACTGCTTTCGACCAAATGAGGTGACCGAGACTAAAACTGCCTCTGAAGGACATAGGTCGTAGGTTGCTGACAAAAAGAGGGCTGCAGGTTTTGCAGCCCTCTTTATTCTGGTGCCGAGACCCAGAGTTGAACTGGGGACACGCGGATTTTCAGTCCGCTGCTCTACCGACTGAGCTATCTCGGCGTTTCAATATGGCTTTTAAAGAAGGAAAATCTCCTCGCTTATTCTTAAAGGGGTATTATAATGCTCTCCATCAAGGAGTCAAGTATTTTTTCAGCTTCGGCAAGTGGTTTTCATCTCCCCTCGATGATTACTCCCTCACAACGATAGTGCCAGCTATGAAGTCATGCCAAGAGCGTTTGCTCGAAGTAAAACCCGACCAGAAAAAACCCAGGAAAAATGGAATACCTGAAAGGACGTAGGCGAATGTCCGGGTCAGCGCCCGCGAGAAGGTCAAAGGTTGACCGTCGGCCTTAACGACGCGCAGCCCGAAGATCATTTTACCGATGGTCTGACCCCAGGCTCCGTGGAAAAAAGTGAAGTAGGTTAGGACCAGGATAATGGCCAGGGGGTAGAGAATGGGGAGAACGATGCGCGCCTGCTGATAGAGAAGGACTTCCCGTTTCCCTCCGGTCCCTATCTCCGCAGCCAAAAAACCCACCACCGCAAAGATCGCCAGAGTGAATAGAAGAATAAGATGATCGACCAAAAAGGCCAGGGACCGGACCCAAAACCCTCCTCCCAGCGAGCCCTCCCGGATGACGGCCTCTCCCTCTTCGTCGGTAAGTTCTTCAGGCGAAAGCGTATCTGAGAATGAAATTTCAGGCCCATATTCGGGCCGATCAGAACCTAAAATGATCCGGGGTTCGGTCCTCTTGGGGCTTTCTTTTCCACCTGGTTCGGGGGTACCCTCGGGCTTGGGGGGCTGAAGACCGGGTTCCTTGGCCTGGGTCGGCTCTTCGGTGTAGAAATTTTTCAGCAGTTGTCGAAGAGAGGTTAGGTCTTGACCACAATTCGGACAGACATCCACATCGTCAGAAACTTGAGCGAGACAACGCTTACACTTCATCGCGATTCCTATCCAAAGAGTATTAGGAAAATTATAGACGCGGAATGTGGCCGAGGCAAGGGAAATTTTTCCCTTAGTTCAGGTCTCCAAAAAGGAACTGGAGCAAGCTGGCAATGGCGATGCCGGCGGTCTCCGCCCGCAGGATCCTTGGTCCGAGGCCGATGGGCCGGAAGCCGGCTTCTTGAGCCTGGAGGGATTCGGGTTCAGAAAATCCGCCCTCGGGACCTACCAAGGCGTAGATACGGGAGGCCGGATGGACCAAGGCATCCTTGAGCGATCCGGTCCGTTCCTTTTCCCAAAGAAAAACTCTAGTTGTATTCTCAAACCTCATATCCAGCGCTTCGGCGAAAGAGCGGGGAGAATGGACCCTGGGAACCATTGTCCTTCCGCATTGCCTGGCCGCCTCGGAGGCAATTTTCTCCCAGCGAAGTTGCCTCGACCGGCTTCTACTCTCTTCCCACCGGGGAACGACGCGCAAAGAATAGAACGGGACGACCTCGGAGACTCCCAGTTCGGTAGCCTTCTGGATGAGCCAGTCGAACTTGGAAGACTTCAGCAATCCGAGACCGAGGATGATTTTCAAAGGCGACTCTGTGGAAACCTGGGAAGGTTTCTGCAATAGGGCTAGAGAAATCTCCCGGGGCGAAAGGCTGGTGATGGCGGCGTGATATTCTTCTCCTTCTCCATCGAAAAGCACCACTTCATCGCCGGCTCTCAGCCGGAGCACCTTGCCGATATGCCTGATTTCACCCCGGTCGTGGATGATCGCTTCCTGACCCCGGATATGTTCTTTTTCAATTTTGAAGCGCCGCAGCTTCACTGGCCTCCCTTCTTTTCCCTCTCTTCTTCCGGCCGAAAATGAAACAAGCCCAGCCTTTAGATTCCCTGGAGCGTAGAATTTCCAAACCGTGATCGGAAAAAGCCGCAGCCATTTCTTTTTTCTGACCCCGCAGAAGCCCGGAAACGATTAAGCTCCCCCGGGAAGACGTCCGCTTTGAAAGATCAGGCGCCAAGAGCAGGAGCTCCTGAGGTAACAGATTAGCGACCACGATATCAAAAGCGCGGCGCAGACCACGCAAAGATCCTACGCGAAGATCAATTCCGCCATCGATATGGTTGGCCTGGGCGTTTCTTCGGGCGCAAGCAATGGCCACCGGGTCGATGTCTATGGCCAGGACCGCCTTGGCGCCCATTTTTCGGGCCGCAATGGCCAGGATCCCGGACCCAGTCCCCACATCCAGGATGGACGGCTGATGAGGAGACGACAGGATCAGTTCCTCCAGAGCCCTAAGGCACATCTGCGTGCTGGGGTGGGTGCCGGTGCCAAAGGCCATTCCCGGGTCGATCTCGATTACGATTTGACCTTCTTTCTTCGGCCAGTTTTCCCATGGGGGTTTGACCACCATCCGGGGAGTCACCTCAAGGGGTTTGAAATTCTTCTTCCAGGCTTCGGCCCATTTTTCTTCCTGGATCGTGCGATCCGATAAACCATAATCGGTGCGATGTGATTTGCAGATGGACTGGAGATAAGCCGTGATCGTCTTCTTGGCGGCATCGAACGTACGATTATCGGGAAAATAGGCGAGGAGTCGCTCCCGCTTGCGGCCTTGACCTCCTTTGGCTTCCTCCTGGGTGATTCCCGGGGAGCCCTGCTCGATCAGGAAATTGGATGCGGCTTCTACGAGAGAAGGATGAATTTCCAGACGCAATTCCTTCCAGGTTTTTCCCATGAAGAGGATTCTATCAAAGAATGAAAAGATGAGCAATGGAAAGGCCGAGATACCTGGGTCTTCAATCCCCCCAATGGATGATCTCGTAAAAAATCCTCCAAGCCGGTGGCAGAGGAAAAAGCTCCAGATGCAGGGCGCCCAAAACCTGAAACTTGCAGCTCGCCACATTCAACTCTCGGCCTCTCCACCCCTATTATTTGGTTTTTTATTTCCCCTCGACAGGACTTTTGGGTTTGGTTATACTGACGGTTAGCGGAAGTGGATAGGGCACTGGTGGCCCTCCCGGACTTCAAATCCGGTGTGCCGTCTGAGCAAGGCGGCAGGTGGGTTCGATTCCCATGCACTTCCGCCATTCTTTTTTCTTAATTCTTGGCCGTTTCTTTCTAGACTCCCTTCCTCTTCTGACTACCAGTTTGTCAAATCCCTTCTTGGAGCCGGGAGTAACTAGGTTCTTGGACTCCGAAAAAAAGTTCATATTTTACCTCCCGGCACAATTATCTGAGCCAGGCTTATATGCGTTCCGATACTTTTCTGCCCTTTAAGTTTCCTATCAATAAGAAAATGGGGAATATTTTTCCTTTATCCATCTTTTTCAGGACTTTTGTGAAAAACTTTCCCACTTTTGACTCTTGTTTAAAAATTGTTTTTTTAAAATTCTTTTTAATATTATAAAGTTATTATATTTTAAGCTATTTGGTATATTAATTGCCTAAATATAAAAGTGGAAGACTTATTCCACCATAAAATATTTTTGAGAATGGTGAGAAGAAGTTAAAGTAAATTCGGAAAGGATTGAGGCAAAGGAAATGAAAATTGACAACCTGAGCAAAGGGATGGGGCAGATAAAGATTGGCAATTTTATTAAATATGTTTCTTTTTTAATGGTTTTAATCTTCGGAGGCCTCTTTATAGTTGCTTGTGGTGGTAGCGGAGCAGGTGGAGGAGTTGAAGGTGGAGGGAGTAATATACCGCCAGCCCCCTTGCCTTCCAATGCCAATGAATATCGGGGCTCCTATATAAATAGAAATAACCCGTCGGATAGCGGTCCATGGAAAATGATATTTACTCAAAATAATAAAGATTTTTCAGGGACCGTTACTGTTCCATCTTCATCCGATGAGAGTTTTGATGGGTCAATTTTGAATAATGCGGCCACCATTCAAACTTCCAATGACAATGCCGTAATGATAATAGATGGGAATAATTTGGCGGCAACGTTTCAACCCAATGGCCAAATTTATAATATTAGCGCCAGCCTTTTTTCCGGCCAAGCATTGCAACCCGTAGCCGGAGATGTATTTAGTGGGGGCAATCCAATTGCAGAAAACCCACCCCCCCCCACACTCCCCACAACCAGCACTCATTCTCTAGTCATCTCCAACCTTACCATTTCCCCCTCAAGTGGTCCTCAAAACACGCAAATAACATTTAATATTACCATTGACGATATTAATGCTGATGTCACGAAGTTCTGTGTCCGAATATGTAGTAACGATCAATATTATTATGAGTATGATATAAGTATGTCAGGACAGAATCCCTTTACTTTGTCACTTCCGATTATTATTACAAACATAGCTCCTGGAAGTATACCCATTCAGGTATTTGTGAAAGATTCAGCTGGAAATGTAAGTAATTATTTGAATGCCACGTTTACTGTTACCGGTGGTGCAGCTTTGGATAAAATAGACACTAAAGAATATTGGCCCTTGGGTGATGGCAATGAATATATTTTTACAAATGGGGGTTCAATCCGAATTGCAGAAAGAAATTTTGCTCCGTGGATAACGGAAACTTTCTTTAAAATAGATTATTTCATAGATGGAACATTCCAAAAGAGTTTGTTTCAGGCCTATGATTTTTCGGATTTTCTGTTGCACTATGGAGGGGAGTTTATGAACAAAAGCTTTTATATAATAACTCCTTCCGCAACTCAATTCTCCAAAGAAATGGAAATTGGAAAAACGTATTATTTTAAATATCAGAGACAAGAATATGACACTTCGGGTTTTTCCCACGGTTCAGGATCTGAGGATATTCAAATCAGCGTAATGGGCCCCGAAAGTGTAACTACGGGAGCAGGTAATTTCATCACATATAAAGTTAAAAAAGTCGCTACCTGGACGGATAGGTGGGGGATGCAAGGAGTGGATACTGAAGATTTCTGGTTGGCCAAAAATATTGGAGTCGTAAAACGATTCAGTCAAGGGATAACATATGAATTATCGAAAGCTACAGTGGATGGAATTAAATATCCATAACCATAATCGTTAAGAGGGTCATGTATAGTGGATTGCCCTCTTTCTTCGGGAGAAAGGTGTTATTATGCGGAAATAAGTGCGATTCCAGAATCTGAAAAGCCGGCATACAGACTCCTCGTTTGAGTTTGAAGGTTACTTCAGGACTGTTTGTTTTAAGCTTTTCTTGCTTGGTCTGACCACGATGCCTAGCATCTTTTGACCGGTTTACATCGTAGAGCAAATAACGCTCCTGCCACTTGGCCACGTCTTTATAAGATGTACATTTAGATAACCATTGCTCGTAATTCTCCGCCCGACATACACCCCAAGGGGTGAGAAATAACCCCAGAACAACCAGACACATCTGGAGACTCTTTTTCACTCTTTTCCTCATCCTTCCGGTTTCCATTCCTACCCCAACGCTCTTTTTTCCATGATTTATCGGCGTTATTTAATTAAACCTTGAAAAATGAGCAAGGGTGATTGGTCTTGCAAAAACAGGAGAAAAATGAGATTTTATCATTTGGACCAGCGATGCCGGTGGCCATCAATGGAATGGAAGGGGCTTTCCGAATGTACACTTTGAAAAAGAGGTTGAGAGCGGGGGATCTCCTGGTCGGAACAATGATTTCCGAGGTGCGAAACCCAAATGTGGCCTACATGCTGGCCCAAAGCGGCTTTGATTTCTTCATCATCGATAATGAACACGGGGCCTATTCTCCGGAGACGATTTCCGATATGATTGCGGCTGGACGGGGAGCGGGGATTGCGCCGATCGTTCGGATCCCCGAGATCCGCCGGGAAAGTATTCTCAAGCCCCTGGATTCAGGGGCTGCGGGTCTTCTGGTGCCGCAGGTAAACACAGCTGAACAGGCGAAGGAAATCATGTTTCACGCCAAATACCCCCCTGCCGGCAACCGGGGCGCGGCCCTGCGGCGGGCGCACAGTTTATACCGCAAGGTGACTCCCGGGGATTATTTGAAGGAAGCCAACGAAGAGACCCTGATCGCCATCCAGGCCGAAACGCCCACAGCGATCGAAAAACTAGAGGAGATCGTTTCCATCCCCGGGGTGGATGCCATTTTCGTAGGGCCTTTTGATCTATCAGTCAGTTTGGGAATCCCGGGGGAAATCAACAACCCTCGGGAGGTGGAAGCCATCGATCGGGTGGTCGAGGTTTGCCGCCAACGCAATGTTATCTCGGGAATACACATGTTCGACCTCCAGGCCCTCAAAATGTGGGTTGAAAAGGGGATGCGGTTTGTCACCTATAGCAGCGACGTTTCGCTTCTGGCGGATGCCGCAGCCAGTGGGGTTGCGGAGCTAAAAAGCTTGAAAAAATGAAGTTTTAGCTGTTGGAAAGAAGAAGAGTCTGGATATGGTGGAAGTAGCCGAGTTCAAGCTGAACCATAAGCCTGTGCGGCTGAAAGTCGATGGAGGACGGAAGCTTCTCTGGGTTTTACGGGCCGACCTTGCCCTACCGGGAACAAAATACGGCTGCGGGAAAGGCATTTGCGGGGCCTGTACGGTGCTGATCGACGGGGAGGCTGTCCGCTCCTGCCAGGTTTCAGTCAAAGAAATCAATGGAAAGGAGGTTATCACGATCGAGGGGCTCGCCCAGGATGGATACCTCCATCCTCTGCAAAAGGCTTTCATGGAACACAATGCCTTCCAGTGCGGCTATTGTACCCCGGGGATGATCCTGAATGCCTTCAGTTTATTGCGTGAAAAACCTCGCCCGACCGAAGCAGAGATTATCCAGGCCATGAATGGTAACCTATGTCGGTGCGGAGCCCATCAACGGATTGTGCGGGCCATTCAGGCCGCAGCCCGGGAGATGGGGGGATCAAAATGAAAGGAGAAAGGCCTCAGAGTTTCTACAACCCGGAGGTGCGTCCTCTAAGCTCTATCGACCGGCGCCAATTTCTTAAAATCCTGGGGGGCGGAATTATAATCTTCTTATCTGCTGGAGACCTGGCCGATTCCCAGGAAAGAAGAAGATCCCCCGGACAGCTCCAAGAGTCACCGGCGGATTTCAACGCTTTCCTAAGGGTTGGAGAGGACGGTCGGGTTACCTGCTTCACTGGCAAGATTGAGATGGGGCAGGGAATCATCACTTCTCTGGCTCAGATGCTCGCTGAAGAACTGGATGTACCTTTACGTTCTGTGGATATGGTAATGGGAGACACCTCCCTCTGTCCCTGGGACATGGGTACCTTCGGCTCCCGCAGCACGAAATACTTTGGGCCCCTCTTAAGGGAAGCGGCCGCAGAAGCGCGGGCCGTATTGATGGAGTTAGCTGGGGAGCACCTTCATCTCCCCGCGGAACGGTTGAAGGTCAAAGATGGGGTGATCTTCGACCCAGACAACCCGCAGAATCAAATCTCCTATGCCCGCCTTGTAGCAGGAAAATCAATTGAAAAGCGCCTGGGGAAAAAACCACCTTTGAAGTCCCCCGCCGCCTTCACTGTTTCCGGACAACCGGTCGGGCGAACGGACGGTCTGGAAAAGGTAACGGGAAGCGCCAAATTTGCAGGGGATATCCGCATTCCCGGAATGTTGTATGCCAAGATTTTGCGCCCCCCCGCCCACGGGGCCAGGTTGAAGAAAATGGACACTTCACCGGCGGAGAAAGTCAAAGGATTACAGATCATCCGGGAGGGTGATTTGATCGCCGTCCTCCATTCCTATCCTGATGAGGCCGAAAAAGCGCTGGCCAGAATAAAAGTTGAGTATGAACCGCCGGACCGAAAGGTAGACGATAAAAACATCTTTTCCCATCTGTTAAAAGTAGCCTCCCCAGGAATTGTCGTTGCCGGGGAGGGTGACCTCCGGAAGGGGGAGAAACTCTCTACCCTCACCCTGGAGGGAACTTATCTTCAGCATTATGTTGCTCATGCCCCCATGGAGACCCACACCGCCGTGGCCAAAGTGGAAGGCAGAAGGGTTACAGTTTGGGCCTCCACCCAGAGGCCTTTTGGGGCGCAGGAAGAGGTTGCTCAGGCCCTGGGCCTCTCTGCAAAAGAGGTGCGCATCATCACCCCTTTTGTGGGTGGCGGTTTTGGCGGCAAAAGTTGGAACCAGCAAGTGGTCGAGGCTGCGCGTTTGGCAAAGCTGACCGGGAAGCCGGTACAGGTTGCCTGGAGCCGGGAAGAGGAATTCTTTTTTGACACCTTCCAGCCTGCCGCGATCGTTAAGATCAGGTCCGGCCTGGACGATAAAAATCAGGCTGTTTTCTGGGATTATCATGTCTATTTCGCCGGAGACAGAGGCTCTCAGAATTTCTATGACATCCCCCATCATCGGACGGAATCCCATGGAAGCTGGTGGGGCCAGCCTGGCGCCCATCCTTTTATGACCGGCACCTGGAGGGGTCCGGCCAGTAATACCAACACCTTTGCCAGAGAATCCCATATCGACAGGATGGCTCTTGGGGCGGGTATGGATCCCCTGGCATTTCGGCTGGCTCATCTGAAAGATCCGCGAATGCGCCGGGTGCTGGAAGCGGCAGCCACCGCCTTCGGCTGGACCTCTGAGAAAGTCCCCAGTGGCAGGGGGTGCGGCCTGGCCTGCGGGATTTATCTGGGCACCTACGTAGCGGCTATGGCAGAGGTGGGTATTGACAAAGAAAGTGGAAAAGTAGAGGTGAAGCGAATCGTTTGCGCCCAGGACTTGGGCCAGATCATCAACCCAGAAGGGGCCAGGATGCAAATGGAAGGGTGCCTGATGATGGGGATGGGTTATGCTTTAACCGAGGAAATTCATTTCCGGGGGGGAGACATTCGCGACCTCAACTTTGACACCTATGAAATTCCTCGTTTCTCCATGTTGCCGAAGATCGAAGCTATACTGGTGGAGAACCCTGAGATTCCCCCTCAAGGCGGGGGAGAGCCCGCCATAACCTGCATGGGCGGGGTGTTGGCCAATGCCGTGTTTGATGCCACGGGGGCCAGGGTATTTGAGCTTCCCCTGATTCCAGAGCGAATCAAGACGGCCCTTGCCGCATCCCAGCACCCCAAGCCGACATGAATGCGCGGGTTGCTTGATATGCCTTAACCCTGTTGAAAGTTGCATCTGGCATCGAGGTTTAGCCAATTTCTCAGAGGGCTAAACTGTTACAGCTTTTTAATTTGTTACGATTCTTGAGGAGCTACCTATGCCAACGCCCAATACCACTTTCAGAATCGCCGCTGTGCAGGCGGCCCCCATTTTCTTGAACCGGGAAGCAACCGTTGAAAAAGCCTGTACGCTGATCTCAGAGGCGGGAAGCCAGGAGGCTCGCCTCATTGTGTTCCCGGAATCTTTTATTCCGGCATATCCTGATTGGGTATGGGCCGTTCCTCCAGGTAGAGAAAAAGTCCTCAACCAGCTGTATGCAGAGTTGCTAGCCCAGGCCGTAGAGATCCCCAGCGCGGCCACGGAACGTTTGGGCCAGGCAGCCAAACGGGCTGGGGCATATGTGGCTATGGGCGTTACGGAACGGGACACCCAAGGCAGCGGTGCCAGCCTCTACAATACTCTAATCTACTTTGACCCCCAAGGAAACCTTATGGGCAAACACCGCAAGTTGGTGCCGACTGGCGGGGAGCGTCTGGTCTGGGCTCAAGGAGATGGTAGCACCCTACAGGTGTTTGATACTCCTTTTGGAAAAATCGGGGGGTTAATTTGCTGGGAAAATTATATGCCGCTGGCGCGTTACACCATGTATGCCTGGGGAACGCAAATATACATCGCGGCAACCTGGGACCGCGGCGAACCATGGCTGTCCACCTTGCGGCATATCGCCAAGGAGGGACGGGTGTATGTAGTGGGCTGCTGCATGGCCATGCGCCTGGATGACATTCCGGACCAGTTCGATTTCAAGGGAAAATTCTACTCTCCGGAACGAGAATGGATCAACGTGGGAGACAGCGCCATTGTCAGCCCGGAGGGGGATTTCATCGCCGGGCCGGTGAGGATGAAAGAGGAAATTTTAGTTGCCGAGGTTGACCCGCAACAGATGCGGGGGCCAAAATGGATTCTGGATGTGGCCGGGCATTACGCCCGTCCTGATGTGTTCAAGCTCACGGTCAATCGAGAAGCACGGCCGATGATTAGGGTAGTCGGGGAATCAGAATCAAGGTCAACAGAAGCAAGCGAGGGAAAACCCGCAGAAGATTGAGAGAAACTCGGGTAGAATTTGTATCCACGGACGACGAATATGGACCTTCTTACTCCTCTGGCGCAAATTCACTATTTGGAAGAAGACCGGATTCGAGATAGCCTCTATCTGAGGGATTTCCTGACCACGTGAATAGAGGTTGCTTTAAACGAGGCGACCACCTCTTTTCCTTCCCGTAAGGATAGATTTTCCAGGGAGTGACTCGTTATGTAGGATACCAGCGGGAAGCCGCAGTCGAGCTGCACCTTATGATAAAGCCCCAAAGGAATGATCTTCACAATTCTTCCCGGAAATACATTTCTGGCGCTCGACGATTCCTTCGAGTGATGGACTGCCAGAGTCACATTTTCCGGGCGGATGCAGAAAACGACGGACTCCCCCAATTCAACCTCGCCCACGGCCTCAACCTCTTGGCCCATAATGGAGGCCACGAAACTACTCTCATCTTCCTTGATCACCTGTCCGGGCAGGATTGTCTCCACCCCCACAAAAGAGGCCACAAACTCATCCAGGGGTTGGTTCATGACCTCCGCGGGAGGACCCACCTGCAGAATCCGGCCCATATTCATTACGGCGATCCGGTCTGACAGTCTTAGGGCTTCCATCCGATCATGAGTTGCCACAAGGGTTGTCGTTTTTGTCTCCCTGAGGATTGATTCCAGGTCTACCAGCAGGGATTCACGGGTGGGAGGGTCGAGGGAAGAAAAAGGCTCGTCGAGCAGGAGAACCTCAGGCCGGGTGGCAAAGGCCCGGGCCAAGGCCACCCTCTGCGCTTCTCCCCCGGAAATTTTCCGGGCGGAGCGGTGGAACAAGTGCAGGATCCCAAATCGTTCCAGGTTTCCGTTTACGATCTCCCGGATCTGCGGCCCCTTTATCCCCCGAATTCTTAACCCCGAGGCAACGTTCTCAAAAACAGTTGTGTCAAAAAGGAGAGGCTCCTGGAAGACCATGGCCACCCGCCGGCGGTATTCTAAAACGGAATGATTGGAAGAGACTTTCTGACCTTTAAAAAAAAGTTCTCCTTGCGCCGGCTTGATCAGACAAGCGATGGTTTGCAGCAGGGTTGTTTTCCCAGCTCCATTGGGACCGATGAGCGAAAGGATCTCCCTCCCCTCAACGGCCAAGGCCGGAATATCTAAGACCAGGGCCCCTGCTTTTATAACCTGGAGATCTTTGGCTTCCAGAATGGCCTGGGAACCGTTCACCTTGGTCTCTCCCGCTGTTGGATCTGGGTGAGGACCAAATTGATGAAGTAAGCCATTAAAAGAAGGATGATCCCCAGGGCAATTGCGATATCGAAGTTGCCCCGGCTCGTTTCCATCACGGTTGCTGTGGTCAGCACCCGGGAATAACCCTTGATGTTTCCGCCCACCATGATGGAAGCGCCCACTTCCGAGATCACACCGCCGAATCCGGCCATGACCCCGGCAAGGAGGGGAAGTTTGGCTTCTTTGATCAGGATCCAGACCATCTGCAAGCGAGTTGCTCCGAGGGCCAGAATTTGCAGCCGGAGGTTCTTGGGGAGTGCTTGAATGGCAGCCAGCGAAATGCCCATCACGATCGGAGAGGCGATGATTGCCTGGGCGATGATCATAGCGGTCGGGGTATAAAGGACTTCCAAAAAACCCAGCGGCCCATTCCGCCAGAGGAAGATGGTAACAAAGAGGCCAACCACCACTGGTGGAAGTCCCATGCCGGTATTGATCAGGCTCACTAAAATCTTCCGCCCTGGAAATTCCGATAGAGCAACGGCTGTACCGGTGGAAATGCCGATGAGCAGGCTGATGAGCGTAGCCGTACCTGAAACCTCGAGGGAAAGGAGGGTGATTCCCATCACCTCAGGGTCAAGGGTAATCAGGAGGAGGAAGGCTTTTTTAATTCCTTCTAAGATCAGGTCCATTTACTTTCCCAGGTCCTCTTCTTTTCTGCCCGCATCCGGGAAGAAGAGAGGGGATCCAAATTTATCTACCCCGAAGGTTTTGATGACCTCCTGGGTTTCCTTGGAAACCATAAAATCAGCAAAGGCTCTCGCCCCGGCCGCATTCACTTTAGGCCATTTTCCCGGGTTGACCTCGACGACGTGGTAGATGTTGAGAAGAATGGCATCGCCTTCCATTAGACTATCCAGGCTCAGATTTTTCTTTAACGCCAGGTACGTCCCCCGGTCCGCGAGAGTATACCCATTTTTCTCCGAGGAGACATTCAGGGTCTGCCCCATTCCCAATCCGGTTTGCTGATACCATTTCTGATCTTCGGGATTTATCCCCGAAGCCTTCCAGATAGCCTTTTCTTTGGAGTGGGTTCCTGAGTTGTCCCCTCTGGAGAGAAATAAGCTCCCGGCAGAGGCAATCTTCTTAAAGACTGCCGGGGTGGATTTCATTCCTTTAATCTTGGCAGGATCTTCCGCCGGGCCGACCACGATATAGTCGTTATGCATGACCAACCTTCTGTGAATCCCGTATCCATCGGCCACAAATTTCTTCTCCGCATCCGGGGAATGAACCAGTAGAACATCTGCCTCGCCCTTTTGTCCCATGGCCATGGCCTGGCCGGAACCTACGGCGATGGTCTTCACGAAATATCCGGTTTGTTTTTCGAAGATCGGGATCAAGACGTCGAGCAAGCCCGAATCCTGGGTGCTGGTGGTAGTGGCCAGGATAATATTCTTTTGTTGGGCGAAGGATAACCCGGGCAATGTGAGTAGGAGAATGATGATACCCGAGAGAATCTTTTTACCGATAAGCCGGTTCATGATCTTTCCTCCTTTAGGATGCAAACAATTAATTTTTTTGACCCTGCGTTTCTTTCCATTCCCGGGAATTAGGGAAGAAAAGAGGACTTCCATACTTATCCTTGCCGAAATCGCGGACGATTCGCTGTCCTTTTCCCGGGTGGGAAAGCCATTTCACGAAGGTCAGCGTGTCCGCATAATTTACCCTCGGGAACTTTTGGGGATTAACGGGGATGAGGCTCATGAAGTTTAAGAGGACTTCATCTTTTTCCACCAAGATCATGATTTTGATTTGATCCTTGAGCACGAGATAGGTCGCCCGATCCATGAAAGTGTAGGCCCCTTTTTGGTCCGTAAAGCGGAGGGTTGGGACATTTCCTTCGGTCCCTTTTTCATAGGTCACATACCAGGGTCCCGAAGGCTTGACTCCGGCTTCCTGCCATATTTCCATTTCCGCCACGTGGGTTCCGGATTTGTCCCCCCGGGTGATAAACGGATGGCCTGCCTGACTGATTTTTTGGAGAGCCTCCGTGGCCTTTTTCATTCCTTTGATCCCGGCCGGGTCGCTGGCGGGCCCCAGGATGATAAAGTCGTTATACATAAAGGGGATTCTTTCCGTGCCATAACCTTCCAGAATGAATTTTTCCTCGAGGGCTTTGGCATGGGCCAAGCAAAGATCGACGTTGCCTGCACGGGCGATATCCAAAGCCGCTCCGGTACCGGCTCCCACATGGCGGACACGAATGGCAGTTTCTTTTTCAAATTCATTCTCCAAGAGATCAACAATCCCCGAGTCGATGGGACCGATAGTACTCGCCAGGAGGATGAATTTGCTGCTTTCGGCCCCGCTGATACCCGGAAAGATAAGAATCAGACATACCCATAGGGTGAAAGCCCATTTTCTCATATTCCGCCTCTCTTTGGATTAATTTACCGAATAGAGTACGCGACCCGACTCTTTCGGGTCGTAGCCGCCGATTCTTTGCACCTTCTCCCGAAAATCCCGGGAATGGAGCAGTTCAATGAAAGCCTGGGCGGCTTTCCCAAAGAAAGTGGACTGGCTCAGGACCATGTCGAACCGTTCCCGGGTGATGGGAACGAAATCGAGACCGAGGAACTTGGCTACCGCCACGGTGGCGATGCCCACGTTGGCTGTCCCGCTGAGGATTGATAGGCCCACTTCAAAGTGGGTATTCACCTCGGTGGTATAGCCGGCAATCTTCTGGGAAGAGGTGCCCACCTCCTTCAGCTTCTGGTCGATCAGGAGGCGGGTTCCAGAGCCTTTCTGCCGGTTGATAAAGCGAATTCCCCGCTTACTCAAATCCCGGAAACTTTTTACCTTCAGGGGATTTCCCGGAGAGATGATAAGCCCCAGATCACGGTAGAAGAGGTTAACGAGCACAATCTTATCTCCGGGGAGGTAGGCAGGGATATACGGGATGTTATATTCGCCGGTTTGGGGATCGAAAAGGTGCGACCAGGCGATATCTGTGTACCCCAAATGGAGGGCCTTCAAGCCTTCTACGCTGCCGATGTTGGTAGAAAAGAGGTATAGTTCGGGGTAGCTTCTCCGTAGGTCGGTTTGGAGGAAATCCAGAATGGGATCGTTGCTGCCGGCCGCCAAGAGAGCCCCCTCGATCTTCTTTCCCTTGTGCCGGGCCTCGGCCATCCCGGAACGGGTGTTTGTGTCAATCCATTCATCGACTATTTTTTTCGGGAAGATCCACTTTCCCGTCACCCGGGTGGAAGGAATCCTTTTGGACTTGATCAAGGCGTAGACCTGCTTCTCGTGGATGCCCAAATACCGGGCCACTTCTTTGGTGTTCATAATCTCTGCAGACATCAGACCCTCCTTCCTGAAATTCTTATAGTGCATTATTGCGAATTTGTCAATGAATAATATTACTAATTTTTACCTTTTCTAACTTATAAATACTGATATAATATTTTGGGAGTCCTTTTCGCCTAATTTTTGCATGCCTGGAGCATTAAAATAATCCAGACCTGAAATGGCAGAACAAATTCATAAAGCGTAGGTTGGATTTTTTAGCATAATGGTTAGAGGATGGAACCCATGATAGGTAAGTCAAAAACGTATTGGTTCAAAATGTTGTCCGTAAATTAAAGGAGGTTCAGGATGAAAATCAGTGCACGGAATGTTTTAAGGGGAAAAGTCAGCCGGTTGATTCATGGGGCCGTGAATACAGAGGTCACCCTCGAGTTGCCGGGCAAAATTGAGGTGGTATCGATCATCACCAAAAGCTCAGCGAAGAAGCTCGGCCTAAAAAGAGGGAAAGAAGTTTATGCAGTCATCAAAGCCTCGAATGTGATGATTGCCACAGATTGACCGATCACCTTTGCTCAAAGGTTGAACTGTTGCTGGGGGATCGCCTCGAGCCAGCTTGCGCTCTCTGGGAAATTGCCCGTCCGGTGCCAAAAATCCAGGAATACCCCGATCAGGCCGGGGTCTTGCTCGAATGAGATCTTGGCTCGACAGCCCTGACAACACTTCCGCTCACTCAACACCATCTCCCGGTAGACGATGCCCAGCTTGTCGTAGATGATCAATCCATGGCATTTTGGGCAGAGGACCACGTATTGGTCCTCTTGGCTGTCATACCATACAGCCAGTAATGTTCCTTTTACGACGAACGGCAGGTATCGGGGTAGAGTCAAGGTTAAGATATCTGAGACAAGCACCAAGTTAATCTGCTCCTTTCTATTACCATCGCCAATCGTTTTCATGGGCGGCAACGAAATCCGTCATTTTCCTTTCAAAATAAAAGCCCCCGGGGTTTCTCCCGGGGGCGATGATTGCCCTTGGGTCCTCTTTTTAGAAAAAGTATCTCAGACAGGTCAGGAGTGACCAAGCATTATCCGGGCTCCTAATCTTGTTTCCGGCTGTGTCGTATAGATCAAACACAGCGCCCGGGATGAAGTAGCCGAACCCGACGTTGTAGTAGAGGGGTTCGTAGATTTTGATTTTGGCAATCACGTTCAACTCAGAGCCAACATAATCCTCGTCTTTGTAGGTCTGGGCATTCGGTTCACCGTTGATTACTTTTCTCCCGGTGGTAACGGATAATGCTGACGGCGTCCCCTTGGTGGTATCCCCAAAGTACAGGTAGTTGAAATTCAGGTTGAGCCACGCAAATGGGTTATACTCCACGTTGGCCCGCCCATACCACAGACTTGAACAAAACCGCTCGATCCCGCTATAGGTAATGAAATCGTTGTTGATGAAGAAGAAGACGGAGCGATCGTTGCCCATGGCATTGACCGCTTCCGTCCCTGTGGGATAGGTCCAGGCTTTAATCTTGTTGGGGTCATCGGCGTCGTTGCCGGTGGCGTAGTATCCTTCCAGAGCCACCTTGAGGCCCGGACCGATGCGGTATGCGGCCAGCAATTGACTTATCCAGCCCGAGTAGTCTTTATCAGAAACGCCCGCCACCTTGCTCTCTTGCTTTCCACCTACATAGATGAACTGGCCGCTGAAGTCAAAGTTGCCGGGGCGATATCCTCCACCAATGCCCAACCACCATGGATGGTCGATGAAGTTCGGGTTGGTAACGACGGCACTGGCATTGGTGAGTCCCGCGAGGCCGTTCTTGTAAAAGCCGTAGCCGTAGACATTGAACAGTTTCTGAGAGAGCTGGTACTGCAACCCGTACATGTCGGTGGTGTTATATTTGAGGAGGTCCACGTCTCTCTCTCTCCACCAGTAGCCTGAAACCTTATGGGGAGCGAAATCAGCCGCGACAGTCAAGCCGGGAGCATCATTGGACATGAACAGAGTGCCGCCGATGTTAAACCCCTGGAGACCGGCGGTTACCTTTACCGGGGTGTTCGGGACGACGAACTCAATAAATGCCCACTTGATCTCCAGCTGCGGCTGGTCTGTCCTGTAAACTCCCATCCGGCCACTGGGGTTGGAATCCCTTGTTTCGCTTTGCGTCCACCCGCTCTCACCCCAGTTCGTGCTGTCCGCTTCAAACCCGATGACTCCGCGGACGGTCTTGGGATCGCCATACTGCAGGTAGAAGCGGAATCGCTCGGCGATTTGTCTTAAGGTGTTATCATCGCCGGCACGGAGAACAGTTGGAGCTACCCCGGACCCTGTACCCGTACCAGTTGAAGTAGTTGCACCCATAACGGTCGAAAAAGCTCCACCCTGGCCAAGTTCCGGCTTATTAATCAACAAGGTAACAATTTCCAGGTGGCCCCAGGATTTCCATGCGGTTTGGGCTAATGAAGGAGAAGCCAGGGCCATCACTATCACCGCTGCCCCCATCCAAGCAAAATACTTCTTCATTCTTCTTCCTCCTCTCGATTGGTTCGTGTATTCCTATAAGCAAAACTTATTAACAAAGTTACCACGTTCCGAGCCTCTATCAGCTGTTCAGGGTGCAGGAGAGGCTACAAAGTTCATCCTGTGTCCCATTTCGAAAAGTTGAATGGACACTGATTCGGGATCAAAGGTATACCCTTCCTTCGAGGGAATGACGATATATTCTCCGACGGGAAGCTCCATGCGGAATCTGCCATTCTTTTCTGTTTTCGTCTCGCCAACCTGCCCCAAAGAAATCAATCCCAAAGAGATCTTGACGTCAGAAATTGGTTTTCCTTTCTGGTCGGCAACTTTTCCTAAAACGGGAGAAGTACAGGGGTCGATCGCGCCATAAATCACGACTCTCGCCTTATCAACCAGGTTCCATCCTCCCTCTGTCCAGGTGAAATCGGTGGTTCCGGGGGGCAGGGGTCCTACTTTGATGGCTGTCACACTGCGAACGGAGAAGCCGGCGTTGTGATCTTTATTACCGTCATAATCCCAGCCATCTCCGACGGGGGGAGGAGGTGCTGTTGAGGGCCGGTCAGGGCCTCCGGCTATCTTTTGCGGAACGATTAAACGGTATGGTCCTTCTCCTTCCAGTACCGACTTTCCTGTTTTGGGGTCGGGGACGAGTTTCCCTTTGTCCAAGGGGTCTCCGTCTCTTACATAGCCAAGAAGCATGTAAAGCTTGTCGGGAATGAGGTGGCCGTCATGGAAAAACCCCGGATCAAAGGAATAATCCACAAAATCCAACCCCCCGTAATAATACCCATGAGGATAGGGTCCCATGACGTCATACTGAATATTGGGCGGAGATTGCGGATCCGAGGCATCGATAGGAAAGGTTTTTGAGAAACCATCCGGGGCAAACACGGTGATTTCTGTGGCGTCTCGACGAATTCCGGCAAATCTTAGAAGGTCTTTAATTTTGACCCCTCGATATCTGGCATACCAATCGGTGGATTTGGAAGCATTGTTTAGAAGGAATTCACTGTGGTCAGGGAGCTTAAGAATCCGTTCTAAGTTCATCAAGATCGCTGGAGCAGGAGTCAAACCAGGATGATCATCAGGATTTCCCGGGAAAAATAACGCCTTGATTTCCAATACATTGCTGTAATTATCTTTATCCGAATCCACGCCTTCAATAGCCAGAATAGCTTGCTGAGTTCGTCCGGCATTTTTGTAGTCCGTTCCGTAGTTGTTCAAAGGAACTTGCCCATGGGGAGGTTGAAGACCATAGCTGATATGGCAGTAATCGCAACTTCCATAAGAAGTGGTTTTTCCACCTTGGGTGATTTTTCCTCCTGGATGGCAAAGAGTACAGTCGTCCAGTTTGGTGGACTTGGCGAAAGGATAGACATTCAGAAAATTATTGACATCCTGGTCATTCTGGTGAGAGCTATACGCGGCGAGCGCGGGTGAAATCATCGTAACTGACCAAAGAAGCCCTAAAGCCAGAAGCAACATAATTCCTATTTTTTTCATGCTCTACCTCCTGCTTGAATGGAAAAACAAGGGAATAATAATGCAGGTAGGATTTTAATGTCAAGAAAAAAATTCACTTTTATTATCTTTTTATTACTAATAATTACCAAAGATTACCTTTACGGTACCGAGTTGGCGGCTCGGGATCACTTGATGAGCCAGAAGATGGCCTTGTGGGTCTCAAAAAAAAGACGGCCGGCGGACTGATGTATCTGCCAGCAGGTAGAAGGTAAGGGCAGACTTGCAAAGGATTTCTTGGGTTTAATTCTCATGGAAATCCAGCTGCTACGGATGGATGGTCCGCAGACCATCGCGTGATTAGGGGAAGGGTGAAGACAGGATGACGATGAATGTCGATGAAAAAAGCTTCAACCTTCGATAGGAGAGACGGAAGTGGCTATAGAGAATGGTGATCTGAACAGAGCGCGCTCGCTGGTTGAAATAGCCGCCCATAAATTCGAGAAACTCGAAGGAGTCCTAACCGGTCTGGCCTTTTATGATTTCAAAAGTTTTGATCCTCCCCCATTGACCTCCAGCTCCTCGAGCCGCTGGGCCAGCGTCTCCCACTCAGCAGTGAGGGATTCCACGCGCTTCTTGGCTTCGGCGTGGGCTTTCAGAAACCCGGGGATGTTTTCCCCCTTGCGGTAAACCTCCGGGTCCGCCAACTGGATGGCCATCGACTCCATCTCCTGAGTCACTTGTTCCAACTGAGTTTCCAAGTCCTGGATCTCCTCGCGGAGTTCCCGGGTTTCCCGGTAAAAGCGATTGCGGGCCTCGGCTTCAAGTCGTTTCTGCTCCTTGCTCCTGCGAGCGGATCGCTCCCCGGCCGCAGACTTTGCGGAAGAAGGAATTTCGGCCTCATCCATCCCGGCCTCCTTCTTTTCCATTTCCTTTTTGTACTGATAATCTTCATAATTCCCCGGATAGACATTCAGTCTGCCGGCGTTCACTTCTAAGACTTTGTTGGCCACAGTGTTGATCAGGTGCCGGTCATGGGTGATGAAGCAAAGCGTTCCCTTGAATTCCCGCAGGGCCCGCTCCAAGACTTCCCGGGCAGCGATGTCTAAGTGATTGGAGGGCTCGTCGAGGAGCAAAAAGTTAGCCGGATGCATGAGCATCTTAGCCAGTACGAGCCGGCTCTTTTCCCCCCCGCTCAAGACGGAGACTTTTTTTTCTACCTCTTCGCCGGAAAAGAGAAATGCCCCCAGGAGGCCACGCAGAAAACTCACCGGTTCATCCTTGGCTTGGGAGAAGATCTCTTCCCAGACTGTCTTGGACGGGTCCAGAAGCTCCAGTTGATGCTGGGCGAAGTAAGCTGAGGTAACATTGTGCCCCCATTCGATCGTTCCTTCATCCGGGTCCAGGACTCTGGCCAGGAGCTTGAGGAGAGTTGACTTTCCTGCCCCGTTGGGCCCGATAAAGGCCACCTTGTCTCCCCGCAGAAGAGTCAGGTCAACGCCGGAATAGACCTTCACAGGCCCGTAGGCCTTGTGCAACCCTTTGAGTTCCGTCACCAGCCTGCCGCTGCGCACAGGTTGCGGGAAAGAAAAGCGAATGGTCTTCTGGGCATCCTGGGTTTCCACTCTTTCCAGCTTTCCCAGTTGCTTCACCCGGCTCTGCACCTGCCTGGCCTTTGTAGCTTGGTAACGAAATCGCTCGATGAACCTCTCGGTCTGCTCGACCTTTCGGCGCTGATTTTCCAGGGCCGCCTCCTGGAGTACCTTTTTCTTTTCCCTGGCTTGAACATAAGCATCGTAGTTGCCCGGGTAGGGGATGATTTTTTTCCC
>Ga0315295_10001264_pt1 | contig 21718 bp, 21 predicted proteins | sample YL17G14_0_MG_FD_204453 | JGI IMG/M metagenome (GOLD analysis project Ga0315295, IMG submission 204453) | Sediment microbial communities from Yellowstone Lake, YNP, Wyoming, USA - YL17G14_0 | ecosystem: Environmental > Aquatic > Freshwater > Lake > Sediment | place: USA: Wyoming | collected...
AATTTCTTCGGGGTAACCAGCTGAGCTACATGCCCCCGCTATCGGGTCTTGCTAAGATTTCCGACAACTAAATCAGGAATTATCCTTTTTAAATTAGCAGGATTTATTTTTATTGACCAGTTCCAATCGCCGACGTTTACAACAATTTTCTGCTGATTCATAAGAGATCTGTCAATAAAAGTTGGAATTTTCCATAAGATTCCAAATGGCGGAATAGCTCCCAGTTTCACTCCTTTAATATTCTTTTTCATCCAAGCTTCTTTAACAAAATCAGCATGCGAATAGCGCAACCCTCGGTCTCGCCCTGCTCGACCTCGGGGTATCCGAATGCGCCCATCCGAATTCTGCCATTTATTTACCACCTGTAATAATTTCTTTTTATCTAACATTTTATTAGCTGGAATTAACACTAATCCTACATTTTTATCAAATCTAACCACTAAAGTTTTTCCGATAATCTTTTCTAGAACCTTTAAGGTCTTGGCCTTATCAAACGCAGTAAAAACTTTTCGATGCTCAATCGGTTCATATTTTACTTTATTATTATCTAAGAATTTTTGGATTTTTTGTGGAATTGGCATACCCCGTAGGAAATAAAGTATTTTCCGGTGTTAAATTGAATGCCTCTCGAAATATATATATTAGTTTAGGTAGTCGTCTTAAATTTGATTTAGTAGAAAATACTTTACCTCGATTATGTTTTAATATGTTATTTGAAAATTATCTTTAAAGCCCACCTAGAATTTATTATATTTTAGGTTTTAGAGAATATAGACGTAAAACATAATATTTCCGACGGGGCATTGTCATATATTACCAAAGTGGAAAATAAAAATCAAACTAAAAAATAAAGTGACCCACCTATGATAGGCGGGTCCTCAAACTCGGAGAACGAAATAGTTCAGAGAGTTTTTTCAAAATGTGCTAGCGCTGGACAGCTGGTGGATGGGCTAGGGGGTTGGCCTTCCTCAACCTCTGAGAACTTCGGACGGTGTTACCACCCCTACTCTCCGACATACTCGGGGTTTCTCTAGGCGGGACTGCACATTCCCTCTAATGGAGGACTCCGAGCCCAGACAAAAGCCAATTAGGCTGTTAACCAACTTCGGCGCTACCTCTTCGCGACCGGGTCATGACTCTTATCTACAACCACTAGCCGTCCAGCGAATTAACCACTCTGAAAATGATTAATTCGCTAGACAGCTATTAGGTATATTTTTTGCCAAAGAACTATTTCACCTTACAGAAGCTTCCATTTGTGACTTGTCCTGAGTTTATCGAAGGATGAAAAATTCTGTGAGATGAGCCGCCTGGTAAAATGAATGATGGTGGCGGCCCTTTTTGAGGATGGTCGCATTAGCGACCTCGATGATACCAGGAACCTTAGTAGGCATAGGTCCCTGTTAATCGTCCGCAGGAGTATTTTAACCCCCACAAGGGTACCAAATAGTAACCACTCCCCTCCGAGGGACCCGATCGTTGGTTAGCCCACATAGCCGACTCTCTACCCTCATTGGGTAGGGGGTTTTCATGGCCCGACGGGTTATGCCGTCGCCCCCTCCTTTTCAAATCCATATTTCTTGGAATAGATCCGAAGAGGAAGTAACGAAGGAAATTTTAACGGCTAAGCGTAACACGGACATTATAGCATGCCATATAAATTTGTCAAGCGCAAAAAGAGGCTTGTATGTTTTTAGTTTCTTAGAGTTGTCCCGAAGACCAGCTCAGCTGGCCGAGGATCGATTTTTTAAAGTACTTCGATCAATACTTTAGAGTTAAAAAGAGAATTCCCGGACTTCGCTAAAGCTTCGACCGGCGAGTATCTATGGTTATTTTGATATTTTAGAAATCAAAGTAAGTATATAGAGGCCCCGCCGTAGCCTTGGCGAAGGTGGGTCGCTCTTCAACTCTAGTCGACACTTTAATATACCCTTTGACTCGCGTCAAAAAATATAAAAAAGGAGATATTCCACGCACTGCTTCCGCAACGCGTGCCTTGTTACGACTTCGTCCCTCTCACTGAGCCTACCGTGATTCCTCTAATGAGGAGCTTCAGGTATTCCCAGCTCGCTTGACGTGACGGGCGAAGATTTGTTGGAAACTCAACAGTGATGTTCCCACCGTACGTGCGGATTTCCCGCATACGGCGAGCTCTAATGCATTTTTTGCTTAAGTAGATAGAGATTTTTTAATCCCGATCTAGTTAAATGTTTTCCTTTTCTAATTTCGCTCATAATCCTACAGAAAAGTCTGAAATCTTTTCTTTTTGTAGGTAGCCTCAATCGATGTTTTCTGAAAAAAGGAATAATATTTATTTCTAGTTCTTTCCGACTTACTACCTCATAACGATAACAGTTTTGATGATTTCTTCGGCTATCTTTCTGGAAATAAACATTTCCACAATCAAAGAAGTTTTTCAATTCGTACAAAATGGCTTTGTCTTTTTCAATAAGTTTCAGATAGAATTTCGGTTCAGCTCTTGCTCGTCTTTTTACCGCTTTTTCTGAATCAGGATTACAAATATAAACAGTAAAGCTACCTTCTCCATCAACTAACCCAATAACATAATTTGGATTAAGCATAATATTAGAGAGAATCCTTCTCCCGATTTAATCGGGGTACTATGATTCAGCTGACTTCTGACGCGGCGTCAGTTTCATTATACCGCATCAGATCTCCCCGGGTCAATATATAAACTATTCCCAACATCCCGAATCGAGTCGGTGGAAACAATCTTCTCCATGCTCACCGCCTACCATGGATCGATTAACTCTTTATGGTTCGGGCTATTGTTTGTCTCCGGATCCTTCACCATCCCGATCACTCAGGATGATTATCCTTTGACTACGTTCCGCCGTTCCTATGACGGAAGAGGAGATTTTAACTCCTTAGTTTAAATATCTGCCGGGCGCGTTTATTGTGAGTACAGGACTCAGGAACGTATTCATCGCACCATGGCTGATATGCGATTACTAGCGATTCCAGCTTCATGGGGTCGAATTGCAGACCCCAATCCGAACTGGGACCGGTTTTGGTGGGATTGGCTCCGCCTTGCGGCTTGGCAACCCATTGTACCGGCCATTGTACCACGTGTGCAGCCCAGGGCATCAAAGGGCCATGCTGATTTGGCGTCATCCCCACCTTCCTCCCACTGAACGCGGGCAGTCTCGCATGACAAATAAAACATGCAATAGGGGTTGCGCAGGTTACCCCATCTAAGGGAGCACCTCAAGGCACCTGCTGACGACAACCATGCAGCACCTGTCCTACCGTCCTTGTGGGTAGTTCCGACTTTCATCGGAATTTCGTTAGGATTTCAAGCCCTGGTAAGGTTCCTCGCTTGTTGTCGAATTGAGCCACATGGTCCACCGCTTGTGTGAGTCCCCGTCTATTCCTTTGAGTTTTAGCCTTGCGGCCGTACTTCCCAGGTGGGACACTTAACGCGTTAGCTTCGCCACCCGAAGGGTCGACACTTCGAATAGCTAGTGTCCATCGTTTACAGCGTAGACTACAAGGGTATCTAATCCTTTTTGCTACCTACGCTTTCGTCCCTCAGCGTCAGGGTCGTCCCAGCTGAATGCCTTCGCTTTTGGTGTTCCGCACGATATCAACGGATTTCACCCCTACACCGTGCGTTCCATCAGCCCTTAACGCCCTCTAGCCTGCCGGTTTTTCCCGCAGCTCTAAGGTTAAGCCCTAGAGATTTAACAGGAAACCTTGCGGGCCGCCTACGGACCCTTTACACCCAGTAATTCCGGATAACGCTTGGGGGTCACGTATTACCGCGGCTGCTGGCACGTGATTAGCACCCCCTTATTCTTCAGGTACTGTCATCCCGCCGAAACGGGATTCCTCCCTGAAAAAAGCTCTTTACATCCCGAAGGACTTCTTCAAGCACGCGGCGTCGCTGGTTCAGGCTTTCGCCCATTGACCAATATTCTCGACTGCAGCCTCCCGTAGGAGTATGGCCCGTGTCTCAGTGCCATTGTTGGCGGTCAAGCTCTCACTCCGCCTACCCGTCATAGCCTTGGTAAGCCATTACCTTACCAACAAGCTGATAGGCCGCAGACCTCTCCCTTACCGGATTGCTCCTTTAATCGCCTTATCGGCGATACTATCGGGAATTAGTCCCGATTTCTCGGAATTATGCCCGTGTATGGGGTAAGTATCTACGTGTTACTAACCCGTTTGCCGGTAGTACAGATTGCTCTGTACTCCCTTGACTTGCATGCCTTATCCACGCCGCCAGCGTTCATCCTGAGCTAGGATCAAACTCTCAAAAAAAAATAATTTTCGGGACAACTCTAAAAAACTAATAAATTTATTTTCGACTCAATTACTTGTTAAATTTTCAAGGATCTTGCCCTACAAACAAAATCAGGAAGACACCTTCCTGATGATTCACGTGTCTTCAATTTTTGTCTACTCTATTTCATTTTATTAATACTTCCTCTTCCATGATAATAAAATCTTTTCAGTCAACCTACCTCTATTTTAGTCAAACACAATTCTTTGTCAACCCCTCACCAATCCCAGTAATGGTCGGTGAATTCTCAGTGGCCGTAAGGCGAAGCCGCCTAACGGCTCTGGTCTTTGTAATTTTAATGATTGATCCAAGGATTAGTGCGGGGTCAACCCCTTTCTTTAAATCACTCTACAAGCTCCGCATTAAAGCAATTTCGTCACAATAATTTGGGAACTTTGGACAGTTAATACATTCTATCCAAATCTTTCTCGGAAAAGATCTTTTTGGCATTTTTTTGAAACCAAATCTTTCAAAAAATTTCGGTATTTTTGTCAAGACAAAGATTTTTCTAATTTTTAAATTTTTGGCTTCCTTTAAGGAGGCCTGAACCAGCTTCGTGCCTATTCCCTTATTTTGCTCTGCTTTAATCACGGCTAGGGATCTTATCTCTGCTAAATCTTTCCATGTTATGTTAAGGCCTACGCATCCGCAGATTTTCCCTCCTTTTTCAAAAAGCAAGAAATCCCTAATATTGTCATAAAGCTGATTGAAAGCGCGGGGTAATAATAAATCCTGGACAGCAAAAGTATTTATCATTCTATAAATTCGAGGAACGTCTTGGACTGTAGCTTTCCGGATTTTCATTTTACTATTTCCCCTTTCAGCCAGTTAAAATATTTATTATTTACCCTGCTTATCGGAAGTTCAAGGATACAAGGCGTGGCATAGCTATGATTTCTCGCAATTTCTTTATCAATCTCTTTAAATTTTTTCTTTAGGGTTTTAATAATCAGCACCACTTCCCTATCTCTAACAATCTTGTTCTTCCACCAATAGATTGACTCAATTGGAAATAAATTACAACAAGCAGCCAGTCTCTTTTTAACCAGAGATAATCCAATCTTTTTTGCCTTACCCCTGTTTTTGCAAGTGATGTAAATAAAAATCATAATAAGCCAGCAGCAGGATTTGAATCCGCGACCTATTGTTTATCCCGACTCACGACCTACGGTTTACCTGCCCGCCGAACTTCAAAAGCCGATTGTCGGATTCGAACCGACGACCTACGGTTTACAAAACCGTTGCTCTACCGCTGAGCTAAATCGGCAAGGCAGGCGGGCAAAACCGTTACTCTGGCCACTGAGCTACGCCGGCTCCACCGGGACTCTACCACTGCCGGTCCTCGTAGTGCCCGCATCAGCGGGATACTATGGGGAGCTATGCTGGCGATTATTTTACTTTAGTGTGGGTAGTTTTTTTCTTCGCGTCTTTAGAGTTTTTTAGTTCTGCCCAGAAGTTATCAACCGCGCCTTCTTTTTCCTCCCTTTTCTTGGTTCTCAATTTTTCCAGTAATGTCGCAGTTTTGTTTTCAATTTTCAAGGCTAGTACCCTGATTTTGGATAAAATTTTATGGAGAAAACCCTCAAGTGAGAAAGATTTTATGGGAAAAAATCTTTTAATTCTATCTAGATTCAAACGGGGAAATAAATCCCCCTTTTCTTCAGCAGTTTCTTTAGATAGCTCAGCCAAGAGGGGCATTTTCCGATATAAAATTATTCCCATCCCCAAAAGACTTCCCAAAAGAATGATTATAGCAATTAGATCTCCGTTCATTTTAGATTTGATAACGAATAAATTTTTCTATAATTATATTCTCCCCTATCTTAGCAATAGTTTCGTTAATTAAGTCTTTTATTGTTTTAGTTTCGTCTCTAATATATAGTTGCGAAAGAAGCGAAATCTCTTCTGTATGTTTTTTTAATTTGCCTTCAATAATCCCCCCAATTACTTTCTCGGGCTTGCCTGAATTTTTGAATTGTTCCTGATAAATCTCCCTTTCTTTAGTCAAAAATTCTTCAGGGATATCTTCTGTTTTCAAAAATACCGGGTTCATTGCCGCAATTTGGAGGCATACCTCATGAGCTAATTTTTGAAAATCTTCAGATCTAGCCACAAAATCTGATTCGCAGCGTATATCTAAAATTACCCCGACTTTTTTATTGGGATGAAGATAGATATCAATAACGCCCTCTTTAGTCTCTCTTTCAAATTTCTTTCCTGCCAATTCTTTACCCCACTTTCTTAAAATCTCCTTTGCTTTTTCAATATCACCGTCTGCTTCTGCTAAAGCTTTTTTACATTCACCTAATGAAATTCCGGTTTCTTCTCTAAGTTGTTTGAGCTTATTAATACTCATAATTCAGAAAACAGGAAACAATTAACAGAAAACAATTTAGAAGTTTTAAATATCTGCTTCTTGTTTATTGCTTTTTGTTTCTTGTTTGGCTTTCTTAATAACTTCGCTAACTTTGTCTAATATATATTTTATAGAGGGGATTGAATCGTCATTTGCGGGGATAAAATAATCTGCGAGAGTTGGGTCTACGTTTGTATCTGCAACTCCAATAACTTTTACGCCCTTTTTCCTGGCTTCTTTGACCGCCAATTCATCCTTTTTCATATCTATGACAAAAATAGCATCCGGAAGCTTGCTTAAATCTCTGACTCCTCCAAATTTTATTATAAACTTTTTTAGTTTTTCACTAATTTTTGCTCTTTCCTTTTTTGTGTATTTCTCAAGCTCCCCTGCCTCCTTTTTTCTTTCTAAATCCTTATAATATTCAATTCTCTTTCTCATCGTCTCAAAATTAGTAAAAGTTCCGCCTAGCCACCTCTCGTTAACATAAGGTAACCCGCAATCAATAGCTACCTCCTTGATTAATTTTTTTGCTTGGATTTTTGTGCCAACAATTAATAATGTTTTTTCCGCGGCAATAATTTCCCGGATGAAGGTCAAAACTTCTTTCATTTTTTCAATAGTTTCATCGGGGTCAATAATATTAATTGAGTTCCTGACGCCCAAAATATAGGGCTTCATCTTCGGATTAATTCTCGAAGCCCTATGACCAAAATGTAAACCAGCCTTGATCATGCTTTCAGTATCAAGCCCAAATTCATCTTTTTTAGCGCTCTTTCTGATTCCGATTTCTTCTGAACTCTCTTTTTTCGGTTTTTCTTTTATTTTTTCCATAATAATAAATGATGTTTCGTCGGGCGGGGTTTTTGACCCAGCCACCCTAAAGGGCGGGGATTCCAAATAATTAAACTCTTTTAATATATCATTTCTTCTTTTTAATAGCAAGAGTTATAATACTACAAACAATAAAGAACCCTATGAGCGAAGAAGATTTTGAAAAATTAGTTGACCAGGCCCTAAAAGAAATGCCGGAGGAGATTTTAAAACAAATGGAAAATGTGGCAATTGTGATTGAAAAACGGCCTACTCCAGAACAGCTTGGGAAAACCGGAATAAGATATGGGAGTTTACTTTTAGGCCTCTATCAGGGAGTTCCAAAAACCAAATGGGGCCGGGGTTTCGGCAATATATTGCCAGATAAAATTACCATTTTTCAGGAACCGATTGAAATATTAGCCCGTTCCCGCCAAAGGCGAGGCTCGCCAGAGGCGGCTGAAGATAAGGTTCCAGAGATTCTTAAAAATACGATTTTTCACGAGATTGCCCATCATTTCGGCTTTGACGAAAAAAGTATAAGGGATTTAGAAAATAAAAGGAAATCTAGAAAATAATAAATTTCCGAAAAATAATGGATATTTTACGTGCGACGTAACCGCGCGTTTTTTCTTTCACGTACGTAACCCACAAACTATTGACAAAATTAAAAGTATATGTTATATTTCGAGTTAGTACAATTTATGTCTAGTAAGACGGAATCAGTAGATAGTATAGTAGCCCGAAGGAGGTACAAAATGGGCTGGATCATATGGACGGTCGTCTGGTTTACCATATTGAGTTTGATCGGGATCGTTGCACTTATTTTCCTGATCAAGCCAAAGTGGTGGACTGGGGACGAAGAAGAACAGGGAACGGTGCGAGGCGTCTGCGTCGCCATCGTTGTGACGACAATTGTCGTCTTCGGCCTCTGGACCGGGATTTCGACACTTGTCAGGTCGATTCATCAGGTCCCGGCTGGCCACGTCGGGGTTGTGTATACCTTTGGCGACATCACCGGTCAAACCGACGAAGGTCTCGTCCTCGTTTGGCCATGGCAAAGCCTCGTGAAGGCAAACACACAGGTCCAGACGCTCTGTTTCGCCGACAGGCCGGAGACCTGCCCTGATGGTGCCCATCTGGTTGGCGAGGGACTGGACAGCTTCAGTACAGAGACACAGAACGTTTTCATCGACGCTGTCCTTCGTATCAAGGTGGACCCCGGAGATGTACAGGGACTTTACCGTAACGTTGGCAAGGCCTACGTCAATAAGCTGATCCCCGGCAGCATCGCTCAGGTATTTAAGGACGAGACGGTCGACTATAAGGCTGTCGACATCGCCCCCAACCGGGAGACCATCCGCGCCAACGTAGAGGTGGCCATCACCCACGAACTACAGCGTTTCTCTATTAACGTGGACGCCCTCCTTATTGAGAACATCGCCTTCGAGCCTTCCTTCGAGGCAGCCATCCTCGCCAAGCAAAACGCCACTCAGGAAGCCCTGAAGGAGCAGGAGCTGATCAAGGCAAAAGAGGCGATGGCCAAACAGGTGGCTGCTACGGCTCAGGGAGAAGCCGACAGGTTGAGGATTACGGCTCAAGGGCAAGCCGATGCGAACCGGCTCATCGCGGATAGCCTGACTCCCCTACTGGTCCAGTTCCAGGCCATGCAGAGACTCGCAGACAACGTCCAGATCGCGCTCATCCCAAGTGGGCAGGGCATCATCATCGACCCCGCCCAGCTCCTGAAGTCTCCATCGCCAACTCCAGCAACACCATAACCGGCTCGTCCCGACGCCCCGTCGTACTAGACACCAGAAGCTGCGGGCACAGGTCTCACCACCTGCGCCCGCAGTATACCACTCAAGCAAGTCAAATAATTGGTTTTCTTGAGAAGAGAAATAACCCTAAATGGGTCGTTTTTCTTTTGTGCGGTTCTGTCGTTTTATAAAAATAAAAGTCCTGAGAATGCGGGAAATAAATACTGTATTTAAAAAAGCAGAACTTTTTTCCTTGACTTTTTTGTTCATTCTGCGCAAAATAGATAGTCACGCCACCAGGACCTGACTTTTGCTCATTAACAACAAGAAAGGAGATGGAGATTCATGAAGATTCTCAAAGATAAGCTATCTTTCCTGTTTGTCTGGGGAATCTATCTAATTCTACGGAGACGCTCTCTCAACACCCGAATAAGGGTCACTCTCATCATTGCTTTCTTTATATATTTACTGTCCAAAAAAATAAGGGAAAGAATCAAGAGAAATATTCTTTTGATACGTCCAGACCTCACTAACCGTCAGGTATCTCAATACGCCTGGCAGGTAGTAAAAACAATAGCCCACTCCTGGGCAGCAATGCTTGGTAATAAATTCTTAAGAAAAGAAGAAATACCCCGAATAGTAGAGGTTCAAGGAGCTGAGCCGGTACTTAGGTGCTATGGCGAAGGTAAGAAAGTCATTATAACAGGGGTCCATATTGGGCCGGTTGATCGGACATTTGCGGGAATAGCTTTGTATCGTCTGCCATTTTATATCCCAGTTGAAGCTATCAAGCCAAAGTGGCTTTTAGATTTTATGATGCGTTTACGTCTGCAATTTGGTGATATTATTTTTGAAGAAGTAGAGAGAGGAGAAACCATCCCTCGGGCTGCTCGTTATTTGTCTGAAGGACGAGTAGTTATATTAGTAGTTGACACCACGGTCCGCGGCAACACGGGAGTGCTTTGCCGAATAGGCAAAGCTCAAATAAGATTTCCAGTAGGCCCCGTGAAATTAGCCCTTGAAGAAGACGCTACTATTTTTCCAATCATTCCTTCTTGGAGAGAAGACGGAAAAGCAATAGCAGCGATAGGTCCCCCATTTGAACTTATAAGAACTGGCGATGAAAAAAAAGACATTGAAACGAATACACGTCGGTTGATTGAAGAAATATACGGTCCGCATATCATCGCAAACCTATCCAGCTGGCAAAGCTTACCGAGATTGGTAGTAAAGAGAGCCCTTTAAATGTTTAGCAAAAAGCCCTTGGGTGATAGAAACCAGGGCCTTTTATTTTTAAAATAAAAGGCCCGCTATTGCGGGATATGAATACTGGAGAGGGCGATTGAAGGTTCACAGGCCGGCCATGGCAGACAAGGAAAGAAGGTCGACTGCCCGCTTTCCTCCTCCTCTGTTTTCCTTCAACCACCCTCACGATAAAGAGCTTATTATATCTAATATTATATTTAACTCTCAAGGTTTGTCAATAACTTAGAATAATATATAAATAAATTAGGCCTCTTGACAAATTTTCTATAAGGTGTATAATACAGGCAGAAAGGAGGGCGTGACCATGATGTTATCGGCGTTAGGGTTTTCGTTAGTGCGATAGACGCCGCAACACCCCGGCCATCATTCCCTTCGAGGGACCTCCTGTCCCTCGCGCCCGAAGGCCCCGTGCTAGCGAGCTGCGCTCAGCTTTGCTGGCCGGGGCCTTGCTTTTTTAGAAATACAATTTGACTTTTCTATAGTTTTTCTTAATATAAATACAGAAGGAGGGATAAGCTATGCCTAAAAAGGTCTATATAATTGCAACAGTTATTATTCTTGTTGGAGTGAGTATAGTTGTTTGGAATATTTCCAAAGAATCAGAAACGGCTGACAAAATACCTGAGACGCCCGGGGCTGTTTTAAGCTTTGACGACTGCTTCGCAGCAGGATATACTGTTCTGGAATCTTATCCTCGCCAATGCCGAACGCCAGATGGGAAAATGTTTGTTGAGGACATAGGAAACGTAATAGAAAAGCAGGACCTGATAGTAGTCTCAACGCCAAGACCAAATGATTCAGTAAAGAGCCCTCTTTTAATCAAGGGAGAAGCCAGAGGATTCTGGTTTTTTGAGGCCTCTTTCCCAGTAAGATTATTAGACGGGAATGGCAAAGAATTGGGAACGGCTATTGCTCAAGCTAAATCAGACTGGATGACTGAGGATTTTGTACCATTCGAAGCCACACTAGAATTTCAATTACCTGAAACAAAAAAAGGAACTTTAATATTGGAGAAAGACAATCCATCAGACCTGCCAGAAAATGCGGACGAGCTAAGATTTCCTGTTCGTTTTGAAGAATCAGAAATGCTAACTGTCAAAGTGTTTTTCAACAACAGTAATTTAGATCCTGAGTTTTCCTGTAATAAGGTTTTTCCGGTTGACAGAAAAATTGCCAAGACTCAAACCGTAGGACGGTCAGCTCTAGAAGAACTTCTAAAAGGGACGACTGGCTACGAAAAAGAACAGGGTTTTGTTACTAATATTAATCCCGATGTTAAGATTCAAAGTTTGACCATTGAAAACGGGGTGGCAAAAGTTGATTTTGATAAACAACTGGAATTTCAAGTCGGCGGTTCTTGTAGGGTAGCTGCTATTCGGGCTCAAATTACCGAAACCCTAAAACAGTTTTCGAGTGTAAGCAGTGTTATAATATCAATTGACGGCCGCACCGAAGACATCCTTCAGCCATAAGACTCAAAAAAGCTCATTAATTATAGTTCTGTTGAGAAATCGCCTTTCAGGCGATTTTTATGGTAGAATACATTTAGGTCTAAACCATCTATTACTTATGACAAGTAAAAAAACTTTTTCAACAGAAGAAGCTAAAAGAGTTGGTGAAATTCTAGGAATTGACTGGAAAAAATTTGATGTGGAGCAATTCAGGATGGGAATGGATGTAGAATTGGAGCATGGATTAAGAGATTCCCAGACGAACGTTTCAAATGACGATCCGATTATTACCGGAAAAATCGCTCTTGCACATCTTAATGAGTTTCCTGATTATTACACAAGATTAGATAAGATGGAGAAAGAAGCTGAACAAGACTGGGAAAAATAGGAAAAAATATCCCCCGCCGTTTTTATTAACAAAAAAACCTAATAGCCTGTTCCGTCTCGGCGGCCTTTTTCTTATTTAAATAGTTTTCTTGATTCAGGAGTGGTAAAAGATTATAATAAATTAATGGAAGTTATTAAACCAATTCAGCTTTCTCCGAACTCTATAAACCTTTATTACGAGTGTCCGTTTTGTTTTTGGTTAGAGAAAAGATTGGGCATTAGAAGGCCTCAGCCTTTTCCTTATGCTCTGAATATAGCCGTGGATTCTCTTTTGAAAAAAGAATTCGATATCTATAGAAAGAAAAGAGAACCCCATCCCCTATTGATAGATAATAATATTCAGGCCGGTCTTTTTTCCGACCAGAACAAACTTAATCAGTGGAGAAGCAATTTTGAAGGAATACGTTATTATGACCCGAATATTGAGGCAACTCTTTTTGGAGCAGTGGATGATGTTTTGGAATTTCCCGATGGCAAATTAGCTCCACTTGACTATAAATCAACCGGCAGTAAGGTGCCAACTGTCTATGACCGCTTTCAGATTCAAATGGATATTTATACTTTCCTTCTAGAAAAAAACGGATTTTCTACCACAAAAAAGGGCTATCTGGCGTTTTATGTGGTTGACAAAGAGAACGGTTTTGGCGATAGATTGCCCTTCAGAAAGGAGCTTTACGAGATTACAACAGACCCCACCTATGTCCAGGGACTTTTTGAAGAAGCAGTTAAACTTTTAAGAAACAATAAGCCGCCGGGCCATCGTAAAGATTGCCAGTACGGCCAATGGTTTAAGCGGGTTGTCAAATTTTAAATACCTCCTTGTTTGAAAAATAAAATTAAATATTTAATTAAAGACTATTTAAAAGGTCGATTTATTTTATGAAAACAACAGATCAAACCACAATCTTATGCCGGCAAAGAAAATAGCGATGATTGCAGCGGTTTTGTTAGCAATTTTTTTGTTAATTGCGGCAGTTTGGGCATATTGCAAATTTATGACAAAGACAGAACCAACCAGCCGGGCGGAAATAAAGATTCAGGGAGGGAAAGGGCAGGATATTATTCCTCCCCCGGCAACGGGTAATGTTGATGATTTGGTAGCCTCCGTATTAAAAGACATTGATGACGAAAGTAAAATATTAACTCAAGAAGACAGTGATGCAGATTTAATTGCTGACGATAGCCAGGAAATTGGTGATTTCGGTCAATCAATAGATGAAAATGAGATTAAATAAAATATTAATAGGGGGGATTGGAACGGCGGTTCTAATGATTTTTCTTCTGCCTCTCTTGAGCATGGCACAAAATAATAATGATACCGGGAATAAAACAAAACTTTGCGAGCAGATCTCAAGTATTTCTTCAGCGGTTGACCAAAGAATTGCCGATCGCGAAACAAAATTGGAAGAGAAGAGAACACAGATAGAAAACAGAATTGAAGAGAGATGGAAAGAATATGATACCCGTTTGGCAGAGAAAAGGGAAAAGTGGAACATCAACCGAGCGGAACATTTTGCTAAACTTGAAGAAAAAGCGCAGAATAACGAACAGAAGCAAGCGATATTAGATTTTAAACAGGCAGTTGAGACGGCAATTGCATCCCGGAGAGCAGAGATTGATACAGCTATTCAGGAATTCCGACAGGGCGTGGCAGAAGTTAAAAATTCACGGAAAGCAGAAGTTGATGCCGCGCTAAATTCTCTTAGAAATTCAGTAAAAACAGCATTCCAGAAGGCAAAAACCGATTGTGAAGGCAATGTGAGTCCTGCGACCATTCGTGTAAATTTGAGAGCTGAAATTAAGTATGCGAGAGAAAAATTTATAACTGACAAGCAAGAAATTGATAAGATAGAGCCAGACATGAAAGAGCTCATTGATGCTAAAAAGACAGCAATTGAGGTCGCAATTGAGGATTTTAAGATGGCACTGGATGAAGCACGAGCGACTTTTAAAGCGAAAATGGAATTATTAAAACCACAGAGCCCTGAGAGTCCAGAATCGCCCGAAGTAACCGAATAGATTAATTTTTTGGGTTTTAATAAACTATTCAAAAACTCGCCTTCTTGGCGATTTTTTGGTATGATATGTTAAGGTATAAAAGGTCGGTTTCCTCTAATTAAAATAATTTATTATTCTATGACAACAAAAGATGAGATAATGTTTATTCTGGCCATTCTGCTTTTATTGAGCGGCACCTTTCTTGCCTACCATTCTTCTCCTTCAGACTTACTGGCGGTAAATTGGGGCGATTTTTTCTGGTAGAAAATAATATTCTTTAATATCTTATTAACTTAGAATTATTTACAGCGGAGAGCAGTTCTCCGCTGTTTTATTTGACAAAATTAGAATATGGGTGTATAATATGGTAACATAGAAAGTAGAGAACAAATGAAGCTAATAGTAGTTCTTCACAAGGAGGAAGATATTGGAAGCGTTAGAAATTGGCCTGATAGTAACAGGTTCAGTGATTGCTTATCTCCTGATTGGGATAGCAATCGCCAGGATCTGTGCTTACGTGGTCAAGGCGACTACTCTGTGCCATAGGCTTGATACAATCGATAGAGGCATTATAGTTCTCCTCTGGCCTATCGCACTCATTGTTGCAGCAACCTGGGGTCTTGGCCGTCTCGCAGGCGGCAATTAAGGGCTTCGGCTCGCAAGGGTCCCGTCACGACGGGACCCTTTTGCGTTATTTATATTTGAACCTTAACCTTAAATATGATATTTTGAATAATAGAATGAAAAAGATATTTTATATAGCAGGTTTTATTATATTGGGGATATTGCTCCAGCTTTTGCTTCACGCCGGGGTTGAAATTTTTTATATTAATTTACTCATAAAAGACTTTTCCAAATATAGCCTTGGATTTTCATGGAGCGAGTGGTTTATGATCCATCATATGGGAACAATAATTCTCTTTGCTGCCGGAGTTTTATTTGGTTTTTGGCAAGGCGGTTTCTGGTGGCGGAAAATCTATGAGAAAAAATAATGTTTACTAATGTTATAATTTATAGTTTTATTGCCGGTCTCTCCACTCTTTTTGGCGTTTATCTGGTCCGTAGGTTCGAAAGCTGGACAAAAAGAAACGCCGTTTTTCTTATTAGTTTCGCAATCGGCGTTTTATTAGCCAGCGCTTTTTTCCACTTATTGCCAGAAGCAATTGAAATAAACCCCACTTGGTTTTATTGGGTGTTGGGCACTATAATTTTTCTATTTTTTCTTGAGCACTTTGCTATCATTCACACTTGTCATGAAGAGAAATGCGATACTCACGCCCTGGGAATTATTAGCTTTTTTGGAATAGTTTTTCATTCGTTAATTGACGGAATTATTATTGGCGTAGGTTTTGGAGTAAGTTTTGTTGTGGGACTCCTTGCTTCTTCAGCTGTGATTTTTCACGAAACAGCCGAAGGAGTTTTTATTTACACATTATTAATCCACGATAAAAAATTTCAATCAAAAGCTTTATTATACTCCTGGATCGTGGCCCTAGCCACACCTTTTGGGGCAATACTTACCTTTTTCCTTATCCGAGGAATTTCGCCCATGGTTTTAAGCTGGTTGCTAGCTGCTGCAGCCGGTAGCTTTATTTATATTGGAGCTTCTGATTTAATACCTGAAGCTCACAAAAAATATAATCCCTGGAATATTTTTTTGGTTCTGCTGGGCATAATATTCGTCTTTTTTGTTGGCACTTTTTTAGATTAATTTTGTTAGTGTAACCTTTTCCATTTGACATCATTATCTATTTATAGGATTATTGAATAATAATTATTATTCTTAAAATATGTTAGAAAAAATTAATACGAAAATTAATAGCAAATATGCGGTAGTCTCGGTAATATTTATATCTCTTATTGCTTTAGGCTTAATAATACTCGCCTATTTTTCTATTTCATTGCCCGGTTTTCCTGGATTTTCTCATTTTCCATTTCTTTCTCAAGCTCCTGAAATAAAAGACATTGAAAAGTTTTCTTCAGAAGAGGATTTTAAAGCTTATTTGCAAGAAGCTCAATTAGGTTACGGCGACTTTTTAGGCGGGGCAGATAGAGTACCTAGTTGGACCGAAGTTCAACCAGGCGAAATAGCAATACCTTCTGCCTTAAAGGAAACTGGTGATGGCATGGGTGGCGGCGGAGAGCCAGAAAGAGTTTCAACTACCAATGTTCAAGTTTTAGGGATTGATGAGCCAGATATTGTTAAAACAGACGGCAAGGAGATTTATTTTTCTTCTACAGGTTATTATCTAGAACCATGGGTTTGGGAGTCAGAAAAGCCATACCCATCCGGTCAGGAGACAAAAATAATTAAAGCCTTTCCGTCCGAAGATTTAGCAATTGAAAATAAAATTGACAAGCAGGGAGATCTGCTTCTAAAAGGAAATATTTTAGTGATTTTTTCTGGAGATAAAATATATGGCTACGATATTACCACCCCTAAAAACCCAAAGAAGAAGTGGACAATAGATTTGGAAAACCAAAATTATATAGTTGGGGCCAGACTTTATAAAGATAAAATATATTTGGTTACCAGCACTAGAATTGATACCTATCATCCCTGCCCGATTAAACCACTGTCAGTAGAAGGCGCTCCACTTGAGATAAAATGTGTAGATATTTATCATCCAGTGGCGTCAGTACCCGTAGATGTTGCTTATAGCGGAATGATTATCAATCCGGAATCTGGGAAGGTTGATAAGACAATTTCTTTTGTCGGAACTTCGGGTTCTTCTATAATTTATATGTCAGAGAACGCAATTTATATCACTTATGTCTATTCTGAAAGCATAATTAAGTTTTACACGAACTTCTTCAAAGAAAGCTGCAGGGACATAATCCCCTCCAGAATTATTGAAAAACTAGAGAAGCTTGAGAGCTACGACATAAGCGATGTAGCTAAATTAACCGAATTTTCATTCATTTTTGAGAACTATATTGCCTCCCTAAGCGACGACGACAGGTTAAAGATAAATAATGAAATAGAAAACAGAATGAAAGATTATTATAAGGAACACGGCAGGGAACTTGGAAGGACAGGCATAGTAAAAGTTGGCTTAGATGAATTTAAGGTTTTGGCAAGTGGTAATATTCCTGGGCAAATTCTGAACCAATTTTCTATGGATGAATATCAGAACTATCTTAGGGTAGCTACGACTATAAATGGCGGCTGGTGGGGAGGTATCGGTTCTACTGGAGAAAGCGCAAATGATATTTATGTTCTAGACAGTTATATGAAGATTTCAGGGTCAATTAAAGACTTAGCCTTGGGAGAAAGAATTTATTCAGTTAGATTTATCGAAGATAAAGGGTATGTTGTGACCTTTAAACAGGTTGACCCATTCTTTATAATAGACCTGTCTAATCCTAAAAAGCCTGAGCTCAAAGGAGAGCTTAAAATCCCTGGTTACTCATCTTATCTGCATCCCATAACTAAAGATAAGATCTTAGGATTTGGAAAAGAAGGTTCTAACGTAAAGATTTCCCTATTTGATGTCGCTTCTCCAAGCAATCCATCTGAAATAGATAAGTACAATCTAGACGAGTATTGGTCGGATATATTAAATACCCACCACGCATTTTTGTTAGATGAAAAGCACGAAATCTTTTTCTTGCCCGGAGGGCAAGGCGGATATGTATTTTCTTACAAAGATAATAAACTAGAACTGAAAAGAGCAGTAAGCGACATCCAGGCAAAAAGAGCGATTTATATTAATGATTACTTATACATAATAGGAGACAGCAAGGTTACGGTGTTGAACGAGTTGAACTGGGAAAAAGTGAACGAATTGGAGCTTTAGTATTGACATTCTTTAATTAATCATCTATAATATTAAGTGTGGTCGAGTTGAACACTGGCCGCACTTTTATTCTTATAATTGATTTTAATAGAAATTGAGCTAAAATATAAACATATGAGCAAATTCGATCTATTAACCGGTTTAATTATATTCATCTTAGTCGCCTGGTACCTTGCTTACGGCCATGGCTTTAATTCGTTAGCAAGTGTCATAAATGTTTTATTTAAATAAGAAACATAATGGATAACACAAAAATTATTGGTTGGTTATTGTTAGCCCACGGGTTCTTAATCGTATTTTATGCACTTTTTTCTTCTTTAAATATCTTTACCGGCAAATCTCAGGCGCCTCAGGTTTTCAAACCCCAAAGGGATTAATTTATTAAAAAAACCGCTAAAAATTTCGTGAATTTTATTATGAAAAAAGATATTCACCCTAAGTATTATCCTGATGCAAAAGTTCATTGTGCTTGCGGGAATACTTTTGCAGTTGGTTCAACTAAGGAGTTTATTGAAGTTGAGATTTGTTCAAAATGCCATCCTTTTTACACCGGAAAGGAGAGGACTGTGGATACATTGGGCCAGGTTCAGAAATTTAAGAAAAGATTAGCCCAGAAAGAAGAACTGAAAAAAAAGAAATAATCTTCCGGTAAAATATGGCAGAAGTCGAAATCGAAAGCCTTAAAAAAACTCACAAAGAACTTGAAGAAAAACTCAGTGATCCTGGGTTGATTTCAAATTGGGAGAAGTTCGAGGAAATTTCTCGTAAAAAGAGCCATTTAGATAAAATCATAAATAAATTAGAAGAAATTGAGGAGTTAAAAGCGAAAATAGAAGAGAATAAAAAAATCTTAGCAGCGGATGAATCTTTGGAGTTAGCTTCTTTAGCTGAGGAAGAGCTCAAAATTTTTCTTGAAAGGAAAAAGATTTTAGAGAATGAATTGAGAAGGTTAGCTAAAAATGAAGAAAGAAACGATCCCGAATCAATAATTGTTGAAATTCGGGCCGGTACCGGAGGTGATGAGGCTAGTCTATTTGTGGCAGATTTATTCCGTGCCTATTCAAAATATGCACAATCGAAAGAATGGAAGCAGAGGATTCTAAGCTCCCACCCGACCGAATTAGGAGGTTTTAAAGAAGTTATTTTCTCGCTAAAAGATGGCGATGTTTATTCAAAAATGAAGTATGAGGGTGGAGTTCATCGTGTACAGCGAATTCCAGTGACCGAAAAAAATGGCAGAATTCATACTTCTACTATTTCGGTTGCTATCCTCCCCAAGCCCAAAAAAACTGACCTTAAAATCAAGCCAGATGAATTAAAGATTGACTTTTATCGGTCCTCCGGCCCGGGCGGTCAAAACGTAAATAGAAGAGAGACGGCAGTGAGGATTACTCATTTACCCACTGGCTTGGTGGTTACTTCTCAGGCCGAAAGAAATCAGCTTCAAAATAAAGAAAATGCCATGGCAATTTTAGAGGCCAGACTTCTAGAGCTAAAGGAAAGAAGAAACGAAGAAGAAATTCATGGTAAAAGAAAGGCGCAAATTGGTCTGGCAAAGAGGGCTGAAAAAATCCGAACTTATAATTTTCCACAAAATAGGCTAACAGACCATCGAATTAAAAAGTCCTGGAGAAATCTAGAAGAAATTTTTGAGGGTAATTTAGATCCAGTAATTAAAAATTTAAGCGCTAATTTGTAAAAAAATCATTAGTTGATAAATATCTCCCATCAAAAACTCGCCCCCTTGGCGATTTTTGTTTTTTACCCTAAACGAAAATGAAGGAATTCCCTGGTGGGACCCTGTCTACCTCTGTCTACCGGCAGGTAGAGGCAGGCAGGGACTCCCCAAAGTATCCCGCCTATGGCGGGAACTACGGGGCAGGCGAACCTACTTAGCTTTTTCAATGATATCAATGTCAGCTTGGTATTTTTTAGCAAGACTCATGACCGAATCCCCATAAAATCTGTATTTTGTACTTGTGGAACCAGAAAAATAAATCATAGCTGCCTTCCATTCAGTATTAGAAGTTTGCTGAGCCGCTCCATAATCTGCTAAATATAAACCAGCGGCTAAGAAAGCATCGTTTATATTCCAAGGATCAGCGGTTTTCCCGGTAGATGCCGTAACTCTGTCTTTATACAATACCCATGTGGAAGGTATAAACTGAGCAGGTCCCATTGCGCCTCCCCAACCAAATGACATTGGGCAAGAAACCGGTGTTTTATAAGGGTCTTTGCCTAATGCCTTTGTAATATTTAAGAAATGCGGGACATCTCGTTTAGGACTCATTGTTTTGGCCATTATCGCTCCGCTTTTAATGTTTACGCCTGCTCCGGTAGTTGAGTTCGATAAATAACACTGACCCACATTTTTACCGATATTAGACTCTTGTGTCAAAACTGCCAGTAAAAGAGCAGGCCTCACTCCGGTAATACCTTCAACATATTTTGCGATATCCAAAGCCTGGCCAAAATTCGGTGCTTGCGGCACGCCAGCTAGTTCAAAAATCCTTTTCCTGATCTCAGCTGCCTTTGCTTGGGTTTCTTTAAGTTGTTTTTGATAAACAGCTTCTTTACCTTTGGTTTCTTCTAATAACTGAGCTCTCTCTTTTTGGGTTAATTCATTTTCTTTTTTCTGTAATAATTGGATTTTAAGTATTCTTTCGAGATCTTCTTTTTCTCCATCAAGACTTTCTTTTTGTATTTCTAGATCTGATTTAAGATTTTTGATATTAGATAAAAGCTCGCGGCTCTCTTTGCTAAAGCTTTCCAACGCAACCAAATCGTTAAAAAAATCAGACATTTCATCTTTCGCTAATAAAACCTCTACAAAAGATTTCTGATCCTCTTCATAAATGCTTCTCAAGATATTCCCTAATTTATTTTGAGAATCATCAATTTTTTCACTTGTTGTGACAATTGATCCTTCAGTGTCTTTTATCTGTAATGTAGTGTCCTTAATCAGGACGTTAGAGCTTTCAATTTGTAAGTTCAACTTATTAATTTTTGTTTTTAGAATATAGATCTGGTTCTGAAGTGTTTTTTTCTCCTGCTGCGTTTTGGTAATATCATTCTCATATTGGGATATTTGTTCTTCCAGTTTTTTTAGTTCTTCTTCGAGGGCTTTTTTTTCTTCTTGCGGGGTTAATGCTAAACTAACAAAATTTGACAAAAGAAAAGCCAGGATAATTAGCGATAGCAATGTCAATTTCAACAGCTTATGAGCGGTTTTAATCATATAAATTATTTTTCTTTTCCTGTTTCCGTTTCTTCTTTTTCTTTGGTTATTTTCTCAACCTTTTCTACTTCTTCCACTTTTTCTTCGATTGGTTTTTTTAGCTCTTCTTCTATTCTCTCTGGAGGCGCAGCATGAGCGATAATTTCTTCCCGATCTTTTAGGACCTTTATTCCTGCGGGAACTTTTAAGTCTTTTATCAAAATGTTATCGTCAAAGCTTTTAAGGTGATTAACGTTTACCTTAATTTCTTTCGGCAAATTCTGAACCAACCCTTTAACTTCTATTTCAAAAATATTTTTAACCAATGTTCCTCCTAATTCTTTTACCGCAGGAGCTTCGCCTT
>Ga0315295_10001265_pt1 | contig 21713 bp, 19 predicted proteins | sample YL17G14_0_MG_FD_204453 | JGI IMG/M metagenome (GOLD analysis project Ga0315295, IMG submission 204453) | Sediment microbial communities from Yellowstone Lake, YNP, Wyoming, USA - YL17G14_0 | ecosystem: Environmental > Aquatic > Freshwater > Lake > Sediment | place: USA: Wyoming | collected...
TGGAAGGAACGGTGATGAAGAAGAGGAGCCTCAGGGCATAGGAGAAATCTTCCCTCAGTTTGTATATATTACCTTTCACCGCGTGTTCGGACAACGCAGGGAGCGCTGCCATCCCCATAGCGACTCCAAAAATGCCGATGGGGAACTGGATAAGTCTCATGGAGTAGTAGAGGTAGGTATTGCTCCCCTGGGGCAGATAGGAAGCAAGTATTGTACTGATGAAGATATTGATCTGGGCAACGGCCATGCCCATTGTCGCGGGCAGGATGAGGAGGGATATCTTTTTCAGCCCCCCATGCCTGAAGAAAAAGTCGAACCTCAGGGAATACCCTTTCCGGAAGTAAGAGGGGAGCTGGAAGGCGAACTGGACGAATCCACCGATCATCACTCCCAAGGCTACCGATACGATAGGTTGGGAGAGCACGGGAACGAGGAGCAGCATTGTCGTGATGATGGTGATATTGAGCATCGCCGGTGCAAGGGCGGGGGTGAAAAACACCTTCCTCGTATTGAGTGCACCCATGGCGAGGGCGGCGAGGCTTATGGAGAGGAGGAAGGGGAACATGATCCTTGTGAGAAGCACAGTAAGGGAGAACTTTTCTGGAACACCCAGAAACCCGGGTGCGATGAGAGATACTATAGGAGGGGCAAAGACGATCCCCAGGACACAGATCGACCCGACAAAGACAATAATGAAGGTGAAGGTTATCCTCACGAGCCTCTGTGCCTCCTCTTCACTATAGTTCGTGCGATACTCGGTTAATACAGGGATGAAGGCGGAGGACATGGAACCCTCTGCAAAGAGCTCCCTGAGGAGGTTCGGAACCCTGAAGGCTACCACAAAGGTATCCGAAATACCGGTGGCGCCGAAGAAAAAAGCGAATACCATGTCCTTGATGTACCCCAGGATGCGGCTTATAAAGGTAGCGATCGACATGATCCCCGCAGCCCGCGCGATCCTTGCCCTGGTATCCATGGTAGGTGATTATATCACAAAAAAACGATGGTCCTGAGAGCGAAACTGGAGAAGCAGGGATAATGAAATTTAATGTAATAGTTCAAAAAACTAATTTCCTCCACCTTGATGGGGGAGGGCAAGGGTGGGGGTGAACTATTACCAATTGTGATTATGAGGTATGCACTTGTCACCTTTGCCATTCTATTTTGTATACATTGGATACAATAAGATTATGAATTCCTAAATAAATGCAACGAGTCGAAAAATAAGGAATAATCTTCGAATTATTGCCGAGTCACTGCACAGGTGTTTCCTTTAGAAACGAAACATAGTATAGTGTAACCAGATATCTTTACAATATACCCTCCCGATGTCATCCCCGCTTGTCCGGCATTCTTCTTAAAAAAATTCCCGACAAGCGGGAATGACAAAACTGTAAAGCGCCATCAGAAGAGAGGGTGGAGTCTGTACACAATGTGAAGTTCATAGAGTACGACCACGAGATAGATGACCATGGCGGAAAGCAGCCCTATTTTCGAGATGGAGGAATTTTTCAATATGCAGAGTATAATGACAGGTATGGCGGTAAGGGAGTATTTAACGGCGAAGAAGGGGAGGGTGCCGAACCCGAGGTAAAAGGCCATGACCGGATTGCCTTCTGTGACGATCTTTTTCTCTATCATCAAAAGGGTGAGGTACGCATCGACGCAGCTCACGATTAAAATGGACAGAAGTATGGAGAAGAGTCCCGGTGAATAGATGTCCACATAGCGATGCCTCTTCCTGTCCTCCCCCCTCCTGATATCTTTTCTCTGCCCCCCATAGAAGCTATACCTGCTGAACATAGGGGTCGGGCATTTCCGTCTGTCGGAACGTATCCGTTTCTCGTTCTCATGATTGATCTCGGACACAGTGAATAGCCTACAGCAAATTCAATACCCGTTTCGTAATTGCATGGATCAAATATCTGCGCAGCTACCTTCTGAACTCCCTCCCCCTCCAGATCATATAGATTGCGGGGTAGATGAGGAGTTCGAGAACCATCGAGGTGACTACGCCGCCCACCATGGGAGCGGCGATCCTCTTCATGACATCCGACCCGGTTCCGTGGCTGAACATTATGGGGACGAGCCCCGCGAGGATGACACTCACCGTCATGATCTTCGGCCTGATCCTCTTGACTGCACCGTGCATAATCGCCTCTTTCAGGTCATCAAGACCCTTCAGTTTCCCCTCTTTCTTCCACTGGGCATAGGCGAGCTCAAGGTAGAGGAGCATCACGACGCCTGTCTCGGCATCCAGCCCTGCGAGGGCGATGATGCCGACCCACACCGCAATGCTCATGTTGTAATTGAGGAGATAGAGGAGCCAGAAAGAGCCCACAAGGGAAAATGGCACTGCAAGCAGGACGATGAAGGTTTTGGTGACAGATTTGGTATTGAAGTATATGAGGACAAAGATGATGAGGACCGTAAGGGGGATTACCAGTTTTAATCTCTCACGGGTCTTGACCAGGTATTCATACTCACCGCTCCACTGGAGATGGTAGCCTTCCGGGAGTTTCACTGCCGAGACAACTCTTTTTTTAGCCTCTTCCACATAACCGCCCACATCCCGGCCCGAGAAATCAACAAAGACGTAATTGGCAAGGAGTCCTTCCTCGCTCTTGATCTGCGTAGGGCCTTTCACGATTACCACATCAGCGATTTCCCCAAGGGGTATATGGGCGATGGTACCGGGTTTCGAGCTGCCCTGCATGCCTGATGCATCCCCTGAGAGACTGACTGGGACAAATATCCTCTTTATCCTTTCCACGTCGTTCCTCAACTCCCTTGCATACCTCACATTCACAGGGTACCTTTCCCTTCCCTCCACTGTTGTGGTGAGATTCATCCCTCCCAGTGCGCTCGCAACAATGCTTTGGACATCATCCATGGAAAGTCCATAACGGGCTATCTCTTCACGCTTCGGTTTGATATCTAGGAAATACCCTGTGGTTACCCTCTCTGCATAGGCGCTCCTCGTTCCCTTGATGTCTTTGATGGCATTTTCCACATCCGTCGAGATCTTTTCTAACACATCCAGCTTCGGACCCATCACCTTAACCCCAACCGGCGTCCTGATGCCCGTGGCAAGCATATCTATCCTCGCCTTGATCGGCATGGTAAAGGAATTGGCAACGCCGGGGATCTGGAGGGCATCATTCATCTCATTCTTGAGTTTCTCCACGTCCATGCCAGCCCGCCATTCTTTCTCCGGTTTAAGGTTGATCACCGTCTCGAACATCTCCATGGGCGCAGGGTCTGTGGCGGTCTCGGCACGTCCTGCCTTTCCGAATACCTGAGCCACTTCAGGGATCTCCTTGAGAATCTTGTCCTGTATCTGGAGAAGCTGTGAAGCCACCGAGATGGATGCAGCAGGAACGGTTACCGGCATATAAAAAAGGGTTCCCTCATAAAGGGGGGGCATGAATTCAGAGCCCAGCTTCTTATAGGGGATCACAGTCAATCCCATGATGATGACAGCAATGATAATCACTGCAACCTTGAAGCGGAGGGCTAACCTTGCCATGGGTTCATAGAGTGTATGGAGGATACGGCTCACCGGGTTCTTTTCCTCGGGGCGGATATACCCCCTGATGAAAAGGGTCATGAGTACAGGGGTAAAGGTAATAGCAAGGAAGGATGAGAAGAGCATGGCAAAGGTCTTTGTATAGGCAAGGGGCTTAAAAAGCCTTCCCGCCTGTGCCTGGAGAGTAAAAACCGGGAGAAATCCGACGGTAATAACGAGGAGGGAGAAGAAAAGGGACGGCCCAACTTCCCTGGCAGCATCGATGATCACGTCAATTCTTGTTCTCTCACTTTTTGTGGGGTTGTCTGCAGGGGAACCTTCCCCTGCAGCGCTTTCCCATTCTTCCAGTTTCTTGTGGGCGTTTTCGACCATGATGATGGATGCATCCACCATGGCACCAATAGCGATGGCGATGCCACCCAGGCTCATGATATTCGAAGTGACGCCAAGATAATACATGCAGATGAATGAGATGATAATGGCAACGGGCAGAGTTAATATCACCACAAGGGCGCTGGGCAGATGAAAAAGAAATATGATACAGACGGCACTCACCGCCACAGAAAGCTTTATTATCTCATCCTTAAGGGTGCTGATGGACCGGCGGATCAGGTCCGACCTGTCATAGGTTGTGACGATCTTTACGCCTTCGGGCAGGGAAGGCTGGATATCCTTCCTTATCTTCTCTTTCACCCGGTCAATCACACTGAGGACATTCTCGCCGAAACGGACAACAACAATGCCCCCGACCACCTCTCCCTTTCCATCAAGGTCAACAAGCCCCCTCCGTATCTCGGGGCCGAGCTGGACGCGGGCCACATCCCGCAGGAATATGGGCGTACCGGCTCCATTTGTGCCCACTGCAATATCCGCCAGGTCTTTCATATTCCTGATATATCCCCTTCCCCTCACCATGTACTCGACTCCCGAGAGTTCAAGAACCCTTCCCTCAACATCATTGTTGCTCTTCCTGACCGCCTCCATCACCTTCATCAGCGAGACGTTGTAGGCTGAAAGACGGTTCGGGTCGATGGTTATCTGGTACTGCTTCACGAAACCACCCACACTGGCCACCTGGGATACACCGGGCACGCTTTCCAAAGCGAGTTTGATATTCCAGTCCTGCATGGAGCGGAGCTGGGATAGGTCATGGCCGCTCTTCTCATCCACAACGGCATAACTGAACCCCCACCCCACACTGGTAGCATCCGGGCCCAGGACCGGATTCACATCCGCTGGAAGCTTCCCTTTTACTGACTGCAGATATTCGAGGACACGGCTCCTGGCCCAGTAGATGTTCGTTCCCTCCTCGAAGATCACATAGATAAAAGAGCTCCCGAGGAAGGAAAAGCCTCGTACTGCCTGTACCTTGGGAGCTGCAAGGAGGGTGGATGCAATGGGATAGGTGATCTGGTCCTCCACAAGGTCGGGACTTCTTCCCGCCCAGTCCGTAAAGATGATTACCTGCGTGTCGCTGAGATCAGGAATGGCGTCAAGGGGGGTCTTCGTGAGGGCCCAGTATCCCCAGACGCAGAGGAATATCACCATCAGAAAAATGATGAACTTGTTTCTTGTGCTGCTTTCGATAATTTTGGAAATCATATATCAGATTATAGGTTTTCGTTTTTAATAGGTCAGGCGCTTCGCCTGACAGATCTCCTGTCTCAATGCATGTCAGGCAAGATGCATGTAGTATGCAATGAATTGATGAATCACGGAGTAGAAACCCCCTTCAGTGTTTATGTCCGCTGAGGGGTTTGACACCTTTTAGTTGGGCCTCGGAATCGATGAGGAAGGTGGCTGATGAGACAACCCTCTCCCCTGCTTTTAACCCCATGAGCACCTCTCTGACCCCTTCGGCACTCACGCCAAGCATCACCTCTCTCGGTTCAAAAATTCCTTCTCCCTTGTCAACGTAGACGATCTGCCTTGTCCCTGTATCGATCACCGCATCATCCGGGATCGCCAGTTTCTTGCCGAGATCGATGTTCACCTCTACGTTGGTGAACATCTGAGGTTTAAGCTGTCCTTCCGTGTTCGGGACTGAGAACCTCACCTTTGCAGTCCGTGTTTCCCCTGCAAGGGTTGGATAGACATAATCTATCTTTGATGAGAACTCCTTGCCGGGGAAATAGCTCAGGCTGATCTTTGCTGTCTCACCCACCTTTATCATCGGCAATTCATATTCATAGATGTCGGAGATGATCCAGACCGACGAAAGGTCGGCGATGTCGAAGAGCTTTTCTCCGGGCATGACCCGCATGCCCTGTAATGCCATTTTCTGGACCACATACCCATTCACGGGACTGTAGAGCGTAAGTGTTCTTATGGGCTTTCCCGATTCTTCCATCATGTTAATCTGGTCGTCGGTGATGTCCCAGAGCCTTAATCTCTGTTTTGCCGCTTCGAGTATCGTTTCAGCATCTTTTGAGAGCATCTTATTAATATTTTCATCATTGATATTTTTCCGCTGCTTTGTCCACCTGAGGACATTCAGGAATTCCGTTTGTGTGGCGACAAGCTCCGGGCTGTAGACTCCTGCAAGGGGCTCTCCTTTCTTCACATATTTCCCGTTATAGTCCACATAGAGTTTCTCGATCCACCCTTCAAATTTAGTGTTCACTGTGGCGAGTCTTCTTTCATCATATTCAATGCGCCCCACGGTCCTGATCACCTTCCGGAGGGTTGTTACCGAAACCACTGCCGTCTTCACCCCTATGAGCTGCTGTTTTTCAGGAGGGATCTCGACCGTTGGAGCTTCTTCCCCTGTTTCTATCTGTGCCGGTTTAGCCTGATCTTTTGACTGTTCACTCTCTCCCGCATGACCCTGGTGTTCTGGAGCCTGGGATGCCGGAGCTGCCTGCGGGGGCTTTTCCTTTGCATTCTTCTGTACGAAGCCGGTTTTCGAAAAGTAGAACAAAAATCCTGCTCCCAGGAGTAACACAGCAATGATAACAACATAACTCTTTTTCATTTCATCTCCCCCCGGATTCCATGATCCCTGCCAATGCCTCAAGCCGTGCCGCAGCCTTTTCCCTTTCCACAAATTGTCCCCAATAGGACGTCTCAAAATCGAGGAGTGCCTTAAGCCTGGAGATGACTGTTATCGCTTCCACCTTCCCTGTGACATACCCGGCAAGCGCCGATTCAAAGTCCTGATGGGTCTTGGGGATGAGACCATCCCTATAGAGTTCCATAAGCCTCTGCGCTGTACTGAGCATGGAGTAGTTGTCCCGTATGTTTGAAGAGAGCATCAATTTTGTCGCTTCCAGCTCGTTCCGGGCCTCGGACAGCGACGCCCGCGCCTCATATGCCGCCTGTTTCTGTTTCGTTTTGTAAAAGAGGGGGATGTTTATCGTGGTCGTGAGACTCCACATATCCTCAAATTCCCCGGCCCTGGTAAACACGCTTGCGTTCAGGGTAAAATCGGGGTAGTATTCCCTTTCGGCCAACTTCACCCTTGCCTCTGCCAAGGCCACTATCTTAGCCCTGGATTTAATTTCCGGGGAGTTCTCATGGGCCATTTTAATCATCTCATCCATGCTGCGAGTATATGCTCGCAACAAGGGCTCAGACGGTCTGCCCAGAGGGGAAGTGGCATCCCTCCCGACGGTGGTATTGAGCATTGCCTCAAGGGATTGTATCTTCTGTTTCTGCATCTCTTCTTTCTCCAAGAGCATGTATTTTTCTGTCTGGGCCATCAAGACTTCCTGCTGAAGCCCCATACCTGAAGAGTACCGCGCAATGGCCGCATCCTCTATCATCGAGAAGAGTGCGATCCTGTCCCTGATGAGATCGATATTCTTATATGCAAGAAAAAGGTCGTAGTAGAGTTCCTTGACCCTTGTTACGGTCTTCAATCTCATCGAATCATATGATGACTGCAGGCTCTCCGATTCCCTAGACGCCATCTCTTCCTTTATAGAGAGTTTCCCCGGGAAGGGAACCATCTGGGAGGCGGAGAACATCCATTGTGCATCCGGAGACTTTCCGTAGGTATACTTCTTCCATCCTTCGTTCTGGTAGCCGAACATGAACATGGGATCGGGAAGACTTTTTGCCTGGGGGATCCGGTACCGTGATGCTGAAACCCTTGACTGAGAAGCAAGGATTTCAGGACTGTTCTTCAGGGCCTCGCTGATCAAGTCCTGGAGGTTCAGTCCTTCGGCATATGCGCTACCAAAAAGTGTCAGAAAGAACGCGATGAGTGAGGAGCAGAGGGAAATAAGATTTACTCTGCCTGAGGGTACCTCATTCCCCTTTACGCTCATCACTGTACCTGCCAGTTGTAATAACTTTATCGACAGAGACATGGCGGATGTCCCGAAAAGCCTTTATCGGCGATACCTTGAAGTATCGGAAGCCACGTTCCAAGCCTGACTGATGACCACACCCCAGGTGAGGCATGACCATACAAGCCGAGTGAGTGACGTTTCATCGCCTTATAGAGGCGTTGAGGGATGTCTGCCATGTCTTTTTGCAACACTTAGGTCTACTCTTTAGCGTATTTCTACTTTGCGTCCACAGTGAATTTCATTGTGGAAATCTTGCCTGCCCTGATTATCTTTACCGCTATATTCCAGGAACCCGCCATGGAGAGGTTCATCGTGGCCCTGTATTCATTCCCCTTCAGCGCCCCGTTAGTCTTATAGTTCATCGGGGGCATGCCCGGCATGGGAGGCATCGAGTATTCGACCACCACTTTTGCATCGGTGACATATTTCCCCGATGCATCCTTGATCTCGATCTTCATATTATTATCGCCGGCAACAGGGGGGTTCCTATCGATCTTCACTTCCACTTCATATTCCCCTGCCTTCCTCTTGTATTCATACTCTTTACCATAGGCGATACCTGCGATCAGGAGCAGGATCAAGGCGAAAATCGCAATCCTTCTCATACCAATCTCCTTTCAGCAATTTCCCTTCTCCTTCATATGCTAAAAATATACTCTTCAGGCCGAAAAGTTTCAAGTTTTACTATAAATATGAGGCTCTTGCAAAAGTATGATAAAACCCTTTTCTGTCATTCTGAGTAAAGCGAAGAATCTCATGTTTGCAAGGTGTTAAGAGACCCTTCACCTCGTTCAGGGTGACATGTTCATGAATTATTTTCCTTAATCTGGTAAGATATTTCTTAAAATTCCTAAACAGGGAAAGTACTTCAGCACTCATGGCAAAAGGAGGGAGTGTCAGTACATCATGTTTCCCTGGTGAATTGGCCTAATTTTTGCGCTATTAAAAACAGGCACTGTTGCCTTCCTTATTTTTGCACCTAATGAACACATTCAATGTCTTTATAGTACTTAATGAATTTGTATTATGAGGTTGACACAAGAGGCTCTTGTAAAAGTATGATAAAACCCTTTTCTGTCATTCTGAGTAAAGCGAAGAATCTCATGTTTACAAGGTGTTAAGAGACCCTTCACTTCGTTCAGGGTGACATTATAGAACTTTTGCAAGAGCCTCACAAGAGAAAGGAATAAGGAGATGGAAAGAGATAGCATTGACAACATTGATATACGGTCCATTCTGCAGACCGCTGTGAACGTCGCCACGTCCCCTTTGACTTTTTTCAGAGGGATGCCGAGGACAGGAGGATACCTTGAACCGTTTCTCTTCATGGTGGCTATGGGTGTTATCGCGGGGCTCATCAAGACGGTCCTCAGCATTATCGGTGTGCAGTTTTCTATGAGCAAGGGCATTGCCTTCATTATCCTTCTCCCTGTTATTACCTCACTCTACGCATTTGCGGTGGCCGTGTTACTCTATGTGGTATGGAAACTCATGGGCTCCAATGAGGGTTACGAAACGGCTCTCCGGTGCTGGGCATTTATCACAGCGCTCACCCCTGTGACCACTGTACTCGGTGTCCTGCCCTATATAGGCTTCCTTATCAGTATCATTCTCTACACCTCTTTCCTCGTGATCACGAGCGCGGAGGTCCATCACATCCCGTCAAGGAAGGCCTGGCTTGTCTTCGGGATTATAGGAAGTATAGTCTTCTTCATGCATGCGAGCACCGAGTTCGCTGCGAGAAAGGCAGGTTCCGATTCGAAAAAAGTCCAGAGGGAGGTCAAGCAGTTCTCGATAGCCGCAGAGAAGAAGACCTATAGTCCCCTCACGCGGTACCGTGCAATGCCTTGAGTGTGGCGTTGAGGCTCTTGATGTCTTCGACGTTGTAGGTCTTCGCAGACGGATCTATTCTTTTGATCAGTCCTGAAAGGACCTTCCCCGGGCCAACCTCTACAAAGGTATCCACACCGGAACTTATGATCGCCCGTATGGAGTCTTCCCAAAGGAGGGGACTGTGGAGCTGACGGACAAGGGAGGTCTTTATGCTATCAGGGTGAGTGAGGAAAAGGGCATCTGCGTTGTTTACGATCTGAATCCCTGGTTCCCTGAAGGTGAGCTCATTGAGCAGGGCGTTGAGCCTCTGTGATGCGTCTGCCATCATGGTGCAGTGGGAGGGAACGCTCACTGCAAGGGGCAGTGCCCTCCTTGCGCCTGCCTCTCTTGCACGCTTCATCGCCTCCTCTACGGCGCTCTTTTCTCCAGCAATCACGATCTGTCCGGGACAGTTGTAGTTCGCAGGCGATGCGTAACCGCTCTGCAGGGAGACACAGATCTCATCGACCCTGTTCCTCCCAAGGCCGACGATCGCCGCCATGAGCCCCTTTCTCTCCGGGACTGCCTCCTGCATGTACTGGCCCCTCTTCTCTGTGAGTCCCACGGCGTCCCTGAACGATAAAACTCCTGACGCCACGATGGCCGAATACTCGCCAAGGCTGTGGCCTGCGACCACAGAAGGGGTAATTCCTTCCGCACGTACTACATTGTGAATACCGATACTGACGGTAAGGACACAGGGTTGAGTCCTGAAGGTCTTGTTGAGTTCCGATCCGGGGCCATGAAACGACAGCGCTGCAACATCATATCCGAGGGTTTCAGAGGCTGTGTGAAATATCTCCCTTGCCTCCTCAAACTTCTCGAATATCTCTTTTCCCATCCCTACGTACTGCGATCCCTGTCCGGGAAAGACGAAGGCATATCTCACTGCTGTCCCCTTATCTCTTTTATCTTCCTGATGAGGAGCGGCACGACCTCGTATACATCACCAACGATCCCATAGGTGGCGACATCGAAGATCGGTGCCTCCGGGTTCTTGTTGATCGCTATGATAACCTCTGAGGACTGCATACCCACAATGTGCTGTACTGCTCCCGAGATTCCGCAGGCCACATATACCTTAGGGCAGACGGTCCTGCCTGTCTGGCCGACCTGGTGTCTGTATGAAATCCATCCTGCATCAACGGCTCCCCTCGAAGCCCCGACGGTGCCGCCGAGGAGCCCTGCCAGTTCCTCAAGAAGATTGAACCCCTTCGGGTCTCCGAGGCCCCTTCCGCCTGACACGATGACTTCCGCATCCTGGATGTTCACCGTCATGCCAGAGACCTCTTTGACCGTCTCGACGAGTTTTGTCCTTGACAAGAGACCCTCCGCATCGACATGGATGATCTCGCCTTTCTTCTCCTCGTCGAATACTCCTCTCTTCATCACCCTCGGCCGGACCGTTGCCATCTGGGGCCGCTTGTGCGGACAGAGGATAGCCGCCATGATGTTCCCTCCGAAGGCAGGCCGTATCTGGCGGAGGTTTCCGGTCTCCATGTCAATCTCGAGAGCCGTACAATCAGCGGTAAGACCTGTCCCGAGTCTTGCCGCTACGCGAGGAAAGAATGATCTGCCTATAGGGGTTGCCCCTGCGAGCACAATCTCGGGGCGGTGCTCTTGTATAAGCAGAAAGAGGAGTTGTGAGTACGGTTCGTCATTGAAGATCCCGAAGATCCGGGCATTCGAAAAGTAGACCCTGTCGGCTCCCCAGTGTATGAGTCCCTCGGCCTCAGGTTTTGCACCGCCAAAAAGGACTGCGCAGAGTTCTGTCCTGCGCTCATCGGCAAGCCTCCTCCCTGCACCCAGGAGTTCATATGCCACCGGGGCCACCTTGCCGTTTCTCTGTTCTGCGAAGACCCATATGCCCCTGTGCCCTTCAATGTCGGAAACCGAGGCCTGCGTATCAGCCACTTCAAGGACCTCCTTGATCACCCCTTCAGGGCATATGCTCATACATGCCCTGCAGAACTGACAATACTCGTTGATGAATGCCTTGCCCTCCCTCATCTCGATTGCCGTGTAGGGACAGGACTCGATGCATGCCTCGCATCCGGTACACTTTTCGGCATCGACTACTATACGCATCCCAATCCCCTCAGTTCCTGGACTAACGCATCAACCTGCTCTTCCACAGTACCATAGAGGAGTTTCCTGTCCTTCTTTGCCTCAGGGGCGAAGATCTGCTTCACGAGCGTCGGTGAACCTTTGAGCCCGATGTTCGCGGGTTCCGCTCCGATGTCGGAGTGGCCCCACTTTTTGATCTCAGCCTTTTTCGCGGCTATCTTGCCCTTGAGGGAGGGGAGTCTCGGCTGGTTCAATTCCTTCACCACCGTGAGCAGCACGGGAAGGGATGATTCGACTATGTCATACCCGTCATCCATCAACCGCTGCACCCTTATCCCTCCGCTGTGTACCTCTTCAATCTTCCTGACATAGGAGATATGGGGAATATCGAGGAATTCCCCCATTTCAGGGCCAACCTGTGCAGTATCCCCGTCTATTGCCTGCTTGCCGCAGAGGATGATGTCGGCCCCTATTTTACGGACCGCTTTCGAGAGGGCATAGGCGGTCGCCCAGGTATCCGAGCCGGCAAAGGCACTGTCGGTAAGGAGTACTGCATCGTCTGCACCCATAGATAAGGCGTTCCTCAATGCTGCCTCTGCCTGTGGCGGCCCCATCGTGAGGACAATGACCTTTCCCCCGGTACGTTCCCTTATCTGGAGGCCAGCTTCAATCGCGTGCATGTCATAAGGGTTTATGATGCTCGGCACGCCTTCCCTCATGAGAGTATTCGTCTCTGCATCAATCCTCACCTCTGTGGTATCTGGTACCTGCTTGATACAGACGACGATGTTCATTGTTTTTTGCCTTCCTTTGCCGCCTCCTTGATCAGGGCCTGTCCTATGACATTCCTCTGAATCTGGTTTGTCCCTTCATAGATCTGCAGGATCTTCGCATCCCGCATCATCTTTTCGACAGGGTACTCCCGCATGTACCCGGAACCGCCCATCACCTGGAGGGCATTGGTGGTTACCCGCATTGCCATATCAGTTGCAAATACTTTGGCCATGGCCGATTCCTTTGTGATGTCCCTGGCACCGCTGTCTACGTATCGCGCGACTGCATAGACAATTGCCCTCGCTGCCTCTATCTCTGTCGCCATATCAGCGAGCATATGCTGGACGGCCTGGAAACTGATCACAGGATGGCCGAATTGAACGCGCTGCCTCGCAAACTTCACGGCCTCTTCGAAGGCGCCCTGGGCGACCCCCACACCCTGTGCGCCTACGCCGACCCTCGCTTGGTCAAGTGTCTTCATGGCGACAATAAACCCCATGCCCTCCCTCCCTATGAGGTTCTCCTTAGGGATACTGCAGTTGTCGAAGATAAGTTCGCAGGTGACCGACGCCCTTATCCCCATCTTCTTCTCCTTCTTCCCGAAGTGGAATCCCTTCGTCCCCTTCTCGACGACGAAGGCAGAGGCACCCCGTGCACCCTTTGTTTTGTCAGTCATGGCGATGATCGTATAGATCTCTGCCTCTCCTCCATTTGTAATCCATTGCTTTGTACCGTTCAGGACGTACTCGTTGCCTTCGAGTTTTGCTGTTGTCTGAATACCCGAGGCGTCACTCCCCGCATTCGCCTCTGTGATCCCGAAGGCTACGAGTCTCTTGCCGGCAGCGATGTCGGGGAAGTAGCGCTTCTTCTGCTCCTCTGAACCAAAGAGGAGGAGGGGGTAAGTGCCCAGACCATTTGCCGCATAGGATGTCGAGACGCCGAGACATGCCATGGATAGCTCTTCGATGGCGATGCTGAATTCGAGGATACCCTTTCCTAAACCCCCGTAAGCCTCAGGAATAAAAAGGGCAAAGAGGTCTGACTGGGCGAGGATCTTCATGATTTCTGAAGGAAACTCCTCTCTCTCATCGAGTTCCTGCCTCACAGGCACGACCCTTTCCTCTGCAATCTGCCTTGCCAGGTTCCGTATCATCAACTGATCTTCAGTTAGAAAATAGTCCATCACTGTTCCTCCGGTGTTTGCACAATAACAATGAAAGGGTTTAGACGGATACTCATTCTACCAGAAAAGAGGGGTTTTTAAAAGTGCGGAACAGGGAATTCAGGCGCTCACATCGACATCTGCAATAAGGAGACTCGGTGCAGCGAGATTGCCGTAAAACCTTAGGTCATCGCCTGCTGCCTTGATCTTCCCGAAGAAATCGAGGAGATTCCCTGAGATGATCGCCTCCTTCACGGGATGATGCAGATGGCCGTGCTCGATCCATAACCCTGACACCCCGACCGAGAATTCGCCCGAGACGGGATTGGCGGTATGTACCCCCATGGCATCGGTGACGTAGAGTCCTTTATCGATCAGGGAGGAGGGTCCTCCGGTATGGACATGTGCAGGGGAGACGGAGATACAGAGGTTTAAAGGCCCGACTGTGGGAAGGACAGAGAAGCTGCCTTTTACCGCATTCCCCGTGGATATGACGCCGTCCTTCCGTGCAGTGTAACAATTATAGAGGTAGCCGAGCAGCACCCCGTCCTTTATGAGGAATTTCCTTGAGGTCGCTACACCCTCGTCATCGAATGGCCTGCTGCCAAGTTTAGAAGGAATGCCACCGTCGTCGTAGATGCTGATGACCGGGCTCACCACTGCCTGGTTCAACCTCCCGGCGAGTAGAGATTTACCCTTCTGTACGGACTCAGAGGAGAGGAGGGAGGCGAAGAGGCCGAGGAACTCAGTGGCTACAGAATTGTCGAGGATCACGTCAGCCTTTAAGGCCTGAGCCTTCTTTGCCCCGAGAAGCATAAGCGCTCTCCTTGCGGCAGTCTCTCCCACATTCTCGAAGGGGACCTCCCGCAGGAAGCGGCTTCCCTCAAAATCCCAGGCCATCTGACTGTCGTCACCATCCTCGGCTACCACTATGAGCTGGGCTGTGCAAGATGTCGCCGCATAGGTATCGTGCACACCCTTCGAATTCATTATCATCACATTCTTTACTGAAAAAGATGCCGATGCCTTTCTCACCCTCGTTATCCTCCTGTCTGTATCGAGGGCCGCGCTCTCTAATGAGAGTGCCTTCTGGAGCGCCGCATCCTCATCGATCTCGGATACCTCTTTGTCAAAGATATCGAGCGGATTCCTTCCGGAGGGCTCCGGGAGGCAGAGGTGCTCATCATGCTCGGTCCACCGGGAGGCCTCAAGGGCATTCTCGATGACTGTGTTGGCATCTCGCATGTCCGTGGAGAAAGAAAAACCAAGTCTCTTGTCCCTTATCACCCTGAGAGAATACCCGAAATCGGTTGACGACTCGAGGGCATCCATGACCCGTCCCTTCACCTCAACAGAGAGATTCCTGGCCGATTTGACATAGACCTCGGCGAAATCGGCTCCCCCTTTGAGTGCCCCCCCGAGAAGCCGTCCGGCAAAGTCTTCTTCAATCCTCATAGTAGGTCGCAGAAGCGGTATCGGATTCCCACACAGTAATTGCAGTAAGATTGATGTAATCTGTATTGATCTTCTTTTTGAGGGAGTCGTAGATCCATTTCGCTATGTTTTCCGAGGAAGGATTGATCTCGGTGAAGGGAAAAACATTATTGAGGAAGGCATGGTCGAGTGAAGATGTGACCTCATTTGTGAGGCGCATCAGATCGTGAAAATCGACTGCTATACCAATCTCATTTAGTCTTTCAGCAGCAACATGCACCTGTACCTTCCAGTTATGGCCGTGCAGGTTTTCACACTTGTCCATATAGCCCCTCAGTTGATGGGCGGAGGAGAACGTGGTTTCTATCATCAGTTCGTACATAACACTCCTCGTCTCACCTGTGTTGGATACGTTTCATGTCTTCAATCCCCACGGAAACAAGCTCACACTGATTTCCTGAAGATCGCGATATAGGGTAGGTTTCTAAATTTGTTATCGTAATCCATCCCGTAACCGACGAAAAACTCATTCGGTATCTCAAACCCCACATAGTCAAGGGGGACATCCACGATCCTTCTCTCCCTTTTATCGAGAAAGGTGCATATCCTTAGACTTTTTGGTCTCTTCAAGAGTATCCTTTCCCTGATATGGTTGAGGGTAATCCCTGAGTCGGTAATATCCTCGACCAGGAGCACATCCTTGTCGGAGAGATCTTCCCGGACATCGTAATAGACCTTCACCTCACCAGTCGACTCGGTCTTGAGGTAGCTCTCGGAGATGATAAAGTCGACCATGAGGGGAACTTGAATCGCCCTTACGAGGTCGGCAAAGAACAGAAAGGAACCGCGGAGCATGGCTACCGCAAGGATGTCCTTTCCCTTGTAATCATGGGAAATGGCATCTGCCAGTTCCCTTACCCTGTGCTGGATCTGATCTGCCGTAAAGAGCGGTTTTCCGATGACCATATGCCTTTCCTGCTCGATAATCGTCAAATTATAGAACAGAATGGGATATTATCTCAACAGTCTGAATTGCCACACTGAGGTGTCCATCTGAGATCAATCATGTGCGTTTGAAATCCTCCGGCCGAAGATTGTACTTCTTGAGGAGGTTATACAAGTCGGCCCTGCGTATACCTGCCAACTGGGCAGCACCTCCGACACTTCCGCCGGTTATTTCAAGGAGTTTGGTGAGGTAGTTCTCTTCAAAGCAGGCCCTGGCCTCATCGAGAGGTTTTATCCCCTCCTGAGAAAAAATGTCCTCCAGAGCATATTTCGCTCTCAAGAGCCCTCTGAGCCTTGTGATCTCGTCGGTGAGTTTCCGGTTCTCCAGGGCCCTCGAGATTTCGAAGATTAATATTTGGCGATTAAGGGGTTTTGTGAGGTAGTGATAGGCACCCTTTTTTACTGCCTCCACAGCGCTCTCGATACTGCCATAGCCGGTCTGGATGATGACAGGCATCTCTGGTTCAATTGAATGGATATCCTCCATCAGAGAAATCCCGTCTCCCTTGGGGAGATTGAGATCGAGTATGGAGAGGTCTATTGACTGTGTCTCGACCACCTGGAGGGCAGATGTTTCGTCTGATGCAGTGATGACCTCGAAGTTTGACGATTCAAGCCAGACACGTACCAACTGGAGGACAAATTCATCATCGTCGACCACCAGGATCCTGCCTGGAACGAGCGTCCCCTCTTGTGTCACAATCACACCATAAAAACCGCAGAGAATGAGATTATTCCATCATACCATAAGTGCAGACGAGAAGCTACATCCTTTTCAGGACTTTACAACATCCTCCAGAGGGCATAGAATATCCCTTAATGAGATATACTCTGTTCACTATCGGGGATGAGTCTTTTGGAGTTGAAATCCAAAGGGTCGTAGAGATTCTCAATCCCCTCAGGCTTCACAAGATACCGGAACTACCCTCTTTCATCTCAGGGGTCATCAATGTCAGGGGTGACATTATTCCCGTGATCGACTTGAGGGTCAGATTCGGTATCGAGTATCCTTCCGGGAAATACAGAGTCCTGATTGTGAGACTTGAAAATTACAAGATTGGAATGCATGTGGACAAAGTGACCGAGATAATGGATATCCCTGATGAGCGTATTTCAAGACCCCCGAAGTTCTTCAAGGGGTTCAGGGAGGAGTTCATGAAGGGAATCGGACACGTGAGAGGTGAAAGGATCATCATTATCCTCGATGTTGAAAAGGTGCTCACCACGGAAGAGAAAATCGAATTGAATTCCTCGAGGAAAAACCTCTCTCCATGAAGCATGATTCGTTAAGGTTTTTCAATTATGCATTGAGTTCGGTTAGAAACTCAGGAAACTCAGGCATGAAAATAGCAATATTCTTCCGACAGAGTGTTTTCCTGTTGCTGTTCTTATCCCCTTCGCGCAGGCAATAGGAGTCTATTCAAAACGCAGTGCTTCTATTGGATCAAGGAGCGAGGCCTTGTAGGCTGGATAGAACCCGAAGAATATTCCCACCATCCCCGAAAATCCGAAGGCAAGGAGAATCGAGAAGGTGGAGACGATTGTTGGCCATCCTGATAGAGTCGAGAGTATTTCCGAGATAGTGACCCCGATAACGACCCCGGCGACCCCTCCGATCAGGGATAGTGTGAGGGCCTCGATGATGAACTGGAGTCGTATATCCCATGTCTTCGCTCCCACTGCCATCCGTATTCCTATCTCCCGCGTTCTCTCTGTGACAGAGACGAGCATAATGTTCATTATTCCGATGCCTCCCACGATAAGGGAGACGGAAGCGATGGCCCCAAGGAGTAATGTCATCACGCGTGAAGACTGCTCTGAGGTTTTCATAATCTGGGTGAGATTCCTCACGGTGAAATCGTTCTCCTGCTTCGGGCCGATGCGGTGCCTCTGCCTCAGGAGATCCGTTATCTGCCTCTCCGCATCTGACAGATCATCCGTGCTCTTTGCCTTCACCATGATTATCCTCACCATCCCTGGGAAGGAGGTCCCGAAGAGCTTCTTCTGAGCCGTCGTCACAGGGACATAGATCGTATCGTCCTGATCCTGGCCGGTGGGGGACTGGCCTTTCCTTGCGAGGACTCCTAAGACGGTGAAGGGGATCTTCTTTATCCTCACGGTCTGTCCCACTGGATCGACGTCTCCAAAAAGGTTATCAATGACTGTCTGTCCCAGCAGGCATACCTTTGTAGCACTCTTCACGTCCTGGTCTGTAAAGGTTCTTCCGGAAGCAATCGGCCAATCCCTTACCTGTAACATGCTCGGTGTTGTCCCCACAACTCCGGTTGACCAGTTCTGATGGCCGTACACCACCTGGGCGATCCCGTTAAGCACGGGAGCAACGTCAGCCACTGCCTGGCATTCCTTCAGTATGGCCTCTGCGTCACCCATAGTGAGCGTGGGCTGCGTGCCTGCGCCCATCCTCACGCCCCCGGCAGTTGTCGCTCCCGGAAGAATCATGATGAGATTGCTCCCCATGCTCGAAATCTGCTCGGCGATCCGTCTGCTTGCGCCCGTGCCCACCGCGAGCATGGCGATGACGGCGCCCACACCAATAATGATCCCCAGCATGGTAAGTGCTGAGCGCGTCTTGTTCACCTTCAGTGCCCTGAAGGCTATCCTCAGTGTTGAAGGAATGTTGATCAATTTCTCATCGCCTCATAAAGGCATTGAGGGATGTCTGCCATGCCCTTTTTCGCAACATATAGGTATACTCAGGCATTGCGCTCATCGCTGATGATGCGGCCATCGAGGAATCTCATTGTTCTCCTGCAGAATGCTGCAATATCTGCCTCATGCGTCACGAGGATTATTGTGATGTTCGCTTCATTGTTCAGTTTCTTGAGAAGCTCCATGATCTCGACGCTCGTTTTGGTGTCGAGGTTTCCGGTCGGTTCGTCTGCGAGAAGTATGGGCGCGCGGTTCACCAGTGCCCTTGCTATGGCAACCCGCTGCTGCTGTCCACCTGAAAGCTGGCTCGTGTGATGGTATTCCCTTCCCTCCAGCCCTACGCTGCCCAGGGCGGCCATGGACCGCTGTCTCCTCTCCCTTAAGGACAAACCATTGTAGAGCATTGGGAGTTCGACATTCTCGACCGCTGATGTCCTTGGAAGAAGGTTGTATCCCTGAAAGACGAAACCGATCTTCTTGTTCCTGATCGCTGCACGTTCATCTCTGTCGAGCTTGGCGACATCGATGCCCTCGAGGAGATACTGGCCGCCTGTAGGTTTATCAAGACATCCGAGGATATTCATGAAGGTCGACTTCCCGGAACCGGACGGGCCCATGATCGCCATGAACTCTCCTTTCTCAATAGTTGCAGACACACCATCAAGGGCGGGCACGTCAATATCGCCGAGTCTGTATATCTTGCGAATCTCCCTTGCCTCTAGGAGATGCATCTCAGAACATCCTCGGACCTGTCGTGGTCGATCCTTTCGGCTTTGCCAGAGATTCGACGATAACCTCCTGCCCTTCTTTGATATCTCCCTTCACCAGTTCAGTGTAGGTTCCATCCCCGATGCCTGCTACCACCGGGATGCGCTTCGGGTTTCCCTTCTCGATAATCCATACGCCGGCCCCCTTCTGCTGTGGCGTGGCCTTGCCTCTCTCTGAAGGCTTAAATCTCAACGCAGCATTCGGCACCTTCAGGATCTCGTTCTTTTCCGCCACGATTACCGAGACATTTGCAGTCATACCAGGCCTGAGCTTGAGATCGGGATTATCGACCGTGATCACCACATCATAGGTGACCACATTTTGGACGTTTATGGGTGCAATCCTCACCTGGCCGACCTTTCCCATGAAGGTTATGTCGGGATAGGCATCCACGGTAAACTCGACATCCTGACCCACCCTTACCTTCCCTATGTCCGCCTCATCCACATTCGTGTCGATCTGCATCTTCGTGAGATCCTGGGCGATGGTGAAAAGTGTCGGCGTCTGAAAACTCGCGGCTACGGTCTGCCCCACATCAACATTCCGCGACACCACAATTCCATCCACAGGTGAGACAATTCTCGTATATCCAAGATTAGTCTGTGCATTTTTCAACGCAGCTTCTGTCTGGGCAACCTGTGCCCTAGAGACATTCACCTGGGCCTTTGATGTCTCGTAATTCGTCTCTGCCGTATCAAGATCGCTCCTCGCAATGAAATTCATCGAGAAAAGTGCGCTGTTCCTCTCCATCGTCCTCTTTGCATCGATGAGGGTGGCCTCTGCCTTATCGAGGTTTGCCTTCGACGCAAGGAGATTCGCCTTTGCCTGGGAAACCTGTTCCTCGAGAAGTGCAGGGTCTATCTGGGCTATCAACTGCCCCTTTGTGACGCGAGAGTTGAAGTCCGCATAGAGATGCTTGATCGTGCCTGACACCTGGGTGCCGACCAGGACCGTCGTGACGGGATTCACAGTACCAGTCGCGGTGACGGTCATCACGATGTCTCCCTTCGTCACCTTCTCAGTCCTGTATTTCGGCTCATTCCCTTTGTTCCTGAAAAGAACAAAAGCAGCAACGGCAAGGACAATCATAATTCCAGTGGTGATCAGTACCTTCTTCATCTTATTCCCATTGCCTTCTCGTGCGTTGTCCTCACGATCGTGCGGCGATAGCGTGCTTGCATATTCTGGTTTACTTCATTGCTTAGCATCATCCGGGCGTCAGTACTCTCTTTCCACGCAATTCAAACGTTCTCTTCCCCGGACCCTTGTCATCACCTATCCCCGACCGGCTGATCCTTGTTTCAGCCTTATCCGACAGTAACCCTTTCAGAATAACAGCACTGCACTCCTCAGGAGAAAACAGGGCATCGGGTTCTATTATGATGGAGAGGATATATCCCCTCAGTGCACATACGATGATCTTGGCAATCTCCTTCACGTTGCATGGTCTGAAGACACCTGCTGCGATCCCCTTTATTATGATCTCTTCAATTGCCTTCCTCTGTTCCCTGAAAAACCTGCTCTTCGCCCTGATCCCTAAGGCAAACCCCTGTTCCCTCTCGAGAATGAAAATAAGCTCCCTGTGCTTCCTCGCATAATTCACGCGCATGGAGATGAAGGTGCTCATCGCCACTACCGGATCTTCGATGCTGCTCAACGTCTCCCTTATCTCGGCGGTAAGGTCGTGGAGTTTGTTCCTGACAAGGGTAGTGTAGAGATCTTCCTTGTTCTTGAAATAGAGGTAGAGGCCGGCGGTGCTTATGCCTGCATCCTTGGCGATGACCCTCATGCTCGCACCCTTATATCCGTTCACAGAGAACGCCTTTGCGGCGGCGCTGAGAATCTTTTTCCTTGACTCTTGTCCTGAACGTTTGTTCACGTGAATCCTTGTTTATGGTATTCATTCGGAAAGGGTTTTGTCAATGCTGTGACTTCAGCAGGGTGATTGGTACGGAGGAGGCACATTCTTTACTACCGGCGGCTCTGTCAAGAGGCTCTTCGTGCAAGCGGTTTTCAATTAAAGCTCTCCTTTTCATAGAGGAGCACACAGTTTCTTGCTATCGCGAATTTAAGCAATGGGCTTGCTCGCCTCATGTCGATGACGTCAATAGTATCGGAGCGTAGAATGCTGATGATT
>Ga0315295_10001266_pt1 | contig 21702 bp, 19 predicted proteins | sample YL17G14_0_MG_FD_204453 | JGI IMG/M metagenome (GOLD analysis project Ga0315295, IMG submission 204453) | Sediment microbial communities from Yellowstone Lake, YNP, Wyoming, USA - YL17G14_0 | ecosystem: Environmental > Aquatic > Freshwater > Lake > Sediment | place: USA: Wyoming | collected...
CCAATTCTTCCAAAATCCTGGTATCCATAATGTGAGCCCTCCATGAGCAAAATGGTTGTTTGTAATCTTTTCCCTATTTTGCCTATTGAGAGGGCTTTTTTCTACCTACAATCATGACATGCACCCAAAAACCTTGAGTCGGTTGGATTTTGGTTGGCGTTCACCCATTATTGTTTTAAGATGATAACTCAGTGTGTTAGTCCAATCCAACAATGGAAAGGAGGAAGGATTATGAAGAGCTTTTCCTGTTTGTTCACGTTGTTTGTAGTGGCCGGGCCGCATCTGGCATTCCTGGATGGGCGGATCTACGCCCGCCAAGCTGATTACGCAATTCGCATTACACCCATCAAGATTCAGTACACGATTACGGCAACAGCTGGTCCGAACGGCTCGGTAAGCCCCGGCAGCGTCACGGTCGATCCCGGCGCCGATGCGTCATTTACTGCTACACCCGACATTGGCTGTGAGGTAATTGCATGGTATCTGGACGATGAACAGGTCCAAATCGGCGGCGAGTCATACACGCTCAGCAATATCCAGGCGAATCACTCCATTCATGTGATATTCAGCCCGCTTCAATACACCATTACAGCTACGGCAGGGCCGAACGGCTTGGTAAGTCCCCCCGGCATTACCGTTGGTTACGGCGACAGCGCGACGTTCACGGCCACGCCCGACTACGGCTACGAGGTCGACACATGGTTGCTGGACGGCATAGACTTTCAGGGCGGCGGCCGGACCTGCACCGTCAGCCAAATCAAGGAGGACCATTCGCTTCATGTTACCTTCAGGCAGGCGCTGGCCTACTCTCTGGATGACATTGAGTTTAACGACGATGAGGAGTTCGAGACGCGTGTTATCAACAATAATGTGGTTGATCCCGAGCGGCCGGAGGCTTCTCGGGTCCATGTGGAACGCGTTTCAGGTGTAGGGCCGGATGCCGGCGGAGTGATGGCGATGCACAATCTAATGGATATGGATCCCGCCTCGGAAACTTACGGCCAAATGGCCCACGCCCGCGCCAAGGGCATATTCCTCAAAACTGCTGTGGATGAGATTCTGGTCCGATTCAAGTATTTGTTCGCGACGTCGGAGCCCGGCGTTGAATTAGTGGTTTATCTGTCGGATTCACCTAAGCTTCTGGCGCCGGACGACCCCGAACGTCCCCAGCATTATATCGAGGTGGCGCGCGTTCCGGCTCCGCCTTTCCCGCGGCCCGGCTCAGCAGGCAGCGGTCATTTCGCCGTCTTTGAAAAGATCGTTTGGGCGGGGCACATGGATTTGAACAAGGGGGTCTATATTGAATTGGAACTTGTGGAACCGCAGCTTAATGGAATCTCCCATGCTAACAAGATGCTGAAAAATGCGGCCGGTGCCGGCAGCAACACCACCTACGTCGATGATTGGAGTCCGGCCGTGCAGTGTTACGGGATTTGCCTGGACATCAACTGGGACAACTTCGTCGATGAGGCGGACTTCCTGATGGTGGTCGGTGGCTGTGGGTGTGCTGCGACCGGTGAGATGGCATGCCTGGAGGGCGCTCTGAGTACCGATGGGTACATGGATTCCTACGATGTCGTTTCGTGGGATTGGGCCCTGAACTCGGATCAGCGTCTGCTTAATTACTGTGGAGTCCCTCTGGTCAGTGAAGGCGTGTCCATGAAGGCTAACCTGGCTGGAGTTGAAGCCTCCGGTACGTCCTCAACACTTGGGGATTTGAGAGACTTGCTGATTACCGGCAAAAAGGGGGCGGCAAACCCGCGGAGCAAGCTGGAGGACGGCCTCTACGTTTTTAACAAGGATGGCTCGTGGGCCGGATCGTTTGAGCCTCCATCCGACCGCTGCAACGTCAGACTTGTGCAGGGGCCCGCCGGTGACATCTACCAGCTTAATTCCGAAACAGGCCTGGTCCGTCTTGACGGCACCAACAAAACGGTCGTCCCGCCGGGCAAAATTCGGCTGGACAGCATCAAGGAGCCTCGCTACAGCACCTCGGCGACGATTTACATTGGCATCCAGAATAAGGGAGCGGATTCATTTGGGCGCCCCCTACTCGATGCGGCCTTCGACGCAGATTACATTTACGTTGTCCCCGTGGTGATTCAACCCGACGGCGGCAGGCCTTATACGGCGGCAGCAAAGCTCAAACTCCTGGACGCGGGAAATCCACCTTACGAGATCGTCAGGCTCTACGACGATCCTCCACTGTCGAATGATAATCAGTACCGCGATCATCTGCGGGAAATCGAACTGGACCCGGCGGGTAACCTATATGTTCTCAACGTCCACGCGATTAACGAGAGCGATATTCTCTGGAAATATGCCCCGGACGGAACATGCCAGCGTCTCGACCTGGGCAGGCCGGATGGCGGCAGCCACGTCCCGTCTCCTGTTGCGATGTTGGCATCAAAAACCAGCGAAATGCTCTACATGACGTCCGCTATGTATGTTCCGGCTTCCAACTCAACAGTGATGTACGGCTTCTCTACAAAAGGCGCCATGGCTCTTGAGAAACGGATAACCGTCACTGGGATACAGCATGTAACCTGTATGACCGAAGATCCGCAGACAGGAACACTCTGGCTTTCCGGCTTCAATATGTACAATATCCCGGCGTATCCGGATCCCACTCGGCAGGCGTTCTACTACCCCTATGTGGCAAAGATTCCCGCCGGCAGCGAACAGGCCGAACGAATTGCCCTGTCTGATCCTGGTTCCCACGACTTGGCGCTGCCGATGTCGATTCTGTGGACAGCCGCTACCAAACATGGTGAAGCTAACCTCCACCAAAGCGCCAGTTTTGGCTTGAGCGACTTCGCCCTCCTTGCAGAACACTGGCTTAGCTATGAATCGGTTCGCCAAGCCACTCATCCCCGGCGAGGAATTGGCGGACTTAACGGCGACCAATCCACGCTCTAACGTTTCATATATACAAACAGAGGTTACGTGCCGGCTGACGGAGCCGGGGCTGGAGGAGCGGATTTGTCCGTCTCAGGGAGCTTGGGCGTATCCGTCGAAGGTGCGTCTTTCCGGCCGCTCCAAAGCCGCACATCGCTAATTTCAACCTGGGTCTTCAAATCCCCTGCAGACGGAGTCCCAGCCCCTCGCTCGGAGCAGGTGAAATACCTGTGAGACCCCGGCATCAATGGCCCGGGCCAGTCATCTTCCGCTGCAAACGGCGTAGCCGCCCATTCGTTTGACTCGGCGAGAATCTGGCCCTGTGAATCGAGTACGACGACCCGAAGCGACAGAAGGGAGACGACTTCCGCGCCTTTATTGACGACGGAAATCGACGTACGCAGCCGCCCATCCTGGTCCGGCAAAGCAGTCTTGGCTGTAATCTCGAGCAGGGCGCTGTAATCCGGCTGACGGTAATCGTTCAGAACGTCGGCTAAGAACGGCGGCAGAGACTTCTGCAGGACGGGCATTCCCTGAACCGCCTCTTGTACCAGCGCAACGAGCTTCTCGGATTTCTCGCCAGCAAAGTTCATCCCATAGATAATAAGCACTGTACAACTGATTATCAGCGTGATGATAATCGCGGCCAGCCCCATAACCAAGGCGGAGAGGAACGTGTGTTTTCTGTATGTGATTTTTGGATAATCGCTTACCATATAAGTACTCCCAAAAGATTCAACAAACCGCTACTTGTACTCGATTTTCAACACTCCTACCAGAATCCTGACGGGAACGCAACAAAAAAACGCCGATCTTGCCGCCTAAGACTTGCACCTGCAGGCGTCCTGAGCTCGTCCCTTAAGGACGTGGCCGAAGTACCTCTTGAAAAACTCAAAGGACTGGTTTGTTCTTTTTTAATTCGTTATGGTATGAGATGTTACGACTCAACCGGTTCTTGTCTGGCGATTCCTCGAATCGACGGTTTTCTGTTCGTCAGATAGACGCCGGAAATGACCAGCGCCGCCCCGGTTGCAAGGGACAGCGTAATGGATTCGCCCAGGATCAGGAAGGCCGACAAGACCCCGAATACCGGAACGAAGTTTATGAATAGGCCGGCTTTGGTCGGGCCGAGACGTTCCACGCCCTGATAGTACCAGACGAATCCGATAACGGTTCCAAAAATGCCCAGGTAAAGAATACATAACCAGTTCTCGACGGATTGACGTCCGATATTCTGTATCAATCCTTCGAAGACGGCCGGAATCGACAGAGCGACGGTGCCGATTGCTGACGAATACGAGACGCAAACGAGCGGGGATAAACTCTTCATTGCTGCTACACCCGTCAGCGAATAGGCCACCCAGCACAGGACGCAACAGAAAATGTAGAGCTCCCCCATGCCCAGGCTTCCGGCGAAGATGTCTTTAACGTTTCCTCTTGAGACGACAACGATTGCTCCGCATACCGAGATGAGGATTCCGAGACCTTTTATCAGGTTGATTTTCTCTTTGAGGAAGAAGGCCGAGCAGAGGGTGATAAAAACGGGGCAGGTTGCAATAATAAGGGCCGCCCGGCCGGCCTCGATGAGCTTCAGTCCTTTGAAGAACAGCACGTTATAGGTGAAAATTCCCGTCATTCCGAGCACGATAACCAGAATGATCTGGTGTTTGTTCACGCCGGGCAGCCTGCCCTCCAACCTCCAGGTGAGCAGCAGCAGAAGTATCGAGGCAACGGCAAATCTAAGAAATGCAATCGAGAAAGGCCCGACGTTCTGCGCGACGAGCCGGCCCGCAACAAAAGTGCCCCCCCAGAACAGGGCGGTCAAAATCAGTTTCACATAAATCTTCATGGAAAAGTCCAGATGTTGTATATAACAGCCGAAAACAGCTCGCAAGTTTAAAATAGGCAGTTTATTAAAGCTTTTCTACGGAGCAGGTCTGATACATTTTCGCGTTTTCAGGGTCAAAAAACGTGGTTTTAAAGCCCTGAAAAAATATTTTAAAATCTTTCAATTTTTCCATCCACATTTGCCTCGCGAGAAACGCCTCTGATTATGAGCAGGCAGCTCAGGATGAGTTTCTGCGCGAACACCTGGCCCGCCGTGCGGGTTGACGGCTTAAAATCGCAGGTGCGGAAGGCGCCGGGGGCGCGAGAAAACAGGATTTTCCGCGCCCTTCGGTCGCCCACTTGGGAAAGGGCAGTTTCTATGCACGATAACCATAACATCTTCGTTCGGGCGATAGAGCATCAGACAAGGGTTAAACTGACCTTTTACAGCAGGAAACAGGGCCGGAACATAGTCAGTTCGTGCGCCCCGCTGCATTACAGCGAGGCTGTGGGGACCGGGCAGGACAAGGACTGCTATTACTTCTGGGATTTCCAGGCCGAAAAGGGCAGCAATTTCCTGGCCCTCTCGCCGTCCCGGATCGTCAGCATAGAACCGACGCAGGACGCTTTCCGGGTCCAGGAGCTTGTCGATGCGATAGGACACCAATAAAGATCCCGATAACCCTTTAGAGGGGTAATCAGACGGCCAGAATCTGCTTCAATCCTCTCACGAGCCGGCCGAGGCCTTCGGCGGCGGTGCCTTTTTGCAGGGCGCCATAGGCGACACGCAGGTAGCATTTATCCTCCATACCGAATGTCATGCCGGGAATGACCGCGACCTTGTGCCGCTCAATCAGTCGCTTAGCTAGCTCCATCGGGTCCGAGTCTTTGTGCACGCGCAGCAGCAGGTAAAACGCGCCGTCGGCGGGCGGAACGGTCACCAGATCGGCGATGCCGGCCAGCTCATCGAGGAACATCCGGCGAATCTCAGCGGTCATCCTGAGCTTGTCCCGGCAATACTCCCGGCCAGCACTCATGGCGCCGACCGCCGCCCACTGCGAGATGACCGGCGCGCAGATCAGGATCGTGTCCTGGATCTTCCTGATCGGCATGTACAACCGCTCGGGTACGACCATCCAGCCGATGCGCCAGCTTGCAAAGCCGTAGGCCTTCGAGAGCGAAAAAAGCGAAATCGTGTGCCCGTTGCTGCCGGCGATCGAGCCGGGCGAGAAGTGCCTGGCGCCGTCGTACGTGAAATATTCATACGCTTCATCGCTGATATGGTAGATGCCATTGCGGCGGCAGATTTCGTTAACCTGCTGCAAGTCCGATTCCCGGTACACCGCCCCGGTCGGATTGTTCGGTGAGATAGTGACAACGGCCCGCGTTCGCTTCGTGATCGCGGCGGCGATAGCCTGCGGCTGCAACTGATAATCATCGTCGGTCGGCACGCAGACGGTTTTACAGTCGGCGATCACCGCCGCCATTTCGTGGTTGAAATAATACGGCAGTTGGAGAATGATTTCATCGCCGGGATCGGTAATCGCCAGGACCGCATTGACAAAACCCATGTTGGCCCCGGCTGTCACGACAATCCGGCTGCCATCCAATGATATGCCGTTCTCCTGGCGGACTTTGCGATCAATGGCCTCCAGCAATTCCGGGATGCCCTGGACGAGCTTGTACTTGTGATTTTCCGGGTCGGCGAAGAATCGCTGGATGGCCTCGACGGCCTGCGGCGGCGGGCCGTAATAGGCAACACCCTGGCCGAGCGAGATCGTGCCGGGATTGCTGCGAATCAGCTCGCCGACCACCGGTATGATCGGCGACTGCACAGATTGCATCCGGAGGCTGTCGTACATCGGCTATGATCCCTGCGTCAGACCGTATAGGTCGAAGCGGCGGTGCTTCCACCGCGGCCCGTCCAGTTCGTATGGAAAAACTCGCCTCGCGGCTTATCTACGCGTTCGTACGTGTGGGCGCCGAAGTAATCCCGCTGGGCTTGCAAGAGATTGGCCGGCAATCGCTCATGCCGATAGCCGTCGTAGAAGGCCAAAGCGGCGCTTATCGTCGGTAGCGGAATACCCAGTTTGACCGCGGTGGTCACGACGCGGCGCCACGACCTTTGGGCCTGCCTGACGGCCTTCTTGAAGAACGGGTCGAGCAGCAGATTCTCCAGCTTGGGCTTCTTGACAAAGGCCTCTTTAATTTTGCCCAGGAAGACCGAGCGGATGATGCAGCCGCCGCGCCACATCAGGGCGATACCGCCGTAGTTTAGGTTCCAGCCGTGCTCGATGGCAGCGGCGCGCATAAGCTGATAGCCCTGGGCGTAGCTGATGATCTTCGAGGCGTAGAGGGCCTGGCGCAAGTCGTCGAGGAACTTCTCTTTGTCACCTCGGAAAGTACCTTTGGGACCTCGCAGAGCCTTAGCCGCTTTCACTCGCTCCTCTTTCAAAGCCGACAGACACCGTGCAAAGACGGCCTCGCCGATGAGAGTGAGCGGCTGGCCTTGGTTCAGGGCCTCGATGGCGGTCCACTTGCCGGTTCCCTTCTGCCCGGCCGTGTCCAGGATCAGGTCGATGACTTCATTGCCGTCGTCGTCCTTGTAGCCGAGAATGTCCCGCGTGATTTCGATCAGGTAGGAATCCAGCTCGCCTTTGTTCCATTCGGCGAAGCAGTCGTGCATCTGCCGGTTCGTCATGCCGAGGCCCTCTTTCATCATCTGGTAGGTCTCGCAGATCATCTGCATGTCGCCGTACTCGATGCCGTTGTGGACCATTTTGACGAAGTGTCCGGCCCCGTTCTCGCCGACCCAGTCGCAGCAGGGCTCGCCGTCCTGCGTGTGGGCGGCGATTTTCTGGAAGATGGGCTTGACGTGCTGCCAGGCCGCCGGTGAGCCGCCCGGCATGATGGATGGGCCGCGAAGCGCGCCCTCTTCGCCGCCGGAGACGCCGGTCCCGATGTAGAGCTTGCCCTTGCTCTCGACGTACTTGGTGCGACGCATCGTGTCGGGGAAATGCGAGTTTCCGCCGTCGATGATGATGTCGCCGTCTTCGAGGTGGGGCAACAGTTGTTCGATGAAGGCATCGACCGCGTCGCCGGCCTTGACCATGAGCATGATCTTACGCGGCCTGGCGAGATTCTCGATGAACTGCTCGATGGAATGACAGCCGATGATTTTCTTGCCCTTTGCCCGGCCGTTGATGAAGTCGTCCACCTTCGATACCGTTCGGTTGAAACAGGCTACCGTAAAGCCCTTGCTTTCCATGTTCAGGATGAGATTTTCACCCATAACCGCCAGCCCAATCAGGCCAATATCAGCTTTCGCCATTATCTTGTAACCTCATAAAAAAATGTCATATTATGGTCCGTAGCGGCTATTCGCTACAGGTAACAGAAATCTTCTTGATGGCATAATAAAGGTCAAACGTTACTGCTCAGTCACAAAGGGGTCTTTGACCCCGATGTCTTCCAATTGCCGGATCAGGACGGCAAGTTGTTCTGTGCACAAAAGCCAAAGACGTTCATACCGTATTTCGCCATACTCGTGAGCCAGCACGTTTCTGAGGGCGATGATGGCTCTCCATGGAATATCGGGTCGACTGCCGCGGAACGCCTGGGAAACACATCTGGCCGCTTCCCCGATAATCTCCAGATTTCTCTCGACGGCGTTGCGGAGCATTCGGTCCGCCATCAAGTCCTCGAATCGCCTTCCCTTGGTAAATTCGGTTGCTGCTTTAGCAGCGTCCAGCATATCCCACAGGCGGGCCATATCTTCCGAGTCAGGCTGCATAGACTACCTCGTACGTGCTGAGAATCTGGCGTTTGCGCCAGGGATTCCGCAGCGCCTCTTTCTCGACCAGATCCACGGAGCGACCGAAAAGAACTTCGAGCTGGTCTTTCATATCCATCAAATCCCAGAGGCTCCAAGGGGCGTTGGGCTGAAAGACAACAAGGACATCAACGTCGCTACCTGGGCCGAAGTCATCCCGCAAAATCGAGCCGAATAACGACAGCTCCGTGACTTTCCATTTTCGACAGAGCTCGGCAATTTTTTCGTCGGAAATGTCAATTCCGTGATATTTCATTCTTCTTATTTCAGTTGGCCTATTCTTTCGGAATAGTCGGAATATATCCGCTGGACAATCGGTGCAGGACTTCGCCTGCGTGGTGGACGAGAAGGATTCCTTCGTCCTGCCTGTTTTCGTAATCGGCTATATTTATATCAGCCGGATTCATATAGTCAAGGTTTACTTTTTTGCACCGCCGTTTGCTGATGCCGGTGGCGAGCACGACGTTGACCCGCGGCTTTTCCACGCCGTCGATATAGGTGCCGATGCCCTTGACGTGCGTCGAGTGGGCGATAATGCCGCGCGGGACGCCCGCGAACTGGTCCATGCGCTTCAGGAAATAGTCTCGCGTATGATAGCCGATTTTGTCGAGCCATTTGCCGTGCGTGTAGGAAATCTCGGTGATATGCGGGGCGTAGATAATCAGCGTGCCACCGTCGGCGAGTATCGGCTCGAGCTTGTACATCACCTTGCCCGCGGTCCAGATGTCATCGTACATTTCCGGGGCGATGCCGAGGATCGTATGATACGGCTTATCCATATACGTGATATGGACCTGCTCGGACAGGTCGGCGGCCTTTTCCCATGCTTCGAGCGTGTCCCCGATAAAAATCCCATTGAGCTGATTATCCAGCGCCACGATGGCGAATAGCTTGTGCGGGACCTTAACAAACGACGCTGCTTTCTCGACGACTTTCCGCGTCGGCGTCCATTTGTTGCCATTGATCAGCGGATTCGTAACGATGGCGCCGAGCCAGTGGAAAAAGTGAATAATCTCGTCGCCCGCAATGCCGGGGAAGATGTATTTATGCCCGCCGGAAAAACCAACGACCTCGTGCGGGAACACCGGGCCTAAAATGAAAAACTCGTCGTATTCAAGAATCAGTTTGTTAAGAGCCACATCCACCTCTTCGCGAAAGAGGCCGTCGCTGATCTGTTCGATTTCGTCGGCGGTGATCTTTCCGATTGAAGTGAACGTCTGCGGCTTATCCCATTCGTGGTTGAAGAACTTCACGGCTGCGTATTTGCTGCGGCGCTCACCCGCCGTCATGCTGAGCCTGGTGCAGATTTGCTCTTCGCTCATGGGCTGATGATTGCCCAGCGCAACGAGGCAATCGACGGCCTTCGCTTTCGGCCCTAAGAACTCATACATCATTTTGAAGACCTCGCCAACAGGGCCGGAACGTGTGTTGTCTGGAATAATCACCAAGATTCTTTTGCCGGCGTAGTTGTTCTGTGCGAAGAATTCAGCAACAGCTTGCCGCGCCTGTTTATTCTCGATGCGGCCGTCTTTGTTTTGTCGTTCAATTACCATAGTTTAGTCATCCATATCCTGAAGCTATATTCTAAACGCCTATCCACCCTATTGTTATACTCATGTTCATCAGGCGTCGTTCATTTTTCACAAATCCGGACGGGTCGCACAGAAGCCCAGGGTCAGTCCGCCATCCACGGTGATGCTGGCGCCCGTGAGGTAATCGCACCGGTTCGAGCAGAGGAAGACCACGAGCTGCGCTATCTCTTCAGTCGAGCCTATTCGGCCGGCCGGGATGGAGGTCAGGAAGCTTGCCTGCCGGTCCAGCGGGGTCAGCTCCGTGGCGATAGCGCCGGCCACGATGGAGTTGACCTGAATATTGCAGGGCGCTAATTCCAGGGCCAGTGATTTTGTCAGGGTCTCCAGGCCTCCCTTTGCGGCGCTGTAATGGGCGTAGTATCGCCGGGCGTCGTAGGCGTGAACGGAGCTGATATTAACGATCTTGCCGCCGGTTTTGTTGTCGCGCATCATGCGGCCGGCGCGTTGAGCGCACAGAAAAGGCGCCTTGAGATTAACCGAAAGCACGCGGTCCCAATCCTCCTGCTTGAGCTCCAGAACGGGGCTGGGATTCTGCGTGGCCGCGTTGTTGACGAGGATATCAAGCCCGGCGAATGTCTTTTTTATCAGTGAAAACATTTTGTCAATTTCGGCAGGCTTCGACAGCTCGGCCGCGACCATGACGGAGTCCGGGCTCAGCTTTTTGACGTCATCGAAAGAACGGCGAAGGGCCTCAGAGTCTCGTGAGCCGTGAACGATCACTTTGCATCCGTTGCGGGCAAGCTCGAAAGCGATCGTCTTGCCGATGCCCCGGCTGGACCCTGTGACCAGCGCGACTTTACCTTTGAGCTCCATCTTTCGTCTCCACAGGAAAATGAATAGAACCGCCGTGATCCATTACAAGATAACGAAGTCTGCGTTTATCCGCTATCCGGCGGAATTCGTTTACGTCGGCCGTGTTGAGAGCAAACGTGTCGTAGTGCATCGGAATAGTCAGGCCGGCGTCGATGTCAAGGGCGAGCCGAACAGCCTCCTCACAAGTAAAATTCCCTTCGAGTTCAAGCCTGTGTCTCGCCTCATCCCGCCCGTTTATGGGCAAGAACGCTATATCGATTCTGTGCTTCCTGATGCGCTCGGCCTGTCCCTTGTAGGGAATGGTATCGCCAGCGTGAAATACGGTAATGCCGTCGATATGGATAACGTAACTGAGATAGGGATAGCCCTTCACGGGGTGTTGGTCGAACTGCTCGTGCTTGGCCGGGACGGCGTATACGTGTATTCCCTCCAGGCTCAGCTCATCGTCGCCTTTGAGCGTATGAACTCGCTCCTCGCCGATTCCAAAGCCCCGCATCCTATCGCGGGCGCATTCGGGCACGATGAAAGCAGCGCGGGGCGACCTGGCAGCGATGAGCGGGATGCCCTCGGGGTCGATATGGTCGGCGTGGTCATGAGTGCAGAGCACGGTGTCGGCGTGAGTGACGTCCTGCGGTTTCATCGGCGCCGGCTTGATACGCACGTGTTCGTCGGGCTTACCTCGGGTCAAATCTTCAGCGTATGTGCTCAGGTAGGGATCGATATAAATAATCCGCCCGGACGATTTGAAGACAAAGCCTTCCTGGCCTATCCACCAGATTCGAAGGCCGCCCGGCCCAACCTGCGTCTCGTTAATTTCACGGATCAATGTGTTCATGACTGACAATCGATGATTATCTTGACCGCCCCGGTTTTGTCCTTGTTACAGGCCGCCTCGAAGGCTTTTATGGCGTCGGACAGGCCGAAGCGGTGCGTGATGAGCGGCTCGACTTTCACCCGTCCAGCCGAGACCAATTCGATCACTCGCGGAAAATCGGTGTACATGGCGTTTGATGACGTTCTTATCATCCGCTCGCCGCTCAGCAGCAGCGAAGGAAAGCAAAGCTCATCTTCCTTCGTGGCCATCAGGACCAGTGTTCCGCCCTTTTTGAGGATGGTCAGCGATTCGAGAATGCTCGCCGACGTGCCAACCGTGTTAAAGGCCATATCGACGCCCTCGCAATCCGTTTTTTCCATGACAAGGTCGCGGAGAGACTTGGCACTCTCCGTAAGGTTCAACGGATAATCGACGCCGACTTTTTCGGCCACGGCGACGTTCTCGGCGGCGACGTCGGTAATGAACGTTCGAATCGCGCCGTAAACCCTGGCGAGCTGCGCGATCAGCAGGCCGATGGGGCCGGCCCCGAGAACCGCCACCTTATCCAGCGGCTTCGGCCCGCCTACGTCCACGGCGTGGATGGCGGCGATCAAAGGGTCGAAGAACGTCGCCTGATCGTCGCTCACGTTTTCGGGTAGCTCGTAAACCTGGCCAGCAAACGCAGGACAAAATTCCGCCATGCCGCCGGGATAGAAGTCCATTTTGCCCCAGCCTTGCCCGTGGCCGAGGTGCTTTGTGTAGTCACAGAGATTTTCCTGTCCGTTTCGGCAGAAGCTGCACCTGCCGCAGGTGATAAAGGTATTCACGCCGACGCGCTTGCCGAGCAGATGCGCATCGGATTTGTCGAAGACCTCGTGCACAACGCCCGTGAGCTCGTGGCCTAAGATGATGTTCGGCGGGTTGTCGATATGGCGGCCGAGGGTCTGCTTGCTCCAGGGATTCTCGCCGTGGAAGTAGCGAACGTCGCTGCCGCAAATGCCGCACTTGGAGACCTTGATCAGGACCTGCCCGGCTGAAAGTACCGGCTTCGGCACGTCCATCACTTCGATCCGTTCGGGCGATTTTAGAACGAGCGATTTCACCTGGTCCGTCCATTTTCCTTCGCATACTGCACCGCATTGGACGCGCCCCTGTGTTTCTCCCACGGGGGCCGTTCGGGCAGATACGAATCGAATTCCATAATCAGTTCTTTCTCGTAGCCGCCGGCGTAATTGCCGGTGATGAATTTGCCAAAGGCCTCGTCATGGAGGCGCTTCCACGACTCGACCTCGCTGCCTGGATTGATCGGATAAAACAGCGCGTCGTTGGCGCGGGCGGCCTTCAGGTCACCCGGTGCATCGCCGATCATCAGGACGTGATTCTTTTGATATTTGCCCTTTGCGGCATACTCCAGGTGCTGAGCCTTTGTCCCCATCTCCTGGCCGGCTATGATCGCCGCGTATTGGGCGATGTCGTGCTCCTGCCACTCGCGTCGAAGCGCTTCCTCCGGCGTAGCCGAGACCACAATCACGTCAGCGGACGGCTGAATTTTCCGGAGGCTCTCCCGCACGTATGAAAACGGCGGCACGCCCTTGACCATCTGCTCGATGGCCCAGTTGACTCGCTCGCTCCAGGCCAGCGCAAGAGCCAGCTCTCGCTTGGCCTGCGGGTCCGTCGCTTCGCCGATTACCTTCTTCAGACCGTCGTTGCTCAAGAGGCTTTTCGGGTCATCGACCCAGGCAAAGTAGTGCGGGAATTGCGGGACCTCGAAGCCCCTGGTCTTCGTCATCGGATGGTTGGGCAGCAGCTCGGCGATGATGCGTTTGGCCGTCTGGTGCCGGTTGGCGCCCCGCGTCCTGGAAAACAAATCCGCGAATTCCTTACATTCGCGGGCCGCCTGCGCGACCGGTTGCAGGCCGAAATAAGCGATCAGCCAGGGACAGAAACACTCTCGCTGCTTGATTCCCATCGTATCGAAGGCGCAGCCGTCCGAATCGATGCCGACGAAGAATTTGTGCTTCGGCTTAAACTCTTTCAGCGGTTTGGCCGCGTTAACGTCAGGCACTTGGTGTTCCTGAAGAATCATCATTCCTCAATCGTCACTCGTCAATTCCTCAGACTCCGCTGAAGGCGGAGAATCCGCCGTCCACGGGGACGACGACGCCGGTGACGAATTTGGCCGCGTCGCTCAACAGCCACATCATGGTTCCGACCAACTCCTGGGCCTCGCCGAACCGGCCCATCGGCGTGTGGTCGATAATTGTCTTTCCGCGGGCGGTCAGTCCGCCGGTCTTTTCGTCGGTCAGGAGGAAGCGGTTCTGCTCGGTCAGGAAGAATCCCGGCGCGATCGCATTGACGCGGATGTCTTTGGAATAGTTCTGGCAGACGTGCACGGCCAGCCATTGCGTAAAGTTACTGATAGCCGCCTTGGCCGCCGAGTACGCGGGGATTTTCGTCAACGGGCGAAAGGCGTTCATGCTGGAGATATTCAGTATGACGCCGGCGCCGTTTTCGGCCATCTGTTTGCCGAAAACCTGCGTGGGCAGCAGCGTGCCGAGGAAATTCAGGTCGAAAACGAGGCGGACCGCGTCGCTGGGCAGATCGAAAAAGGACAGCTCGGGCGAGGTCGTGGCTTCTTTTTTGTTTCCGCCAGCCCCGTTGATGAGCGCGTCGATTTGGCCGAGCTGCGACTGAACCTTGTCTCTGGCAGTTTCGATGCTTTCTTTTTTCAGCACGTCGCACTTGACCGCGAGGGCTTTGCCGCCACCGGCCTTGATTTTGTCAACGACTTTGGCCGCGGCGGCTTCGACCAAGTCCAGAACGGCGACTTTCGCCCCGGCTGCGGCCAGCGCCGCGGCCATCGTCCCGCAAAGGACGCCGCCGCCCCCGGTAATTGCGATTGTTTTGTCCTTAACATCGAATAAATCATTCATTTTGTTCGTCCTCACTCGGTTCTTGATTAAATCGCACAGTTCCGGCAGAATATACAGCGGGCCGATTGGAAATTCAACAGTTTTCGGCCTGGGCCAGAAAAGGGATCAGGAGCCGTTTTTATGGCAAACTACATGATAGCACGATTCGACGAGATTGACGCCGTAACGTGTCCGTGCGGCTTTTCCAAAAGGGCGTTCGTCGGCCCGGACAATTCCACAGCCACGATGCACGTCGTCGATATCCAGCAGGATTCGCGGGTGCACTATCACAAGAAGCTGACCGAGATATACTTCGTTCTGGAAGGCAGCGGCGAGATGGAGCTGGACGGCCGGAGCGTCCCCATCGAGCCATCCACCGCCATCCTCATCAAGCCCGGCTGCCGACACCGGGCCGTCGGAAAAATGCGAATCCTCAACGTCGCAATCCCCCCCTTCGATCCGAACGACGAGTGGTTTGATTAGCACAGTTCCCACATCTGTGGTATAATACAGGGATGATTAGACTTCAGAAAGACCGGGCCAGACTAAAGAAACTAAGCGACGAAGACGACGACTTCGTGGATGCGTCGCCGGTGGAGCGTCTGGACATGATGTGGGAGCTGACCGCCGAACTGTGGTCTTTGCGAGGGCAAGACAGTGCTCAACAGCGATTACAAAGACATGTTGCAAGCCTTGCTGGACCACGGCGTTAAGTTCCTCCTCGTCGGTGCATACGCCATGGGAGTGCACGGATATCCTCGCGCGACGGGCGACATCGATATTTGGGTTGAGCCGTCGAGTGAGAATTCTGCGCGGGTCTATCGCTCAATGGCGGCATTCGGTGCCCCGCTCCACGAGATTGACGAGGCTACATTTGCCACACCCGGCGTCGTTTTCCAGATCGGCATCGCACCCCGCAGGATCGATATCATTACTACGATAAGCGGGATCAGATTTGATGAGGCTTACCAGCAGCGGCAAGTCGTCGAAATAGAAGGCCTGTCCATCCCGATACTGTCTCTCGGCGATCTGATCCGAAACAAGCGCGCGACGGGCCGCGACAAGGATCGGCTCGATGCGGATCAATTAGAGAAACAGGGGCCATGATTCGAAAAACTGTTAAGAAAGAACGTTCGGATAAATACTCAGAGATTAGGCAAAACCTTTACTATTGGCTCAGCCGCCCGCCCGAAGAACGCCTCGCGGCGGTCGATGCCCTCAGACGCGAGTATTATGGAGATTCGCAACGACTTCAAAGAGTTGCTCGAGTTGTTCTCCGTCAGGAGTCCCCAGGACAACAAACATAAGGTTGAATACCTCATCGTGGGCGGCTACGCCTTAGCCTTCCATGGCGCCCCACGTTTCACCGGTGACATCGACCTGTTCGTCAGGCCGGTCCGCGAAAACGCCAAGCGAATTCTCGCCGCTCTGAACGACTTTGGCTTCGGGTCGCTGGATCTGTCCGAGGACGATTTCGCCATACCGGGCAAAATCATCCAGCTTGGCGTTCCCCCCATACGCATCGACATCATTACAAAAATCAGCGGAGTTTCTTGGGAAAAGGCTGAAAGCGGTAAAGCCCCCGGCTCGTACGGCCAGACGTCGGTGTGTTTTATCAGCCGTGAGGATTTCATTGCTAATAAGAGGGCAACCGGCAGAAAAAAAGACGCCGCCGACATCGAAGCCCTCGGCGAACAACAGCCCTAACGCCAAGGGCTTTTTCGGTCCTGATCCCTTTCTCGTGAAAGACTCGGAGCGGCTGGGCCGTTGGGGCCCAGCCGCTCCTGTGCTTTTTTGGTCTTGTGCCTATGGATACCGGCTGCTGTTAGTTGACAGGGGCCGGAGTGCCGAATTCGTACGCGCCGATGTCATAGGCCGCGCCTTGCGGACGCGGATTACCGTTGTAGTCCGTCGTCAGAGTCACACCGACGGTGGCCGGGTCCACACCGGCGTCGATGGCTGGCGAACCTGCTCCTGGGACGTGATTAGCGTCCAGCAGCGGATCGGCATTAACGCTGCCGGTCTCGGTCCCCTCGGGGCTTTGTATATTATCCGCGGCCTTAGCGTTCTGGAGCTTGTTTCCGAAAAACAGGCAGTTCGTCGCCGCGATCGTGAAACTGGCGCTGCGACAACCCATGACGTCGTCGCCGTTACCGACGATGTTGTTGACGAAGATGCAGTTAATCACCTGCGTCGTATCCGCCAGCTCATCATCAACGCCGTCAGCGTTCGTATCGGCCGCGTTGGCGTTGTTGTAAATAAGGTCCTCATCATTCTGGTTATTGCCCACGAACGTGCAGTTGATGAACTTGCTGTTGCGATTGGTCTCAATCATCCGGTCGGGACCATTGTCGGCCTTTGTGATGTTGTTGGCGAAGATGCAGTTCGTGACGGTGACTTCGTTCTGCGTCTCGCTCGAGAACTGACACACATTGCCGTTGTCCCAGGAGGTATTTCCTTCGAACCAGCAGCTATCGAGCCGGATAACGTTGCCAGTCGCGGATGACTGAATCGCGCCGCCGTCGTCGGAGGCGTTTCCGTTGAGGAACGTGCAGCGATTGACGATTAACGTCGTGCCCGGCGTAAGGGCTGATGCGGAGTTGCCCTGCACCTTGATATGGCCAGCATCGCCGTCAGAACCAGCAATTGCAGTAGAATTTGGAGAGCAGGCGTAGTTGCCGTTGAACAGGCAGTCGTTGATGGTAAGGACCGCGAGGCCCGTCACGTTGACGGCGCCCCCGTCGTCTCCAGCCCCTTCAGCAGGCGTGTGATTGTTCAGGAACTCGCAGTTCTGAATGGTGCCTATTGCCCCATTGTCGATAGTGATGGCGCCACCATCGCCAGCCTGGTTGCCGTTTGCGACCAGGTGGCCGGCGCTGCCGACGGGATTGGCGTCGAGGTAAGCCTGAAGCTCCACGTCGGTGAGATTATCATCGGCGCCACCGCTGAGGATGTTAAACCACTCAGGATTGTCCGCAATGCCGCCGTTTTCTGTCTGCGCGGCCGCGAGCGTGTAAGGAATGCCCGTGTAGTTGGTAAGTAGGTCACGAGCGGCACTCAAAATATCCTGGCGGTCTTTAGTGTCCGCGATACAGTTCCGGATTGTCATCCCGTCGAGAACCCAGCCCTTCGGGCCGGTGTCGTTCTGTACGCCGACACCGTTGGCATCGACCTGGCCGTTGGTGGCGCCGCGGTCGCCCCAGGCGGTGAAGGCTCGCGTGACGTTGTTGCCGTCAATAATGGTCAGGCCGGGACCAGCGCCCCGGTAGGTGACGCCGTCTTTGATCTCAATCTGCGACTTCAGGGTGTACGTGCCCGCGGAGATTTGAATAGTATCGCCAGCTTTGGCGAGTGCATTGGCTGCGGCGATGTCGCCGTTCGGATCCACGATGATTGTAGCCGGGCCTTCCGTAAATTCTATGTGCAGGAGCGGAATTTGATCCGCGTTAGCTGCGGCTCCCTCAAAAGATTCGGCGCATCGACTGCCCGCGGACGGATTGGCCGGGTCGTCCCTGATGATCAGCACCAGGGCGTTGCCGCTGGCCCAGCCGGGCTGGCCGATGATCTCCTGGATGACCGCGGCGATGTTCGTCGTCGTCTGGTTGGGACCATGCTCGTGGGTGGTTGTCCAATTCGGCATGCTCCACACCGCATTTGCTACCGTTCTGGGTCTGCTGGAAATGCCAAAGTTGCCCGGGCCGGTATCCGCCGGCCACCCGGCCGGATTGAGATTCAGCTCGCCTTCGATCAGAACACTGGCGGGCAATGTACCGTCTCTTGTCTCATCAACGTCGAACCGCACCCATGCTGCTGTAATGGAGCTGCCCACGGGAATAGCGATGTCCGTAAAACGCAGAGCCATCAACTGCGGATCGACCTTGCCCGCGTCCTCATAGGGAAACTCAAGGTCGGTGCTGGCCATGTCCACCTCGCCGAGTTTAGAAGGATTGAGGTCTTCTTCGGCGTCATCGGTCCCCACAACAATGCTTCGTTCGAGCACAGTGTCACCAAGCGCCACATTGGTACCGGCCAGAGCCAGCGCCAGAACAACAGAGGTCAAGAAAAGCACTTTTTTACACATAATAATTCTCCAAACAAACAGGTTTAGATTGTTCCGCTCTGGGCACGCGCCAAAGCAACAGATAATGGTCCGGACCCTTGCCCACCCTGTTCGGGTCAGGAAGAATCTTATCGACGTGGTTCCACCTCCTTCCTTCGTTCGATACGGACATTTTCAGCAACAAGCGAAAATCCGTAATTGCCGCCAGAGGGCTCCTCTACTACGTGGTCGAAAATCCACAAGCCTGACAACCTTCTTTTTACCAGATTCACCCCACCCTCGTCAAGGAAAAACACCCTTAAACAGAAGGGGATTGCGTTAGAGTGACCCTTTACAAGATTGATTTTAGGCCCGTCGATGCGGCGAAGGAGGGGGTGGAAAAAGGTTGAAAATGGCGCCGGGGCGGATTCTAATGCTCGAACGTGACATAAATGAACCAGCTAAAGAACATTTACGCTTTGTTACTGCTCGCCGCTTTAGGCGGGATTATGTTGTGCATCCACTCATGCGGCCGGTCGGCCAATCCCGGCGGCCGCAAGGTGGTTCTCATCGCCGGAAAGGCCAGCCACGGCGAAGGCTGTCACGAATGGGAGCAGGACGTCCAGCTTCTCAAGCAGGCCCTGGATAACGCAGTCCGGCAAGGCCAGATCGAGCCGCTGCGCATCGACATCTATAAGAACGGCTGGCCCGAAAATCCTGCTGTTCTGGACGATGCCGACGCGATTGTTTTCCTGTCGGACGGGTTTGCCGACCACCCGCTCAAAGAGCCGCAGCGGGCCGCGAAGATTCGCACGCTGGCCAAGCGAGGAGTGGGCCTGGCGTTCATTCATTACGCCGTGGAGCCCCCGGAGGGCGGCGGGGCGGACTTTCTGGAATGGATAGGGGGTTGTTACGAGCGGGGCTATTCCCAGAACCCACAGAATACGGTGGCCGTCTCGCCCGTAAAGAACGGCCATCCGATATGCCGGGGTTGCAGCGGCTACGTCGCGGAGGACGAATGGTACTTCGATATCCGGATGCGTGCGGACAATCCCCGAGTCGTGCCCATCCTGACCGGCAAGCTCCCGCCCTGGGCGCCGCAGGATAAAGTCCTGGCCTGGGCCTTTACGCGCGACGGCGGCGGGCGGGGTTTCGGCTTCACGGGCGGCCACTATGACCGCAACTGGCGCATGGAGCCGTTTCGCAAGCTGATCCTGAACGCCATTCTGTGGGTGGCCAAAGCCGAAATACCCCAAAACGGCGTCGAGTCCGTGCAACCGTGGCGTTTTGTCAGTATTCCGGATTTTGTCAACGTGGACCTGAGCTACCCGCAGCCGGGATGGGAAGAGACGCTGGACTATGTGCTCAAAGCGATCAAGGCCGAGAACCCGCAGTTTGTCTTAGTTGCGGGCGACCTGGTGATGGGCCGCTGGCCGGATAAAGAGAGCATTGAAAAGTACGCAGCGATTTACTATCCGGCCTGGGTCAAGCGAATGCAGGACCATGGCCTTGAATTCTATGCCGGTATCGGCGACCACGAAATCGGCGACAACCCCTGGCCCGACGAGAAGGCGGCCCTGGTTCCATACTTCAAGCGGCAGTTCCAGAAATACCTCAAGATGCCTCTGGACGGCCCGCTTCGCATGAAAGGCACCGCCTTCTGGTTCATCCATGAGGACGCTTTGTTCATCTCTGTAGACGTGTTTGAGAAGGGCGCCGGCCCACAGGGCGGCATTGTGTGCAAAGTCACCGGGCCGCAGTTGGAATGGCTCGAACAGGTCATCGCCGAGAATCCCGGCGTCCGGCACGTTATCGTCATGGGCCATACGCCCATCATAGGACCGGTGGCGAAGGAACGTTCCAGCGGCCTGATATTGGAGGGCGGCGAGGAATCGCCGCTTTGGCAGGCCCTCAAAAAACGCGGCGTCAGTTTGTATCTGTGCGGCGAGGTCCACGCCATTACGTGCCGGCAGGCCGGCGGCGTCCTGCAAATCGCCCACGGCGGCCTGTTCGGCTACAATCTGAAAGTGAATTATCTGGTCGCCACGGTCTTTGCCGACCGGATCGAATTGCAACTCAAGGAGCTCAGCATTGTCAACGAAGGGGAACGTCTGTGGCAGGAGGGAAACAATCGTCCTTACGAGCGCGTCTCAATCGTCGATGACGTCAAACAGAAGGGCTTTGTCACCGTCGGTACGGCTACACTCAAAACTGAAAGCGGCAGCAGAGTGCTGACAGATGCGACTGGCTGCTTCAAATAAGAAGCATCAAGCCGCACGCATTTTTATCGCTTGCTGAACATCAACGGCGGTTCGCTGTTATACTCGCCCTGGAGTTTATCGAGATTAACGTGGTGGACGTCGCCGCGGTGGATAATAAGGCGGTACCGCAGGACCAGCGGCTCGTCGCGCGACAGCGGAACCGACTGCCGGCCGGGAAAAACAGGATTCTGGGCGCTGCCCTTCCTTCGGAGGATCCATCGCTGGGGATAGCCGGGCAGCGACTTGTGGCAGAGTATCGCTATGCCGCTCGTCTGGCCGTCTTTTCGCAAAGCGCCTGAGAAATCCAGCCAGGGGCCGCCCTCGACGGACAGGTTTTGCGGCTCAACGGGGCCGTTTGTGCCGATGAATGAAAGGCCGTCGGGCAGCGGTATTCTCGTCGTGAAGCCGCCGTAGCCTTTCTCGTCTTCGGAGCCGCCGATGCGAACACCATCTTCGAGAGCCAGCAGGCTGATCTGGAAATCTATCTTACGCATGTCGTCCTGTGCGCGATGAACGCGGATTATCGTTGTTTCTTTTACAAATGGCTTTTGCTTTCCGGCGGCATCGGTCCAGAGCGGCGAGTTCCAGTAAACCTCAACCTGCAATGCGCGCGATTTCGAATCGGGCGTAAGAATCTTCACATCACGAATATCCCAGAAGAAATTCTCTGCGGCCCACGAGTCGCCTAACTTCTTGCCGCCGACCCACGCCTGG
>Ga0315295_10001267_pt1 | contig 21676 bp, 15 predicted proteins | sample YL17G14_0_MG_FD_204453 | JGI IMG/M metagenome (GOLD analysis project Ga0315295, IMG submission 204453) | Sediment microbial communities from Yellowstone Lake, YNP, Wyoming, USA - YL17G14_0 | ecosystem: Environmental > Aquatic > Freshwater > Lake > Sediment | place: USA: Wyoming | collected...
CATGAGCAAAATGGTTGTTTGTAATCTTTTCCCTATTTTGCCTATTGAGAGGGCTTTTTTCTACCTACAATCATGACATGCACCCAATCGTGGGCATCAGCTCATTTTCGCATTTGCCGGCCTTGCATTCGACAGCGATTTAGGCTAAAATACACTTTTTTGTGAAGACGGCTTCTGCCGCGGGCTACGCGGCAACGGCAATTACGGATAAAACCAATGAGCAAACAACCATCCAAAACACAAACGGATAAGACCGCCGGCAAGTGGCTGCGCCGCAATGCGGTCAAAGCGGTCATCCTTTTGGCCGCCGTAGCGATGCTGACAGCAGTCGCGAAAATGCCGGCCCGCAAACGAGAAGCGCCCGCCACCGAGGCACCGCCCGTGAACGTCACGGTCGAGACGGTCGTCACCGAGCCGGAACTGGCCGATACATTCGATCTGCCGGCGGTGGTCGAGCCAAACCGGGTCATCAAGATCTCAGCCGAGGTCGCGGGCCGTATCGAGCGGATCGGACCGGCCAAAGGCGAGGCCGTATGCGCCGGCGACCCGCTCATTCAAATTAACGCGGATCTGCTGCAGCCTCAGTTCGAGAGCGCCAAGGCCCAAGTCGAATTCGACCAGGTCGAGTACGAGCGCATGGTGAATCTGGTCAAGGACAACGCCACCGCCCGCCGAGATCTCGACAACGCGACCACGCAACTGGCCATCAGCAAAGCCCGGCTCGAAGAGATCCGAGCCCGTCTGGACCGAACTCGCATCCTGGCACCAACAGCCGGCGTACTCAACGATCTGCTCGTCGAAGAAGGAGAATACGTCGATCCCGGCAATCCCGTGGCCGAGGTGGTGGAAAACGACCCGGTAAAGGTCGCCGTGGAAGTGCCCGAGCGCGATATTGCATTCTTCAATGTCGGTGACGAGGCGGAGGTCTTCCTAAACACAAAAGGCGCCGAAACACAACAGGCCGGGAAGATCACGTTCATCAGCGAGCTGGCCAATCCGCAGACGCGGTCCACGCGAATGGAGATCCTTCTGGAAAACAAAGAGCGCCTCTTGCACAGCGGGCAGATCGTGCGGGTCCGCCTGACGCGCCGAATACTGAAAGACGCCGTCCTGATCCCGCTACTGGCGGTCATCCCGATGGAAGAGGGTATGGCCGTTTACGTCGCTAATTCCACGCAAGCCGAACGCCGCGAAGTCAAGCTGGGAACGATCAGAGGTGATCGCGTCCAGGTGACGGCAGGGCTGCAACCGGGCGACCGGTTGATTGTCGCCGGTCACCGCTTTGTCGCACCGGGGCAGAAGGTCAACATCGTACCGAAGTCGCCCACGTCCGGCGGCGAGTCGAGGGAATAGCCTCCATGCTGCTGACCGATGCCGCCATCAAAAACCGTACGACAGTGGTTGTCCTGGGCCTTATCATCTTACTGATGGGCGGCTATAGCTACGTCTCGCTGCCCCGCGAGGCGGCCCCGGATATCCCGATCCCCTACATCCTGGTGACCACCACCTACGAGGGCGTCTCCCCGGAGGACATGGAAAGTTCCGTCACGATGAAGATCGAAAAGGAGCTGAACGGCATCCGGGGCGTCGAGGAAATCACCTCCAGCAGCGCCGAAGGTATGTCGTTGATCAGTGTGGAATTTGAGCCGGACGTGCCCAGCGAAGTAGCCTTGCAGCGCGTGCGCGACCGCGTGGACCTGGCCAAAGGCGAGCTGCCCACGGATGCTAAGGAGCCGGTCATTAAGGAGATCAACTTCGCTGAGCTGCCCATCATGCTCATCAGCCTCTCGGGCGAGGTCTCACCGGTCCAGCTCAAAGAGATCGCAGACGACGTGCAGGATGCCCTTGAAGCGGCGCCAGGTGTGCTCAAAGTGGAGATGGCAGGCGATTTAGAACCCGAGATCCGGCTGGAGTTCGATCCGGACCGGCTGGCCACATACAGCCTGACGATCCCTGAGATTCTGGCGTTGATTCCCTCGGAAAATGTAAACATCTCCGCCGGCGGCCTGGAGACGAAGGGGACAAAATTCAACGTTCGTATTCCCGCCGAGTTCGTCACGCCGGAGGAGGTGGACCATCTGCTACTGACAGTCCGGGCGGGTAAGCCCATCTATCTGTCCGACGTTGCCGCGGTGCGATACACGTTCAAGGACCGGACCAGCTACTCCCGTCTCGATGGTATTCCCAATATCACGCTGAGTGTCAGCAAGCGCGTCGGCGCCAACGCTGTCCAGGTCTCCGACTATATCAAGGCCATAATCGGTAAAGCACAGGAGCAGGCGCAGGGGCTGTTAAAATTCGACATCACTTACGATATGTCGAAGATGGTCCGCAACATGGTGGCCGATCTGGAAAACAACATCGTCTCAGCACTGGTCCTGGTGACGGCGGTGTTGCTGCTGTTCCTCGGCTGGCGTCCGAGTACAATTGTAGCCACGATTATCCCGTTGAGTATGCTCATCACGTTTTTCGTCGTCCAGATGCTGGGTTATACCCTGAACATGATTGTGCTGTTCAGCCTTGTGCTGGTGCTGGGAATGCTCGTGGATAACGCGATTGTCATTGTAGAGAACATCTATCGGCATCTTCAACTCGGATACAATCCCATCGAGGCGGCCACCCTGGGGGCTCGGGAGGTTGCCTGGCCGGTCACGACTTCGACGCTTACCACGGTCGGCGCCTTCCTGCCGATGATTTTCTGGCCGGGTATCATGGGGGATTTCATGAAGTATCTGCCGATCACCCTGACAATCGGCTTGCTGGCCTCACTCTTCGTAGGGCTTGTATTCAACCCGACGATATGCGCGGTCTGGTCGGGCCGCTCGCCAGCCCCGCGTCAGAAGGGCCACTGGATCATCCGGGGCTACCGTCGGCTCCAGCAAGCAGGGCTGAACAATCCGGGTCTGACCCTGTTCCTGGCGTTCTGCCTGCTGGTCGCAATGGGCACCCTGTACGGCAAGATTGGTCAGGGCGTGGAGTTTTTCCCGGAAGGGGATCCGGAACGGGCTATGATTAGCGTTCGCGCTCCTCAAGGAACGAATATACATCAGACCGACCAGGTTACCCGCGTGATTGAGAAGCGTGTCCAGCCGTACACGCCGTGGCTGGAACATATCGTTACGAACGTAGGCTCCGGAGGTAACGCCGGCGGGGATCTGATGGCCAGCACGGGCGGTCCACACTTGGCTAATGTTACACTTGTCTTCCATGACTTTGCCGAGCGACAGCGCCCGTCAACGGAGATTATCGCCGAGGTTCGCCGGGCAGTCGCCGACATTGCTGGGGCCGAGATCCGGGTTGAGAAGGAAGAGATGGGCCCGCCGACCGGTGCGGCTGTCACAGCGCGCATCGTGGGAGAGGACTTCAAGACCCTTGAGCGCCTCAGCGAACAGGCCAAACGCATGATTGCGGACGTGCCCAATATCGTCAATTTGCGGAGCGACCTGGAGGCCACGCGTCCGGAGTTGGCTTTCATCGTCAATCGCCGCGTCGCGATGCTTCTCGGGGTCAATACCGCGATCGTAGGCAACTTCCTGAAGATGGCCGTCTTTGGCAGTAAAGTCGGAACCTATCGCCAGTACAACGACGAATACGACATCACCGTGCGTCTGCCTCTGGAGGATCGGACAAAGGTTGATGATTTATATCGTTTGCAGATTCCCAACGCAACCGGTGAAGCTGTACCGCTGAGCTCGCTGGGACGGTTCGAGTACCGAGGCGGATTCGGTACGATCAACCGGGTGGATCAAAAACGTGTTGTCACCCTTACTGCCGATGCTGAAGGGCGGCTCGGCACTGAAGTACTGGCCGATGCACAGAAGAGACTTGACAGTCTCCAATTGCCCGCCGGCTACGAAATCCGCTACGCCGGCGAAAAGGAAGAACAAGATAAAGCCCAGGCGTTTCTCTCCAAGGCGTTTGCCATAGCGCTGCTGCTGGTCACACTGGTGCTGGTGATTCAGTTTAATTCACTCATGGTGCCATTCATTATCATGACCACAGTTGTGCTTTCGCTCATCGGCGCCCTGACGGGACTGCTGATCTGCCGGATGCCCTTCGGTATCATTATGACGGGTATTGGTGTGATTAGCCTGGCAGGCGTGGTGGTGAACAACGCGATTGTGCTGCTCGCCTACACGCGGCAGTTGCAGCAGCAGGGACTGGATGTGGTCTCGGCGGCCGCCGAGGCCGGCGTGACGCGCCTGCGACCCGTCATGCTGACGGCGATTACCACAATCATTGGTTTGATCCCCATGGCTGTCGGCATTTCCTTCGACGTCCATACATTCACGTGGGCGACCAAGAGCGAGTCCACCCAGTGGTGGCGCAACATGGCTGTTGTGGTTATCTTCGGTCTGGGTTTCGCGACGATCCTGACGCTGATCGTCGTCCCCTCGCTTTACGTTATGCTCAGCCGGCTTCAGTTGCGGCTGGGTCTGAAATCAGCCAGCCAAGCGGACGCGGCTGCCGAACCTGCAGCAACGTCATGAACAGCGGGACCGGCTTGCGGCTGTCTGCTGCCATACACCTGCCTCAAGGACGCCTAATGATCGTTTTTCCTGTAGCGCAGCAAGCGGTAGGATTTGAATTGCTTGAATTGTTCACCGGTGCGGCTGCCGCCCGAGTATTTTTTGTTGATCTTTTCCAGCTCTTCCTGGTATTTCCAGCTCAGAAGCTTAAAGACCGTCGGGTATCGCTCGGCCAGAAAATCAGCGATTGTATCCGCGACGGGCTTAGCGACTTTCTCGAGCGCGTCATTCATCAAATCAATGTTGGGTGCAGTTTGCTCCGTAATGTCGATATCTTCAACGAGTGTGAAAGGATACGTCTCGACAAGGTTGAAGAGTTTACTCAGATCGTGCCCGCCGCTTTGACGCGATTTTTCACCCACCTCTTTCTTGAAAATGTCACATATCAGCATAGAGCCGCCGGCGTTCAGAAATTTCGCTGTATTGGCCATCGCCTCCGGCAGATCGATGTATTGAAAGCTTTCGACAAACATAATCAGGTCGTAGCGCTTCTCGGTTTCCAGCTCCTCGTAACCACATTCGAAGATTTCGCATTCCTCTGCGACCGCCTGACGGGTCTGCTCGGTAAGAAAAGCACTCGGCGAAACGCAATCGACCGCATATCCCATCGCCAGCAGCTTCTTGGCCACCCTGCCGGCCCCACAGCCCACGTCAAGAATGGTCTTGATCCCTTCGGGTATGTGCGAAAGAAGAAACTTGACGTATGCCTCCTGGGCGCAGCGCAGGTTGGTGATATCGACCGGCAGCTCGCTCGTCCAATACCCGTAGTGAAGGTGCTCCAGCTTCAGAAAATATTCCCCGCATATCCACCCGATTTTCAGGCCCACTTCCCGTGAGCCATTTTCACGCTTTTGCTTCATTCTTGTTAGCCTTTGCTCAAAAACACCCGCCGCCTCCGCCTGGGGAGGCCAAGCCTGCCCAAAACGCCTTACGATACTGCGAAGGTTGGGCTGGAATTTCTTATTTTGCGTTCCGCCCCCCATCGCTTTACTTCGCAAAGCGAAGCAGTGGGGGCCGGACTCCGCCATCCTACATTTCTTCCATCTATCAGAACGCCAAATCTGTCTGATTGATACGAATATTGTACCAGCTTTTCAAGAATTGTCGAGCGACCAATAACGAATATTTGCTGCAAAATTTGAGCACGGCTCTATAATATGATGGTGGGTAAGAACTTCTGTCATGGGAGATGCACAAATGATAAGAACGAAATTGCTAATGCACGACACATTCGAACTCAGGGACGTATTGCGCCATCGGAGCAACCCCGGGAATGCCGCAGCAAGACGTCTCTCACAGCACGTACGGAGAGTCACCGTAGCAGCGTTCTCTATGTTCTGTCTCGCTATGCTGGCGCCGGACAGCAGAGCCAAAGAACAACAGGACATTGCACGCATCGCGCCGACCGACCTGCAGTGCGAGTACCGCCACGACCCGTCGGGCATCGACGCCAGGCAGCCCCGGCTGAGCTGGAAGCTCAAGGCAACCAACACAGAGCAGCGCGGACAAGCACAAACAGCTTACCGGATTCTGGTCGCCCGCTCGAGCCAGTTGCTCGCCGGGGACAAAGCCGACCTGTGGGATTCGGGCGAAATCAAGTCCGGCCAGTCACAGCTCGTCCCATACAAGGGCTCACCATTATCGGCTAATATGTGCTGCTATTGGAAGGTCCAGGTTCGCGATGACGGTGGGGTCCTCTCGGCCTGGAGTCCGCCGGCGCGATGGACAATGGGCCTGCTGGACGCATCGGACTGGACGGCCAAGTGGATCGGGACGAACAGCCAGTTTGCCGAAATAAAAAAGCTGCCGCCCGAAGGGGATTATCTGGCCGACCCCTGGCTTCGTAAAACGTTCACTCTGGAAGAAAAGCCACAATGGGCGGTGATTCACGTGGCCTCCGTAGGCTACCACGAACTGTACGTGAATGGAAAGAAGGTGGGCGACGCCGTTTTGATGCCGAGCGTGGCCGATCATACTAGGCGGGCGCGCTACGTGACGTATGAAATCACCGAGCATTTGCGAGCCGGCCGCAACGCCATCGGCCTGTGGCTGGGCACCTCGTGGTCGGTCTATCCGTTGTACAAGACCGACGACAAGCCACAAACGCCGATTGTCATCGCCCAGGCCCGCATCGAAACACCCGCCGGACAAGTACAGAGCCTCGTTACGGACGAGACCTGGAAAACGCACCCCAGCCCCAACGTCCTGCTGGGCACGTGGATGTTCACGAACTTCGGCGGTGAATATTACGACGCCGGCAGGGAATTGCCGGACTGGTGCAGCGCCGATCTTGACGACTTGGATTGGAAGCCGGCAACCGTGTATCATCCCAAGTTGACCCTGTCGGCTGAAACGGTCGAGCCGAACCGCCGTATCCGCAAAATCGAACCGGTCGCCGTCGAGCAGGTCGAGGGCCAGGGTTATCGCGTGGACATGGGCGTGAATTTCTCCGGCTTTGTCGAGCTCGACGTGAAAGGCCAGCCGGGTGACATCGTCGAGCTGCAATTCTCCGAAGACCAGACGAAGTTAATGACGCATAAACTTCGCAGCGCCTATCGCATCGGGCCCGACGGCCGCGGCGCCTTCCGCAATCGCTTCAACTACGGCTCGGGACGATGGATTCTCATCAAAGGATTGGGATACAAACCCGCCCGGCAGGACATTCGAGGCTTCTTAGTGCGGACCGATTACCAGCGCGCCGGATGGTTCGAGTGCTCTAATAAGCTGCTGAACGACATCTACAACGTTGTGCTGTGGACATTCGAGAATCTCAGCCTGGGTGGCTACGTGGTCGATTGTCCGCAGCGCGAACGGATGGGCTACGGCGGCGACGCCCACGCCACGACGCAAACGGCCATGAACAATTACCACCTCGGGGCCTTCTACACCAAGTGGTCCCAGGACTGGCGCGACGTCCAGGGCAAGGAGACGGCATGGGGCCTCGGTGAAAAGGCCACAAACCAGAACGCCCCCACGCAGCCGGGAAACCTGCCATACACTGCGCCGACCTACTGGGGCGGCGGCGGGCCGGCCTGGAGCGGCTATTGCGTCACCCTCCCGTGGTACATGTATCGCCACTATGGCGACATTCGCATACTCGAAGAGAATCTTCCCACGATAGAGCGCTGGCTGGCCTTCCTCGAAACCAAGTCGCAGAACGATATGCTCGTTCGCTGGGGCGGCCAGTGGGATTTCTTAGGCGATTGGCTCTGGCCGGGTGCTGAAGGCGTCAACGGCGACACGCGGGAAACCTTATTCTTCAACAATTGCTACTGGATATACAATCTGCAGACCGCCGCGAGTATCGCCGAAGTTTTGGGGAAAGACGACCTGGCTGCGAAGTACAGCACCCGGGCCGAGACCGTCCGCAAGGCCGTGCACAAAGAGTTCTTCAATCCCCAGGAAAACGGCTACGTGAACAACTTCCAGGCCTACCTTGCCGCTGCGCTGCTGGTCGGGCTGCCGCCGAAGAATTTGCAGCCGGCCGTATGGAAACGTTTCGAGGACGAGATTCTCATCCACCGTAAAGGACACTTCTGGGGAGGCATCACCGGCGGTTATTTCATTGTCAAAAACCTGATTGAGTTCGACCGGCCCGACCTGATGTTCGAGATGGCCACAAAAGAGGACTATCCGAGCTGGGGCGACATGCTTCGGCGCGGGGCCACGACCGCATGGGAAGCCTGGGACGGAAGTAACTCACTGCTGCACAGCTCCTACCTGCACATCGGCGCGTGGTTCAACGAGGGCCTGGCAGGCATCCAGCCCGACCCGGATGGCCCGGGCTACAAGCGTTTCATCATCAAGCCGGGCGTGCTCACAAGCAAGCGGCTCGATTGGGTTAAAGGCCGCTTCGAATCGCCGTACGGCACGATTCGGAGCGAATGGCAGCTCCGCAACGGCACGCTGGAGTTGAGGGTTTCCGTACCGCCCAATACGACCGCGACGCTGTATCTGCCGACTACTGACCCAAAATCTGTCAAAGAAGGAGGCATACCCCTCGGGACGGCCCGTGGCGTCAGTCGCTTGCGAGACAATACGAGCCAGTCAGTGCTTGAGCTTCAGCCGGGCAACTACGTCTTCGAGACAGCGTTTTAGCTAACGGCACAAAGAAATGGAGAAAAAGCAGAAATGAGACAAGCCGCACGCATAAAGATAGCCCTGGCGTTACTGAGTCTGACGCTGGTGCTTTGGCTGTTGGCAGGGCTGTTCATATTTCGGGTAGCCGACTTCTTCCATGCCTACCTCATGAAGTTTCCGGGGCCGCGGATTACACTTGGCGCGATGGTGGTATGCCCGCTGATGGCGATGGTCCTGGGCATCAAGATGCTTCGCGAAAGGTACACACGAGTTACGGGTATAATATGTACCGGCGGCGGCTTCCTGCTGCTGGCCGCATTTGTGATAGTTGTGGGAATCCCGATGGTGGCCAAGGCCCTTGAGCCAAAGACACCTAAGAACCCCAGTACGCCCCGGCCATTGGTGCCGCTGGCGGGATTGCCGGTATTTCCCGGCGCCGAAGGATTCGGCACGGACACACCGGCGGGGCGGGGCGGCAAAGTCATCGAAGTCACAACGCTCGCAGATGACGGGCCGGGCTCGCTTCGTGCGGCATTAAATGACCCGGAACCCCGGATTATTGTGTTCCGCGTTGGCGGAACGATTGAACTGAAAGACGGGCTTTTTATCGCTCATCCCTTCGTCACGGTGGCCGGCCAGACCGCCCCCGGTGGAGGCATCTGCATTAAAAACGCCGGACTTGCCATCCTTACACACGATGTTTTGATTCAGCACATTCGCATCCGCCCCGGCAACGAAGGAGACGTCACCCCGGAGGACAACGACGCCGTGCAGATTCTCGGAAATCGCGGCGACGCCGCCGGCGCCCACCACGTCGTCATCGACCATATCTCGATGAGCTGGTCGGAGGATGAAACAATCAGTACCTGGTACGGCGCGCATGACGTGACAATTTCGTGGTCGATCATCAGCGAGGCCCTCAATCGAAGCCGCCACCGCAAAAAGACGCACAGCGCCGGCCTGCTAATTGGCGACGGCTCGTACAACGTCTCCGTGCATCACTGCCTGCTGGCTCATATCGACTCTCGCAATCCGCTGATCAGCAAGGGAGGCACCCACGATTTCGTCAATAACGTCGTTTACAACTGGGGCGTGCTGGGCGCCGAGGTCACCGACTACGACTCGAACTCGTTTCTTAACTTCGTCGCAAACGTCTTCCTGCCGGGACCATCGACGCAGAGCGCCCCGTACGAAATTCTGATCGACCTGGAACCTGGAACGCCGAAAATTTACGTGAAAGATAACATCGGCCCGCGCCGCCACGATTCCTCCGTCGATGACTGGGCCGTCGTCAAGTACGGCTGGGACCAGCAGCCGCGCGCGCCGGAACAATATCGCTCGAACAGCCCCTTTGCTGTACCGCCGGTCACCACAACCAGCGCGGATGACGCCTTCGAACAGGTTCTGGCTTCATCCGGCGCTACGATGCCCGTCCGCGACGGCGTCGATGCGCGGATCGCCGGTGACGTAAGAAACAAGACCGGCGCGATTATCGATTCGCCGGCTCAGGTCGGGGGCTATCCCCAACTGGCACCAGGAACCCCGCCCTCTGATTCCGACCATGACAGCATGCCGGACGATTGGGAAAAACAAAAGGGCCTCGACCCGAACAACTCAGCCGATGCCAATAACGACCTCGACGGCGACGGATACACCAACATAGAGCAGTACTTGCACTCACTATCAGATCGATAAAGATAGCGGATTTCCTTGCACTTGGGCAACTTTCCGTGTACAATAAAAGAACAGAAAGGGCTGATTCACGGATTACCCGTCGAGGCCTTGACGCCAACGTAGCTCAACGGCAGAGCTCTGGTTTTGTAAACCAGGGGTTGTCGGTTCGAATCCGACCGTTGGCTTTAGAAACCGCGTTTTCGGCCCCGCCAAGTTGGTTGGTCTGTCCATTACTGTCCGTAGCTGAACGATGGTTTCCGCCGAGAAACGCCGAGCAGGACGCCAAGTCAGTCTTGCCATCAGTTCCGGTAGCGGCGCTCTTTTGTTTGCTCGGTGTCGACAAATCCGGTAAACCTGCGATGGCTTCGGCCTCTTGGCCGGTAAGCGTATGTGTATATCTGGACATAGTGAGGTTAATATCGCTGTGTCGCATAATCGACTGTGCAATTTTTGGATGGACTCCAGTTGAAGTCAGCAGAGTGCCTGTTTGGTGCCGCTGGGCGTGAAAGTCAAAGAAAAAACCATCATCGACATATGGAATGCCTGCTTCAGCTAAGTCTGCCCGCAGCATGTTTGCCGTTTTATCAGTGAGACGCTTGTACCTGCCGCCAATCCTTCTGCCCTTCTGGTATCCGTTGCGAGCGGCTCGGGTGAACAAGGACGAATGGCGCGCGGGTCTTTCGATTTTCGCTCTGCAATGGCTCGCGTTTCTCGTCCCAGCGGCCGTATTATTGTGGTTCCGCAGCAGGATGCCCGACCCCTATCGTGACGCCATTCATCCTATGTTTGTCTGGCCGGTATTATGGTTTGCCGCATACGTCGCCGTCGGGCTCCTGATGCGCAAGGTGAAATTGAGCAACGCGTTCGAGTGGCTCAAGCTGCTCAATACCGGCGTGATCCTCACAGGATTCCAGGCTCTGATATTCATGGTTGTTCTGGGGCAGGGACTCTCGTGGGCCGTCGGACGTCCTACCGGGTATCTGACGGGCCTGCTGTTCTTTATGCCTGCGACGACGGTGATCATTTGGTTTTTGATAAGGCGCATCACCGGAACGGACGGAACTATCCGTGTGAAACTGATGGCAGGCTTGATTACCGAGGGCTTAGTGCTGTTTCTGGGGCTGACGATCTGGGCCATGTGGCCCGCGGGGGGGCTCATCCCCGCGGAAGGCGCCCATAGTGAGACGCGCAGCTTTGCGTATTCCGTAGCCGTCATGGTGTTTGCTCTGGCCGTTTTTTATGCTTTCTTAATTACTGAATTGCGGACGGTACATCGCACATTGAAGCCGCAGGAAAGAGATCAATTGGCATGAAGTCGAGATGGTTATTCTTTTGCAGTTGTTTCGTATTGTCTTTGTGGCCTGGATTGTCGGCCGCCGCGGCGGTGAGCGATAGCGCCTACAAAGACAACGCTTGTTTGTCCTGTCATCAGAATCTTACGGGAAAGCTCAGCGAGGTCGTAGAGGAATGGAAACAAAGCATTCACTTTCGGAACAACGTCGCCTGTGACGGGTGCCATGGGGGCGATCCTTCGGTCAAACGGGAGCAGTCCGACACCGAGGAGGTCTTCAAGGATCGGTCGCATTTGCACCGTGACAGAGAGTTTTCGCTGATATCCCGAACGGACAGCTTATTCACCAGTGCCGCGCGGGGGCGCAGCGTCAGCTATTTCTGCGGCAAGTGCCATTCGAACATCAAGGAAAAGCATCTGGGATCGCCGCACGGCGACCTGGGCAGTCCGACGTGTTTATACTGTCACGGCATGGGGTCTCACGCGATTCAGGAATCCACCGCCCAGATCATCGACATAAGGTCACGCCGCGAAGGGGGACGTTGCGCGATATGCCACCGGGCGGCAACGATGGAAACCGTCTCGAAAATCTTTCAGATCATGGTTAATACTCAGTCGCAGTTGGAGAATTCCTCCAAGCTTTACGGCTGGCTGGAAGAACACGGGTACAAGAACCTAGCAATGGAAAAGATGTACCATCACAGCCGTGAAACGCTTTCGCAATTGCGGCAGACGTTTCACAGCTTCAATATGAGAGAGATTAACGAGTTCGCATCGAGTATCGGAGCCAACGCGGACCTTACTCGGGAGACATACAACATGGTCGAATCGCTGGAAACGACCAAAGCCCGGCAGGCGAAACTTGGGATCTCATCCGTATTATTCCTGCTGTGCTTTGCGGGGCTGCTATTGATTTATCGCAAGAAATACCTTCACTGATTCTAATCGACGCTCAACGATGCGCATCGGTGCAAACTGAAACTTCGGGGTTGTTTCACGACCTCCACGGTCGAGCGCGACCCTTGCTCGCGATTTGGGCGACGACGTCCCGTGCAACAATGGCATCTTCACGAACCTGAAAGTCGAACATGCCCACGTTGGCGAAATCCGCTCCGTTTTCAAATGCGAATTTGAAACCCTCCTGCGGGTGTATGGCCCCGGCGGCCAGCACTTTGAAGGCAATCCACGGCTTCTTGACGGTCCTCATGAATTCGATGGTCTCTACGGGGTTGGTACACCACATATTGTCATGGGGCGGCAGGCCGTGCGCGGGGCGCTCGGCTTTGGGCGTGGCCGACCAATAATTTTCGGGGTGCAGCGTCTTCATATAAAAGTCCACCTCGACGCCTGCCTTCTCCAGGGCCATCGGCACTTCGAGGCTATGGCACGCGCAGCCGGCAATCAGCCCGTTTTCCCTGATGAACTCAAATACTTTGGCCAATAAATCCACGCGGTTATTCTCGACCCAATTGTCGCCTATGCCGCCGTGCACGAAGGCGCCTACGGCACCGTTATCAATGGCCGTCTGGATTGAACTGGTAAGGTCGTACGTTTTCGGGTAAGTCTGTGCGATCCACTGAATCTCGCCGCCTAACTCGCTGCGGTAACGGTTGTACACGCGAATGGTCGGGTCCTCGCCGAACGCATAAGGACTGTTGACGGGCCCGATCATTGTGTTGATACCGCATTCCTCGCACAGTTGCCATGTCTCCATAATCTTGCGGTCGGTGAAGTAGTGCCTCATTAGCGCAGCCACATAGATCAGGTCACGATCGTGGGAGCTGCCGATGACGAGGTTGCCGCCGCAGATCAGACGGCTGATGCGGACGTGCCTGATTTTGCCGGCCGGCATATCAAAATGAGTATTCAATGTAAGATTCCTATTCCACGTTCCTGATGAGCGAGAGGTTTCCCTCTCGCGCCGCTTCCAATATCGGCGCCATGTAGTCGTCGATCATCTCAGCGGTCAGCGGCACAGGCATATTCTGAAGCTTCATTTTCAGTTGCGGGTTCTTAGCTGCCGTCAATGCACGCTCGATATGTTGCCGCCCGAATCCTTCGACTTCTCTCAGGCGCGTCGGACATCCGATCCTTCGATACAGCTCGAACATCACCTCGGCCACGGCAAGGCCAAGCTCCCTGCCGCTCAGGGCCTCCATATCGACCTTTGTCATTCCCGCCTGCCGGAAGATCGCTCCGACAAGGCGCAGCGGCTGTTCGATGGCCGGTGCAAAAAAGACGGTGTAGTACGGATTCATGATAGCACAGGCCCGGCCGTGCGGCAATATATCGACCAGCGAGAAGCTCGTCAGATGGCCGCCGTTTGTCCCGCCGATCATGATGCAATAGCCGCCTAAGTCGGTGGCCAGGCAGAGTGCTTCCCGCGCCTGGCTGTTGTGAGGCTCGCCCATCGCCGCCGGCAGGTACTCGATGGCCAGCCTGATGGCCAGGCCGGCGACTTCCTCGGCCTTCTGGTAGTGGGGCTTGCCGACGGCCCCGTAGAGAACTTCAAGGCAGTGGGAGATACCGTCGAGCGCCCCGTCGGCAGTCAGCGCGGGCGGCGTACTGTACGTCACCTCGTAGTCGAAGACCGAATAGGCCGGTACAATCGCATCATCGACAATCAGCTTCTTCTGTCCCGTGGAGGCGTCTGTGATATTCGAGTATCTCGTCAGGTGTGCCGCCGAACCGGCCACCGTCGCAATGGCAACATGAGGGAGCAGGGTCTTGCTGGCGGCGCGCAACGCTTCGCTCACAAGGGCCGTGCCGAAAAACGCGTCAATCTCCCCACCCAGCGTGCGAAGAACGATCGCAGCCTTGGCGGCGTCGATTGTACTGCCTCCCCCGAAGCTCACCACGATATCCGCCTGCGACTTGGTCAGGTCCCGGGTAATCCGAAAAAGGTCTTCGCGGGGACTGTTTGGTCTGGCCCCTTTGATTTCCGCGACCAGATCAACTTTCGATTGGGCGAGCGTCTCTTTTATCACGTCCACCCAACGGGCACTATCGCTGAATGTACCTCGAACCAGCGCCGCCTTCCTGCCGGCGGCGGCAACCGTTTGGCCGGCTTGCGACAATACACCTGTTCCAAACAGATAGGCACTTCCCTTGAATTCGTGCAGCAAAGCACAAGCTTTGTCAAAACCTGTTCGGGACGTAGTCGAAGGAGCAGCCATGTCTGGTCTATCCAAGAGGCAGGAGCTTCGCGAAGAGCATTGTAAAGATAAGACCGGTCACGCCGAGCGACGCCGTCAGGATGGTCCAGGTCTTGAGAGTCTCGGTCTCCGTCAGCACGCTCATCCGGGAAAAAATCCAGAAACCGCTGTTGTTCATCCAATCGCCGACCAGCGAGCCGCTGCCGATGGCCATCGCCAAGTAAACGGGATTGAAGCCGAGAGCTTCCGAGGTCATCCCCATAGCCGAAAACGTCGCGGCTGTAGTAATCATCGCCACCGTCCCGGAGCCCTGGGCAAACTTGACCAGACTGGACACGCCGAAAGCAATCAGAAGCACCGTTAAACCCAGGCCGTGCTCGCCGGAGGTTACGGACTTCTCTATATAGTCCTTGATACCGGCTTCGCGCAGCATCGCCCCGAACGCACCGCCCCCGGCGGTAATAAGAATAATAATGCCGCCGCTCATCAGGGCCTTGTCCACCACTCGTTCGAGCTCTCGCAGGCTGAGCCCGCGCTTCCAGACGACCAGAAACATGGCGATGGCCGCGGAAACCAGCAGCGCGAAGTTGGGATTACCCACAAGAGCAGTCAAATCATTGGCGCCCCGGACAAACCAGCCTGCACCCACGGCTTTGGCAAAAACCTTGGTAATCGTATTGGTCGAGATAAGAATCACCGGCAGCACGACCGGCAGAAGCGAAAGCCACAACGGCGGCAGTTGCTCATCCCTCAGAGGCTCCGGTTCCGGGTCGCCGCTGTAGGGCCTCATCGGCATGGGGGCGAGCCGGTTGAGGATTCTGCAGACAACCAGCCCGACAATCGACGTCGGCAGTCCCACGAGGAGCCCGATCAAAATCATCAGGCCGAGATCAATACCAAGTCGCTCGGCCATGAACAACGGCCCCGGCGTGGGTGGAACGAGCGTGTGGGTGATACCGGCGCCGGCCACGATGGCCGTGGTATACAGCAGATAGTCTTTTTTCGTCCGCCGGCATAACGACCTGGCCAGCGGTACCAGCAGGTAGAAGACCGTATCGTAAAACACGGGGATCGACAGCACAAAGCCGCTTCCCATTAAGGCCCAGGACGCGCGTTTTTCCCCGAGGAGCTTCAGAAAAGACCGCACAATCTGATCGGCGGCGCCGCTGTCCATCAGGCACTTGCCGATAACAGCCGCCAGAGCGATCACGATGCCGATAGAACCGACGACACCACCGAATGCCTCGGCTACGCGGGCCACCTTCGTCGGGAGCTCGCCCGGCGCAAGCAGGCTGATCAAAATCGCCGCCGCAATAAGAGCAATAAAGGCGTTCACGCGCAAGCCAATAATCATCCCGATGACGGCAACAACGCCAATAACGAGAATCAAGAGCGGACTCATAGTCTCAACCTCCGTGTGCTGATAGGGACATCTTAAAGGTTCAATCGCTCCGCCGCGTAGCGCAGGCACGTTTTGATATTGGCCTCTTCCAGCTCCACTTGTTCGCTGATGGGAAGGTGGCTCACCTTCGGCAATAAGGCCTTGTCTTTCGAGTGCGTCCGGACGTATCGAAGCGCCCCGGCAAGGTCCGCGCCGCGCACCTCTTCGAACGTCGCCCAGTACTTCTCAGTCAGGCACGGGACCTTCAGAGGATCACGCGTGGCCATCTCCACGCAAAACTGAACATCCGGCCGGGCCTCGTTTAATATCCGGACGATCTCGGGCATATCGAGCAGGCCTTCTCCCAACGGTACATCCGCCAGAAGAAAACCATCCTCGTATTCGCACACGGCCATGTCTTTCAGATGCACCGACAGAGCAAAGGCCGCGTAGCCTCGCACCACGTCCATAGGATCTTCCAGAAGCGCAAAGCTGTTGCCCGTATCCACGCAAACGCCGACGTATTGACTGCCCAGGCGTTTAAGCATACTCAGCATTTCCGGTATGCGGAAATCCTTATGGTTCTCGATGGCCAATTTGATGCCGTGCCGTGAGGCGACAGGCTCGGCCGACTGAATCGACTGCCACGAGCGCTGGGCAAAATCCCTGAATTGCTGGGCTTTGTCGAACTGCTCGTAGCGCCGGCCGCCGATTGCGATGCGGACGATCTTCGCCCCGGCGGCTTTGGCCGTGCGAATGTGCGATTCAAATCGCTCGAGGTCGGACGCGTCGCGAGGAAGTGAGGTGGAGCCTTCTATGAACAAATCATGCTCTTCGGCGTAGCGCCGCAATTGACTCGCGTAATCTTCGTCCCGGCTCCCAATGTCGTCCTGGATACCGCCGGCCCCGATACTGTCGGAGTGCTTCAGAAAATCAAGCGGCCCTCTAACGAGCAACGGGACCGCTCCGGACCGCTCAGCACCGGCCCGGATGTTGTAGCTGAACCTGTCAATTCCAAGCCGCTTTTTTTTGGCTTGTGCCGCACCGCACACCGCTGCACGCCTGCCGATGGCAACGGCCGCCCATCCACCGGCAATCGAATAAAGCGCTTCTCTGCGATTCATACGTTGTAGTCTCCCCGGTCTCAAATCCCCGGCCCGCGAGAGTGTCACACTTCGTCCGGCACCACAAACGGCTCGCGGTAATTTCGCCGCAAAAACATATTCGCCCAATCACTGAACTCGCCGACAAATCGTTCGTTTTGGCCGTCGAACGTCAACGGCGGCCCTAACGTTACAGGTGTCCTTTTCAAGTCAATCTCATTGGCTTCGAGATGCCCCAGCATGCGCTCGAAAGACTCCAGCAGAACTCCGTTGCCGGTGATTGTTTCTTTGACCTTCTCAGCCGGTTCCTGCCGTCCGAGCCGATAGGACAAGTTGGCTATATGGCAGAGCGTAGCGGAGATGTGACCTTCGAGAACGTCGGAGCGAAGGTCGCCGACGTTCCGGCTTCGCACCGCATCAATGAAGTTGGCCTGATGGCCGATGCCGCCGTCGCCGGGAAATTGCTTAATCTTCTTTCCGTCATTGTCGTACGCCCAGCCGCCGCCCCTGCCGCCGGCGAAGTATCCTCCCTCACAGTGAATCACCATGCCGAAGCCTGTCCCCTTGTAGTGCCCTTCGGCGCGGAGGCCCCTGCTCCGCCGCAGGCCGCGCACCTCGTAGATAATCGGAACCGGTTCATAATCAAAGAAAGTGATTTGTGTGTTGGCGGTCTGCCCGTCATCGTCCATGCCGATGCGCCCGCCGATACTGATGGTCCTGCGAGCGACGTCCCGCCTGCCAATGACCCATCGGCTCTCGTCCACGTTGTGCCCGCCGAGATTGCCAACCTCCCCCGTGCCGGTATCCCAGAACCAGTGCCAATCGTAGTGCAGGTTCTGCCGCATTAAGGGCACTAACGGAGCCGGCCCCTGGAAAAGGTTGTAGTCCACGGTCGGGGGGATCGGCTGGGGGCCGTTGACTTTGCCGATGCTCTGGCGGAGGTTGTAGCTGAGCGCCCTGACGAGCTTGACAGAGCCGAGGTTGCCCTGCTGGATGTACGGGACCGCCTCGCGAAGCCCCACGTCTGATCGGTTCTGGCTGCCGGTCTGGACAATCCGCTTGTACTTACGGGCGGCCTCCACCATCTTGCGGCCTTCCCAGATGTTATGGGAGAGCGGCTTTTCCGCATATACGTCTTTGCCCGCCTGGCAGGCCCAGACGGCCATCAGGGCGTGCCAGTGATCGGGGACCGCAATCACAACGGCGTCGATATCCCTGTTGTCCAGCAGCTTGCGATAGTCGATGTACTTAGCCACCTTCTGACGGCGGTCCTCGAATTTCTTGGCTTCGAGGTCCAGGAACTCGGTGTCCACGTCACAAAGGGCGACGATGCGAACACCCGGGACCTCGCCGAATATGTCGATATGCTCGATGCCTTTCTTTCGAAGCCCGACGATGGCGATGCGAATATCATCGTTTGCACCCAGGACCATCGAGGAGAACGCGGTGCTGGAGCCGACGGCGGTTGAGAGCTTCCTCATAAAACCTCTACTCGTGCCTAAAGTGCGAGTCAACCTGCTCATCGGCCCATCTCCGGTAATTCAACCAACCACCATGTGAGGCGGTGTTATGACCAGTTCGGGAACAACGGCCCGCGGCGGGAGCTTGGCCACCGCCACGACGCACGCGGCGATATCTTCAGGCTGCAGCATGGCGGCACGTTTTTCCGGCGGCGGCGGCGAAGGACGCTTATCCACGATCGGCGTATTGGTCTCGCCGGGATAGATGTTCGTCACCTTGATCCCGTTTGCCGCCTCTTCGAGGTTGACGAACGTGCCCAGGGCGCCGGTGGCAAATTTCGAGACGCAGTACGGCAGTCCGGCCAGAAGCATCACTCGCAGGCCTGCCAGCGATACGATGTTGACAATCAGGCCGGAACGTTTCTTTCGCATGATCGGCAGGGCCGCATGGATACAATTGAAAGTACCCGTCGTGTTGACGGCCAGACAAGCGTCAAAATCCGCCGGATCAATGTTGGCTAACATCCGATTTCCAACGTTGATGCCGGCGCTGTTGACGAGAATGTCTATTGAGCCAACCTCGCCGGCGAGCCATTCGAAAAGGTCCGCAACCTGCTGGCGGTCTGTCACATTGCAAACGTGACATAACAAACCCGCCGGGATTTTCTTCAATGCTTCCTGGCTATAGTCGGCCACGGCTACCTTGCAGCCCTCCGCCGCCAGCGCCTTGGCGATACCGAGTCCTATGCCTCCCGCGCCTCCAACAACCAACACAATCTTATCTCTCAAGTCCATTATTACCTTTCTTGATTCTCGATACCAGATACTCGTCGAGCATCGAGTATCTCCTACGTTTTTCTGACGTTAACTTTTGCTACCTTCTCGTAGAACTGAATAATCCCGCCGTGGTCATCGCCGCCTTTGCCGTCCACTCGCAGGGCCTGCATCAGCTCCATGACAACACTCGACAGAGGCACGGGGACGCCAAGCTCGTGAGCCGTGTCCAGCGCATTGGCCAAATCCTTAATATGCAGCAGGATACGGAACCCCGGCTTGAAGTTGCCCTTCAAGACGAGCGGCATTTTGGCGTTCAGGACCGCGCTTCCCGCCAGCCCGCCTTTGATCGCCTCAAAGACCTTCTCGGGATCAACGCCGGCCTTTGTGGCAAGGGCCATCGCCTCAGACATGGCCGCTATGTTCAGAGCCACGATGATCTGGTTCGCCAGTTTGGTGATATTTCCGCTGCCGATATCTCCGACGTATGTAACCGAAGAGCCCATCACGCCGAGGATGTCCTTGACCTTTTCGAAGGTCTCCTGCGGACCGCCTACCATAATGGCTAAAGTCCCTTCGATGGCCTTCGGCTCACCTCCGCTGACGGGTGCGTCGAGCATGATGACGCCTTTTTCCTTTGTCTTGGCGGCGATTTCCCGGCTGGCCAAAGGTGCGATGGAACTCATATCGACCAGGATCGTTCCCGGTTTGGCGCCCTCAAGCACACCGCCGGCACCCAGGACCGCCTCTTTAACGTGGGGCGAATTCGGCAGCATCGTAATAACAATTTCACTTTTGGCGGCAACATCCTTACTCGAAGCACCTGCATGGGCCCCGGCCTGGACGACAGCGGCAAGCCTCTCGGGGACAATGTCGTAACCCGTCAGGTCGTATCCGGCCTTGATGAGGTTCTGGGCCATGGGTTTGCCCATGATTCCCAATCCGATAAATCCTATCTTCTTCACGTCTATCTTCTCCTTCCCAACAGTTACACAGCTACGAACTTTGAAAATTCTCCAGAAGCTTCCAGCCGCTCTCATAAAACTGCGTTAGTGTCCTCTGTGTCACACCGTATGATATGAACTCGTTTGGCTGCAAGCCCTGGGGCTCGTAGGCTCGGACGAATTCCGGCAACTGCGAAAGCCTGTCAATTACATCCGGCGGCACTTGCCGCTCTATTCTCTCTTCACGCGGCAGGTCGGGCGAAATCAGCATTTCCTGGTAGGGCGGGGCAATCGACATGATAATCCGCGCCCCGGCCAACTCCGTCAGATGGTGGGTGCCCCGAAGGGCGGCCACGATCAGAGCCGCCTGGTAGTCTCGCTCTTTGAAAATGGCGTACGCGCGCTTCGTCACCGCCAAGCCCGCCTGGCGAATGTCAGACTCGGTCGCCTCGGCCTTTGCGTCGTGGGCGACGTCGCGTAAATAGTCATCCAGGCGGCCGATCATAATGACGGCAAAACACCGGCCGGGCTCGATCCGGTTCGCCTTCGCCCGCCGGATGCCGCACAAGTGCCTCTCGGCAACGGCGATGACCTGCGGCACCGTGTAGCTGATCGTCACCGTGCAGGTGATTCCCTCGGCGATACAGTCCTCCAGCACATCGAGTCCGGCGGCGGTTGCGGGCAGCTTGACCGCGATGTTCCGCGCCCACTTCGTGAATCGTCGCGCCATGGCGAGCATATATTCACGATCGCCGGGCCGGGCGGGATTCACCTGCGCACAGACGTACCCCATACGCCCCTGGCTATCTTCATATCGCGGCAGAAGCTGCTCGGCCGCATGTTTGATCGCAATGCTCATCAGGGCCTCCGCTTTCTCGTCCGCGGGCGGCCGCCGTGCAAGAACGGCATCGCGCTCGGCCGACCAGGCCGCCTTATTTCTTGAAAGAGCCTGGTGGGATAAGTATGGATTGCTCGTTGCGCCGACGGCTCCGCGTTCAATGCCCAGGGCCAATTCAGCCGGGTCGATGCAGTCCGCCCACCATGCGGTTTCGGTGTTCTCAACAACCCAGCTCAAATAGCCTTGCCTCATGCCGTACTCCTAAGTGGCCGTAGTTTACACCCTCTGCGGCGGCACCGCAAGGCCGCTCTTGTATCCTGCTCAAACCGACCGATTTTAAGCCGCGAGGAGTTTTTCCAGGCGGCGGATAACGGATTTTTCATGACTGTATTTGATGACGTCTTTAACATTCTCCTGCCAGACCATCTGCCGCATACGCTGCTTGAG
>Ga0315295_10001269_pt1 | contig 21669 bp, 15 predicted proteins | sample YL17G14_0_MG_FD_204453 | JGI IMG/M metagenome (GOLD analysis project Ga0315295, IMG submission 204453) | Sediment microbial communities from Yellowstone Lake, YNP, Wyoming, USA - YL17G14_0 | ecosystem: Environmental > Aquatic > Freshwater > Lake > Sediment | place: USA: Wyoming | collected...
CATATAAAGTAGACGGATACACCTATCACTGGAGATTGTACTAAACACACCTGCTAGTGAAGACTTACCAGAGCTTGTTTCGCCTGTGATATAAGAAATATTCTGTTGTCTGAAGGCATTATTAATAGCGTAGTACATCGTTTGCGCTGCAAGCATTGTTGGAGTTGTGTTATTATTTTTAAAGTAGAATCCTGTTCTAAACAGCGCCTCAATTTTATCGAATGTATCATCTAAGTCGATGTTTTTTCTATTATTTAACATCTCTACTGTTATGCCACCAGGAAACCAAGGGTCTTCTACGCGACCGTCTCTTAAGTAACCGGTATCGAATAATATCTCTTGGTCTCGTGGTCCCTCGAGTTTTTTATATTCTATACCCTCAGCAGTACGTAATAACTTTATAACGCTTTCACCGCACACAATATATTCTCTAATGTCTGAATTTTTTACTGCGATTCGGTGATAACCTTGTCTGTAAAGATGTGCTTCGTTGACATCTGGCATACCTAAGGAAAGGTCAAGAACAGCTTCATTCATATAGAATCTTACTTTTTCGTCTGATATCTTTAAGAATCCATCCCCTTCTTCAGTATCTGGGTCTAAAAGGAACGAAGGAAATCCTACACGGTCATGTATATATTTAGTAAGACGACCAGAAATAGGTGCAAGTTCTCGTGCGATAGCGTTTGTACTATCTAGTTTAATACGGTGTACTCTTTGTTTTTCTTTATCTAGCAATAGAAGTTTTCTATCCATACCACTTTCCGTACCAACAACATACAAGTGTTCCATTAAAGACAGACGGCAATTCTCAATGAAAGCTGCTTCTGTTTTGAGCATACTCGTAATACTGCGCTTTAAGGGCTCTGCTTTTATGGATGGAAAATCATCTACGATATGTTCAACGAAGCGTTCACGGTCCAAATTATTTTTTAACAGTTGACCGTACTCAGAAGCTTTTTCTATGAAGAGACGATAATCGTCTTCACCAATCTCAGACAACTCTTTGTAAGCACATTGGTATACCCATTTACTAGTTGAAATAAAGTTATCTTTTTTATTAACGAATAATTCTTCTAGTACTTTATCCCCGCCAACTCTATGAACAGCTGAATCTGGGTCGTCACCAGGAGCTAATTTACTCCAAGCTTCTGCCGTGAAGATATATGAGTTAATATCACTCATAGTCTCTATCCAGCGTTTAACAACCTTATCTCCTCCTGCTGAAGGTTGTGCGGTTCCTCCTTTATCAGGAGCGTCTCCCACAAAGTACAAAGATGATACAGAACTTTCTTTCAATATATTCTTCAAGGTAACTGAAGCTGAGGAACCACTTACACTGAATACAGGGTAAGAGGTATTTCCCGTCATGGCCATGTGTGCCATAATGGACAGAGCATCCATCTCACCTTCTACGAGATAAGCAGAACGTGTTTCTTTTTTGTTACCCCAGCAATTTTTATAATAATTCCAATTTAAACCAAATAGACCAGAGTGTTCATCGAAGGGGTCCTCGTGTACATAGAAAGATTTATCTCCTGCTGATATTGGCTTTCTGAACTTAAAACTACCAATATTATTAATAGAACTAGCAAGCGGAAATACTATCGAGCCTAAAAAGTCTCGGTCACCTCCACCTCTGTTCATGCTACTAAAGTAAGATACAGCAGCATTAGCTAAGTCAGGGGTATCAGGGAGTGAATTTGTATTTTGAGATTGTTCTGCTGCGACACGAGCTAAGAATTGGTCCGAGAGTTTACTACTTAATCTTGCTAACGTTGGATATATTCCAACAGGTAACATATGTAAGACTTCTTTGTTTATGCCACGTTCCTCTGTTAACCATTTGATCGCTTGTGTTGCGTAGTCGTATTCTCCCTTACAATCTTGAGCTATAGCATTACAGAGTTCTTCATGGCAGACGGTAAATACCGCTGCCTTCATGGCGTAATTTACGCGTTGTTCTTCTAGTTTGCTTGCGAGGTCTTTAGAAAGAAAAACGAGCTTATGTTTTTCGATTAGCTCAAGAAGGCTATCGCTTAGAGTCTTTTGTGTAATTACTGAGTATATTTCTACTGGATTATTGGAGTGGTAACCACAGCCAAAACAGTAACAAAAACCTTCTTCGGTATTGATACCGAAAGAAGGACTTGTATCATCGTGGTCTATTGTGGGGCATAAGGCAGTAACATTAGTACCGGAATAATAAGCGTGTGGGTCGTTACGATGCTCTTTTATTATTTTAATCCAAGTCTCGGCAGGGATACCGCGCCAAATCTTTCGTTTTATTTCAGGTGTTAAGCCCCTTGATGGGTCCAATACACTCGACCCCGTTGCAGATTTCTTTTTGCTCTTGGTCATTAGCACCACCTTCTACCTGAGAGGTATATTCAGGACATAGTGCATAGTAGTCACACCAGTTGCACAATATTCCCGTTTTCGTATTGGTCAGTTTAGATGCGTCAATGTTGTGAGTAACATCCAGCATGAACTGTACAACTTTGTCCATAAGGACGTCAAGTCGGGTTAAGTCCATGTCTGCGCCTTGTTCAACCTTGCTATCTTGCAACCAATGAATTGCCGGTATCATACGCATAACATGTGGATAATTCGCCTTTATCAAAAAGGCGTAAAAATCCATTTGATTAGCGTAATGGGCCATTCCTTTATTTTTTCCTGTTTTGTGGTCAATAATTATAGCTGTTGGTTTATTTGTGTAAATTAAACCAACGTCAAGGACACCTCGGAGAAGAATTGTGTTAGGTGTTCCCCATTTGTCAAAGAAAGGTTTCTTTTCTCCTTTAAAGCCAACAGCTAATTTCTTCTCAGTCAATAATTCATGCGGTTCATTTTGGTTACGAAAAGCTTTAAACGTTGAAAAGAACTTTTCTGCTGCAGGACGTGATGCTTCTAATGCTTCAATCTCTCTCGTTGTGAGTTTACTTTCTCTCGCGATAATTGCTACGGCTTGAGACATATTGTGATTAAGCACAAGCATCTCTAAAAGCTTGTGTACTGCTTTACCGACACGAGAGTCAAAGTTATCTGTTGTCGTTAAGAGCGAGCTAGCTGGTTTATTCACATACCCGTAATTGAATTTCAAAGGACACTGTTTAAGAGCTTCAACTTTACTTAATGACCATGGAGCATAGTTGAGCAGGAACGGATTCAATTCTTGTGGCATGAGACACCTCTTTGGTAAAAAAAGAGACAGCCTTTACGTGGTAAAACGTAAAGACTGTCTCTAATCAAATCAGTTGGTTACGGCTTCATTCCGCCAAAATCACCCATGTTTTCTTCTGTAATCGTAATAGGACCTTTTGGGTCGGGTGTCGTAGAGGAATCTTTTAGAGCCGCGTGAGGTGTGCCACCACCTTGTTGCGAATACAGGCGAGCAACACGTGGATAGAAGTAGTCCCGTTCTGCGACTGTGCACATGACGTCACAGAATTTTTGGAGATTTTTATCTACAGCTTCATCTGTGGGATTGGCCTTGATGACGAACCAGCGTCTGTCACCTTTGGTCTGAGCCTCAGTCTCAAATTTATACCAACGAGCCCACGGAACACTGCCGCGTTTGGCGAACTTCACGAGCTGTGTTCCTGCCGCTGTAGAGGTGCGTTGGAAACGCAACAGCGCGATTTCATAACTGTCTTTGATGAGCAAGATGGCGTTTACGGTGTTACCACACCGAGAAGGTTTGTTATCCCTCCAAGGCAGGTATGGACATTGTTCACATATCCCATAATGGTCACCAACGTGACGGTCTAAAGACGTGCATTCTGGTGTGTTAGGACCTTTGGCATCATCTGACCGTTCTGCCCACATCTGGCGTCCTTCCCAAATAAGGAGAGGAGTGGCTAGAAAGGACTTACCGACTTTTTCAACGCTCGAGAGATAGTAGTGTCCGGGAACAGAATCCTCGGGACGATTCGGGTCATTCCCTGTTCCTTGATTCAAACGAAGCTCGAGGAAGTCCGTTTGGTCTCCATCAGAGACCACACCTTTTTTCTGTGGATTCATTTTTGCTATAATAGCGAACAATTTGTCTTGTATTTCATCGGGCAAAGACCATATGGTCTGGTCCACAACTTCACTGCTGACTTTCTCAGCTTCGATACGCAGAAGTTGTTTTCCATATCTTTCTACAAAAGCAGGAATGTGCATGTATGAATCGACGAGAGTATGTCCCGTGCTCTCAATGGCTGCTGGGGCTGCTTTTTCGATTGCGACATTGCTGTCTTCTGTTTTTGGTTTATCTTCTGTTTTAGACATTTCTTTCTCCTCGCTGACTGTGCTTGTTGTTGGTACAGGTTTGGTTTGCTTTGCCATGTTTTCTTTTTCTCCTGTGAGGGGGTTAAAGGTTAACGCTTGATTGTTGCGTTGTCTACCCCTTTCGATTACCCTTTTGTTAAAGGAGGTGTGTAATGGAGAACTTTTTCGAAAGTCGTACCTTTCGAAGTTATTACGACGACGTCGGTAAACACAAAGTACTCACACCGGCACGAGAACAAGAACTTTTGTTACGTTATAAAAGTTGTCCGAAATGTTCTCGTAGACTTCCTCACCTTGTGAAAGTTAATAATTGTCCCATATGTGGTACTCCTACTTCAAAGCGTGTCATAGGTAAAGCCACTACTTGTACCGAATGTAATGCCCGTTTTGATGCTTTTGCTCCTCCTGTGTGTTGTATTTTTTGTGGTTCACCAAGAGATTCTAGAGCCAGGGAAGAATTGATAGTCTCTAATCTTCGCTTTGTTGTAACTACTGCTAAGAAGTTATCTAAATCTCCTGAGATAATTCAAAAGCTTATATCCGCTGGTAATGTAGGGTTATTGGTAGCATTAGACAAATTTGATATGGCGAGGGCTACTCGATTCTTAACTTATGCTTCTTGGTGGATTCGTAAAGAAATGTTGGATGAATTACACGCGAGCGGAATTGTTCATGTCCCTTCTCATAAACAAAAAGCAGTGAAAAAAAGTCAGAAACTTGGAGCTTATGAGTGTATTCATTGCGGTGTTAGGACAGATAATCCATTACGCACACTACAACCTAAATGTGTAAAGGTTGGAAGAAAACGTAGGATGCATGATTTTATAATGGTTAACGCAGAAGAGATAACAACGATGTCTTCTATAGTTCCATTAGAAGAAGCAATGAACCGGCCCGATACTGATGACAATCTAGAAGACCTTACGATTAGTAACAATAATGCTATCCTGTTACGTAAGGTCTTGAATGAAATGCCCATACGAGCTCGTGACCGGTTCATTCTCCTGCAGTACTACAACATTGCTCAGGATGAGAGAAAGACGGAGCCGAAAACTCTCCCACAACTTGCTGCTGTTACTGGGGTTACCGTAGAACGAGTACGCCAGGTAAAGCTCGTGGTGCTAAAGAATTTACGGCGTCAATTGGTGGAGAAAAGCTCAGATGCCGCTGCGGTAGGTTAGAAGGTGTCGCGGATTCCACTCAGGCGTTCCATCCCAACGAGGATGCCCTTGTAGTAATTGACGCGGTCTTTGGTGTTCGCTGACTCGTACAGCTCTTTGGCTTCAGCAAAGATTTCCTTTGTTTTGCTGGGAGATACGAGCTTGAGGCTCAAGCTGGAATAGTCCTTGAGCTTGTCCTTTTTCTTGGTAGGACGGCCAGCCTTCTTCTTGTCGTTCTTTGCCCCGGCAGCCTTGGCTTTTTCGGCCTTCTTGTCGAGGTAATGAATGATTGCGTTCTCCGTGTCCTCAGGAGTCCAATCGTTCTCAACGGTGGCGTCGAAGACGCGAGCATAGAACTTCATGTCTTCTTCTGTGAAGACACGCAACAGCGCACGCAAATGAGCGAACTTCAGTTTCTCAGTCCGAGCGTACTTGATGGCGTCAGATGGGAGTTTGAGAATGGCGAGATGTTGTGACACAAAGGCGTCACTCTTTCCGCACGCAGCCGAGATGTCCTTCTGCTTCTTCCCGGAATCGATAGCATACTGAAATCCTTCAGCAATCTCTATCGGATTGTGGCCTTCACGTGCCAGGTTGGTCAGCATTGACGTGAGGAACGCATCGGCATCGTTGCTGTCATCCGTGAAGGTCACGAATGCTTCTTTGATACCGGCTTCTTGAAGAGCCGTGAAACGTCGACGACCGTCAACCAAAATAACCTTGCTGGGATCGTTGGGGTCTACACGAACAACGAGTGCGACCTTTTGTCCGACTGATTTGATGGACTGTACGAGACCTTTGATGTCGCCAATCTTGTCCCGGTTATACTTGTCTGGGAGATTGATGTCTTTAAGATTGATGCTGAAGTTACGTACGCTCTTAAGGGCTCCGTTTCCAGTTTTCTTTTCAGAAGAAGCTTTCGCTTTCTTTTCCTTCTTAGAGATATCTTCTACGGGTGCCAGCTCGGGTTCTATCTCAGGAATGTTCGTTGGGTTTTCTTCGTCCGCAAGTGTCTCTATCGGTTCTGTTTCGAACATCTCTCGCTCCTTCGATTTTTTTGCTCGTGTTTTTTATTCCGATAATGCAGTTAGCTCAGCGAGAACTTCTGCCTTATCGATTTGATGCATGACAAGTCTCTCGGGCGGTGTGCCCTCAAGAATGTCTCCTAGAATGTGAAACAGCTCTGTCGAGCAGAGGAGAAGACTTTTCTCTGAGTTGTACGCGACCATGTACAATGCTCGTATAGTACGTAGCGTCTTATCTGGGTCGAGACGCTTGCTCCGTACATCACGTGTCATTCAAACGGTTCCGTTCCGTGCTCAGGGCACTTTAAGAGACCCCCAGTTTCATCTGTGTTTTCCACCACTTGATTACACCAAGGACAACGGTGCTTCGCTGTTGTTTTCTCCGCTGTTTTTTCGGTCTTCTCTTCTACTCCGAGCTTTTCCATCGTTACCTCAGTTTGCCGTTGCTTCTCGGGCTCTGTCAGCTTCGATTTCTGCCTTGGTCCGGCGCTTACGCTTCGGGGCTTCTTCGCCGTCTTCCGTCTTTCTCTCCGGAGCCTCGTGTTTGATGCGGAACATTATGTCCTCAACCAGGTACTTTACGCGAGCTTTGCAGCCCTTGTTGCGCTTGCCGTCGAGCTCACACAGGTTGTCGAGGGTCTCAATGTTATATTCGCCATCTTCGTTCTTGATGCAAATGATGGCATCGGGAAGAAGCTTTGTGTCAAAATCACGGATTGCCGTGGTGAGCTCCGCGAGAGCACCCATTTTTTCTTTATCACCAGACACGATTTCGCTTGCGCGCTCGAGGCTGACAGTCGCTTCGTTCTTACGGCCACAACGCCCACAGTTGGTTTCGATCTTTACGTCCATGTTTTTTACCTCCAGTTGATACTGTCTTTTTCGCATTGCTGGCTTGCTTCCAACAATGCCTTTGTTGTTAGGGGACCTAGGATACCATCGACTTTCAATTCAGTCTCTGGAGCAAGATCCATTTTTTTGTGGTTCCAAGCTGCCTGGAACATTTGCACTGCTTGTTTGAACGCACGGTCATAGATTGTCGTAGCCCCACTCGTGAAGCCGAGATTATCTAAGTGGGGTTTTGCTTCTACCACAGAGAGAACGTACTTTTCGTAGTCTACTTCATCTTCATCGTGTGTAGGGCTCTTTACGCCGTATTCAGGGCTGTCCTCGTTCTTTTCGAAAGCATTCGAATGGTCTTCCAACTTCTCTGGCTTGCCAAGCGGAGAATTTTCAAAACTTTGAACGATATGCAGTTGGTTAACAGGGAACATTCCTTCGTTAAAGGCACCAGCGTTACATTCCTCGAAGGGCCACAGTGGACCCATATCGGATTTGCCTGTGCGCCAATCAGAATGCTGAGACATACGCAACGGAGAGATGCGCTCTCCAAGGGCCATTTTTACCAGTCTCTTAATGAGTATGTTGTTAAGGATTTGGTCGAGAGTAAAAGGTTGGAGGTACTCAGCGCCTTTGTATGGGGGAGTAACTGCCGTAGGCGGGAGTTCGTTGAGCAGATTAAGAGGAACCTCTCCCGCCCAATACGCCCAATTTCCCCTATCATTCCTATGGAGTCGACCAGCGTTGACTGTTTCGATGCTGATACCGTCTCTGTTCTTTCGAGGTTCGTGCCAAGCTCCATTAACCAAAGATACGAGGTAGAGAGGGTCTCCGTGATGGTCTTGAACGAAGTGAGTTGACGCTCCGTTAAATTTGCCATTAGAATTCTTTCTGGAACTAAACCAATTCACCGTTGACCACGCGTTTATGCCAGCGGTGTAATGGTCCACCCACCAAAGGTCCTGTACGTTCGTGAGAATATCTTTATAACACTGCTGTGTAGGAAAGAATTTCTCTAGCCCTTTAGCCTGGATACGTTGATGGGAATAAACGAATAAATCATTTAGAACTTTTTGAGCGTCTTCAGCTTTTAGAACTTTTCCGTTTCCCACTTTTTCCCACGCGAGCAAGAAACGCTGGTGTGCTGCGTCTCCTGTGAGCTTGACGAGGGACCAAAAGTCCTTTGGAGCCATGGTGTTATAGTTCACAATGAAGGTCATTTTTTACCTCTACACCTTGAGTAGTACCCACAATACTTTTCGTTACACCCCCAAGATGTCGGGTCACATCGAGGAAAGTAACCTTTTTTTATCATATCTGAAATCTCTTCAACATCTTCGATTAAACATTTCATGTCGAACGCGTCTCTTACTGACCTCTCCTGCTCGTATTTTGTCCCTGATTTACCCTCAATTAAGAAATCGATTCTAACTCGACTCGTGCCTTCTGCAAGAGCATAAAACGTTAACTGAGGCGTAAATCGTACTTTTTGTTCTGGCCATCTTTTCATTGTGGTCTTCAGGTCTGAAACAACTTCAACGAGGCGAGGGTTGTCGGGGTCGTTTTCAAGAGACATATCCGTATCTTGTACGCGGTCGACGAGGTCTATGACGCCACGAACAGGTACGGTCCCTACCTTGATTGCGAAAGTCTTTTCAGCATGGACAGGTTTGATGCGAGGGACAGCATACCGGTAATAAGTAGCATACCCGTTGATAGCTGAATCTTTAACCACGCCTTTAGCTTGTCCGTCCCAATTTTCGATGAAAATCGATTCTGAATCAAAACATTTTGCGACGCTTTCTGCCCCCTCGTCGAAGTTTACAGGGTTACCTGTCTCAATCATACTTCGATGAATTACCTCAGCTCCCTTATGTATCGCTGTGCCCTTGACCATTGAAACACCTGGTGGGTCCACCAACTCCTGCACATAACGATACTCATATTGGCGTGGGCAACGTTGGTACATACTGACCTGAGAGGGCGACATGACTCCTCGAGGTAGGCCCTCGTCAAGAAATCCATCGGGATACTCAAATCTTCTTTCAGATACACGTTCTTCTTTGACATTGTCTTCTTCCGACATGGTTGCTCCTTGGGTGTTTTACGGCGTAAGTACTAGCGGATTTTGCTGAGAATTTCCTGCATGAACCCGACTGGGAAGTCTTTGGATTCTTCCGGAAGGACTTGCGCGAGCTGTTGGCTGACTTTTATGACTTCATCGAAATTGTCGTCAGGTTCGACGGAGGGTGTGATGGGTTCTTCTTTTACCACAGGAGATAGTCGTATCGTGGGTAGCGTTTGGACTATGGGTTGTGAGACCGCTCTTATTTCTTGGGCTGCTTTGGTTAATGTCTCGATAGAGACCTCGGTTAACGTGATACAGTCATCCTCCGTGAAGCAGATATTTTCAGCTGATATCGTACAGCCCAGAGCTTTACCTAAAAGTTGTGCGAGTTCTTGCAAGTCAAAAGTGATATTCATATTGCTTACTCCTTTGTAGCTACAGTACCTTTTTGCGGTGTTGTGGGCAACAGTGTTGGGCGTGTTACCATTCTGTCTGCGGAAGCAGAATACTTACATAATGTTGACCAAGGTTCTATTTCTTTAGATATACACAGCGAATAATTCTCACAGAGAAGACAGTCCATTTTTGTCGTTAGCATTTTTCCAATGTCTTGACGGTTGGACAGAGCTATGAGTTGTTGTTGCTCCACGGTATGCGCTCCAACTAAGCGATAAACCACTGTTTTCTCTTTTTGACCAATACGGAAGTTACGAGCTCGGGATTGAAACCAAGCATCAGGAGACCAAGGACGGCTGTAATAAATTGAGTATTGTGCGGCAGTAAGCGTGATTGCTATGCCTGTGTTAACTTGGCCTAAATAAACACGGGTATATTTTCCATTTTGAAAAAGGTCTTCAAAATGTTTTATATGCTTAGTATTAGACCCATCAACACGAACATAACTATATTTGCACCGTTTCAATAAATCTTCGATATGATTGAGTTCGGCAGAAAAATGTGCCCATATAATAACCTTATTCTTTTCATTATTTAGTATGTCTTCAAGCAGGTCTTCTAGCGCATTCAACTTAGGATTTTGCTTATAAACTATCACAGGAGGTATTGGTTCTGTTTTTAATGCATCTTTAATACATTCAATGTCTCCAGGAATTATACCAGCTTCAAAACAAACTTGTAACGAGGGACAGCGGTCACAGGAGGCAGTTTTATCTTCTTTTGGTGTGTAATAAAAACCACTACAAATCTGTAACAATTTGTTAATTCGAATTGAACCTTGAGATAAATCTATCTTGCCTCCTTCTCCTTCCAAAGAAAATTCTTTGACTGCTTTGTTATAATCCTTTGTTTGTTCCGCGCTTAAGTAATATAAAAGGTCTTGGTCTCGTTGCTTTGGTAATTGAATGCAGTCTAACAATTTACGTTCGCTTGAAACAGAATTAACACGTGCATTTATGATGTGTAAATTTTTATACCCCGTTACAACATGTTCATTCCATTTAGCATGTTCACAGAATTTTCGAATAAAGGAAAACCATTGTTCAGGCATTAGGGCGGGATGAAGAATTTTTAGCTGTGAGTAGAAATCTCGTGGGTCTCCGATAGTAGGTGTTCCAGACAGCATATAACGTCGAGTGGCTTTTTCGGATAAGAGTGTAATGATTTTAGTCCTTTGACTCTTTATACTTTTTACTCTATGTGCCTCATCGAGGACTAAAACTTTGAAATCTAAAGAAGAGAGAAATGGAGGAGTTGTACCAACGATTTTAGTTATTTCCTCGTCGATCTGTTTTGCTGTTAACTTTCCGGCGTAATATGAGGACAAGTAATAAACTTGCTGTTTTTCGTCTGAGAGAGTCGCAATTTTATCTATTATATGCATATGCGTAGGTGTACTACCCATACGCTCTTTCTTCCTTAGTTCAGCAGCTGAAGAACATAGAACAGGGACACCATAAAGACGAGCAGTATCGTAAGACACAATAACGATATCTTTATTAAAGGCTTCAATAATTTTCTTTTCTTTTTGTTTGGCTGTACCTGTGACGGAGATAGTAGATAGCCTACCGGAAGAATGTATATCGGTTTCTCGTATCCAAGTGTCAACTGCAATAAGTGGACAAATAACAAGAGCTTTTTCTCGTAGATATTGCAAGGCGTCAATAACAACCTTCGTCTTTCCCGTCCCCATCTCCCATCTGAGGTACCAGCGATAATATGTAAGTAATTCTGCGGTTCCGACAATTTGATGCTCGTAGCTATCGTATTTTCCGCCCGTAGGATGCTCATGGACGAAAGTAGTCCAGTACTCCAAGGATTTCCCATTATCTTTAGCTTTCTGTTCTTCTTCAGGTAAAAGAGCGTCTTTATCTATTTCCTTAATATCACGTATAACATTAGCTAAAAAAGGAGGGTATCCTGGAAATATCCACGCCTTGTGTGTTGTAGCGTATTGACTTCCAAACACACGTCCCCAAGAGTCATGCGGTCCTCCTCGCACAAAGAATGCAGGTGTTCCACCGATTTTGATGAATTTCATTTTGTTTTCCACTACACTATCCTTTCTAAAGACTGGAGGTCTTGATGACGACTGATACCATGAGGTTGTTCGACCCCTACCACGGGGGCATGGATGGGACGCATTCAAATCCTTACTATCAGTACTCGCAGCTCTACACGCCGAAACGGCTCAAAGAACTGTTCGTCTGGTGTGAGTATCTCTTCTACCAAAGTCCTCATATATTTGCGGCTTTGCGTAAATTCGGCGAATACCCAATCACCAAGATTACGTATGAAACGGTCAACGAACACCTCAAGCAGCGGCATAAAGATTTGTTGGAGAAAACTCTCCGCGTAAGGGAGTTTCTTATTAAAGCTTCTTTAGACAAACATGTCTACGGTAATAGCTTTGTTTCTATGTACCAACCTTTTGTTCGGTACTTGAAATGCACGAAATGCGGGGCTCTCACTAACATCAAAAACACTTCATATACCTTTGATGTTACCAATCTAAAGTTCACCTACTCCTGCCAGTCTTGCAAAAGTAAAGTCACAGTCTCTGAAGACCAAATTGAAGATAGAAAGTTACTCCTCAGTAAGGGAATTAATTTCATTCGTTGGGACGCCAAAGATATAGATATTGACCACAATCCTTTAACTGGTGAATCCGAATACTATTATAAAATCCCACAGCAAGTTGTGAGTCGTGTCAATTCGGGGCATAAAACGTTGATTGATACGATGCCTATTGGCTTCTTGAAAGCCATTAAGGCACGTAAACCTTTTAAGTTTGCACGAGACGCTATTTTCCATATGAAGGTTGGAGCTCCTGCTGGCATAAATCCTCAGTGGGGATTGCCTCCTATCTTAGCGGCGTTGGAACGCTTTCACTTCACACAGATTCTGAGAAAGGCTAACGAGGCGATTGCGCTTGATTATTTGGTACCATTCCGTGTTCTCCACCCTTCTCAATCATCTGGAGTCGCTGACCCCGTACAGCAAATTAGCCTCACGAAGTGGAAAGACGAGCTCGACCTCAACCTTCGATTACACCGTAAAGATCCCCTACATATCATGTACGCCCCAATCCCGGTGGGCATGGTTCAAATTGGTGGTCAAGGACGCGCACTGCTCACCTTGGGAGAGATTCAAGAAGCTGAGAAGAGTATCGTAGCTACACTAGGAATTCCTATGGAGTTCTTGTATGGAGGACTCACTGGGCGAGGAATGGAAGCCACTCTTAGGATGATTGAGAATCAGCTCTCAACACACATTGCGGACATCGTTGACCTTATGCAGTGGATTGATGATAAGTGCTCAGAATTCCTTGGTTGGGAAAAAATAACTCTTGGTCTTACACCCTTTCGTATGGTGGATGATTTTGAGAAACAACAACTCATTTATAACGTGTGGCAGTCTGGTAAACAGACAGGTTCACAGGTTATTTCAGACACTACGATGTGTGAAATTTTCGAGATAGACCCTCTCCGAGAAGAGACACGTATTAAAGAAGAGACCTTACGCGGTGTTCGTATTAGTAATTCTTTGCAGATTGAGATGCAAAAGCAGCAAAACAACCTCGCTCAGCAATCTCAGCAAGAGGCGTTGCAAGGTCCATCAAATTATAACCAGCAACAGGTTATAGCTAATGCGGACCAAATTGTTAATGAGTTATCCCAAATGGAATACGGCGCTAAAAAGAGTCGTTTACACCAGCTTCAAGTCGAAGACTTTGTGTTGTATTCTGTAGTAGTTCAACGAATGGAACTACAGAACCGACAACAGACACAACAAGGTCAAGGGATGTAAATGAACGAGTTCAATTCTGTGCTTCAATCGCTACAACCACAGCCAAAAGAATTTACAAACGTCTTTGGTGATAATAAAGGCGGTAACCTTATTAGCCCAAAGACAGCTCCAGAGCACATAGCTGACCCATTAAAGGTTTTGTATTTTTCAAAGGTATTTGTAATCTGGCAACCTTATGGTGCTTGCCCTCAATGCCATGCTTCTTTCAATTCGGGAGAGTTGGTCCTTCCAGAAGATTCTGTGTATACGTGCCCTCATACAAATAATCACGAATACGAAGAGACTATTAATCTCTGTCTTTCTGGCAAGGCGTTGCTGCAGAAACAAGATTTTGTAGACCAGAAAGATGGGACACGTATTGCTCATGTTATGTGGCTCATAGTTGACCCTAAGTATGTTGAAGAGCTCAAGAAGAAAAAAGAAGACGCAGCAAAAGATAAAGTATATCCGCCTAACCCGGCTAAAGTATTCGCGGAAGAAGAGCAGAAATTAAATGCAGGGTCTGTGACAGCTGAATCCACAGACCCTGCCGGAACACAAGTTGAGGCCCTTACAGAAGAAGGAACAAGGCTATAATCGCCAAAGTATCCTCCTTTCTTCCCCCATTAAAGGTCTCTTGAGATGACTTTCTGCATCTCATAGACTTATAACAAAGCTTCTCTTCATTTTTTGAAAAGGATGTACATGCCTACTCCAAATGACATTCAGCCTGTTTTAGTTGATGCCGCGACAAAGCGAGACCACATCCGGCAAAAAGTCATGGAAGGTATAATGGAGTCCTTCCCCATTAAATCTCGGAGCAAAACAATCGAGATTTCTGATTTGAGTTTTACGAAGAAGGATTACTCTCCATCAGAACAGAAGAAAGCTATCTTAGAAGGTAACTCTTTATTCGAGCCTATTCATGGAACTATTCGGGTTAAAGATAATGCCACGGGCCAATTAGTAGATGAAGCTAAGAAATTTACGTTAGCCAAGATTCCATGGTTCACACCTAGGCATACGCTCATCGTTGGTGGAAACGAGTACTCTGTCTCGAGTATGGTCCGTCCTAAGCCCGGTGTGTACGCGCGAAAGAGGGCTAATGGTATCCTAGAAGCTAATTTCAATATGCAAGGTGCAGCTAACTTTAACGTAACTATGGACCCTGAAAAGGGAGAGATGCAACTCGAGTATGGTGCGTCAAAGATTCCACTCTATCCAATCTTAACTAGAGTAGGAATAACGCACGAACAGATTGCTGAAAAATGGGGTGATGCTCTCGCTGAGAAAAATAGACAAATGGCACCTAAGAATATCTCAGGTGTTGTTGACCGTCTTTATAACAAGGTAGTTCCTACTTACGGAAGAGAAGCCTTAAAGCTAACAACCCCAGAAGCCAAGATTCAAGAAGTTTTCAATCGATACTCTAAAGCTTATATGAATCCAGACGTTAATAAAGTGACGCTGGGACATCCATATGAAACTGTAACACCTAACGCTATTCTTGATGCGTCGCATAAGGTGTTGAAGATTTTTAAGAACAACGATGAAGTTGATGACCGTGATAGTTTGGATTTCAAATCTCTGTACATGGTGGATGACTTTTTTAAAGAGCGTATAAAGCTCGATGCCCGTGATATTGCGCGTAAAGCAGCCATAAAGATCGAGGCAAAAAAAGAATTAAAGAACGCTATAGCTTCTGCGCCGTTTACGCCAGGACTCCTTAAGTTTATCAACACATCTCAGCTTGTCTCTGTTCCTACACAGACTAATCCTATGGAGCTCATTGATTCCTCGATGCGTGTTACGTCTTTGGGTGAAGGCGGTATTAGCTCTGAACGAGCAATTCCCATGGAAGCTCGTATGGTACACCCAACACAGATTGGAGCTCTCGACCCTATGCGTACGCCAGAATCTTTTAGAGCTGGTGTGGACGTACGTGCTGCTCTTGCCCTTCATAAAGATTCTAAAGGGAATATTTATGTTCCTCTTGTAAATGTAAAGAAGGGTAAAAAGACAGAGTTTGTTCGGTCTGGTTTAATCCAAACAAGTACTGTGGCGTTTCCTCAGCAAAAACTTGAAGGGCAAGTTGATGCCCTTGTCAATGGTGTTGTACGGAAAGTACCAGCGTCACAGGTAGACTATCAAATTCCTCATTCCACTTTTATGTACAGCCCAACAACAAACCTTATTCCGTTCATGGAATCCAGCCAGGGTAATCGTCTTATCATGGGTTCTAAGTATCAAACTCAGGCTCTTTCTCTTGTTGATCGTGATGTGCCTTGGGTTCAATCGGTGTCGCACACTGGGAAGCCCATGGTTGAAGTTATGGCGCAAATCGTCAATCCTCACGCGCCTTTGGCAGGAACTATTTCCAAAATAGACAAAGACTACATTCACATTAAGCCCTCCTTGGGAGGTGAGGTTGTTAAGGTTCATTATGAGACGGATTTTCCTTTGGCAGCGAAATCATTTCTAGACCACACGTTGAAGGTGAAGGTGGGGGATAAGGTGACTGCGGGGCAACAACTTGCAGATTCCAACTATACCAAAGACGGAAAGCTCGCTCTCGGAAAGAACATGTCAGTGGCGTATATGCCTTATAACGGAGCTAACTCTAATGATGCCATTGTCATCAGCGAAACTGCAGCGAAGAAACTCACGTCTGAAAAAATGTATAAAGTGGTTATGTCGAGAGACCCCGACATGACTTTTGACAAGAACAAACACCAGGTTTACTACGGACAAAATTACACAAAGGACCACTATAATCTCGTAGATGAAGAAGGTGTTGTTAAGCCTGGGATGAAACTCAACGCTGGCGACCCAGTCATATTTAGTTTACGAAAATCTCAAATGTCTCCTGATGATGTTCTTTTGGGGCGTCTTCATAAATCATTAGTGAAGCCTTTCAGAGAGGCATCAGAGACATGGAGTCATCACCATGAAGGTGAGGTTATTGACGTTGTTAAGACAGGTAGCCGTATCGCTGTAACTATTAAGGTTAAAGAGCCTATGCAGGTCGGGGATAAATTATCTGGAAATTTTGGAGACAAAGGAGTTGTTGCACAAATTATTCCTGACGACCACATGATTCAAGACGAGAAAGGTAAACCAATAGATGTTTTGTTAACCTCAGCTGGCGTTGTCTCTCGTATTAATCCTTCCCAGATTTTAGAAGCAGCGGCTGGAAAAGTTGCAGCTAAAATAGGTAAGCCTATCTTACTTGAGAACTTCTCGGGGAGAGATAACATTCAGTATGTTAAAGACCTATTAAAGAAACATGGAGTCAAAGATAAAGAAACTGTCTTTGACCCTATGACAGGAAAGAGCATTCCTAATGTTTTCGTAGGAAACAAATATATCCTTAAAGCTTTCAAGAGCACTGATGTCAATTACAGCGCTCGTAACATTGGAAGCTACGATGCCAACATGCAGCCCACTAAGGGCGGCGACATGAGCGCTAAGGGCATCGGTAAGATGGAGTTCGATGCGCTCGTAGCCCACAACGCACGTAACGTCTTGCTCGAAGCTTCTACTCTCAAGAGCCAAAAGAACGACGAGTTCTGGAAGGCTTTGCAGATGGGATTGCCCACACCCCCGCCCAAGACTTCTTTTGCTGCTGATAAGTTTATGAACATGCTTGTAGGTGCTGGTGTCCGTGTTACGCGTGATAACTCTCGAATCGGGCTTGGTCCGCTCACAGACAGTGATATTATGAAAATGTCTGCTGGTGAAATCAAAGAGCCCAAGCTTGTCCGGGCAAAAGACTTGAAGCCTGAGAAAGACGGCTTGTTCGACCCAGGTGTTACTGGTGGTCTTAAGGGTGACCGTTGGGCGCACATTGAGCTAGCCGAGCCCATTGTAAATCCTCTCTTCGAAGACCCGACGAGGAGACTTCTCGGCCTTACAGGTACTGCTCTCTCCAAGATGCTCAGCGAGAAGGGCGGAGCGCATGTGAGGAGAGAGCTCGCCAAAGTTGACTTGGACAAAAAGAAAAAAGAGCTCGAAGCTAAAAGCAAAACAGCAAACGGCGCTGATTTAGACGGCATTGTTAAGTCTCTCAAATATATTTCAGCTTTACAGAGTAATGGCCTGACTCCTGACAAGGCATACGTTATCTCAAAGATTCCTGTTGTGCCTCCTACAACGCGCCCTGTAGTTCCTGGTAAGGGCGGGCAAGAGCTCATTTATGGCGACATCAACCCGCTCTACCGAGACCTCTTGTTTGTGAACAACCAGTTCAAAGAGGTAAAGAACGCCGGGACGATGCCATTCGAAGAGGCCAAGTTACGCCCCATGCTTCACCAGGCTGTGGGTGCTGTGTTCGGTGTGAACGACCCGGTTACTACAAAGTCTGTTGCCCGTGGCCACAAAGGCTTCTTGACGTACATCGCGGGAGCCGGAAGTCCCAAGTACGGCTTCTTTCAGTCCAAGCTCATGAAGAAGCAGCAGGACATCACAGGCCGAGGGACCATCGTTCCAGATGCCACTCTAGGTATCGACCAGGTAGGGCTACCGGAAGACATGATTTGGACAATGTACGAGAAGTTTCTGATTCGGCGTTTGGTCCAGCAAGGCTACCAGCCCCTTGAAGCCCAGGACATGATTAAGGCACGCCACCCGGCAGCCAAGGAAGCTTTCATGAGGGAAATCAAGGAGCGGCCGGTGATGCTAAACCGCGCTCCCACTCTACACCGGTACAGTTTAGTGGGCGCTTTTCCTGTACCGACACCCGGTAAAACTATCCGAGTGAATCCCTTTATTGAATCGGGAATGAATGCAGATTATGACGGTGATTGTGCAGATTGTACCCTAGAATATGCGACTTGTATCAACGGAAAATACGTGCTACAGAGTCTCCACATCGGGGATTTTCCCCATAAGAAGGAGACGAAGAAAGTGACTGGAAACAAAGAGCTCTACGAAGTCCCGGCGAATACGTTTGTCTTTGGCTACAGCGAGAAGAACCAGAGGGTGCAGCTCTGTGCGGTCTCGCACTTCTCAGTCCACCATGACTTGGAAATGGTGAACGCTACGTTAGCTAGCGGAAGGTCCGTGAAGGTTTCCCGAGACCACAGCATGTTTGGCATGAACCCTGAGACAGGTGAGCTGTCCCGGTTCAAGGCTGAAGAAGGTATTGGCTGGGGTACACCTAAACCTCGCCGGTTATTTGTAGAACAAAAGCAAGATTACTTAACCGACCACTGTGATGCTCCTGACCTTGAGAATGTACCCATGGACTTCAACTTAGGCTGGGTACTCGGTGCTTGGGCAGGAGATGGGTGGGTTGGTCACTCAAACGATAGCCCTAACCAAGTATGTCTCGCAAAGGTTGACCCGCTAGTTAGGCATACGTTTACGCAGCGTATGTTCCGTTATAAGGAGGACGCGAGTTTACGTGAGTACTCAGCCACACATGATTACGGTGGAGGTGAGTACACTTCCACGAAAATACACATAAACAATACTAAGCTGGCTAAGTGGTTTTCAGGTGTAACCGAAGGCGTCCGTGGCTCCCATAACAAAAAGCTTCCCAGCTGGTTCATGCACGGTAAAGAAGATTTCTTGTTAGGGCTTATTAGTGGCCTCCTGGACACAGACGGAACGGTTTGCAGCGTAAAAGCTAAAGCTAAAAAGAACCCCCAGATTATGGCGACGTACCACACGGTGTCCAGAGACCTCGCGGTGGACGTATCTACGCTGCTGTGCCTCTTGGGAATCAAGTCTCGGATACACCCATACACCAAGAAGGAAAGCACCGAGGAGTACTACCAAGTAGTTATTTCAGTGCCTGACTTACAGAAGGTGGCTGGGCAGCTCCAGTGTGCCACGGCGTCAAAGGCTCAAGTTCTCAAAGAACTTTCTAAGACACCGTATGACATGAGCGCACCTGAGAACGCTCGGTGGGACATGGTTCCTATCTCAGCACAAACTGCCAAGGCGCTCTCGAAAGCAAATGGAGCGCCTAAAGTAACCAAGAACGATGACAGCCCCGAAAACCAACTACGTAAGCAAGTGTCTTGCGCCTATTCGTCTCTTATTCAGGCGGCTAAGAAAAACACCCTTAGCCGAGCAACGCTTAATGTTCTTCGTGAGCGCCTAGGAGATGACACCGTCAGAGCTATTGGTGGCGAAGCTTGGTTCAAGAACGTCACCAACGAAAACATTCTCTGGGACTTCGTTGAGACTGTGACTCCCATCCCTGGACGCCACACCGCTTGGGATATCACAGTACCTGACGGCTGTACTTTCATGACTAGCGAGCAAATCGTGGTGTATGACACTGTCATGATTCACGCCCCAGTAGGGCTGAACGCCATTGAAGAGGTTAAGAAGATGACAACGTCTAATCTCCTCTACAGTGACAAGTCTCGTAACGACCTGCTTGTTGTCCCGCGCATGGAATCGGTAATGGGTATTGCTAACGCCAGCCAACAAGACGAGAAGAATAAACCTGTTCATTACGAAAACAAAGCCGACGCTATGAAGGACTATTATAGTGGTAAAATTACCCTAGGTACCCGAGTAACGATTGGTGGGAAGAAGTGAACAAACAAGACGTCTTAGATTACTATGGAACCCCCCATATTCAGAGTGCTTTACTCCGTAATTTTTACGGAGACGAAGCCCTAACCCTCGTGAAACATGAGGGAGGAACACCTTTCTTCCGTAGAAATTTAGGAGGAGAACCCATAAAGCTAAACAGTCCTGGCCAGCTCAAGAGGCTTGTGGACCAACGTACAGTTGAGTTTCATCCTTCGATTGGCGAGAAGACAAACGTCATTTGGGTAGACATTGATCCAGGTAAAGAAGTCTCTACGCATGAACTAAAGCCCATTGTTAAGCAGATAGATACTCTGCTGAAGTCCATCCCTGAAGTGACTAGAACATCTTTGGCTTTCTCGGGAGGCCGGGGTTTTTATGTTCGTGGTCATCTTAAAGAAGAAATATCAACCAACAAAGCACGGGAACTCATAGACGAAAAACTCAAACCGTTAACCGCACGTGACCCAAAGTTGGTCATGGCTCCTCCTCAATCTTCTCAAGTTAGATTGGATACATCGACACTTCATAACAAAGGTTCTATACGAGGACTGTATTCTCTCAACGAAGAAACAGGGTTAGCTTCTATTCCTCTCAAAAGGCATGAGCTCGATTCTTTTGACCCGAGTAGAGATGCGAGCCCAAAAAAACTTATAGGTGAATTTGCCCCAGGGATTCCCTCTACGAGAACAACCCATGATTTACCCTCATTGGCTAACGCGAATTGGACAATGTCTGTCCAGCATCATGACGCAGTTAAAGCGGGTCCTCACTGGGATTTACGACTTGTTGATCCTGACACTGGGTATGCACATTCTTGGGCTGTTCCGAAAGCAAAATTTCCCGAAGCTGGAGGGAAACCTCTACTCGCGGTACAAACACCTACGCATACGTCGTCGTACGCGCTCTCATTCGGAGAGGGACGACCAGACCAGATACACACGGGATACGGACGCGGTTCAGTTGAAATCAAACACAGAGAAAAAGTAAATATCCTGTCTTCTGGGCCAGATAGTCTAAAATTTGAGAGAGTAGACGGGAAAGAAAAAGAACGTTACGCTTTGGTTCGTACCAACAAGGATAAGTGGCTAATGAGAAATATCACGCCGAAAGTTGCGCAGTTTCTGAAACAAGCCTTTGACCAAGGTTACTGTGACATGCTGCGAAAACTTGGCGCTGAGAGTACGCCTGATTCTGCTATGGGTAACCAGGGTGACCAAGGACAACAAGGGGGTGGTGAACAGACTTCTTCTGAGTCAGGACGTCCTATTCCTGATGACGACCAACAAATGCCTGCTGGACAACTGGCTGAAGCTCTCTCTAATCTCGATGAAAGTGATGCTGAATCTGACCCGGTAGGGAGCGTTCAAGGAAACCCTGTAGACAAACACCTCGAGCGTCCTGCTGAATGGGGTAACCCGTTCTCAGTAGGTTACGTCGCAGGGTCGACTCCCATTATTCCTGGCGGAAACGGATGACCACGGGTACCCCTTTAGGCCAACATCTT